>Ga0307508_10000143_pt1 | contig 85046 bp, 74 predicted proteins | sample 9_EM_MG_FD_203089 | JGI IMG/M metagenome (GOLD analysis project Ga0307508, IMG submission 203089) | Populus trichocarpa ectomycorrhiza microbial communities from riparian zone in the Pacific Northwest, United States - 9_EM | ecosystem: Host-associated > Plants > Roots > Unclassified | place... | reverse complement strand
TCACGCCGAACACAAAACTCTTGACGATGCCGTTGCCGACATCGCGCCACACGTCGACACCGTTTTGCATGATGGACCAGAAGTTGCCGTCGTCCACGCCGATCAGCTGCACCGCCACCACATAGGCCCCCAGAATACCCACCGCGGAAAACAACACGGCGAGCACCGGCATCGCGGCGATGCCGCCGAGAAAGCGCGGCGCGAGCACACGGCTCTTCGGGTCGATCGCCATCATCTCCATCGCGGCGAGTTGTTCACCGGCCTTCATCAGCCCGATCTCGGCGGTGAGCGAGGTGCCCGCGCGGCCGGCAAACAGCAGCGCCGTCACGACCGGGCCGAGCTCGCGCACCAGCGACAGGTTGACCAGCAGCCCGAGCGACTCGGACGCGCCATACGTGACGAGCGCGTAGTACGACTGCAGCGCCAGCACGAAGCCGACCGCCAACCCAGAAGCCATGATGATCAGCAGCGAGAGGTTGCCGATCGCATGCACCTGCGCCACGATCAGGTACGGCCGACGCATGGATGCCGGCAGGTTGCGCAGCAGGTCGGCGAAGAAGGTCGCGTTGTGGCCGAGACCACGCAAGGCCTCGAGCGCGATCTGCCCGATCCTTTGAATCGGATTCGTCACGCCTTGACTCCCAGGTCTTCGGCCAGCGAGCGCGCCGGGTAGTGGAAACGCACCGGCCCGTCCGGTTCGCCGCGAATGAACTGGCGCACCTCCGGGTCTTCGGATGCATTCAGCTCTTCGGGCCGGCCGTGCGCCACGACGCGGCCTTGCGACGACATCAGGTAGGCGTAGTCGCAGATCGAGAAGCACTCCTGCACGTCGTGCGAGACGATCAGCGAGGTCGCGCCGGTGGTGTCGTTGAGCGTGCGGATCAGGTTGGCGGCCACCGCCATCGAGATCGGGTCGAGACCCGCGAAGGGTTCGTCGTACATGATCAGTTCGGGGTCGAGCGCGATCGCGCGCGCGAGTGCGACGCGGCGCGCCATGCCGCCCGAGATCTCGGAGATGCGCAGCTGCGCAGCACCGCGCAGACCGACGGCGTTGAGCTTCATCAGCACGATGTCGCGGATCATCGTGTCATCGAGGTCGGTGTGCTCGCGCAGCGGGAACGCGACGTTCTCGAACACCGAGAGGTCGGTGAACAGCGCGCCGAACTGGAACAGCATGCCCAGCCGGCGTCGCAGCCGGAACAGCTGCTCCTTGTTGCGCGCGTCGACAACCTCGCTGTCGAAACGCACCGTGCCTTTGCCGACCGGGTGCACGCCGCCGATCAAGCGCAGCAAGGTGGTCTTGCCGCAGCCCGAGCCGCCAAGGATCGCAGTGACCTTGCCGCGCTGAAAGCTCAGCGAGACATCATTGAGGATCGTGCGGCTGGCGTCGTAACCGAAGGTCACGTGATCGATGTCGATCAGCGTGTCGGCATGCAGGGGTTCGGCTCTTGTTTGAAGCGATTCACTCGACATTCGTTCTGCTTATCTGTAGCGGGCGCGTGCCCGCCGAAGTCCGAACGATTGTCGCATGCACTCCGCGGGCGCGCAGGGCAAACCCGTAGGCATTTGCGCAATGGGCGCGCGAAGTCTTGTGTCGCATCTGTTGAGATAAGTGTCACGCTCCGCTGCCGCTGCCGCTGCTTCGGCCAGAGGTGATGAGCGGCATCGGTCAGCCGACGTACGGGCGCCCTTGGATCGCGCCGGCACGGACAATCTTTCCATGCGAAGGACACCGACTATGCAATGCCTTTCACTTTCAAGTGCCCCTCGGCGGAAACCCTCCGAAGGTTTTACCCTCATCGAGGTGATGATCACGGTGGCCATCGTGGCAATCCTGGCGGCCATCGCTCTGCCATCGTACAGAGATTACGTGATTCGCGGACAGATCCCTGAAGCTACCTCCCGACTGGCCACGCGGCAGGTCCAATTGGAACAGTACTTTCAGGACAACCGCACCTATGTCGGAGCGCCCGGATGCGCAGCGGAGAATCCGGACAACCAGTACTTCGACTTTTCGTGTACCACCCAGACTGCCGCCGCCTTCACCTTGCAGGCGCAAGGCAAAGGATCGATGACGGGTTTCACGTACACGGTCGACCAGGTCAATATCAAGGCCAGTGCCGTGCCCACTGGATGGACGCTCCCTTCGCCCAACAACTGCTGGGTGACGAAGAAGGGCGGCGTGTGCTGAAAAATCGCTCGGGCGCGTGCGGCGTCACCTTGGTCGAGCTGATCGTGGCTTTGTCCATCCTCGCTGCCGTGCTAGCGCTTGCGGCACCTAGCCTCGGGACCTGGGTGCAGAACGGGCGCATCCGGTCGAGCGCCGAATCGATGTTGTCGGGTCTCCAGTTCGCCAAGTCCGAGGCAGTTGCTCGCAATGCACGGGTCCGGTTCCAGCTGACGACCACGCTCGACAACAGCTGCGCGCTGAGCACAACCGGCAGGAATTGGGTCGTGAACTTGGATTCTGACGCGATCGTCGGGGCCGTGGCGAACAACTGCGGTGCCGCCCCCTCTGACACGGTAGCACCGCGGATTCTGCAATCCAAGCCCGCAGCGGAGGGCTCGGGTGCGGTGGTCGCAACCACCGACGAGCCAAGCGCGAGCTTCGTATTCAACGGTCTCGGACGCCTAACGCCTGCCCCTGCGGGCAATCTGAAGATTGACTTCACGAACCCGACAGGCGGCGATTGTGCAACTGCCGGCGGGCCCATGACTTGTCTACGCATCGTCATTTCCGCCGCCGGGCAAGTGCGCATGTGCAACCCCAAGATTGCCTCTCCTGACCCACAGGCCTGCTGACATGAGCACCTCACGACGCGTCGCTTCTTCACAAGCTGGCTTCATGCTGCTGGAAGTGCTGGTGGCCATCTTGATCTTCGCCATCGGCGTGTTGTCTCTCGTCGGCTTGCAGGCGGCATCGATCAAGCAGTCAAGCGCTGCCAAGTACCGCGCCGACGCGACCATGCTCGCCGACGATTTGATCGGCCGCATGTGGGTCAGCGATCGCACCGCTGCGACGCTCGCAGCTAACTTCGCCACCGCCGGCCCGAGCTACAACCTTTGGCTGCCCAGTGTTCAATCCACGCTGCCTGGCGCGGCGGCGAATCCGCCCACGGTGACCATCACGCCGGTTGCAGGAGGCGCCGTGGCCGGCGGGCCACCCGCCACATCCAGCAGTCTGGTGACAATCACGCTGCAGTGGAAAGCACCGAACGAACCGACCGCCGACCCGGCGCACAGCCTGACGGTTGTCGCACGCATCAAGTAGGGGAACGAATTGAGCATTCATCCTCGCTTCATCCGCACAAACGGCTTCAGCCTGATTGAACTCATGGTGGGGTTGGTCATTGGTATGGTCGCGCTCCTCGTGGTCATGCAGGTGTTCTCGCTGTCCGAAGGCTCCCGCCGAACGACTGTCGGTGGCGACGATGCGCAGACCGGCGGCGCGATCGCATTCACCAGCCTGCAGCGCGACATTCGCCAGGCAGGCTACGGCATCAATGCGCCGAATCTGATCGGCTGCAGCGTCCTGCTGCCGACGGGATGGACGGTTTCGGCGTTGGCGCCGCTCACCATTAACCATGCAAGCATTCCGGCTGGCGATGCGAACACCGACACCTTGCTGGTGGCGCAAGGCAACAGCAGCGGTTCACCGGAGGGCGACCGGATCAACGCGCAGCCAAGCAATGCGGTCTATGCGGTGGCCACGACCACAGCGTTCACATTGGGCGATCAGATCATTGCTGAGCCTGCGAACCGTCCCACGCCTTGCAACCTGACCATGGAGCCGCTCGTTCTCCCTCCCGCCGATCCGAATGTGACGGTGGGCACGGGTGTCGCCGGCATGGTCAATGGTGCTCTGTTCAATCTGGGCCAGCGGCCACAAGTAGTCGCGTATGCCGTGCGCAGCGGGAACCTGACCACCTGCGACTACACAACCAACGATTGCAGCGTCGCCGCAAACACCGGCGACCCTACTGTTTGGGTGCCGATCGGCGAAAACGTCGTGAGCCTGCGCGCTCAGTACGGCCGCGACACAACGGCGCCGGGCATGGATGGCGTCGTCGACGTCTTCGATCAGACCACACCAACGACGAAATGCGAATGGGCGCGGATGCGGGCTGTTCGGCTTGCGCTCGTGACCCGCAGCGGCCAGTACGAGAAGACCAACGTGACAACGGCATCTCCTGTGTGGGCCGGCAGCATTGACTCGTCCGGCAACCCCGCACAACCCGTCAATCTGGCGGGGCTCCCGAATTGGCAGCAGTACCGGTACAAAACCTTCGAGACAACGGTACCGCTACGAAACATGGCCTGGCAAGGAGCGCCCAGCGGATGTTGAACTCGCCCATACCCAAGTGCCACAAGCGGCACACTGCACGCCGGCATGGCCAACGGGGCGTGGTCTTGATCACCGCGCTGATCGTGCTGATCGCGATGATGCTGGCCGCGGTCGGTCTGATGCGGGCGGGCCTGACGACCAACCGCGTTGCTGGCAATTTGGCGTTTCGCCAATCGGCCACTCAGTCAACCGACGTGGGTGTCGAGACCGCGGTCGCATGGCTCGAGAATAACAATTCCGGTGTTTCGCTACATCAGAACATCGATATCGACGGCACCCACCCCATCGGCTATTTCGCGTCACGTCAGGACCCCACTGCGGGCACGTCGTGGGAGCAGTACTGGAACGATGTGCTGAAGCCCACGCAACGTGTGAACAAACTGGCGACCGACGCCGTGACCGGTAACAAGGTCTCGTACGTGATTCAGCGGCTGTGCAACGCCGTCGGCGACCCGAACGCGGGTATCGGGTGTGCTACGTCACCCGACTCGACGGGTTCCGAGGGCAGCAGCCAGGGGTCCGGCGTCACGGCGCTTCTGACCTCCAGCAAGCTCTACTACCGGATCACCGTGAGAGTGGAGGGACCGCGCAACACGGTGAGTATGGTCCAGGCCGTGGTGGCTATGTGATGGCAACGGACCCATCACACCGCGACGGCGCCGGTGCATGCCGGACCCAGCCCTCGCAGTGGGCGTGGCGCCACCCACCGAATCGATCAGCTATGGAAGGGGTTGCCATGCGCACCAATCACTTGTTCAGGTCCATGCTTCGATGCTTGCCGTCGATCGTGCTGGTTGCCGGCGCACATGCAGCGTCGACCGATATCTCCACGGCACCGCTTGTCACTTCCGCACCACAAGCGGTGCTGCCGAACATGATGTTCGTGCTCGATGACTCCGGCAGCATGGACTCGGACTACCTGCCCGACTGGGTCACAAGCAGTTTTTGCCGCTCGAGTGGTGCGACATCGACCAACAGCGGCAACTTCGGCTTGGCTTGCGCGGGCCAGCCACCCTATCGAAGCATTGATGTCAACGGCGCCTACTACAGCCCCGGGATCACCTACAGGCCACCGGTGGGCTCCACCGGTGCGAGCCTGAACAGCCAAACATCCGCCAACACTGTTGGTTGGACCTCTGTCAAGAACGACGCGTACAACATCCAGGACACCGGATCGATCAATCTGCTGACCTCTTATCCCGACACCGAGTGGTGTACCGACAGCACCTACACCAATTGCCTGCGCAACGGCAACTACATCTTGCCCGGAAGCGTTGGGGGCGTGAGCTACACCACCCGGCATACCACCACCGCGACCGGCAGCGGCTTGATGGCCATCGGTGCGCCCGATGCGGCCACGACGCAAACTCGGACTTGGGGCCCGAACTACTATTCCATCACGCCGGCCGAGTACTGCGACCAGCCTAATCTGCGCAACTGCCAGGCGACGCAAACAACGGTCTTCAAGTATCCAGCGCCGCTTCGCTGGTGCAACAGCGATGCGAACGCGCGCGCAGCTACCCCAGCGGCCAATTCCTGCCAGGCGGTCAAGACCGACAACGGCTACCAGTACGCACGCTTTCCAACCAAGTTCTTCACGCCAGGTACCGCGGCTGTGGCCGCGGTGGCGGCCGTGCCAGCATTCAGCACCTTCACGATAGCGACGTCGGGCACGTGCAACAACAGCAATAAGGCCTCGTATTCTTCGGTGAAGGTCAATGGCGTTGAGCTGCTGAGCGCTGCCACGACCCCGGAACGGACGTCCAACAACATTGCCGACGCGCTGCGCACTGCCCTCGCCGGCAACGCGCCCGGCTATTCGGTGAGCGGGTCGAACAGCACGGTCAAGCTCACCGCGCCAGAGGCCTCGGGGGCCATCACGTATGGCGTGGTGCTCACGCGCGCATCGGGAGGGGCTTCGTGCGTCGTGACCCTCTCCCCGACGTCACCGGCCTTCAGCGGCTACGTGGCCGCCGTGCCGGCCGTGCCGGCGGGCTTGGGCGGATTCCCCGGAGCCTTTACCCGCACCGACATCATTCCCACCGTGACCAGCTACCCCAAGGCAGCCAAACGCACGGATTGCGCCGCTGCCACCACCTGTACCTACGACGAGGAGATGACCAACTTCGCCAACTGGTGGACGTACTACCACACGCGCATGCAAGCCATGAAGTCGTCAGCCAGCCTCGCTTTCTCGCCGGTGTCGAACCAGTATCGCGTCGGCTACATGAGCATCAACAACAATACGGGTACCGACTTTCTGAACCCGGATCAGTTTCAGTCGACCTCAAAAGACGCTTGGTTCCAGAAGCTCGTCAAGGCCAGGCCTGGCAACTCGACCCCGTTGCGTGCGGCCCTGTCCAAAGTCGGCCGCTTGTACGCCGGTCAACTGAGTTCGGTGAACAGCGTGGCCGCAGTCGACCCGATGCAGTACTCCTGCCAGCAGAACTTCACGATTTTGTCAACTGACGGCTACTGGAACGAAACCGCGAATCCTAAAAAGATCGATGGCAGCACCGACATCGGCGACCAGGACAGCGCGTTGCCGCGTCCATTGCTGGACGGCACCTCCACCGCCAATACCCTGGCCGATGTCGCGGCTTACTATTACGGCACCGACCTGCGCAACTCAACGCTAGGCAACTGCACTTCCGGCTCCACATCGGCCGACGTTTGCGACGACAACGTCCCTACCGGTGGCCGAGACGTAGCCAAGACTCAGCACATGACCACCTTCACGCTAGGTCTAGGTGCCTCTGGCTATATGCAATTCGCCGCCGACTATCTGACCGCCAACAGCGGTGATTTCTTCGACGTGAACAACGGCTCGACGGCCAACGCAGCCAGCGGCATCTGCTCCTGGTTGGCGAACGGAGCCACTTGCAACTGGCCAGTCCCCCAGAACAACTCTCAGACCGCGATCGATGACCTCTGGCACGCAGCGGTGAACGGGCGCGGTACCTACTTCAGCGCCGGCGACCCCGCCGCGATGTATACCGGGCTGAGCACGGCGTTGGCCCAGATCAAGGCACAGACCGGTGCAGCGGCTGCGGCCACGACCAGCAATCCGAACGTGTCGTCGGGCGACAACTTCGTCTTCGTTTCAAAGTTCGAGTCTCCGGAATGGAGTGGCGAGTTGCTGGGCCAGCAGATCAACCTGACGACCGGCGAAGTGTTGACACAGGGCAGCGACTGGTCGGCGCGAGACAAGCTGGACACCAACGCGTCGCGCACCATCTACACCTTTGACAACAGCGCGGGCAACAAACTGAAGACCTTCGATTGGGCGAGCTTGAGCACCACCGAGCAAAGCTACTTCCAGACTGCAAACATCACGGCGGCAGGTCAGGCCCTGAGTCAGTTCTGCAGCTTCGGAACCACCTGCCTCTCGGCCGCGGATCAAACAGCAGCAGCGGGCCAGAAGCTCGTCGACTTCCTGCGTGGCGACCGGGCCAACGAGGGCGATCTCACCGACGTCAGCAAGTACTTCCGCAAACGCACCCATCTGCTGGGCGACATCGTCGACTCCGAGGCCGTGTACGTGAAGCGCGTCGCGTTCAACTACACCGATGCCGGCTACAGCGCATACAAGACCGCGCAGAGTACGCGCCAGGCCATGGTCTATGTGGGCGCGAACGACGGGATGCTCCATGCCTTCAAGGCCGACACCGGCGACGAAGCATGGTCGTACGTGCCTTCGATGCTGATGCCGACCTTGTACAAGCTGGCCGACAAGGACTACGCCAACCATCACCAGTACTACGTGGACTCGTCCCCGGTGTCCTCAGACGCCTACATCGGTGGCCAGTGGCGCACCCTGCTCGTGGGCGGGTTGGGCGCCGGCGGCCGCGGCTACTACGCGCTGGACATCACCGACCCTGCGTCACCCAAAGCCCTGTGGGAATTCACGCAGACGAACCTGGGTCTCACGTTCGGCAAGCCCGAGATCACGAAACTGAAGGATGGCACCTGGGTCGTGGTGGTGGCTTCCGGCTACAACAATGTCTCGCCTGGTGACGGTGTCGGTCACCTTTATGTGATCGACGCAGCGACCGGCGTGCTGATCCGAACCATCGACACCGGCGCGGGTTCGACCGCCACACCGAGTGGCATGGCGCAAATCCGAGCCTGGGTCGATTTCCCCGACGTGGACAATACTGTCCAGCGTGTCTACGGCGGTGACAATCAGGGCAACGTGTGGCGCTTCGACGTGAACGGCGACGTAGGGGCAGCAGGTTATGACGCCCAGCTGCTGGCCACCCTGCGCGGGGCCAGTGGCAACGTGCAGCCGGTCACGGCGCGACCGGAACTCGGGTTGACGGGCGGCAACGTGATGGTGTACGTCGGCACGGGCCGCTATCTCGGAATTACGGATTTGACCGACGCAAGCCAGCAATCGATCTACGCCATCAAGGACAAACTCAGCAGCACGAGCTATGGCAACCCACGGGCGACGACCAACAAGTTCATCCAGCAAACGCTGACCGACACTACCTGCCCGGACAAGGCGACCGTTTGCGCGCCGAGCCAAAAGGTGCGCACAGGCAGCTCGAACGCGGTCGACTTGAACACGGACGACGGCTGGTATGTCGACCTGCCAGCCACACGTGAGCGTGCCAATACCGACCCGCAACTCGCGCTGGGCACCCTGGTGTTCACGACCAATATCATCGACAACGGGACTGCCTGCAAAGTGGGTGGCTCGAGTTTCATCAACTTCTTCGATTACCGCACGGGTGCACCGGTATCGACGGCGACCGGGGTCATCAGTGTGATGCTGGGCGAAGCCCTCGCCACCCGACCGTCGCTCATTCGCCTGCCCAATGGCAAGGTCGTGAGCCTGACTCGGCTGTCGAACGATTCAACCGTGGTATCGCCGGTCCCGATTGGATCCTCGCCCTCGGGGACTCGCCGGGTTTCATGGCGCGAACTTGCCACGGAGCAATGACCGAGTTCGATTGACTGAAAGCCTCGCGAACATCGGTGGCACTTGATCCGCGCCACCGATGTTTAGACGTCAACGCGGCAGGTCCGAGGAGCCCATGAGGAAGACGTCGACCGCGCGCGCCGCCTGGCGCCCTTCGCGGATCGCCCACACCACCAGCGACTGGCCACGCCGCATGTCGCCGGCCGCGAACACCTTGGGCACATTGGTGGCGTAGCCGCCGCTCGCGTCCATGCTCGCCTTGGCGTTGCCGCGCGCGTCTTTCTCGACGCCGAAAGCCTCGAGCACGCTGGCGACCGGGCTCACGAAGCCCATCGCCAGCAGCACCAGATCGGCCGGGAGGATCTGCTCGGAGCCGGCGACCTCGACCATCTTGCCGCCCTGCCATTCGACGCGCACGGCCTTCAGCGCCTTGACCTTGCCTTTGTCCTTGCCCTCGCCCCCGATGAACTCCTTGGTGGCGATCGCGAACTCGCGCTCGCAGCCTTCGTCATGGCTGGACGAGGTGCGCAGCTTGATCGGCCAGTACGGCCAGACCAGCGGCTTGTTCTCTTGCTCCGGGGGCATCGGCAGCAGCTCGAACTGCGTGACGCTGACCGCGCCATGGCGGTTGCTCGTGCCGATGCAGTCGCTGCCGGTATCGCCGCCGCCGATCACGACCACGTGCTTGCCATCGGCGCGCAGCTGGCCCTTGATCTTGCCGCCGGCGTTGACCTTGTTCTGCTGCGGCAAGAACTCCATCGCGAAATGGATGCCGTCGAGATCGCGCCCCGGCACCGGCAGGTCGCGCGACTGCTCGGCGCCACCGGTCAGCAGCACCGCATCGAACTCGGCATTCAGTTGCTCGGGCGTGACCGCTTCCTTGGACCAGTTGGTGACCTTCGTGCCGTCGGGCAGCTTGCCGACCAGCACGTTGGTGCGCATCACCACGCCCTCGGCCTGCATCTGCTTGACGCGCCGGTCGATGTGCGACTTGTCCATCTTGAAGTCGGGGATGCCGAAGCGCATCAGCCCGCCGATCGCATCGTTCTTCTCGAACAACGTCACATCGTGGCCGGCGCGAGCGAGCTGCTGCGCCGCGGCCATGCCGGCCGGGCCGGAGCCCACCACCGCGATCTTCTTGCCGGTCTTGACCTTGGCCGGGCGCGGCACGACCCAGCCCTCGGCCCAGGCCTTGTCGATGATCGCGTGCTCGATGCTCTTGATGCCGACCGCGTCGTCGTTGACGTTCAGCGTGCACGCCGCCTCGCACGGCGCGGGGCAGATGCGGCCGGTGAACTCGGGGAAGTTGTTGGTCGAATCGAGCACCGCGAACGCGTTCTTCCAGTCGGCGCGGTACACGAGGTCGTTGAAGTCCGGGATGATGTTGTTGACCGGGCAGCCGTTGTTGCAGAACGGCGTGCCGCAATCCATGCAGCGCGCGCTCTGGATCTTGGCCTCATCGGGCTTCAGGCCGATGACGAACTCGGTGTAGTTCTTGACGCGCTCGGCGACGGGCGCGTAGCCTTCCTCGAGGCGTTCGTATTCCATGAAGCCGGTGACTTTTCCCATGATGTCTCGTTTGCGTTGAGGCGCGGTTGAAGTTGAAGCCGGCTTACTTGGCAGGCACCGAAGCGCCCTTGGTCTTGGTCGTGGTGCCGCCGGCGTCCTGGATCGCCTTCGCGGCGGCAGCCTTCGCTGCCTGTTCGGCGAGCGCGCGCTTGTACTCGTTCGGGAACACCTTGACGAACTTGGCGCGCGACTCGACCCAGTGATCCATGATGTGGCGCGCGCGCAGCGAGCCGGTCCACTTGTGGTGGTCCTCGAGCAGCTTCTTGAGCGTGGCTTCGTCGGTCTGGCCGTGATGCCACAGCGCCTTGTCGCCGCTCGCCGCCTGCTCGGCGGCACTCTGCACTCTTTCGAGCGCGACCATCGCGGTGTTGCAGCGCGTCGCGAATCTGCCGTCCTCGTCGTACACGTAGGCGACGCCGCCGCTCATGCCGGCCGCGAAGTTGCGGCCGGTCTGGCCGAGCACGGCGACCGTGCCGCCGGTCATGTATTCGCAGCCGTGGTCGCCGGTGCCTTCGACGACCGCCGTCGCACCCGACAGCCGCACCGCGAAGCGCTCGCCGGCCACGCCGCGGAAGAACGCCTCGCCGCTGGTCGCGCCGTACAGCACCGTGTTGCCGACGATGATGTTGTTGACGGCATCGCCGCGAAACTCGATGCTCGGGCGGATCGCGATGCGGCCGCCGCTCATGCCCTTGCCGGTGTAGTCGTTCGCATCGCCGATCAGGTAGATCGTGATGCCCTTGGCCAGGAACGCGCCGAAGCTCTGGCCGCCGGTGCCTTCCATCTGGATGAAGATGGTGTGGTCGGGCAGGCCCTCGGGGCGTACGCGGATCAGCTCGCCCGAGAGCATCGCGCCGACGGTGCGGTTGACGTTGCGCACCTCTTCCATGAACTGCACCTTCTCGCCGCGATCGATCGCGGGGCGGCACTTCTCGATCAGCTTCACGTCGAGCGCGCGGGCGAGGCCGTGGTCCTGCAATTCGGTCTGGCGGCGCGGCACCTCGATCGGCGCATCGGGGCGCGCGAACACGCGCGTGAAGTCCAGGCCCTTGGCCTTCCAGTGGGCGATGCCCTTCTTCGTGTCGAGCAGCTCGGCGCGTCCGATCAGGTCATCGAACTTGCGCACGCCGAGTTGCGCCATGATGCTGCGCGCCTCCTCGGCGACGAAGAAGAAGAAGTTCACGACGTGCTCGGGCCGGCCCTGAAACTTCTTGCGCAGCTCCGGATCTTGCGTGGCGACGCCGACCGGGCAGGTGTTCAGATGGCACTTGCGCATCATGATGCAGCCCTCGGCCACCAGCGGCGCAGTCGCGAAACCGAACTCGTCGGCACCGAGCAGCGCGCCGATCACGACATCGCGGCCGGTCTTCATCTGGCCGTCGGCCTGCACCCGGATGCGCGAGCGCAGCCGGTTCAGCACCAGCGTCTGCTGGGTTTCAGCGAGCCCCAGTTCCCAGGGTGTGCCGGCGTGCTTGATGGAACTCCACGGCGAGGCGCCGGTGCCACCGTCGTGGCCGGCAATCACGACGTGGTCGGCCTTGGCCTTGGCCACGCCGGTCGCGATCGTGCCGACGCCGACTTCGCTGACGAGCTTGACGCTGACGCTGGCGCGCGAGTTCGCGTTCTTCAGGTCGTGAATCAGCTGCGCCAGGTCTTCGATCGAATAGATGTCGTGGTGCGGCGGCGGCGAGATCAGGCCGACGCCGGGCACCGAGTAGCGCAGCATGCCGATGTAGTCGGTGACCTTGCCGCCGGGCAACTGGCCGCCTTCGCCGGGCTTCGCGCCTTGCGCCATCTTGATCTGCAACTGATCGGCGCTCGACAGGTACTCGGTCGTGACGCCGAAGCGGCCCGACGCGACCTGCTTGATCTTCGAGCGCAGCGAATCGCCTTCGTTGAGCTCGAAGTCGACCTGGATGTTGCCCGGGCCGATCACGTCGCTGAACTTGGTGCCCTGCTTGATCGGGATGCCCTTGAGCTCGTTGCGGTAGCGTGCCGGGTCTTCACCACCCTCTCCGGTGTTGGACTTGCCGCCGATGCGGTTCATCGCGACCGCGAGATTCGCGTGCGCCTCGGTGCTGATCGATCCGAGCGACATCGCGCCGGTCGCGAAGCGCTTGACGATCTCGCTCGCGGGCTCGACCTCGTCGATCGCGATCGCCTTGGCCGGGTCGACCTTGAACTCGAACAGGCCGCGCAAGGTCATGTGGCGATGCGACTGGTCGTTGATGATCTGCGCGTATTCTTTGAAGGTCTCGAACTTGTTCGCACGCGAGGCATGCTGCAGCTTCGCGATCGCGTCGGGCGTCCACATGTGTTCTTCGCCGCGCACGCGCCACGCGTACTCGCCGCCGGCGTCGAGCATGTTCTCGAGCACCGGGTCGTCGCCGAAGGCCGCGCGGTGCATGCGGATCGCTTCTTCGGCGACGTCGAACACGTCGATGCCGCCGACCTGGCTCGCAGTGCCGCGGAAGTACTTGTCGACCAGTTGCTTCTCGAGCCCGATGGCCTCGAACAGCTGCGCGCCGCAGTACGACATGTAGGTCGACACGCCCATCTTGGACATGATCTTCGACAGCCCCTTGCCGACCGCCTTGACGTAGTTGTAGATCGCCTTCTCGGCCGACAGGTCGCCGCTCAGCTCCTTGTGGATGTCTGCCAGCGTCTCCAGCGCCAGGTACGGGTGCACCGCCTCGGCACCGTAGCCCGCGAGCACGCCGAAGTGATGCACCTCGCGCGCCGAGCCTGTCTCGACGACCAGGCCAGCGGTCGTGCGCAGGCCCTCGCGCACCAGATGCTGGTGGATCGCCGACAGCGCCAGCACCGCAGGGATCGCGACGAAATCGCGATCCATCTGACGGTCGCTGATGATCAGGATGTTGTGGCCGCTCTTGATCGCGTCGACGCTCTCCGCGCACAGCGATGCGAGCTTGGCCTCGACGCCTTCGTCGCCCCAGCTCAGTGGGTAGGTGATGTCGAGTTCGTAGCTCTTGAACTTCGCACCGGTGTGCTTCTCGATCTCGCGCAGCCGCGCCATGTCGGTGAAGTCGAGGATGGGCTGCGGCACTTCGAGCCGCATCGGCGGGTTCACCGCGTTGATGTCGAGCAGGTTCGGTTTCGGGCCGATGAACGACACCAGCGACATCACGATCGCTTCGCGGATCGGGTCGATCGGCGGGTTGGTCACCTGTGCGAACAACTGCTTGAAGTAGTTGTACAGCGGCTTGTTCTTGTCCGACAGCACCGCGAGCGGCGAGTCGTTGCCCATCGAACCGATGCCTTCCTCGCCGGCCTGCGCCATCGGGCTGAGCAGGAACTTGATGTCTTCCTGGGTGTAGCCGAAGGCCTGCTGGCGATCAAGCAGCGATTCGCGGTGCGCGGCCGGGAGGGCGTTGCCCACGGGCACATCCTCGAGCTTGACGCGCACGCTCTCGATCCATTGGCGGTACGGCTTGGCTGACGCGAACTGGTTCTTCAGTTCCTCGTCTTCGATGATGCGGCCCTGCTCCAGGTCGATCAGCAGCATCTTGCCCGGCTGCAAGCGCCACTTCTTGATGATCTTGTTTTCGGGAATCGGCAGCACGCCGGATTCGGACGCGCCAACCACGAGGTCGTCGTCGGTGACGATGTAGCGCGTCGGGCGCAGGCCATTGCGGTCGAGCGTCGCGCCGATCTGGCGGCCGTCGGTGAAGACCATCGCGGCCGGGCCGTCCCACGGCTCCATCATCGCGGCGTGGTACTCATAGAACGCGCGGCGGCGCTCGTCCATCGTCGCGTGCTGCTCCCAGGCCTCGGGGATCATCATCATCGCGGCGTGCGCGAGCGAGTAGCCGCTCATCACCAGCAGCTCGAGCGCGTTGTCGAAGGTGGCGGTGTCGCTCTGGCCGTCGAAGCTGATCGGGTAGAGCTTCTTCAGGTCGTCGCCCAGCACCGGCGACTTCATCACGCCCTCGCGTGCGCGCATCCAGTTGAAGTTGCCCTTGACGGTGTTGATCTCACCGTTGTGCGCGACCATGCGGTACGGGTGCGCAAGCGGCCACTCGGGGAAGGTGTTGGTCGAGAAGCGCTGGTGCACGAGAGCGAGCGCCGACGTGACGCGCGTGTCTTGCAGGTCTTTGTAGTACTTGCCGACCTGGTCGGCCAGCAGCAGGCCCTTGTAGATGATGGTGCGGCAGCTCATGCTCGGCACGTAGTATTCACGCGAGTGCGTGAGCTTCAGCGCCTGGATCGCGCTCGATGCGGTCTTGCGGATCACATACAGCTTGCGCTCCAGCGCGTCCGGCACGATCACGTCCGGCCCGCGGCCGATGAAGATCTGCTTGAGGATCGGCTCCTTCAGCCTCACGGTCGGCGACATCGGCATCTCGGCATCGACCGGCACGTCGCGCCAGCCCAGCAGCACCTGGCCCTCGGCCTTGACGGCACGCTCCATCTCCTGGATGCAGGCGACGCGCGACGCGTGCTCCTTCGGCAGGAAGATCATGCCGACGCCGTATTCGCCCGGCGGCGGCAGCTCGACGCCAAGCGTTGCCATTTCGGCGCGGTAGTACTCATCGGGGATCTGGATCAGGATGCCAGCGCCGTCACCCATCAGCTTGTCGGCCCCGACCGCGCCCCGGTGGTCCAAGTTTTCGAGGATCTTCAGGCCCTGCATCACGATGCTGTGGGCCTTCTGCCCCTTGATGTGGGCCACGAAACCGACCCCGCAAGCGTCGTGCTCGTGGCCGGGCTGGTACAGGCCTTGCTCAGCAGCCATTGCGATCTCGTCGCCGGCGGTTTCTGGGGTCGTGAGGCTCGAGCCGACCTGATGCATGACGCACTCCAAATCAAGGGAAACACTCAAGGATACTGCACTGCAACACGGCTCTCAAGCGCTATTTGGTGTTATATGACCCCATTTAATCGTTACATCAACAGGGTGATCATTTAAATAGGGACATATAAAATCACGCATGCGCTCGCGCTGGCCGACCCCGTGGCCGCGGGCTGATCGGCCGGTCGGTAGCCTGCGCCAAGGCCTTGAGAAAGCTCGCAGAGCCGATCGGCCAGCCATGGTGCGCGGCATCGAGCAGGCGCCGCACGTCCTGTTCAGCCAGCGGAACGGAACTCTCAAGCACGTGCCGCGCCTCGCGCTCGAACGGCGTGTTGCCGAGCTGCCAGTACGCGGCGTGCTCGGTGACGAGGGGGTCCGATTTCTGCCCCCCGTGGTGCGGCGCGCTGGACCACGGCCAATCGCTGGTTCGCGCCACCAGGCCACGGCACAGCGGAGCCTGCTCGATCAGACGGATGCACGTCAGCAAGTGGCTGGCCGGATCGACGATCGTCGTTCGGTAACGGCCCTCCCACAGCGGGCCGCGGCGCGCATGTCGGTGGTTGAAGGCCTTGACGTAGCGCCGCCCCAAGGCCTGCATGAATCGCGCGAGCGACGCGGGTGTCGCAGGCGTGATCAGCAGCAGCACTTCATCGTCCATCAGCGCATAGGCGTGGATCGCAACCGCGCATTCCCGCGATGAATCGAGCATCGCGGCGAGGTAGCGGCGGCGATCGTCGTCGTCGATGAAGGCGCACCGGCCGTTGCGGCCGCGCTGGATCACGAGGTGCAAGTGGCCGGCGAGGTCGAGTCTGGGGAGGCGGGCCATCAATCAGGGGAGCGCAACGTTTCAATGCGCAGGATGGTAAGCCGCCGTCGGTCAGCCGTGGTGGGCCATCTGTCACTCGACACCACCGTCGTCGGGCACGTCGCGCTAGATTGGCAAGCATCAAACACGGCCTTTGCCAATCACCCACTCCCACGCGATGAACTCCGCGCTCGCTCGCCCACGCCGCTCGTCGTTCACCGGTCGATCCACCAGCCTTGCGGCATGCGGCGTGCTGGCCGTGATGCTTAACGCCGGCGCCATCGGGCTGGTGACTGAGGCGTCCTCGCACTTCAACGGCGTCGACGCCTCGAACAGCGACAACCCGCGCTACTCCGCCATGACGCTCGTTTTCGCGCCCAGTGAACCGCGCTTGCCGACCGTGGCACGCGGTGCAGATCCGTCCCCCTCCACAGCACCTACAACCCCGCGCCGTGCGCCCCCGAACCTGCCGACGGCGAGAACCACTCCCGCGGCGACCGAAGTTAACCCCCTCCCCCGGCAGATGCTCTTCTACACGTTCCGCGAAGTCGACAATCCGGCGGCTCCAGAGTCGGACTGGAACCTGGATGTCGAGTCGCTGGACAGCATTGGCGTGCAGCGCCTCGTGTTCGAAATTCTGGTCAGCGACCGGGGTCGGGTCGTCGGTTGTACCGTGCTCGAGCCCTCCAACCTAGCGGACGACATCAAGCGCAGTCTGGAAAAACGCCTGAGCGAAACTTCCATGCGACCCGCAGTGCGTGTTGGCCAACTCGTAGCCAGTGTGCGCCGCATCGAGTTGTTCGTGCCGATGGCGCCACTCGAATCGCAGGTCATCTTCCCCAGTTCTCGTCAGTGAAAGGATCCGTCACCGCACCCAAGCGGACGTACTACCGGTCAGGCGTTCATGCTCGCGCAGTGCGAAGCGGTCTGTCATACCCGCGATGTAATCCGCAATCGCATGCTGCGCCGGCAGTGCTGCAGGGTCGGAACGATAAGCCTCGAACAAGGCTCGTACGACATGCTTCGCCCCTTCGGTCGTGGCCACAACGCGCGGGTGCCGGTACAGCTGCTGTCGCAGGAACGCCTTGACCTGGGTAACCTCGGACTGCCCGCTCGGACTGAATCGGATCAGCGGTGGCATGCCACGCGCGACATCGGCGCTCATTGGCGCATGCATCCGTATCGCCGCCTCCGAGGTCGCGATCACGTCGTGTACCTGCGCCGACAGCAGGCGGCGAATCGTTTCGTAGAGCAGCCGCTTGCCCACTAGAGTTGGGAACTCGTTCAGCACCTCTGCATGAAAGCGCGCGAACAGCGGCAGCACCAGCAGCTGCTCGTGCTCGATCAGACCCGAACGCACGCCGTCATCGATGTCGTGCGCGTTGTAGGCAATCTCGTCGGCCAGGTTGCAGACCTGCGCCTCGAGGCTCGGCTGCGTGCGCTCGAGGAAACGATGCCCCACGCCGCCTGGCTCGGTCAGCTCGAGCGCCTCGGCGTGGCGACGCGAGCAGTGCTTCAGGATGCCCTCGCGTGTCTCGAAGGTCAGGTTCAATCCGTCGAACGCTGCATAGCGTTCTTCCAACACATCGACGACACGCAAGCTCTGGAAGTTGTGCTCGAAGCCGTCGGAGCTTGGATCGGCACGCCGCAGGCATTCGTCCAGCGCATCCTGCCCGGCGTGGCCGAACGGCGTATGACCGAGGTCGTGCGCCAGCGAGATTGCCTCGCACAAATCCTCGTTAAGCCCCATCGCTCGAGCAATCGAGCGCGCGAGCTGAGCGACCTCGAGCGAGTGCGTCAGGCGGGTGCGAAACAGGTCACCCTCGTGGTTCAGGAACACCTGCGTCTTGTAGACCAGGCGGCGAAATGCAGTGCTGTGAACGATCCGGTCGCGGTCACGTTGAAAGTCGTCGCGTGTCGGCGCCGCCGCTTCGGCGTGGCGGCGCCCGCGGGTTCGCGCCGGATCGCTGGCCCAGGGTTTCAGCGGGGTTGCCATGCGCGCAAGGTCTCAGCGCGTATACGCGTCTAACACCTGACCGACCAACGCATCGTCGGCGCCGTGCACGCCGGCTCGGCCTGGCGCTTCGATGACGACGAAACGAATAGCGCCGGCGCGCGACTTCTTGTCGAGCCGCATCAATTCCAGATAGCGCGACGCGCCCAGCCGCGGGCCTGCCGTGGGCAGCCCAGCGCGCTCGACGATGCGCTCGATACGCTGCGCATACGCCGCGTCGATCAGACCCAGCCGCGCCGACAGATCGGCGCCCATCACCATGCCACAGCCCACGGCCTCGCCGTGCAGCCATGTGCCGTAACCCAGCCCAGTCTCGATCGCGTGGCCAAAGGTGTGCCCGAAGTTGAGAATCTCACGCAAACCCGCTTCGCGCTCGTCCTGCGCCACCACCCAGGCCTTGATCTCGCACGAACGCTTGATCGCATACGCGAGCGCCGCCTTGTCGCGGGCCTTCAGCGCGTCGAGGTTCGCGTCGATCCAGTCGAGGAATGCGGCGTCGGCGATCGGCCCGTACTTAATGACTTCGGCCAGCCCGGCGATCAGCTCGCGCTCCGGCAGGGTGTCGAGCGTGTCGAGATCGGCCACGACAAGCAGCGGCTGATTAAACACGCCGATCATGTTCTTGCCCAGCGGATGATTGATCGCGGTCTTGCCGCCGACCGATGAATCGACTTGGGCCAGCAGCGTGGTGGGCACCTGCACGCAGGGCACGCCGCGCATGTAGCAAGCCGCCGCGAAGCCGGTCATGTCGCCGATGACGCCACCGCCGAGCGCGAACAGTGTCGTCTTGCGATCGCAGCCTGCGGCCAGCAGAGCGTCGAAGATCAGGTTCAGCGTAGCCCAGTCCTTGTGCGACTCGCCATCGGGCAGTTCGATCACCAGGACCTGCGTGAATCGCTCGCGCAGCGCCGCCGCCAGTCGCTCGGCGAGCAAGGGGGCGATGATGGTGTTGGTCACAACGACGGCGCTCGCGCCGGCCGGCAGGTTGGCATAGATCTCGGCACGGTCGAGCAGCCCGCTCCCGATCAGGATGTCGTAGCTGCGGTCGGCGAGGTCGATGCGAATGCGTTCTGTGCTCATGTGCGCAGTGTACGAGCGCACGGGACACGGGTTCAGTGCGGAGGGGCGTCCGCCGCCGGGTCGATCTGTGTGGGCACCGATGCCGGATCGACGAGACCCGCAAGCTCGAGCTGCATCAAGATCATGTTGACCAGCGCCGGCACCGAAGGTCTACCGGTCTCGATGATGAAGTGGGCGGTCTCGCGATAAAGCGGGTCGCGCTTGCTGAAAAGCTCCCGCAGTTTCATCAGTGGATCTGCCACCTGCAGCAACGGGCGTTTCGAGTCGTGGCGAATGCGCCGGAAGAGCTCCTCCGGCGTCGAGCGGAGGTAGACGCATACCGTTCGATCGCGAAGCACTTGGCGGTTCGCCTCGCTCAGTACAACACCACCTCCGGTCGCAATCACCCCCGGCATGAACTCAACAAGGTCACGGAGCGTCTGCGCCTCCATGTCGCGGAATCGCTCCTCGCCTTCTTGCTCGAAGAAGCTCCGGATCGAACAGCCGATGCGCCTTTCGATCGCCGCATCGGAGTCGACAAAATCTCGACCGAGCCGCCGCGCCAAGTGGCGCCCGACGGTGGACTTGCCGCCGCCGGGCATGCCGATCAGGCTGATCGATAGGACACGTACGTACGTCAGTTCGGATCGCTGCAACTGGACGCCACCCCATAAGGGCTGACCACGAACGCAGGGGAGCTGGTCGTAGTCGTGAGAGCAGTCGCCGGAACGGGGACTGGTGACACCAGATACGTGGCACGCCCTTCGGAACCGGAGATTCCTGAGGCCGAGACGGTAATCAACGCATCGACCCAGCTGGCATGATCTTGAGCGTATTCGATCTGGAGCCACACGGTGCCGTCGGCGGCTGTCGTTGCCGACGTCACCTGCGTCGTGTGTGCAGAGTCGAGCAGCGACACGGCCACGTCGGACTTTCGCGGCCAGAGTATTCCATCGCCGTTGACGTCCTCGCCGGAATCGAGCGCACCGTTTCGATTGGTGTCTTCGTTGGGGCATCCCCCCACAGCAGTCTCCGTCTTGGTCCATGCGGAGGCACCCTGCGTATAGCCCCCTTTGCGGTAGGTTGGCAAGTCCACGGAAGCAACAACGGTTGCATCAGCCTTCGGATTGCCGGCCGAATCAACCACGGTAACCACGAATTGCTTCACGTAGGTCAAGGTATTGACGATGATCACCGCATTGGTACCGATGGAAACACTGAGCGGTTGACCGCTGACCGTGAGTGTCGTGGTCTTGTTGGTGGTGCAGTTTGTGAAGTTGGTATCGCTGTCGCTGACGCCGTAGCACACGCGCACCGTCACTCCATCGGTTGGACTGGAACGCGTTCCGGGCACATATTGCGTGGTGACGACACCGTTGGCATCGCTGTACAAGGTGCCTGTGCCTGCGGTAAAGGTACCGCCCACCGAATTCGTGTCCCCATCCAGGTCGAAACGCGCACGCACGTTTGGAATGGGCTGGTTGCTCGCGCCGAGGAATAGCGCACGTATGGTCGACTGGTTGGTCGTGCTGCCCGAGGTGTTCACCGCAACCACGCTTGGGTTGGCGGAAATCGACGCCGACGTGATGGTGTCGGTGACAGCGGCAACTGTATTGACCGGTTGCACATAAACGGTCTGGGTGTCCGTCACTCCGCCGACGGTCGTTACGATGCTGTAGCTTCCGGTGGTTGTCGGTGCCATGTAGGAGAACGTATAGGCGCCATTCGCGTCGGTCAATCCAGTTGCGGAATTGGGCGTCAGGCTCGTTGCGACAACTTGCACCGCTTGATTGGCCATGGCCAGCCCAGTAGCGTCAAGCACGCTGTACTGAACTTGGCCGGTACCTCCAGGCGCGACGACGGTGGGAACCAGTGTGGCGGTAACGGTTGTTCCTGTGACCTGCACGGTCGCCGTTTTGGTGATCGTGCCGGAGACGGCGGTGACAGTGATCAGGCGGTTCGATTGGTCGCTTCCGCGTGTCAGCGTCGCTGTGATCGTGCCGTCGCTTGCGGTCGTTGTACTCGACACGCTGTTCAGTACTGCGCCACTGTCTGCGCTCAGAGTTACTGCAGCACCGGAGACGGTATTCCGGGACGCATCGATTGCGGTCACCGTCACCGCGACAGTGGCACTGGCGCTATTCGCCAATGTGCTGGCGCCCAGGGTAAGAATCAGATCCGCCGCAGTCGTCGTGGTCGTCGTGGTCGTGCCATACAGAGACGTTCCTCCGCCCCCGCCACCGCCGCAAGCGCTCAGAAACAGGATCAACAACAGCGATGCAATTCGGTTGAACATGGTCATCTCTAGGATTTGATAGTTTTAGCCGCGTGTTCGGGGCGCGCTCAGCGCGCCGCCGAACGGTCGGTAACGACCTTGGGCGTCAGGAAGATCAGCATCTCGGTCTTGGTGCGGGACGTCGTGCGCGTCTTGAACAGATTGCCGAGGTAAGGCACATCGCCGAGCCAGGGCACCTTGGAAACATCCTCGCGTTCGTTCTGTTCGAAGATGCCGCCGATCACGACGGTGCCGCCGTTTTCCACCAGCACCTGCGTCTGCACGGACTTGGTGTCGATTGACGGTGTGCCCGCAAAAACAGTGCCGATACTGTCCTTGTTGACTTCGACATCCATGATCACATTCCCTTCAGGCGTGATCTGAGGCGTGACTTCGAGCTTGAGCACGGCGTCGACAAACGAGATGTTTGTGTTGCCCGCCGTCGACGCCTGGAGATATGGAATGCGTGTACCTTGCTTGATCGAGGCCTTGACGTGGTCGGCCGTGATGAGGCGTGGGCTCGAGACGACCTTGCCTTTGCCATCGGCTTCCAATGCAGACAGCTCCAGATTCAGGAAGCGATTGGCGCCAGCACTGAACAGCGACAACGCGAGTGTTGCCACGCTGTTGCCACCCTGCGAGGTCGCAGGCAGATTGACGAAGTTGGTGTCGCTCAAAGAGGTAGTCCCAGTGGTCTGCAATGTAGACCCCGCGACAGCATTCAGGTTGCCGCCAATAGCCACGCGGTTGTTGCCGCCAACGCTGTAGCCCGGGACCCCACCTTGCTGCGCGCGCAGATCGGTGGCGCCGAGCTTCACGCCGAGCGACCGCCCAAAGCTGTCGTCGGCGATCACGACGCGCGCCTCGATCAGCACCTGCCGCACCGGGATGTCGATCTTGGCGATCATGTCCTGGATCTCTTGCAGCTTCGACGGCACGTCGGTGACGAACAGCTGGTTCGTGCGCGACTCGTAGATCACGCTGCCGCGGGCCGAAAGGATTTTCGTCGTAGCGCTACCGCCGCCACCGCCACCGCCGCCACCGCCGCTGCCGCCACTGCTGGCCTGCCCGGAAAGCCCCGACGCAACGTCTGCCGCCTTGGCGTAGTTAAGCTGGAACGACTGCGTACGCAGCGGCTCGAGCGCCGAGATCTGCGCCTTGGCTTCAAGCTCGACCTTCTCCTTGGCGTTGAGCTCGTCCTTCGGTGCGATCAGGATCACGTTGCCGGACTTGCGCAGCCCGAGGCCCTTGGCCTGCAGGATGATGTCCAACGCCTGATCCCAGGGCACGTCTTTCAAGCGCAGCGTGACGTTGCCGGTCACCGTGTCGCTGGTCACGACGTTGAAGTTGGTGAAGTCGGCGATCACCTGCAGCAGCGCGCGGACCTCGATGTTCTGGAAGTTCAGCGACAGCTTCTCACCCGCGTAGCCCTGCCCTTGCGTGAGCTTGTTCGGGTCGACCTTCTGCGCACGCACTTCGAGCACGAACTGGTTGTCGCTTTGGTAAGCGCTGTGCTCCCAGTTGCCTTGCGGTTCGACCAGCATCCGGACCCGGTCGCCGTTTTGCGAGGTCGTCACGCTCTTGATCGGCGTGCCGAAGTCGGTCACGTCGAGCTTGCGCCGCAGGTTGTCGGGCAAGGTCGAACGCAGGAACTCGACCACCAGGCTTTGGCCCTGTTGACGAATGTCGACACCCACCTGGTTGCTCGGCAGATCGACGACGACACGGCCTGCGCCGTCATTGCCGCGCCGGAAGTCGATCGCCTGCAGGGCTTGCGCGGTGCGGTTCAGGCTGGGCGCGAAGTGCACCGTGTCGGCGGCCGACGCCGGCGTGGCGGGCGCTGCGGCAGCCACCGCAGTGGTGCCGGCGGATTCAGGCGGCAGGCCGCTGTCGAGCGTCAGCAGCAGCACCTTGCCCTGGATCTCAGCGCGGTAGTTCGACGCCTTCTTGAGGTTGAGGACGAGGCGCGTGCGTTCGCCACCCTGCGCGACGCTGACGGACCGCAGGTTGCCTTGATTGACGTCGACACTGTTCTTGCCCAGCGCGTTGACGACACCCGGCAGATCGATCGCGATGCGCGGCGGCGTCTGCACCGAAAAGCCCGCGGGCACCGTGGTCAGCGGCTCGGACATTTCGACCCGAATGACCTCGGAGCCCGCCTGCTGGCTGCTGTTGATCGACTGGATCGCGTTTTGCGCGAGGACCGGGACGCAAGCGCCGAACGACAACGCGAGCGCCAAGGCACGTGAGCGCCACTTAGCTGCCATCTGATTCTCCTGATTGCTCTTCATCGCGCCTTCTCCTGAAGCTGGAGGGCGCTGGTGCGCTCGATCCATTCCCCGGCTGCATCCTGAACGATTTCTCTGAGTGACACGTCGGTCTCCGAGATCTTGGTGATCTTTCCGTAGTTCTGACCGAGGTAGTCGCCCTGCTTGACCTGGTAAAGCAGGTTGTCGACCCGCAGCAACGCGTACGGGCGACCGGCCTTCGTGACGCTGCCGACCATGGACATGCTGTCCAGCGGATAGGCTTCGAGCGGCTCCTTGCGGCGATTCAATTCGGCCGACAGCAGCGAGTTGGGCTGCCGCGCTTCCTGCTTGAGCGCCACGGTGAGCTTCTGGTTGCTGAACGGCTCGACGCCGCCGAGCGCCACGTAAGCCTGCGGATTGAACTTCTTCGGCGGTGACAGCGGTTGCACGTTCGGCTTGACCTCGCGCTTTTGCTGGTCCATCCACTGCGTCAGTTCCTGCTGGTCGCCGCTGCAGCCGACGAGGGCGAACGCCGCCAACGCGGCCGCCGCGAACAGCCGTGTGTGTGCTGGTTTGGCCATCATTTCTTCGCCCCCGCCGCCTTGGCCTTGGCCGCGGCCTTCTTGATCTCTTCGACCTCGTTCGGGTCAAGATAGCGGTATGTTCGAGCCGTGGCCTCCATCGCCAAGGCACCGGAACTGTCCTTCGGTGCGCTGGTGATGTTGAGGTTGTGCAGCGTCACGATGCGCGACAGATTGGAGATATCGCCGGCGAACGCGCCCATGTCGTGATAACGGCCCGACACCTTGATCGATATCGGCAGCTCGGCGTAGTAGTCCTTCACCACCACCTGACCGGGCTTGAACAATTCGAACTGAAGCCCACGCCCCAGACCAGCCTGGTTGATGTCGGACAGCAGCGCGTCCATCTCGGCCTTGCCGGGGAGCTGCTTCTCGAGCTGGGTCACATACTCCTCGACCTGCAGCTTCTGCTTGCGCAGCTCCGCGAGGTTGACGGCCTGCCCCAGCTTGTTGCGGTAGTCCGCCTTGAGCGTCGGCTCTTTCGCGCGCTCGGTGTCGAGCTCATCGTGCGCGCCCGACAGCAGCAGGAACCACCCGAGCACCACCATGATCAGGGCCACGAAGACCCATGTCACGATCTTGGGAAGCAAGGGCCACTGGCCGGGCTCATTCGGGTTGAGGCTTCGAAATTGCGACGCCGCGCCCTCGAAGACCGAATTCAAATCGACGTTGATCGCCTTGGTCGCCATGTCAGGCCTTCTTCTTGGCTGCGGCCGCGGCCGCGCCGCTGGCCGGTGCGCTCGCAGGCGCAACGCCCTGGACGGCGGCCGGGGCCTTGTCTTGCGGACGCTTCACGGTGACGCGCACCGAGAAGTCGAACAGGCGCTTTTGCTCCTTGTTCGCCGCGGTCACGACGGTGGCCTTGCTCTCGACCAGGTCCGGGCTGACCAGCCATTCGGAGTTGTAGGCCGTGTTGCGCAGGAACTCGGAAACGCGCTCCTGTGTCTGCGCGATGCCGGTGATCGTGAGGATCTGCCCGTCCTGCTTCACCGCTGTGAAGTACATGCCTTCGGGTGTCTGCTTGACGAGTTCGTTGAGCAAGTGGACCGGCAAGTTGCGGTCGATCTGCAGGTCCTCGACGGCCTTCTGACGCGCAGTCAACGACGCGATCTCGGCCTTCAGGGCCGCGATGTCGGCGATCTCCTTGTCGAGCTTGGCGATCTCGGCCGACAGGAACTGGTTGCGCTCCTGCTGCGCCACCTTCAACTGATCGACGATCACGTACCAGCCGCCCACGATCGCCAGCCCGGCCGCCGCAGCGAGACCCAGGCCGGCGAAGAAGGCGATCTTCTTGCGCTTGCGCTTTTCTTCCCGATGCGGGAGCAGGTTGATCAAGATCACTGCAGGAACCTCCGCATCGCCAGACCGCAGGCCGTCAGATACGACGGCGCTTCGCGGCGCAGCTTGCTTTCACGCACGGCCGAGCCGAGCTTCATGTTCTCGAACGGGTTGACCACCATCGAGGCAAAGCCCGTCAGCTCGGTCACGCGGTCTTTCAGGCCCGGCAAGGTGGCGGTGCCGCCCGCGAGCATCACGTAGTGGACCTTGTGGTGCGGCGTGCTGGTGAAGAAGTACTGCAGTGCGCGCCCGATCTCTTGCGACAGGCTGTCGACGAACGGTGCGAGCAGCGTGGCTTCGTAGTCGTCAGGCAGATCGGCGGCGAGCTTCTTCTGCTCTGCCTCTTCGTACGAGAAGCCGTACTGACGCGAGATCAGCTGCGTGAGCTGCGAGCCCCCGAAGGCCTGGTCGCGGTCGTAGAGCATCTCGTCGTCGCGCAGCACCTTGAGGCTGGTGGTGTCGGCGCCAATCTCGAACAGCGCAACCAGCGCGTCCTTGCCTTCGTTGGGCAAGGTCGCGACGACCCGGCTCATCGCCAGGCGCGAAGCGTGCGACTCGATGTCGAGCACCGCGGGCTTGAGCCCGGCCGCTTCGGCCAGGCCTTGGCGATCCTGCACGCGGTCCTTGCGCGACGCGGCGATCAGGACCTCGACGTCGCCCACCGAGGTGGGGCTCGGCCCGATCACGCAGAAGTCGAGACTCACTTCATCGAGCGAGAACGGAATGTATTGGTTGGCTTCGGCCTCGACCTGAAGCTCGAGCTCTTCTTCGCGCAAGCCGGCCGGCAGCATGATCTTCTTGGTGATCACGGCGGACTGCGGCATGGCCATCACGACCTGGCGCGTCTTGGTGCCGCTCTTCGACACAACCCGTTTCACGGCTTCGGCGACCTCGTCGAACTTTTCGATCTGGCCGTCGGTGATCCAGCCTTTTTCGAAGCTCTCGACCCCGAAGCGCTCGACCACGTACTCGCCGCTCGCCGTCTGCCCGAGTTCAACGAGCTTGACGCTGGACGAGCTAATGTCGAGCCCGATCATCGGCGCATGCTTGCGGCCCAACAACGTGTCTAGGAAGCTCACGACGCCTTTCCCCCAGCTGTGAAGAACGGTGCTGGATTGTTAATAAGTTACTTCAATGCTAGCAGTAAAGCCATTGAGTCACAAAGCAAATTCCCGATTCGCGCTTCGCCACTCGTTGCAAAACTCACACGCCACAGACCCCTTATTCGACGCTCTAGTGGGAACCCTGAGGCACCGTTACAAACAGATGCGTGGCACGGTCGTTCGCGACCCTGTGCCACCCGTGTTCAGGTCGGGCGCTTTCTATAATGTGAAGACCAACGTTGGAGTCTCATGAGCGAATCCGAGCGCACGGCGAAACGCCCCGCCGATGCCGGCACGGGCCAAAGTTCAGCATCGACCTTGCCCACATGGGCTCGCTGGCTCAGCCGCAGCACGCTCTGGCTGGCGGGCTTGGCCGCCAGCGCCGTGGTGACGGTCGTCATCCTGGTGGGCATCGCGCTCTCGATCGCCTACCCCAATCTGCCCGAAATCAGCGGGCTGATGGACTACCGGCCGAAGCTGCCGATGCGCATCTTCTCGGCCGACGCCGTGCTGCTCGGCGAATATGGTGAGGAGCGCCGCAACTTCACGCCGCTCTCGCAAATCCCCAAGGTCATGCAAGAGGCCGTGCTCGCCTCTGAAGACGCGCGCTTCTACGAGCACAGCGGCGTCGACGTCAAGGGCGTGCTGCGCGCCACGCTGGCGCAATTCAATCGCTCGCGCAGCCAGGGTGCGTCGACCATCACGATGCAGGTGGCGCGCAACTTCTATCTGTCCACCGAGAAGACCTACACCCGCAAGATCTACGAGATGCTGCTCGCCTTCAAGATGGAAAGCGTGCTCAGCAAGGACCAGATCCTCGAGGTCTACATGAACCAGATCTACCTGGGCCAGCGCGCGTATGGCTTCGCGTCGGCCAGCGAGATCTATTTCGGCAAGCCGCTGAAAGACCTCTCGATCGCCGAGTCTGCGATGCTCGCCGGCCTGCCGCAGGCGCCCTCGGCCTACAACCCGATCAACAACCCCGAGCGCGCCAAGTCCGGCCAGCTGCGCATCCTCGATCGCATGGTCGACAACGGCTACATCACCGCCGAGCAGCGCGACGCGGCCCGCACCGAGACGCTCAGGTACCGCACGCCGTCCGACATGCCGGTGCACGCCGAATACGTCGCCGAATTGGCGCGCCAGCTGATCTTCACGCAGTACGGCGACGAGGCCTACACGCGCGGGCTCAATGTCTACCTCACGCTGAAGTCGGCCGATCAGATGGTCGCGTACCGCGCCTTGCGCAGAGGCATCATGGACTACGAGCGCCGGCAGGTTTACCGCGGCCCGGAGGACTACGTCGATCTGCCCGCCAACCCGAAGGAGGTGGACGCGCGCATCGCCGAAGCGCTGCAGGATCACCCGGACAACGACGAACTGAAGGCCGCGATCGCCACCGAGGTCGGGACTAAGAAGGTGGTCGCGGTGCTGCAGAGCGGCGAGGCCGTCACCGTTGTCGGCGATGGGTTGAAGCCGGTCGCCTCGGGCCTGGTGGCCAAGGGAAATCCGAAGACGCAAATTCGCCCGGGCGCGGTGATCAGGCTGATCCGCAATGCCAAGGGCGACTGGAGCATCACGCAGCTGCCCGAAGTCGAAGGCGCGTTCGTCGCGATCGATCCGCGCACCGGCGCCGTGCGCGCGATGGTGGGCGGCTTCGACTACTCGAAGAGCAAGTTCAACCACGTCACGCAGGCGTGGCGCCAGCCGGGGTCGAGCTTCAAGCCCTTCATCTACTCGGCTGCGCTCGAGAAAGGCTTCACGCCCGCGACGGTGATCAACGACGCGCCGCTGTTCTTCGATGCCGGCTCGACCGGCAGCCAGCCCTGGGAGCCGAAGAACTACGACGGCAAGTTCGAAGGCCCGATGACGCTGCGGCGCGGGCTCGAGAAATCGAAGAACATGATCTCGATCCGCATCCTGCAGTCGATCGGTGCACCCTACGCGCAGAACTGGATCACGCGCTTCGGCTTCGACGCCGACAAGCACCCGGCCTATCTGCCGATGGCGCTGGGCACCGGCTCGGTCACGCCGCTGCAGATGGCATCGGCATACAGCGTGTTCGCCAACGGCGGCTACCGCGTCAACCCGATGCTGATCAGCAAGATCACCGACTCCAAGGGCAAGGCGCTGAACGAAGCGTCGGCGCCGCCGCTGAACGAAAGCATGCGCACGCTCGACGCACGCAACGCCTACGTGATGGACAGCCTGTTGCAATCGGTCGCGTTGCGCGGCACCGCGGCCGCGGCGCGGCGGGCGCTCAATCGCCCCGACCTGTACGGCAAGACCGGCACGACCAACGACTCAATCGACACCTGGTTCGCCGGCTTCCAGCCCAGCATGGTCGGGATTGTCTGGATCGGCTACGACACGCCGCGCAAGCTGGGCGACAACGAAACCGGCGGCGGCCTGGCGCTGCCGATCTGGATCGAATACATGAAGCACGCGCTGAATGGCGTGCCGGTCGAGCAATATCCGGTGCCCGAAGGCGTGGTCAATGTCGGCGACGAGTGGTTCTACGAGGAGTACACGCACGGCGCAGGCGTGAGCAGCCTGGGCCTGGAAGACAAGATGCCTCAGCCACCCGACGAAGAAGAACGCAAGAGCATCCTCGATCTCTTCAAGCGATGAAGCGCAGCGGCTTTGCCGCTTGCTCGCTGGCGCACGCGGACAAGGCCTCGAACAACTCGCGACCGTTGCGCGTGTCGCGCCACTCGCCCTCGACGAACTTGTAGTGGAAGCCGCCCGCGCGCGCTGCGAGCCAGATCTCGTGCAGCGGCGGCTGCGTGTTGAGGATGATCTTGCTGCCGTTCGGGAAGCTCATCTCGAGCAGCCCACCGGTGCGTTGCGTGTCGATATCGACGACGTCGTCTTGCAGCCAGGCGTCGATGCAGGCCTCGATGCTGGCGAGCACGGCGCTCGCCTTGTCGTGATATTCGAGGTCGGTCATGGTCGATAGAATCCGGTGATGTTGCAGCGCAAGATGAGTGTAGCGGCGGGCCTGAAGGCTGCGCTGACAGTGGGTGCATGGCTGGTCGTCGCCACACACGTCGTGGGCTGCGGCCAGAAGGGGCCATTGATGCTGCCCAAACCTGCGGCTCCCGCGTCCTCACCTGCCTCTGCACCATCATCATGACCCTGCCCGGCTCCCCGCACATCGCCTACCGTGGCGATGAACTGTTCATCGAGGATTGCCGCCTGAGCGATCTCGCACGCCGCTTCGGCACGCCGCTGTACGTGTATTCGCGCGCCTCGATGCTCGCCGCGCTCGCGGCCTACCAGCGTGCGCTGGTCGGGCGCGATCACCTCGTCTGCTATGCGATGAAGGCCAACTCCAGCCTGGCCGTGATCCAGACCTTCGCGCAGGCCGGCTGCGGCTTCGACATCGTCTCGGGCGGCGAACTCGAGCGTGTGCTCGCCGCCGGCGTGCCGGCCGCGAAGATCGTGTTCTCCGGTGTCGGCAAGACGCGCGCCGAGATGGCGCGCGCGCTCGATGTGGGCGTGCTGTGCTTCAACGTCGAGAGCGAGGCCGAGCTAGCCGTGCTGTCGCAGGTCGCGGTCAGTGCCGGCAAGCCGGCGCGCGTGAGCCTGCGCATCAACCCCGATGTCGACGCCGGCACGCACCCGTACATCTCGACCGGCCTGAAGGACAACAAGTTCGGGATCGCCCACGAGCGCGCGTTGGCCTGCTACCTGCAAGCCGCCGCGCTGCCCGGGCTAGAAGTGGTCGGCATCGATTGCCACATCGGCTCGCAGATCACCGACATCGGGCCCTACCTCGACGCACTGGATCGGCTGCTCGATCTGGTCGATTCGATCGAAGCTCGCGGCGTGGCGATCCACCACCTCGATCTCGGCGGCGGCCTGGGCATCACCTACACCGACGAAGCGCCGCCGTCGGCCGAATTGCTCGTCAAGAGCCTGCTGGCGCGCATCGACGCGCGCGGTCACGGCCATCGCAAGATCATGTTCGAGCCGGGGCGCTCGCTGGTCGGCAACGCCGGCGTGCTCGTCAGCGAAGTGCTGTACACGAAGCCGAGCGAGCACAAGAACTTCTGCATCGTCGATGCCGCGATGAACGACCTGATGCGCCCGGCGATGTACCAAGCCTGGATGGGCATCGTCGCCTGCCAACGGCGAGACGCGCCCGAAGCGGTCTACGACGTCGTCGGCCCGATCTGCGAATCGGGCGACTGGCTCGGCCGCGATCGCTCGCTCGCGGTGCAGGCCGGCGACTTCATCGCGGTGCTCTCAGCAGGCGCCTACAGCATGAGCATGGCGAGCAACTACAACACACGCGGCCGCGCCGCCGAGCTCATGGTCTCGGGCGATCAGGCCTGGTTGATCCGGGACCGCGAGCAGGTCAGCGACCTGTTCCGCGGCGAGCACCTGCTGCCTTTGAGCGCGTTCAGCGCCCGCTAGATCCGGCCTTCTTCGACCGCGTGGCAGGCAATCAGCGCGCCGCCGAAGCTTTGCAGCGGCGGCCGCTCCAGCTTGCAGCGCTCGTTCGCATGCGGGCAGCGCGGATGAAAGCTGCAGCCACTCGGCGGCTGCAGCGGGTTCGGCACCTCGCCCTGCACCGGCGTGCGCGCACGGCCGCTCATGTGGATGTCGGGGATCGCATCGAGCAGCATGCGTGTGTACGGGTGGCGCGGCCGCGCGAAGAGATCGGCCTTGTCGGCGAGCTCGACCACGCGCCCCAGGTACATCACGCCCACCTGGTCGCTCACGTGGCGCACGACCGCGAGGTTGTGCGAGATGAACAGGTAGGTCAGGCCGCGCTTGCGCTGCAGATCCTTCATGATGTTGAGCACCTGCGCCTGCACCGACACATCGAGTGCCGAGGTCGGCTCGTCGCAGACCAGGAACTCGGGTTCGGTGGCGAGCGCGCGCGCGATCGAGATGCGCTGGCGCTGGCCGCCTGAGAACTGGTGCGGGAACTTCTCGACATCCGCCGCCGCGAGGCCCACCGATTGCAGCAACTCGGCGACGCGTGCCTTCAGCTCGCGCTTGCGGTCGCCGGATTGGCCGACGAGGCCGTGCTCCTTCAAGGGCTCGCCGACGATGTCGGCCACCTTCCAGCGCGGGTTCAGGCTGGCGTACGGGTCCTGGAAGATCATCTGCATGCGCTTGCGCAAACTCCGCGCTTGCGAAGACGAACGAAAGCCCGCCGCGGTGTCGTTGCCATCGAAGGACACGCGGCCTTGGGTGGGCGCGTACAGGCCCACAAGCAAGCGCGCGACCGTGCTCTTGCCGCAGCCCGATTCGCCGACCAGCGCCAGTGTCTTGCCGCGCTGGATGGTAAAGCTCACGCCGTCGACCGCATGCACGAACTGGCGCGGCTTGCGCTCGACGACGCGGTTCAACCATGGCGCCGACACATCGAAGATCTTCGCGAGATCGTGCACCTCGACCAACGCAGTCGTGCTCATGCTGCCGCTCGCAGACTGTCCGCATGCAGCCAGCATGCGGCGCGCGTCGCGCCGGCGTCGAGCAGATCGGGGCGTTCGACGCGGCAGCGATCGAAGACCTTCTCGCAGCGTGGGTTGAACGCGCAGCCGGTCGGGATCGCCGTCAGACGCGGCATCGAGCCGTCGATCTGCAACAGCCGCTCGCGGTCTTCGTCCATCGCCGGGATCGAGCCCATCAAGCCCACGGTGTACGGGTGCGCCGGCGCGTGGATCACGTCGCGCACCGGCCCGATCTCGACGACGCGCCCGGCATACATCACCGCGACGCGGTCGCAGGTCTCGGCGATCACGCCCATGTCGTGCGTGACCAGCATCACCGCGGCGCCGTGGTCTTTGCACAGGCGCTTGAGCAGAGAAATGATCTGCGCCTGGATCGACACGTCGAGCGCGGTCGTGGGTTCGTCGGCGACGATCAGCCGCGGTTCAGCGGCGAGCGCGAGCGCAATCACGACGCGTTGACGCATGCCGCCCGAGAACTGGTGCGGGTACTGGTCGATGCGCGCCTCGGCGGCCGGGATGCCGGTCTCTTGCAGCAGCTTGATCGCGCGCTGGCGCGCTTCCTCGTTGCTGACCGGCAGATGCGTCTGGATGGTCTCGGTCAGTTGCCGGCCTATCGTGTAGAGCGGGTTCAGCGAGGTCAGCGGATCCTGGAAGATCGCGCCGATGTGGCGGCCGCGCACCTTGCGCATCTCGTCGTAGGGCAGGTTGTCGATGCGCCGGCCGTCGAAGCGGATCTCGCCCGAGGCCACGCGGCCCGGCGGGTCGAGCAGCCCGATGATCGCCGCACCGGTCAGCGATTTGCCGGCGCCCGATTCGCCGACCACGCCGAGAATTTCGCCGGGCGCGATGTCGAACGAGACATCGTCGAGAGCGACGAGCTTGCCGCGGCGGGTCGGGAACTCGACGCGCAGGTGGCGGACTTCGAGCAGCGGTGTGGTCGTCATGCCTTGGTCATCGTGAAGTCTTCATTTCGACGCGACAGCGCTGCTGCAGCCGCCGATCGGTTCCTGGTAGTCGACCTTGACCGTGAAATCGGTCATCAGGCGGTTCGGCTTCTGGGCGACCAGGTAGTAGCGCGTGCAGGGAGCGACATTCAGGTCGATGACGCGTTGCTCGCCGAAGCGGTGCACGCCATCGCGGGGGCCTTGTACCGTCACCTTGCGCGGGCCGGGTTCGACGAAGACCGGGCTGTCAACTGCGTCGCGGTCGTCGACGCGGACGATCTGCACCGAGTAGGTGTCGATCGGCGTCGGGTGGTACTTGTGGCCGTCGATCTGCGAGAACGGCCGGGGCAGACCTGCGCAGGCAGCGAGGGCCACCGCTGTCAGCGGCAGCAGCGCGGCGAGTTTGATGGAAGGCAAGGCAGACATGACAGGCTCCTTGGTCAGCACGGAGTGTGTTCGACCCTCAGCGCAAGCGCGGGTTCAATGCGTCGCGCAGCCAGTCGCCGAACAGATTGATGCTCAGCGCAATCAGCAGCAACATCGTGCCAGGGAAGATCACCAGCCACCACGCGCCGCTGAACAGTTGCTTGTTACCCTCGCTGATGAAGGTCCCGAGCGACGGCGAGGTCGGCGACATGCCGACGCCGAGGAACGACAGCGTGGCCTCGGTCAGGATCGCGGTTGCGACCTGGATGGTGGTGAGCACCATCACCGGCCCGAGCACATTGGGCAGCACGTGGCGCAGCATGATGCGCGTACGCGGCACACCGACGACGCGCGCGGCCTGCACGTATTCCTTGTTGCGCTCGACCATGGTCGAGCCGCGCACGGTGCGCGCGTACTGCACCCAGCCGGGCAAGGCGATTGCCAGGATCACCACGCCGAACGCGAGCGAGTCCTGCGCCTGCGGGAAGAGCGCGCGCCCGACGCCGGCAATCAGCAGCGCGATCAGGATCGACGGGAACGACAGCATCACGTCGCAGATCCGCATGATGAAGGAATCGACCGCGCCGCCCGCGTAGCCGGCGAGCAGGCCCAGGCTCACGCCGATCATCAGCGACACGACGACGGACGCGCCACCGATCAGGATCGAGATGCGCGCGCCGTACATCAGCGCCGAGAGAACATCGCGCCCTTGCTCGTCGGTACCCAGCAGGTACTTTGGCAGGCCGCCTTCCATCCACGCCGGCGGCAGCATCGAGTCGCCGAGCTCCAGCGTGGCCAGGTCGAACGGGTTGTGCGGCGAGATCAGCGGCGCGAACAGCGCACAGAACACACACAGCAGCGCGACGCTCGCCGCCGTCATCGCCATCGGCGAGCTGCGAAACGAATGCCAGACATCGCCGTCGAGGAAGCGGGCCCAGGCGCTGGGCGCCGGCGGAATGATGGTTTCGGGAGTACTCACGGTGTTCATGCGGCCGGCGTCACTTCGTCTTCATCGTGACCCATTTGAAGTACATGTAGTTGGTCGGCAGTTGCGTCAGGCTGACGTTCTTGTTGTACGCCCAGGCCAGCGCCTGCTGATGCAGCGGAATGTGGCCGATATCGTCCTGCTGGATCTTGAACGCCTCGCGGATCATCTCGCCGCGCTTGGCCTTGTCGGTCTCGGTCTGGATGCGGGTGGTCAGATCGTCCAGCTTCGGGTTGCTGTAGGCCCCGAGGTTGTACTGGCCCTGCCCCTTGTCGGTGGGCGTGGCCATCAGGTTGTAGAGCGCGTCGTGCGCATCGGCGGTGCTCGGCGTCCAGCCCAGCAGGTAGAAGCTGGTGTCGCGGCGCAGGATCTTCGGGAAGTAGCTGACCTTGCTCTCGGTCTGCAGGTTCACCTTGACGCCGATGCGCGCGAGGCTGGCCGCGACCGCCTGGCAAATCGCCGCGTCGTTGACGTAACGATCGTTCGGGCAGTTCATGCCGACCTCGAAGCCGCTCGAGTAGCCGGCATCGGCCAGCAGCTTCTTCGCCGCCTCCACGTCGTAGGGCAGGCGCTTGTTCATGTCGGGCAGGAAGCCGCGCACGCCTGGCCCGATCATCAGCGCGGTCGGTGCGGCAGCGCCGCGCATCACCCGGGCCTTGATCGTCTCTTCGTCGATCGCCTGGTAGAACGCCTGGCGAACACGCTTGTCCTTGAACGGGTTCTTGCCCTTCACGCTGCTGTTCAATAGCTCATCGCGTTTCTGGTCCATGCCGAGAAAGATCGTGCGCAGCTCCGGCCCCTGCAACACGGTCAGGTTGGCGCTGGCCTTGATGCGCTCGATGTCCTGCAGTGGCACCGGCTCCATCACGTCGGTTTCTCCGGAGAGCAGCGCGGCAACACGCGTCGAGTCGCTGCTGATCGGTGTGAACAGGACTTCGTCGATGTTGGTCTCGACTTTGTCCCAGTAGTTGAAGTTGCGCACGAGCACCGTGCGCACCGAAGGCTGCCGCTCCTTGAGCCGGAACGGACCGGTGCCGTTGGCCTTGAAGCTGGCGGTGTTCTCGACGCCCTTGCGTCTGTCCACCGGGCGCTCGGCCTTGTTCTCTTCGCACCACTTCTTGCTCATGATGGCGAACACCGTGAGCGTGTCGGGCAGGATCGGGAACGGCGAAACCGTCTCGATGTCGACGACCAGCTCGCTCACCTTGCGCACCTCTTTGACCGGTGCGGTGTAGCCGCGCATGTCGCTGCCGGAGTCGGTCGCGCGCTTGAAGCTGAAGATCACGTCGTCTGCGGTGAACGGCGTGCCGTCGTGGAATTTGACGCCCTTGCGCAGCTCGAAGCGCCACACCGTCGGCGAGGTCTGCGACCACTTGGTGGCCAGCAGCGGGATGACCGACATGTCCTTGCCGCGGCCGACCAGCGACTCGTAGACGCTGCCCATGAAACTCAGCTGCAGCGACTCGTTCAGCGAGTGCGGGTCCATTGACTGCACGTCGCCCTGGTTGGCCACGCGCAGCGTGACCGCGTGCGCAGCGCCGAGGGCCAGCGCCAGCGTGACAGTCAAAAGGGTTTGCTTGAACTTCATGGTCGTTTCCCGACAAATATGAGTGACGCGAAAGCCTGTGGTCAGTGGCCGGTTGCCGATGTTTCGATGCGCAAGCGGGGGTCGACGACAAAGTAGAGCAAGTCGACGACGAGGTTGATCACGACAAAGATCAAGGCGATCAGGCACAGATACGCCGCCATCACCGGGATGTCGGCGAAGGTGACGGCCTGGATGAACAGCAGGCCCATGCCGGGCCACTGGAACACCGTCTCGGTGATGATCGCAAACGCGATCAGCGAACCGAGTTGCAAGCCCGTGATCGTGATCACCGGCACCAGCGTGTTCTTCAATGCATGGCCGAAATAGACCACGCGATTCGTCAGCCCGCGCGCGCGGGCGAACTTGATGTAGTCGGCACGCAGCACTTCGAGCATCTCGGAGCGCACCAGCCGCATGATCAGCGTGAGCTGAAACACCGCGAGCGTGATCGACGGCAGGATCAGGTGCTTCCAGCCGTCGGTCGTCAGGAAGCCGGTGCTCCAGAAGCCCAGCGTGGTGACCTCGCCGCGGCCGAAGCTCGGCAGCCATTTCAGCGTGACTGCGAAGAACAATATCAGCAGGATGCCGATCAGGAAGACCGGCAGCGACACGCCGATCAATGACAGCGTCATCATCAGCTGCGACAGGAAGGTGCCTCGCCGCAGCGCCGCATAGACACCCATCGGAATGCCGACAACGAGCGCAATGAACGCCGCGGCGAACGAAAGCTCGAGCGTTGCCGGCAGCCGTTCGGCGATCAGCGACGAGACCTTGCGCCCCTGGCGAAGACTCAGACCGAACTGGCCCTGAACCGCCTTGCTGACGAAACGCACGAACTGGACCGGGAAGGGCTGATCCAGCCCGAGGTCGACGCGCAGCTGCTCGCGCTGCTCGGGCGTGGCGTCCTGCCCCAGGATGTTGGTGACCGGGTCACCGACGTACTGGAACAACATGAACGCGATGAAGGCGACCGCGAGCATCACGATCACGGCTTGGACGATTCGGCGGAGAACAAAGACAAGCATCGGGTGGTCGTTGGCGGCTCACCCGGCGGGCCAGGGTGCCGGCTTGGAGGGCCTGAAAGACAGCATTCATCGGGGACACGCGATCAGAGCAAAACGCGCGCCACCCGTCAAAGGGGAATGCCCCGATGTTGTGCAATCGACAGACGAAAAAAGGCCGCCCGAAGGCGGCCTTTCGATTCTGACAGATGCTTGCGCTGGGCAAGCCGCCGATCAGAAGAAGTGACGCAGGCCGAATTCGGCGCCAGTCGACTTGCCACCGGCGATCGGAGCAGCCGCCTGCGACGATCCGCTGGAAACCGAGTTCGTCGTGGCATTCTTGTTGCTCAGGCGCGAAACCGTGGAGTACACAGCGGTGCGCTTGGACAGGTTGTACACATAGCCCAACGAGAACTGGTCGATCTTGGTCGAAGTGCCATTGAAATCGAGCTTGCTCGCGTTGTAGCCTGCGTGGATTTCGCTCTGGCCGAACGGCACAACGGCGCTGAACGAGTAGCGGTTTTCCTTCTTGTCGACACCGGTGTAGCTCAGGGTGTCGCGATCGAAGTAACCCATCAGCTTGACAACGCTCAGGTCGTACGAACCGCCGATATTGTAGGTTTTTTGGCTCGGCTGGCCCACGGTTGCATCCAAACGCTGGGTGGCAAACGCGCCAGCGATATCGAACGGGCCAGCGGCGAAGCCGACGCGACCACCAGCGTAGCGCCCCGGGTTGTTGCCGACGGTAGTGCCGTACAACGAGACACCGCCTGTGCCTTCCGAAGCCGCTACCATGACTTGGCCGTACACGCCACCAATGCCCGACGGCAGGAAGTAGCCGATGCTGTTGTTGGCGCGAATGAAGGTGGCGGTGCCGAGCTGCTGAACATCGAACGACGTGCCGACACCGTTGGTGCCGAACGCATCAAAAATCGTGTTGTTCCAGAAAGTCGGGGTGTAGTCGCGGCCGAGGCGGACTTCACCGAAGTTGCCCATCAGGCTGACGGTGGCGCGACGATTCCAGAACTGCTGGTTGGCGGTACCGCTATCCGCATTGATGCCCGACAGCAGCACGAAGCCAGCCTTCAGGCCGCCACCGAGGTCTTCGGTGCCCTTGATGCCAAGTTGGCTGCTGTTGATGCCGTCTTGGCTCAACGAGACGCGGCGGACGGAGCCGTCGTTCTTGACGTACTTGGCGTTCAAGTCGACCGTACCGTACAGGGTGACGGAGGATTGAGCCGATGCGACACCAGCGAAAGCGCCCAGAACTGCGAGAGCGAGCAGAGATTTTTTCATTGCAACTATCTCCTAGGTTGAACAAGAGGTCCCGATCACGAATCACCCTCGTTGGGCAGATCAGGCACAACCCCCTCAGCGGAAGTTGTGCGTATTGCACCAGAGGGGCCGTGGGCTGGAAAGCCTTGCAGGTCAAAAAAGGACTTTATGTTGTCTGAGCACAACGAGGCTCGACACACAACCGCAGGGCGGGTCGGCCACCACCTTCGCTGCGGGCCGGCGCCGACCCGAGGCGCTCGGCGCTCGTGGGGTGCTGCGGTATTCTTGTGAGACGACCACTTTCGCCGCCCTCTTGCTCTCATTCGATTCCCTACTGATTGCCGCCGACAGCACGCTGCGAACCTTGTCCGGCGCGAGCCACGCAGGGCGCCCGTATCCGGTCGCCGCCGAGCCCGCACCCATGCTCGACGACGCGCAGCGCCGGCTCTCCGGCGCGCTGATGCGGGTCAACCATGTCGGAGAGGTCTGCGCCCAAGCGCTCTACACGGCGCAAGCGCTGGCTACGCGCGACGACGGGCTTCGCCGGCAGTTCGAACACGCCGCACGCGAAGAGACCGACCACCTCGCCTGGACCCAGCAGCGCCTGCGCGAGTTGGGCGCGCGCACCAGTCTGTTGAACCCGCTGTGGTACGCGGGCGCCTTCGGCATTGGGCTCGTGGCTGGCCGGCTCGGCGATGCGGTCAGCCTCGGTTTCGTGGTCGAAACCGAGCGTCAGGTCGAGCAGCACCTGGAACAGCACTTGTCCCGGTTGCCGGACGCGGACAGCGCGTCACGCGCCATCGTGCAGCAAATGCGGGACGACGAAGCGCGGCACGGCGCGCAGGCTCAGGCGGCGGGCGCGGCCGCATTGCCGACACCGGTGCGCTGGGCCATGCGGGCCGCGGCGCGCGTGATGACCTCGACGGCGCACCACCTCTGACACTGGCGCACGCAGATCAAGCCGTTCAGGCCGGCATGATCTCGAAGCTCGTCGTGATCTCGGCCGTCTTTGCCAGCATGATGCTGGCCGAGCAGTACTTCTCGTGGGACATGCGCACCGCGCGCTCGACGGCGGCCTCGGTCAAGGCCGGGCCGGTGACGACGAAATGCATGTGGATCTTCGTGAAGACCTTCGGATCGGCGGGCGCGCGTTCGGACGTGACCACGACCTGGCAGCCACGCACATCGTGCCGGCCGCGCTGCAGGATCAGCACCACGTCGTAGGCCGTGCAGCCGCCGGTGCCGGCGAGCACTGTTTCCATCGGCCGCGGCGCGAGGTTGCGGCCGCCGCCATCGGGTGCGCCGTCCATCATCAACAAGTGGCCACTGCCGGTCTCGGCCGAGAACGCCATGCCGTTGGCGGGCATCCAGTTGATCGTGCAATTCATTGGGTATTCCTTCGCGGTGGCGCGTGCATTGTGCACACCGCCGGTGCGCGGTGGAGCGAGGCCCCTAAAGACCCTGGCGCAATTTATTGCGGCGCAACAAAAAAGGCTCTACACTGTTCGTACGCGGTGCCCAACGGGCGCTGCACCGTTTGTCTCCTCCACCTCCTCCATTGGTGGATTCAGCCCAAGGCAGCAATGCCTTGGGCTCTTTTCTTTCTGGGTCGCAACGTATGATGCGGCGCCGCATGGCCCCCTCAGGAGACACGACGCGCATGGCCGCCCCGAAGAAGAAGACCCCGCCGCGAACCGCAGCGCTGACGCTCGCCGACTACCTGCAAAAGATCCTCACCGCGCGCGTCTACGACGTGGCCATCGAGACGGCGCTGGATGTCGCACACAACCTCTCAGCACGCCTGAACAACCAGGTGCTACTCAAGCGCGAAGACACGCAGCCGGTGTTCAGTTTCAAGCTGCGCGGCGCCTACAACAAGATGGCGCACTTGAGCGCGACGCAGCTCAAGCGCGGCGTGATCTGCGCGTCGGCCGGCAACCATGCGCAGGGCGTGGCGCTGGCCGCGCGGCGCATGGGCTGCAAGGCGATGATCGTGATGCCGGTGACCACGCCGCAACTCAAGGTCGACGCAGTGCGCTCGCACGGCGGCGACGTCGTGCTGTTCGGCGACAGCTACTCCGACGCCTATCTGCACGCGCTCGAACTGGAAAAGCAGCACGGCCTGACCTTCGTGCACCCGTTCGACGACCCGGACGTGATCGCCGGCCAGGGCACGATCGCGATGGAGATCCTGCGCCAGCACCAGGCCCCGATCGACGCGATCTTCGTCGCGATCGGCGGCGGCGGGTTGATCTCGGGCGTAGCCGCATACATCAAGTCGGTGCGCCCGGAGATCAAGGTGATCGGCGTGCAGACGAACGACTCCGACGCGATGCTGCGCTCGGTGAAGGCGGGCAAGCGCGTGCAGCTTCATGATGTCGGCCTGTTCGCCGACGGCACCGCCGTCAAGCTCGTGGGCGAAGAAACCTTCCGCCTCGCGCGCGAGCTCGTCGACGAGTACATCGTTGTCGACACCGACGCCGCCTGCGCCGCGATCAAGGACGTGTTCCAGGACACACGCAGCATCCTCGAACCCTCGGGCGCGCTCGGCGTGGCCGCGATCAAGCAGTACGTCGACACGCACCACTGCAAGGGCAAGACCTTCATCGCGATCACCTGCGGTGCAAACATGAACTTCGACCGGCTGCGCTTCGTCGCCGAGCGCGCAGAGGTCGGCGAAGAACGCGAGGCGCTGTTCGCGGTCACGATCCCCGAAGAGCGCGGCAGCTTCAGGCGCTTTTGCGAGCTGATCGGGCCGCGCGCTGTGACCGAGTTCAACTACCGCATCTCGGACGCGAAGCAGGCCCATGTGTTCGTCGGCCTGTCGACCACCAACCGCACCGAACCGGCCAAGCTCGCGAAGCATTTCACCCGTCACGGGTTCGACACGCTGAACCTCACCGACGACGAGCTGGCCAAGGAACACTTGCGCCACATGGTCGGTGGCCGCAGCGCGCTCGCGCACGACGAGCGGCTGTATCGCTTCGTGTTCCCGGAGCGCCCTGGCGCGCTGATGCGCTTCCTGTCGAGCATGCACCCGGACTGGAACATCAGCCTGTTTCACTACCGCAACCAGGGCGCAGACTACGGCCGCATCCTGGTCGGCATCCAGGTGCCGCGCGCCGACCGGCAGGGTTTCCGCGAGTTCATCGCCAACCTCGCCTACCCCTGCGAAGACGAGACCGACAACCCGGTCTACCGGTTGTTCCTGCGCTGAATATCGGATCACAATCGCCGGTCGCTTGAACCCATTGCACGCCCCATGTCGGTCAATCGCTCGCTCATCTCGCCCACCTCGAACCCGCTGCTCGAACAGGCCCTGCGCAAGAAGCTCGCGCGCCGCGCCGAAACGACCGGCGGGCTGGGTGAGCTCGAAGCGCTCGCGGTGCGGCTGGGGCTGATCCAGAACACGCTGAAGCCGCGCTTTCGCACGCCGCAGATCGCGATCTTCGCGTCCGACCACGGCCTGGCCGTCGAGGGCCTCAGCGCGCCCGGCCCGCAGTCGACGGCGGTGCTCGCGAACCAGCTGCTGACCTCGCAGCTGCCGGTCTCGGTGTTCGCGCGCATCCAGGGCCTGGAGCTCTCGGTCGTCGACTGCGGCGTGGCCGAGTCGGTGAACCCGCACGCGCGGCTGCTCGCACGCAAGATCGCGCACGGCACGCGCAACGCGCGCGTCACTTCGGCGATGTCGCTCGACCAGGCGCACGCCGCGATCCGCGCCGGCATGGAGATCGCCGATTCGCTGGTCGGCAATTCGGTCGTGTGCGCCGGCGTCGGCCTCGGCTCGCACGAGAGCGCGGCGCTTCTGCTGTCGCGCCTGTCCGGTGCGAACCTGAGCGACCTGCTGATCTCGGGCCCCGACATGGAAGAGGCCCACCTCGGGCACCTGCTCGCAGTACTGCAAAGCGCCCAGGCACGCCACAAAGATGTCACCGACCCGGTCGAGGTGCTGGCCGCGTTCGGCGGCTTCGAGATGGCGATGATGGTCGGCGTGATGCTGGTCGCGGGCAGCAAGCGCCACCTGATCGTGATCGACGGCATGCCCGCCTGCGCCGCGCTGATGGTCGCCGCGCGCATCGCGCCGGCCGTGACCGACTACTGCGTCTACAGCCGCAGCCACAGTCACCAGGGGCTGGACCAAGCACTGGCGTTGTTCCATGCCTCCGCGCTGCTCGAGCTGGGGATGGAAAGCACCGACGGCACCGGCGCCACGCTGGCCTGGCCGCTGGTGCGCAGCGCCGCGGCGCTGCTGACCGAAGTCGCCGAGGGCGAAGAGCCCGGACCGACGCATCCGGCCCCAATCAACACGAGCTCCGAGCCCGCGACGCCGTTGTGAGCCGCGGCGCTCGCGCGCCTCGTGACTGCTTACTGAGTCTGCGCGCCGCCCTCAGGGCGAACCGGTGACCCACCGCCGGCCGGCGGCTGTGCAGATGGCACTGGTTGCGGTTGTTGCTGCGGCATGGCGGGCTGCGGCTGCGGTGCCATCGGCTGAGGCACGAGCGGCGGCGCAGCGGGCGGAGTGAACGACGGTTGCGGCGAAGGCGGCACCGGCGTGCCGCTGGCGGGCAGCTTGCCGGTCGCTGCCACGGCGGGCGGCGGCAGTTCGAGCGTGATCGCCGGCGTGCCCTGCCCCGGGCCGATCGAAACCGTGCGCAGGCTCACCGCTTGCAGCACCAGATCGCCGTCGAGCTGCGCGCCCACCGTGTAGGCCTTAGGCATCTTGCCGTCCACCGCGATCAGCGCCACGCCACCGGGCGACGCAGCGGCGCCGGACACGGCCTTCGGTGCCATGATGCCGAGCAGGCGAAAGCGCGAATTCGCATCGGCCGCCGGCATCGGGCCGGTCCGGGCGACCGGGGCCGCGCCGAGCAGGCGCGTCAGGTCGCCGCGCACGGCGCTCGCGTCGCCGACCGGCACGGCATAAGCCGGCGCACCCGGTGCACGCACCAGCAGGCGCAAACCCCAGAACACCGCGGTGGCGGCGACCAGGGCCCAGATGACGAACGCTGAGAGTCGTGCGAGCATGATGATTGATTATGATTCAACGAGCACACTACTCCGGCTTCAGCGCCGGCAGGAACACGACATGACCTTGGCAAGACATCCCACAACCGCCCGCACACCCCGTGGCGCCGGCGGCTTCACCCTGATCGAGCTGATGGTCGTGCTCGTGATCATCGGCGTCCTGGCAGCGCTGATCGTGCCCAACGTGCTCGACCGCCTGGGGCAGTCGCGCGTCACGGCCGCCCGCACCGACGTGGCCAGTCTGGTGGGCCAGCTGAAACTTTACAAGTTGGACAACGGCCAGTTCCCGACCTCGGAGCAAGGGCTGCAGGCACTGGCCTCGAAGCCCACGAGCGGCCCGATCCCGCCGAACTGGAAGCCCTATGTCGACAAGCTGCCCTCCGACCCCTGGGGCCACCCGTACCAGTACGCCAACCCGGGGCTGAAGGGCGAGATCGACGTGTACAGCTTCGGTGCCGACGGCATCGTCGGCGGCGAAGGCGACAACGCGGACATCGGCAGCTGGCAGTGAAAGCGCAAACCCGCCAGGCCGGCTTCACGCTGATCGAGTTGATGGTGGTGATCACGCTGATCGCGATCGCCAGCGCCGTCACCAGCCTGGCGTTGCGCGACCCGGCCGCGACACGGCTCGAGCAAGAAGGCGCGCGTCTGGTGGCGCTGCTCGAAGCGGCGCGCACCGAGGCGCGCGCCTCGGGCCTGAGCGCGAGCTGGCAGCCGCTGGTCGACGAGAACGGCGCCACCAGCTTTCGCTTCAACGGGCTGCCGCCATCGGACGACTTGCAGACGCAATGGCTCAACAGCGGCGTGAAGGCCGAGATCGCCGGCGCGCGGGCGGTATCACTCGGCCCCGAGCCGCTGATCGGCGCGCAGCGCATCGTGCTGCACCTGGACGAGAAGACGCTCACGCTGGCGACCGACGGCCTCGGGCCCTTCGTCGTCGCCTCCGACACGCCGGCGGCGTCGTGAACGCAAACGCCCGCGGCTTCACGCTGATCGAGGTGCTGGTCGCGTTGACCATCGTTGCGATCACGCTCGGCGCGGGCATCAAGGCCGCAGGCGCACTGACCGGCAACACCCAGCGGCTCGCCGACGTCAGCGCGGCCCAGTGGTGCGCCGACAACCAGCTCACCGGATTGCGCCTGAGCGGGCTGACACCGCCCGTCGGCGATTCCGAATTCGGCTGCACCGAACTCGGCCAGAACTACCGCGGCCTGCTCGTGGTCCGGCCGACACCGAACCCGAACTTCCGCAACGTCGAGGCTCAGATCGCCGACGACGCCGGCGCGCCGATTCTCCAGATCAAGACGGTCATGCGCAGCGGCAGGTCATCATGAACAAGGGGCGTGGCTTCACGCTGGTCGAAGTGCTGGTCGCGATGGTCATCATGGCCATCATGGCCGTGATGGCGTGGCAGGGCGTGGACGGCATCGTGCGCACGCGCAACGCGAGCCAGCAACGGCTCGAGACCACGCTGCGCCTGAACACCGTGATCGCGCAATGGGACCAGGACCTGGCCTCGTACCAAGAGACCGGCGTCGTCACCGGCGTCATCACTTGCGACGGCGCCAGCGTGCGCATCACGCGGCGCACGCCGGACGGCGTGCAGCTCGTGGTCTGGACGCTGCGGCCGGCCGCCGACAACACGTCCAACTGGGAGCGCTGGGCCGGGCCGGCGGTCGTCACCGCCGACGAGCTCAAAGACAGCTGGATGCGCAGTCAGCAACTGCAAGGCGGCGAGCCCGGCAACCTGCGCACGCTCACCGGCCTGGCGAGCTGGCAGGTCTACTTCTATCGGGGCAACGCCTGGACGAACTGCCAATCGAGCGCCGACAACACGACGCAGCAACTCCCCAACGGCGTGCGCCTCGTGCTCAGCTTTGCGCCCGGCAGCGGCGTGAACGGCGACCTCACGCGCGACACGCTCGTGACGCGCTGACACCAATGCACGCACGCATGCCCTCACCTCATCGGCCGCACGGCGCTGCGGCACCGCGCGGCCAACGCGGTGCCGCGCTCCTCACCGCGATGATCATCGTCACGCTCGTGGCCACGCTCGCGGCCGCGATGGTCTGGCAGCAGTGGCGCGCGATCCAGGTCGAGGCGTCCGAACGTGCGCGCGCGCAGTCGGCGTGGATCCTGTACGGTGCGCTCGACTTTGCGAAACTGATCCTGCAGCAGGACAAAAAGCAATACACGGCGCTGACCGAACCGTGGGCGACGCCACTCGCCGAATCGAGGCTCTCGACCTTTCTGGCGATCGACAAGTCCAACGCCGACGACGGCCCCGAAGCCTTTTTGTCGGGCAACATCGATGACGCACAGGCGCGCTACAACCTGAAGAATCTGTTGAAGGACAACGGCAAACCCGATCCGGACGAAGTCGCCATTCTGGGCAATCTTTGCGAGGCGGTCGGTATCGAGACCGGTATCGCGAGCCGCATCGCCGAAGGCCTCAGCACCGGCACCGCGGGCAAGCTGACGCCGAAACTGATCGACCAGTTGACCTGGTTCGGTCTGGACCAGGCTTCGGTGCAGGCGCTGAAGCCGTATATCGTCCTGCTGCCGAACAGCGCACTGATCAACGTCAACACCGCGTCCAAAGAAGTGCTGAGCGCGGTGATCGGTATCGATGCCGCGACGGCGCAGAGCGTGCTCCAGGTGCGCCAGCGCACGCCCTTCAGGACCACCGATGAGTTCGCGAAGCTGGTCCCCAAGGCGACGACGCCCAAGACACGCTTCGTCGTTCACTCCGACTTCTTCGAGGTGCGCGGCCGGCTCCGGCTCGCAGACCGCGTGCTGGTCGAACGCTCGCTGCTGCAGCGCCAGGGCAATGTGTTCTCGGTGATCAACCACGAGCGCATCGCCAGCCTCGAGCAGCTCGGCGGCTGAGGCCGCGATGCCGCCGCCGCAATGGCCCCCTAAGTCTTTGATCCGCTTCAGTTTGTAAACAGCGCGTGCCTACAATGCGCGCAGCCCAGGACCCAGCCACCATCCATGTCGACCCTCGTTGTTCAGATACCCCAACGCCCGCGCTTGCGCGGAAGCGCGGGCGGCGCTGAGTCGCCAAGCAGTGATCTGGGCACCGAATACAGCTATGTGATGAGCCCCGACGGGCTCGCGCTCGAAACGCAGGGCCGGTGTGCCGCCTCGCTGCTGCCCAAGGCCACCAGCGTGGTCGCGGTGCTCGCCGACGCCGACGTGAGCTGGCACCGCATCAAGTGCCCCAAGGCGCCGGCCGCGCGCCTGCAGGCCGCGCTCGGCGGCGTGCTCGAAGAGGCGCTGCTCGAAGACACCGACGACGTGCACCTCGCGCTCGCGCCAGATGCCAGCGCCGGTCAGCCGACCTGGGTCGCGGCCACGTCGCGGCGCTGGCTGCGCGGCGAACTCGCGGCGCTCGAAAAGGCCGAGGTCTTCGTCGACCGCGTCGTGCCGATGGCCTGGCCTGACGACCCGCCGATCGGCCACTTCGCCGAGACCGAGGCCGAGTCCGGTGGCGCCGCGCATGGCATCGCGCTGAACTGGGCGCACCCGGACGGCGTCGCGAGCGTGCGCCTGCAAGGCGGTCTGGCGCGTGCGCTGGTGCCGCAGCCGGCGCCGCCCGAAACGCGCTGGAGCGCCACGCCCGGCGCGGTGGCCGCGGCCGAACAATGGCTGGGCGCGCCGGTGCGCGTGATGGCGCCGGGCCAGCGCCTGCTGCAGGCCGCGCGCAGCCTGTGGAACCTGCGCCAGTTCGAACTCGCGCGCAGCAACCGCGGCGCACGCGCGCTGCGCGACTCGGCGCGCAAGTTCTTCAGCACCGAGTGGCGCCCGGTGCGCATCGGCGTGGTTGCACTGCTGATCGCGCAGATCGTCGGCCTGAACCTGTGGGCCTGGCACCAGCGCGGCGCCATCGAGGCCAAGCAGGCGGCGATGCAAAGCCTCGTGAAGAGCGTCTACCCGAACGTGAACGCGCAAGACGTGCAGCGCGATGCCGACGCCGTGATGCAACGCGAAACCCAGGCGCTGCGCACGCTCGCCGGCAAGCCCGGCGATGCCGACCTCGAGACCATGCTGCAGGCCGCCGCATCGGCGTGGCCGGCAGAGCGGCCGCCGGTCGACAGCGTGCGCTTCGAGCCGGGCAAGCTGACGCTGTCGGCCGCCGGCTGGACCGATGCCCAGGTCACGCAGTTCCGCAGCCTGCTCAGCCCCGGCGGCTGGGCCGTCGAATCGATCGAGGGCCGCCTGACCCTGAGCCGCGCCCGACCAGGAGCCCGATCATGAACGCCGAGACGATGAGCGCCTCGCCCGGCCTCGCCACGCTGCGCCAGCAAGCCCGCACGTGGTGGCAGGCGCGCACGCCGCGCGAGCGCCAGGCCGTCGTCGTCGTGGCGGTGGTGATCGGGCTGTTCGTGGTCTGGAGCCTGTTCGTGCAACCCGCACTGCGCACCGCACGCGAAGCCCCCGTGCTGCTCGACCAGCTCGACGCGCAGTACCAGCAGATGCAGCGCATCGCCAACGAAGCCGCCACGCTGCGTGGCGCCACGCGGGTGTCGCCGACGCAGGCCGCCGCAGCGCTGAAGGCCGCCACCGACCGGCTCGGCACGAACGCGCGGCTGACGATGCAGGGCGACCGCGCCACGCTCACGCTCACCAACGGCGTGAGCGCCGAAGCGCTGCGCGCCTGGCTCAACGAAGCACGCAGCGGCGCGCGCGCCCGGCCGATCGACGCGCAATTGCAGCGCGGTCCGGCCGGCTACAGCGGCTCGCTCGGCCTGACCCTCGGGGGCGCACCGTGATCCGCCTGCGCCGCAAGCGCGCGCGCAATCTGTGGAGCCCGACGGTCGCAGCCACCGGCTGGGGTGAATCGACCTTCGCAGAGATTCAGTGGGACAAATCGCGCGGCGCCGCGATGCGCTGGGCCATCGTCGGCGTGGTCGTCGGTGTGCTGGTGGGCGTGATCGCCTGCGCGCCTGCAGCCTGGCTGGTCGGCGCGGTCGCTTCCGCCACGCAGCAGCGCGTGCTGCTGGCCGATGCCCGCGGCACCGTCTGGTCGGGCAGTGCGGTCGCGGTACTGACCGGCGGCGAAGGCAGCCGTGACGCAAGTTCGCTGCCGGGCCGCCTGGGCTGGACCGTGCACTGGCGCGGCCTCGGCCTCGAGCTGCAGCTCGAACATGCGTGCTGCCTGAACGGCGTCGTCGCGCTTCAAGTGCGGCCCGGATTCGGCCGCACCACCTACACGCTGGTGCCGGCTTCGGGCTGGGTCGGCCAGTGGCCGACGGCGCTGCTCGGCGGCCTGGGCACGCCGTGGAACACGATGCAGCTCGGCGGCACGCTGCGCCTGGTGTCGCCCGGGCTGCGAATCGAATCAGTGCAGGGCCGCATGGTGGTCGACGGCAAGGCCGACTTCGAGGTGCGCGGCGTCTCGTCCCGCCTGTCCACACTCGACAACCTGGGCAGCTACCGCATGAGCGTGACCGGCGACACCGCCAACCCCGGCATCTCGACCCTGCAGCTGTCGACGCAGGACGGCGCGCTCCAGCTCACCGGCAGCGGTACCGTCGGCCCGGCCGGCATGCGATTTCGCGGCGAGGCGCGCGCCAGCGCGAACGAAGAAGCCGCCCTCAGCAACCTGCTGAACATCATCGGGCGGCGCGACGGCGCGCGGTCCGTCATTTCGATCGGATGAGCATGAAGCCAAGCGCAAACTTTTTTCTCCACGGTCGAATGCTGCCTTCTGCCGTCGCTGCTGCCATGCTGTTCGCATCGCTGCTGCCGGCCCAATTTGCATTCGCACAGAACGCGCCGGCGCGTGCCAGCGGCGAGGCCGTCACGCTCAACTTCATCAATGCCGAGATCGAAGGCGTGGCACGCGCGATGTCGGCGATCCTGAAGCAGCAGTTCATCGTCGACCCGCGCGTCAAGGGCGCGATGACGCTGTACAGCGAGACGCCGCTCTCGCCGAGAGAGGCCTACGCGACCTTCCTCGCGACGCTGCGCGGTCTGGGCTTCACCGTGGTCGAGGTCGGCGGCCTGTACAAGATCGTGCCCGAGGCCGACGCCAAGCTGCAGACCGGCACCGTCAGCATCGGCGAGCGGCCGAACCGCGGCGGCGACCAGGTCATCACGCAGATCTTCAAGCTCAACCACGAGAACGCGAACAACCTGGTGCCGGTGCTGCGCCCGCTGATCAGCCCGAACAACACGATCAACGCGAACCCCGGCAACAACACGCTCGTCATCACCGACTACGCCGACAACCTCGCGCGCATCGGCAAGATCATCGCGACGATGGACACGCCGGCCTCGGGCGATGTCGAGGTGATCCCGATCAAGTACGCGGTCGCGGGCGACATCGCCACGCTGGTGCAGCGCCTGACCGACAGCGCCGGCGCCACCGCATCGCCGGGTGGTGCGCCAGCGCCGGGCGTGGCGGGCGGCACGACGAGCGCATCGGTGATGGTGGATGCGCGCAGCAACTCGCTGCTGGTGCGTGCACCGAACCCGGCACGCATGGCCTCGATCCGCACGCTCGTTGACAAGCTCGACCGCCCCGTGCCGTCGGCCGGGCCGGCCGGCAATGTCTGGGTCATCTACCTGAAGAACGCCGACGCGGTGAAGCTCGCCACCGTGCTGCGCGCCGCCTACGGTGGCGGCTCGGGCGGGTCCAGCGGCGGCGGCACGTCCACGCCGCAACCCACGCCGATCAACACGAGCACGAACACCAGCAGCCTGACCGGCAGCACTGGCAGCAGCGCGTCGACCACGCCGGTGACACCATCGGCCTCGCCCTCGACCGGCGGCTTCGTGCAGGCCGATCCGGCGACCAACTCGCTGATCATCACCGCGCCCGAGCCGATGTACCGGCAGCTGCGCGCCGTGATCGACCAGCTCGATTCGCGCCGTGCGCAGGTCTACGTCGAGTCGCTGATCGTCGAGGTCGACCCGAGCCAGACGGCCAACTTCGGCATCCAGTGGCAAGGCCTGCTCGGCAGCAAGGGCGACTCCAACGTCATCGGCGCGGGCACGAACTTCGGCAGCGGCCTCAACAACATCCTGACCGGCAGCGTCGCGTTGGCGGGTGGTTCCAGTGGTGTGGGTACGGCGTTGACTTCCGCGTTGCCCAACGCCGGCTTCAACATCGGGCTGGCACACAAGATCGGCAGCTACTACACGCTGGGCGCACTGGCTCAGGCGCTGAGCTCGACCACCGGGACCAACATCCTGTCGACGCCAAACCTCGTCACGCTCGACAACGAAGAAGCCAAGATCGTGGTCGGCCAGAACGTGCCGTTCGTGACCGGCTCGTTCACCAGCACCGGCACCGGCACGACCAACCCGTTCCAGACCATCGAGCGCAAGGACGTCGGCATCACGCTGAAGATCAAGCCGCAGATCGGCGAGAACGGCACCGTGCGCATGACGATCTACCAGGAGTCCTCGTCGGTGGCGTCGACCACCGCGGTCGGCACCGACAACGCCGGCCCGACCACCAACAAGCGCTCGATCGACTCGACCATCGTCGTCGACGACGGCGAGATCATCGTGCTCGGCGGCCTGATCGAAGACACCTACAACACGACCAAGTCCAAGGTCCCGCTGCTCGGCGACATCCCCTACCTCGGGGCGCTGTTCCGCAGCGAGAGCCGCGAGCGCAAGAAGACCAACCTGATGGTGTTCCTGCGCCCGGTCGTGATGCGCGACCAGGCCACATCGAACAAGATATCGCTCGACCGCTACGACTACATCCGCGCCGAGCAGCTGAACGCCCAGCCGATCCCCAGCGGCGTGCTGCAGATCAACGAGTCGCCGCTGCTGCCGCCGATCCGGCCCGACAGCACCGGCCCGACCGGCGTGCCGCGCCCGCTCGGCGACATGGCGCCGCCACCGCCGACGCTGGTGCCCTCGGTGCCCGTGCCGGCCTCCGGCGCGTCGGGCCCGGTGCCGGCCGTGGGCCCGTCGGCGCCCGTGAAGTCCAACTGACGAGGAGCTCGATCATGGGCGCTCGACACCCCCTGCCCTACGCCTACGCCAAGGCGCACACGCTGCTGCTCGAAGACGACGGCTCGCGCCTCGTGCTGTGGGCGCCCGAGTCGGTCGGGCTGCCGGCACTGAGCGAGGTGCTGCGCCTGTACGAGGTCGACGCGCTCGAGCGCGAGGCCGCGCCGTCACTCGCGAACCGCATCGCGGTGGCCTACGCAGGCAGCGAGTCGAGCGCCGCCACCGTCATCGGCGAGGTCGAGAGCGCCGTCGATCTGAGCCGCATGATGCAGGAGCTGCCGGCGATCGAGGACTTGCTCGAAGCCTCGAACGACGCGCCGATCATCCGCATGCTCAACGCGCTGCTGACGCAGGCCGCGAAGGACGGCGCCTCCGACATCCACATCGAGCCGTATGAGCGCAGCAGCTCGGTGCGCTTCCGCGTCGACGGCACCTTGCGCGAGGTAGTGCAGCCGAACAAGGCGCTGCACGCCGCGCTGATCTCGCGCCTGAAGATCATGGCCGAGCTCGACATCGCCGAGCGCCGCCTGCCGCAAGACGGCCGCATCTCGCTGCGCATCGGCGGGCGCGCGGTCGACGTGCGCGTGTCTACGCTGCCATCTGCGCACGGCGAACGCGCGGTGCTGCGGCTGCTCGACAAGGGCGAATCCAAGTTCACGCTCGAGGGTTTGGGCATGAGCGGCGACGTGCTGACGGCCTTCGACAAGCTGGTGCAGCAGCCACACGGCATCGTGCTCGTCACCGGCCCGACCGGCTCGGGCAAGACGACCACGCTGTATGCGTCGCTGGGCCGCGTCGACACCGCGGGCACCAACATCCTGACGGTCGAGGACCCGGTCGAGTACGAGCTGCCCGGCATCGGGCAGACGCAGGTCAACCCGAAGATCGACCTGACCTTCGCGAAGGCGCTGCGCGCGATCCTGCGCCAGGACCCGGACGTCATCATGATCGGCGAGATCCGCGACTACGAGACCGCGCAGATCGCGATCCAGGCCTCGCTCACCGGCCACCTGGTGCTCGCCACGGTCCACACCAACGATGCGCCCAGCACCGTCACGCGCATGATCGACATGGGCGTCGAGCCCTTCCTGCTGAGCTCGAGCCTGATCGGCGTGCTGGCGCAGCGGCTGGTACGCAAGCTGTGCCCGAGCTGCAAGAAGGTCGATGCGCGCGGCCGCTACCACCCGGTCGGCTGCGTGCTGTGCGGTAACACCGGCTACAAGGGCCGCACCGGCGTGTACGAGCTGATGGCGGTGGACGACCAAGTGCGCGCACTGATCCACGGCCGCGCCGCCGAGTCGCAGATCTTCGTCGCGGCCGAAGCGGCCGGCTTGCGTTCGATGCGCGAAGACGGCGAACGGCTCGTCGCCGAGGGCATCACCTCTGCCGAAGAAGTGATGCGCGTCACGCGCGAGTAGGCCCAAGTGCCCGCCTACAAGTTCGAAGCACTCGACGCCGCAGGCAAGTCCAGCACCGGCCTGCTCGACGCCGAGAACGCCAAGGCCGCGCGCGCCCAGCTGCGGGCGCAGGCGCTGGTGCCGCTGGCCGTCACGCAGGTGGCATCGGCCGGCACGGCGGGCCAGGGCCTGCAGTTCAAGCGCCGCGTCTTCACGTCGACCAGCCTCGCCGTCTGGACACGCCAGCTCGCTGGCCTGGTCGGCGCCGGCCTGCCGCTGGAGCGCGCCTTGACCGCGCTCAGCGAAGAGGCCGAGGACCCGCGCCAGCGCGAGCTCGTTGCGCACTTGCGCAGCGAGGTCAACAGCGGCTCGCCGTTCGCGCGTGCGCTCGCGAGTGCGCCGCGCGAGTTCGACGATGTGTACCGCGGCGTGGTCGCGGCCGGCGAGCAAAGCGGTGCGCTCGGCCGCGTGCTCGAGCGCCTGGCCGACGACCTCGAAGAGCGCCAGGAGCTCAAGTCCAAGCTGATCGGCGCGACCTTGTACCCGGCCATCGTGTCGTTGATCGCGATGGTGATCGTGATCTTTCTCGTCACCTACGTGGTGCCGCAGGTCGCCTCGGTGTTCACCAGCTCGAAGCGCGCGCTGCCTGCGCTGACGATCGCGATGCTGGCCGTCAGCAGCTTTCTGCGCAACTGGGGCTGGGCGGTGCTGCTGCTGGTCGCGGCCGGCGTCGGGCTGTTGATGACGATGCTGCGCAACGAGGCCTTTCGCCAGAGCTTCGACGCCGGCTGGCTCACGCTGCCCTTGATCGGCAAGCTCTCGCGCGGCTACAACGCGGCGCGCTTCGCCGGCACGCTGGCGATGCTCGCGGGCGCCGGCGTGCCGATCCTGAAAGCCTTGCAGGCAGCCGCCGAAACGCTCTCGAACCGCGCGATGCGCGCCGACGCAATGGACGCGCTGGTGCAGGTGCGCGAGGGCGCGCCGCTCGCGTCGGCGCTCGCGGGCAAGCAGCGCTTCCCGGGCTTGCTCGCGATGTTCTCGCGGTTGGGCGAGCAGACCGGCCAGCTGCCGGTGATGCTCGAGCGCGCCGCGCGCCAGCTCGGCACTGAAGTGCAGCGCCGCGCGATGCAGATGGCGACGATCCTGGAGCCGCTGCTGATCGTCGCGATGGGTGCGGTCGTGATGCTGATCGTGCTGGCCGTGTTGCTGCCCATCATCCAACTCAACACCTGGGTCAAGTGAGCCGCGGCGGCCAAGCCGCTGGCACGCAATCTGCAATAACAGACCTGTGTTCGCGGCGCTGTTCAAGTCACAGCGGAACGCAAACTGTGCTTGAATGATCTCAGCGTCAGTTGAAGGAGGATCGCGCGATGCCCACTTCCAACGATCTGGTCACGGTCTCGAACCGGCAGGGCAGCTTGCCGATCGCGCGCATGCGCAGCCTCTACCGTGTCGACGAGGTCGGCCGCAAGCTCGACAAGCTGCCGCAGAAGGAACACGAGAGCCTGCGCTCCACTTATGAGCGCATGCTCGAGAAAGGCCCGGAGCGCTTTCAGGTCAAGCCCTCGGGCTTGCCGGTGATGGAGCACCTCTACGACGAGCTGCCCAACTTCACCGAAGTGCTCGACGACATCAAGCGCCAGCTCGCGCTGTGCGAAGACAGCCGCGACGCGCTCGAGATCACGCCGCTGCTGCTGCTCGGCCCGCCCGGCGTGGGCAAGACGCATTTCGCGCGCGAGTTGTCGGTGCTGCTGGGCACCGGCATGGGCTTCATGGCGATGAGCTCGATGACCGCGGGCTGGGTGCTCTCGGGCGCGTCCAGCCAATGGAAAGGGGCGCGCCCCGGCAAGGTCTTCGAGACGCTGGTCGACGGCCAGTATGCGAACCCGGTGATGGTTGTCGACGAGATCGACAAGGCCGGCGGCGAGCACGCCTACGACCCGCTCGGCGCGCTCTATAGCCTGCTCGAGCACGACACGGCGGGCTGCTTCACCGACGAGTTCGCCGAGGTGCCGATCGACGCAAGCCAGGTGATCTGGGTCGCGACCGCGAACGACGGCCGCGCCATTCCCGACCCGATCCTGAACCGCATGAACGTCTACGAGGTACAGGCGCCGGACGCGCAAGCCGCGCGCCGCATCGCGGCGCGGCTGTACCGCAGCATCCGCGCCGACCACGGCTGGGGCCAGCGCTTCGAGACCGAGCCGCGCGACGACGTGCTCGATGCGATGGGCGAGCTCGCGCCGCGCGAGATGCGCCGCGCCTGGATGACCGGCTTCGGCAATGCCAAGCTCGACCACCGCGACCACGTGCAGACCCGCGACCTGCCCGACGCACGCGCGAAACGCGGCGCGATCGGGTTCATGCAGTAGGACTGACCGACAACACTCAGGGCCGTTCGGAGCCCGAGGCGAGCGACACGTCGATGGCGGCGTATGGCGCCACGGTCGCGGCGTCGAATGCGGTCATGGCGCTCGTATCATCGACCGCATGCCCACCACCCTGGACGGTCAACTCGTCGTTGCGATCTCGTCGCGCGCGCTGTTCGACTTCGAAGAAGAAAACCAGCTCTTCGAAGCCACCAACGATCGCGCCTACATGCGGCTGCAGCTCGACCGGCTCGACACCGCCGCGAAGCCCGGCGTTGCGTTCTCGCTCGTCAACAAGCTGCTCGCCTTCAATGCCACGACCCCACGCGTCGAGGTGGTGATCCTGTCGCGCAACGACCCGGTCTCGGGCATGCGCGTGTTCCGCTCGGCGCAACACTACGGGCTGCCGATCCAGCGCGGCGTGTTCACGCGCGGCGAGTCGCCGTGGCGCTACCTCAAGCCGCTGAACGCGCACCTGTTCCTCTCGACCAACGAGGCCGACGTGCGTTCGGCGCTGGGCGCCGATGTGCCGGCAGCGCGCGTCTACCCGAACTCGGCGCGCGCCTCGACCGCACACCCGACCGAAGTGCGCATCGCGTTCGACGGCGACGCGGTGCTGTTCTCCGACGAGGCCGAGCGCGTCTACCAGTTGAACGGGCTCGACGCCTTTCAGTTGCACGAGCGCGACCAGGCCACGACGCCACTGGCCGCCGGGCCGTTCAAGCCGCTGCTGCTGGCCTTGCAGCGCCTTCAGCACGAGCCCGCGAAGGGCATGCGCATCCGCACCGCGCTCGTCACGGCGCGCAGCGCACCGGCGCACGAGCGCGCGATCCGCACGCTGATGGACTGGAACATCGAGGTCGACGAGGCGATGTTCCTCGGTGGCTTGCCGAAGGGCGAGTTCCTGCGCGAGTTCGAGCCCGACTTCTTCTTCGACGACCAGACCGGGCACGTGGACTCGGCGGCCGCGCATGTGCCGGCCGGGCACGTGGCGTCGGGCGTCTCGAACTGCTGAGACGTCGGTCGCCGCAGCACACGGGTTTACCCATCCCCTGATTCGAGGGGCTGCCGCTTCGGCTGTCATGCACGCTTCATGCTTGAAGCCTATGGTCCTTCTGCCAGACACGGCAAGCGCAAACGTTTGCCACCCCAACTTAGCGCACTTTTTTGTACTGGAGTAGCTGCATGTCTTATCGTCCCCTCGCCTTCACGCAGCGCGCCGCCGCCGTGCTGCTGGCGCTTCTGCCCCTGGCCTGGGCCGCGCCCGCGCAAGCGGACGTGGTGATCAGCCAGGTCTATGGCGGCGGCGGCAACAGCGGCGCGACGCTGCAGCACGACTTCATCGAGCTCTTCAACAACGGCAGCACTGCCACCAGCGTCGGCGGCTGGTCGGTGCAGTACGCGGCAGCCACGGGTACCAGCTGGCAGGTCACGGCCATCCCAGCCGGCACCACGCTGCAGCCGGGGCAGTATTTGTTGATCCGCGAGGCGGCCGGCGCCGGCGGGTCGGTCGCCGTGGTCGGCGACATCACCGGCAGCATCGCGATGGGCGCAGCCAGCGGCAAGGTCGCGCTGGCCAACACCAGCACGGCCTTGACGGGCTCCGCCGCACCCACCGGCGGCAGCGTCGTGGACATCCTCAGCTACGGCTCCTCGACACCGACCGAGGGCACACCGACGGCGGTGCTGTCGGCCACCACGGCCGCGCTGCGCAACGGCAGCGGCTGCACCGACACCAACAGCAACAGCGCCGACTTCAGCGTCGGCACGCCGGCCCCGCGCAACGGCTCGACGACGCTCGCTCCGTGCGATGGCAGTGGCGGCGGCAGCAGCGGTGGCGGCACGACGCCGGTGGCCGCGGCCATCTACACGATCCAGGGCAGCGGCGCCACGAGCGCGCTGGCCGGCCAGACCGTGATCACCAGCGGCGTGGTCACCAAGCTTCTCAACAACGGCTTCTTCATCCAGGACCTGACCGGCGACGGCAACCCGGCCACGTCCGACGGCATCTTCGTGTTCACCTCGACAGCGCCGCCCGCGGCCGCGCAGGTAGGCAACCTGGTGCAGGTAACCGGCTCGGTGGTCGAGTTCAGCTCGGGTGCCGGCACGGCCGCGACGCCGCTGACCGAGATCGGCAGCGTCACCGCCGTCAGCCTGCTCGGCAGCGGCTACAGCATCGCGCCCACGCTCGTCACGCTGCCGCTGGCCGAAGGCGACAGCCTCGAGCGATTCGAGGGCATGCTGGTGCGCATCAGCGGCACGCTGACGGTGCAGCAGAACTACTTCCAGGCCCGCTACGGCCAGCTCACCGTGGGCGCGGGGGGCCGGCATGAGACGCCGACCAACCACTATCGCCCCGGCAGCTCGCAGGCGGTGGCCATGGCCGACCTACAGGCTCGTAGCCGCTTGCTGCTGGACGACGGCAGCTCGCTGCAGAACCTGAACCCCACCTCGTACGACTTCGGCAACGGCGTACCGCGCGCGGGCGATACGGTCTCGAATCTGGTCGGGGTGCTCGACTACGGCCTGGCCACGTCGACCGCGTCGGGCGCGGGCTTGTACCGGCTGCAGCCGACCGACATGCCGGTCTTCGCCGTCGCCAACCCACGCTTGACGACACCGCCGAGCGCCGGCGGCAACGTGAAGCTCGCCTCGATGAACGTGCTGAACTTCTTCACCACCTTCACCGACGGCACGACGGCCGACGGCCAGGCCGGTCAAGGCTGCGCGCTGGGCGGCGCAACGAGCGCCAGCAACTGCCGCGGAGCGAACAGCCTCGCCGAGTTTCAGCGGCAACGCGCGAAGATCGTCGTCGCGCTCGCCGGCATGAACGCCGACGCGGTGGGCCTGATGGAGATCCAGAACAACGGCAACGTCGCGGCGCAGAACCTGGTCGATGCGTTGAACGCGCAGGTCGGCGCGGGCGCTTATGCGGTCGTTCCGGCACCAGCGCAAGGCACCGGCGACGACGCGATCCGCGTGTCGATGATCTACAAGCCGTCGCGTCTGACGCTGGTCGGCGCGTCGGTCAGCGACCCGGCCGCGATCAACAACCGGCCGCCGCTCGCGCAGAGCTTTGCAGCCGCGAACGGCGAGCGCTTCACGCTGGTCGTGAATCACCTGAAGTCCAAGAGCAGCTGCCCGGCAGCAAGCGATGCCAATGCCGCAGGCAACACCGACGTCGGCGATGGCCAGGGCTGCTGGAACGCGCAGCGCGTGCAGCAGGCGCAGCAACTGCGCACCTTCGTGGCGCAGCTGCAATCCAGCAGTGCCAGCAACGACGTGCTGCTGGTCGGCGACTTCAATGCCTACGCGCAGGAAGACCCGATCTACGACCTGACGAGCAGTGGCTACATCGACCAGTCCGGCCGCTTCGAGCAGCTCGGCTACTCCTACGTCTTCGACGGCACCGCCGGCCGCCTCGACCACGCGATCACCACGGCTACGCTGTCGGCCAAGGTGACCGGTGCGGTGCACTGGCACATCGACGCCGACGAGTCGCTCGCGCAGGACTACAACCTCGAGTTCAAGCAACCCGCCTGCGCGACCTGCGCGCCCGATCCGTACGACGGCACGCTGCCGTTCCGCGCGTCGGACCACGACCCGGTGCTGGTCGGGCTGACCCTGTTCAAGAACTTCATCGGCACCGCCGGCCGCGACACCATCGTCGGCAGCGCAGGCGACGACGTGATCATCGGCGGCGCCGGTGCGGACACGCTGACCGGCGGCGGCGGTGTCAACGTCTTCGTCTACACCTCGACGCGCGATGCCGGCGACACCATCACCGACTTCGTGCCGGGCAAGGACTACCTCGACCTGCGCACGCTGCTGCAGAGCATCGGCTACAGCGGCAGTGATCCGGTGGCCGACGGCACCGTGCGCTTCGTCGCGGTGAGCGGCGGCACCAGCGTGCAAGTCAGCGGCCGCGCGCTGCTGACGCTCGCTGGCGTGGCACCCGGCAACCTCGACGGCGCCCGCGATCTGATTGTGCGCTGAGCGCACCTACTTGCATCCCGAAGGACACTTCATGAACTCCACCATCTCCCTCATTCCCAAGCGGCTCGTTGCGATCAGTGCGCTGGGCCTGCTGGCTCTGTCTGGCCACGCGGCTTACGCTCAAGCCACCACCGACAGCCTCGCCGGCTGGAGCGTCGATGGCGACGTGGTCTCGCAATCCGGCGCGATCACGCTGACCACTGCCTACCTCGATGGCGACAGCGATCAGTCGGCCAATTTGTCGGGGAACTCGGCAGTCGACATCGGCACGCTGGAAAGCGCCGCCGGCGTTCCGCTCTATGGGCTCGACCTCTCGGCAGAGCAAACCGGCACCGAAGGCTCGCTGGTCGGCCAAAGCTTCGCAGCAACTGCCGGGCAGACGCTCAGCTTCGACTGGTCGTTCAGCACGCTCGAAACACTATTCCAGGATCACGCGTTCGTCGTGATCGACGGTCAGGTCATCACGCTAGCGACCTTGAGCGCGCCGGGTGCGGCGACGCAGAGCTTCAGCTACACCTTCGCGCAGTCCGGCACCAGCACGCTGTCGTTCGGCGTCATCGACACCGTGGACTACCTCGGCGTGTCCTCGCTCAGCGTCTCCAACCTGCAGCTCGTCGGTGCGGTGCCCGAGCCCGCCACCACTTTGATGATGCTGGCCGGGCTGGCACTGGTCGGTGGGGTGACGGCGCGCTCGCGCCGGCAACGACCGGAGTGATGCGGCAACGGCCTGGTCAGCGGCGCGCGGAGCGCCGGCGAACCAGGCTGCCGATGGCCGCGAGGCCGCCGAGCATCAACGCATAAGTCTGCGGCTCGGGCACGGCGGCGGTCTGCGTCACCTCGGCGTACAGATCGGCCGATGCCGTCAGGCCTTCGCGCACATGGAACTCCGATGCGCTCGACGCCAGGAAGCCATCGCCGGTGACATTCTGGAAGCCGAGCAGCTTGACGCTGTACGTGATCGCGCCGATCACGAACGAGGTCGTGCTGAACGCGCTCGGCAGGTCGACGAAATCGGCATCGGCATTCGGGTCGATGCCGCCGTTCGTGGTCGACACGAGGTTGAAGGTGTAGTTGCTGACGACGTTGCCCAACGAGGGCGTCCCGAAGGCCAGGGTCAGCGCGAGGTCGACGGTGCTGGGCAAAGTACCGGCGAATGTCGTGCCGTTGTGGTACGTGATCGTGCCGACCTTGAACGGCGTTTCGGTGACCGACGAGAACGCGCCGCCGGCAAACGCGAGCGTGTTGTCGCCGGCGCCGAGGCCCGTGCTGTCGCCCCATGTGAACGTCGATGTGCCGACGCCCGTCGTCACGATGCTGCCGCCGGTCGGGGTCGGGTTCACCCATGTGCCGCTGGTGCTGCCGGCCACCGGGTCGGCAGCGGCGTGCAGGGCGACGGCGCTGAGGGCGCAGGCCGAAAGAATCGAGTTGAGCTTCATGGGTGTCTTCGCTGGTTGATGCGTGCTCTTGCACAGACGGGCGAATTCTTTGCGCGTCGACTTCCGAGAAATATCCCCCGCACAGGGGGAGGAGCCCCCTAGTTCGATACGAAGCGCCGCGGCTTTCGAGGTCGACGAGGCGATGTTCCGCAGCGACTCGTCAAACAGCGAGTCCTTAGCCGAGTCCGGCGTCGATTTCGGCGAAGACCCCCTGAACAGGGGGAGTGCATTTAGCACATGAATCGACGCGACGTCCATAGAATGAACGTGAACAAGTTCCGACAGCTTCTTACGCAGAGTTTCTGCTGCCCTTTGACAAGCTGAGCGGGCGTACTGCCAGCTCCGCTGGTGGCTCAGAAACCTAACGCACAGCCAGGGTGGTCAACATGTTGAATTCACGTATCCGAAAGGCCTTTGCCGGCCTCGCCGTTTCTCTCGCAGCGGCAATGGGATCGATCGGTTCGGCACAGGCGGCCGTCTACCACGGGGTGTTCGATCCTGACTTCGGCGGCGCGCTCACTGGCCTGGACTGGAGCGGCAGCATTCTGTTCTCCGTCCCCGACTCCTGCCTCGCTTCTGCGGCCGCGAATGCCACCATTGGCTGCCCCGGCGCCACGCTCGACAGCGCCACCGTGACATTCACCGGGCTGGGCAACGAAACGCTCGACTTCTCCGATGACTTGCTCGGCGCGATCCTGGGGATCACCTTCGATTCCAACGGCCAGGTTTCCGGCATCAACACGAGCTTCATCGGCGCCGTGCTGTCGACAACGCTGCCGACCAACGAGTTTTTCAATCTGGTGTTCAGCGGCAGCACCGTGCTGCTGAGCTACATGCCGGGCGCGAACGACAGCCCCGGGTGCGCTTTCTACAATCCGAGCTGCGGCTTTTCGACCACCGTGCCCGGTCACGGAATGACGGTCACCTTGGTGCCCGAACCATCGACTTATGCCTTGCTGCTCGCTGGCCTTTGCGCAGTGGTCTTCGTGACGGGTCGCCGGCGCCGCTGACCTGACGAATCGGCATCAGGGCCCGCGTACACCCGCGAGCGCGAAGGCGCTCAACTCACGCCGGGACGCGCTCCTGATGCATGGTCAGTGCGGCGCGGATCACCTGGTCGATCTGCCAGTCGCGCCCTTCGCTCCATGCCGAATCGAAGTCGGCGCTGGACATGGCTTGCTGCATCGCCTCGAGCTGCCCATGCCAGTGCCGTTCGCTGCGCGGCGAACGCGCGAGGCGAAGCTTCTCGCGCGTCAGCGCTGTCGCGGCGGCGAGGCACACAGCGATCTCGGCTTTGCCATCCAGGCGCGCGAGCGCCACATGGTCGTCGAGATTGCCAAGGAGTTCTTCCCACATCTCCGAGGCTCGAAAGGCCTTCAGCGCGTCGGCCAGCCGGGCCTTGGCCGAAGCGATGTCGCCAGCCTGCAGATCGACCTTGCCCAGCCACCACAGCGCGTTCGCTTCACCGCGCTTGTCGCCGGCATCCCGGCACACGGTCAGTGAGCGCTTGAAGCGCTGACAGGCCCGCTCCCGGTCGCCGAATTCGAATGCACTCTCGCCCAGAACGAGTTCGCATTCGCCCTCGACTTCCTGGTGCTTGATCTCGCGCGCGATGGCAAGGCACTGTTCCAGATACGCATTCGCCTGGGTGTCGTCTTCGCGGTACAGCCCGATCTGGCCGAGGTGAAGCAGGCCGATGGCTTCGCCGACGCGGTCCCCGAGCTCTCGGAAAATCCGCAGCGCCTCTTGTTCACCCTCTTCCGCACCCGCCGCGTCACCAGCCTGCAATCGAGCCGGCGACAGAGTCGACAGGGTTGCGGCGATGTCGACCGGATTGCCCAACCCGCGCCGCAGCGTCAGACAGGTTTCGAGCATGTCGCGCGCCTGGTCAAAATCGCTCTGGCTTTCGGCCAGCGCTGCGCCCACATACAAGGCATGGGCATGCGCGACGTCCGACGCCCGGATCGCCGGCATGGCCAACGCGGCGCGCACGGCGCTGCGGCCTTCGGTCGCGTACCCGCGCAGCATCCAGAAACCCAACAAGGCCACCGGCAACTTGACCGCAATCAACGGATCGACACCACCCGACAATGCAAGCGCCATCGCGCCCCGCACGTTGTCGTGCTCGGTCTCGAGTCGCCAGATCCAGTCGGCCTGCTCCGGCCCCTTCAAGCCCAGGTTGGCACGCTTGGCCATCTTGAAGAAGTAGTCGCAGTGCTGGGCCGCCGCCGCGGCCGACCCGCCGGCAAGGTCGAGCTTTTCACGCGCGTAATCGCGGATGGTCTCGAGCATGCGGTAGCGCGTGCCCTCGTCACGTTCATCGAGCATGACGAGCGACTTCTCGACCAGCGACGCGAGCAGGTCCAGTACGTCATCGCTCGCCAGCGGGTCGGCGCCGCACACGTGTTCGGCAGCGGCCAGGTCGAAGCCGCCGGCAAAGACGCCGAGCCGCGTCAGAACCGTTTGCTCGGCGTCGTTCAACAGCTCGTACGACCAGTCGACCAGCGCACGCAAGGTCTGCTGCCGCTCCTGCAGCACGCGGGCGCCGCCGGTCAGGAGCTTGTAGCGGTCCTTGAGGCGCGCGTTGATGTCCGCCACCGAGAGCGCGCGGATTCGCGCGGCCGCCAATTCAAGTGCCAGCGGAATGCCTTCGAGTCGCGCGACCAGATCGGCCACGACGGGCGCCTCGCGCTCGTTGAGTTCGAAGCTCGGCTTGTGGGCCCGCGCGCGGTCGACGAACAAGCGCACCGCCGGCGAACGCCGCAAGGCTTCGAGGCCGTCCTCGCGTTTCGGCACCGCCAGCGGCAAGATGGGATAAGCCCGTTCGCCGGGGATGCGCAGCGGCTGGCGGCTCGAGGCGATCAGGCCGACGTGTGCGGTCGCGCGCACGATCGCGTGGGCCAGTTCTGCAGACGCCGCGATCACGTGCTCGCAGTTGTCCAGGATGAGCAGCACGCGGCGCTGCTTGAGGTGCGCGCACAGCGTCTGCACCAGCGGCCGGTCGGGCTCCTCGCGCACGTCGAGCGCCTGCGCCGCGACGTTGACGATGAGCGCGGGGTCGTGGATCGGCGCCAGGTCGAGAAACCACACGCCGTCCGGGTACTGATGCATCACCTCGGCCGCGGCCTGAAGCGACAAGCGGGTCTTGCCGAGACCGCCCATGCCGAGCAGGGTCAGCAAGCGTGCGCTGGGCAGCAGGCTCTTGATGTCGTCGAGCTCGCGCTCGCGGCCGATGAATGACGAGCCTTGCTGCGGCAGGTTGTTCGGGATGTCCTTGGCCGGCATCCACCAGTCGCCGTTGCGCACGACGCGAAACACCTTCTCGGAGTCGGGCGGCGGCACGGGCCGCACATCCGACTCCGTCGCCTCGAAGATCTCCAGCGGTTCCGCGACGCCCTTGACCATCCAGTGGCCGTGCGACTGAACGCGCAGGCTCGTCCGCCCGAGATCGTCGCGCGCCTCGGCCGTGAGCAGCGTCTGCCCCGCTTGTGCGAGCGACATCACGCGCGCGGCGGTCGGCTTCGCGAGCCCGTCGACCTCGAGCGGCTTGGCGCCGCGTGCGATGTCTTCGGCGCTGTTGTCACGCAGCACCACCGGCCCGACGTGCACGCCCGCGCGCGCCTGGAGCGCCACCGGCAGCCCGGCGAGCGCGCGGTGGTAGGCCAGCGCATAGCCGACTGCGTCGGCTGCCGCGTCGAACATCAGCAGCATGCCGTCGGTCTTGTCGATCTCGCGGCCGCGCCACACCGGCAGCAGTTGCCTGGCGACGCGGTCATGGGCCTGCCACACCGCGGCCATGGCGCTGTCGCCGAGGCGCTCCGAGAGTCGGGTGCTGTCGACCACATCGGTCAGGAGCAGGGCACGGATCTCACTCATGCTGCCGCCGAGTCACGAGGGCTGCGCAACAGGATTGGATCGTCCATTCACCTGATTGCGTCCCTTTGATCATGGGACGAAGTTTAAGCGCCGCGAGGCTTGGCGCGGGGCCTGCTTGCCCCCTAATCGATGGATCGGAGCGCGTCGATGTCGGTCACCCGCACGCCGCCATATTCGATGCGGATGCAGCCGCGCGCCTGCAACGCACGCAAGGCCTCGTTGACCCGTTGGCGCGACAAGCCGATGAGGTAGCCCAGCTCTTGCTGCGTGATGCGCAGCAAGGTGCCCACGCCGGGGTAGAGCACCGGGTGGAACAAGGCCGCCAGACTGCGCGCCACGCGCGCGTCGGCATCGCTCATGCGGTCGATCTCGCGCGCTGCGATGAACTGGCCCAAGCGCTCGTTGAGCTGCTGCGTGATGAAGCGGTTGAACGGGATGCTGCGGTCGAGCAGCCAGTGGAAGGTCTCGACGTCCAGGCCCGCGACCACGCTCTTGCGCAGCGCCTGGATGTTGTAGCGATAGACCTCGCGCTTGATCACCGTGCCCTCGCCGAACCAGCCGCCCGGCGGCACGCCGGTGAAGGTGATGGGCACGCCGAGCGCGCTGTCGTTGCTCATCTTCAGCAGGCCGTCGATGACGCCGAACCAGTAGGTCGCCTGCTTGCCGACGCGGCACAGCAGCTCGCCGGCATCGACCTGCACGACCCGCACGTCGGCCGCGGCCACCGCATGCTCGTGCGGGTCCAGCGTCTGCAGCCAGGGGATGTCGTCGAGCTCGCGCGGCGTCGGCGCGCGGGCGCGCTGGTGAAGCTGGCGGGCAGAGGTAGCGACAGGTTGCATCGAGGGAAACACCCGAGGGGAGTGTCCCTAGGATTGTCGTCAGAACGACAGAACGGCGTCAAACTTGTTTTTACATTCACGATCGAACGACGCCACCGAGACACTGCGTGACCACCACGACCTTCCCTCGCCTGCTGCTGAGCCACGCCGCCGAACGGCCTGCCGCCGCGGCCTTGCGCGAGAAGGAATTCGGCATCTGGCAGACGCTCAGCTGGAGCGCGCTGGCGACCCTGGTTCGCGAACTCGCCGGCGGCCTGGCGCAGGCCGGCCTGCAGCGCGGCCAGCACCTCGTCGTCGTCGGCGAGAACCGGCCGCGGCTGTATGCGGCCATGCTGGCGGCGCAGTCGCTCGGTGCGATCCCGGTGCCGCTGTACCAGGATGCCGCGGCCGCGGAGTTCGTGTTCCCGCTCGTCAATGCCGAGGTCGCGTTCGCGATCGTCGAAGACCAGGAGCAGGTCGACAAGCTGATCGAGGTGCGCGCGCAATGCCCGGCACTCGCACGCATCTGGTTCGACGACCCGCGCGGCCTGCGCCACTATGCCGAGCCCGGGCTCGCACCGCTCGACACGCTCATCGACGAGGGCCGCGCCTTCGATGCACAGCACCCGACCCGGTTCGACGAGGCAGTCGCGCAGACGCAGCCCGCCGATGTCGCCGCGATGTTTTTCACCTCCGGCACCACCGGCTACCCGAAGGGCGTGGTCCACACGCACGCCAGCCTGATCGACCGCGCGCAGGCCGGTGCGAGCTTCGACAAGCTGACGAACGCCGAAGAAGTGCTCGCCTACCTGCCGCCGGCCTGGGTCGGGCAAAACATCTTCTCGTACGCACAGTGGCTGGCGTGCGGCTACGTGGTCAACTGCCCCGAGTCGGCGAGCACCGTGAGCATCGACCTGAACGAGATCGGGCCGACCTACTACTTCGCGCCGCCGCGCATCTTCGAAGGCCTGCTGACGACCGTGATGATCCGCATGGAGGATGCCGGTCGCATCAAGAAGTGGCTGTTCCAGCACTACATGGCGCTGGCGCGGCGCATCGGCCCGCCGCTGATGGACGGCAAGCCGGTGTCGTTCGTCGACCGGCTGCGCTACGCGCTCGGCACCGTGCTGATCTACGGCCCGCTGCGCAACACGCTGGGCTTCTCGCGCGTGCGCGTCGCGTACACCGCGGGCGAAGCGATCGGGCCCGATCTGTTCAGCTTCTACCGCTCGATCGGCATCAACCTGAAGCAGCTCTACGGCTCGACCGAGACCGCAGTGTTCGTCTGCCTGCAACCCGACCACGAAGCCCGCGCCGACACCGTCGGTGTGCCGATCGAAGGCGTCGAGATCAAGCTCAGCGACACCGGCGAAGTGCTCGTCAAGTCCACGGGTCTGCTGCGCGAGTACTACAAGAACCCGGCCGCCACCCGAGAGGTGCTGACCGCGGACGGCTGGTACCACACCGGCGACGCCGGCTTCCTCGATGCCGGCGGTCACCTGAAGATCATCGACCGCGCGAAAGACGTCGGCCGCCTGATGGGCGGCGCGTTCGACCAGGCGATGTTCGCGCCCAAGTATGTCGAGAACAAGCTTAAGTTCTTCGCGTTCATCAAGGAGGCGGTGGCCTTCGGCGACCAACGCGAAAAGGTCTGCACGTTCATCAACATCGACATGGAAGCGGTCGGCAACTGGGCCGAGAAGCGCAACCTGCCGTATGCCGGCTACACCGACCTGGCGCAGAAGCCCGAGGTCTACGCGCTGATCCGAGACTGCGTCGAGAAGGTCAATGCCGACCTCGCGGCCGATGCGATGCTCGCCGGCAGCCAGATCAGCCGCTTCCTGATCCTGCACAAGGAACTCGATGCCGACGACGGCGAACTCACGCGCACGCGCAAGGTGCGGCGCGGCTTCATCGCCGAGCGCTACCAGGTGCTGGTCGATGCGCTGTACGGAGGCAAGACCAGCCAGTACATCGAGACGCAGGTCAAGTTCGAGGACGGCCGCAGCGGCATGGTCTCGGCCGAGCTGAAGATCGAAGACGCGAAGACATTTGCCGCGGTTGGAAGAGCCGCATGAGAAAGATCGGTGAGGTCATCCTCGACGTGCACAACATCTCGCTCGCGTTCGGCGGCGTGAAGGCGCTGACCGACATCAGCTTCGATGTGCGCGAGCACGAGATCCGCGCGATCATCGGCCCGAACGGTGCCGGCAAGAGCTCGATGCTGAACTGCATCAACGGTGTCTACCAGCCGCAGCAAGGCACGATCGCGCTGCGCGGCAAGACCTTCAAGCACATGAACTCGCGCCAAGTCGCCGAGATGGGCGTGGCGCGCACGTTCCAGAACCTCGCGCTGTTCAAGGGCATGAGCGTGCTCGACAACATCATGACCGGGCGCAACCTGAAGATGAAGAGCAACCTCTTCATGCAGGCACTGCGCGTCGGCCCGGCGCAGCGCGAGGAAGCCGAGCAGCGCCTGTTCGTCGAACGCATCATCGACTTCCTCGAGATCCAGCCCTACCGCAAGACCCCGGTCGGGCGCATGCCCTACGGCCTGCAAAAGCGCGTCGACCTCGGCCGCGCGCTCGCGATGGAGCCGCAGGTGCTGCTGCTCGACGAGCCGATGGCCGGCATGAACGTCGAGGAGAAGCAGGACATGAGCCGCTTCATCCTCGACGTCAACGACGAGTTCGGCACGACCATCGTGCTGATCGAGCACGACATGGGTGTGGTGATGGACATCTCAGACCGCGTCGTCGTGCTCGACTACGGCAAGAAGATCGGCGACGGCACGCCGGACGAGGTGCGCCGCAACGCCGACGTCATCAGTGCTTATCTGGGAACGAGCCACTGACATGGGGTTTTTCCTTGAAACCTTGTTCGGCGGCCTGATGGTCGGCATGCTGTATTCGCTGATCGCACTCGGCTTTGTGCTGATCTACAAGGCCAGCGGCGTCTTCAACTTCGCGCAGGGCGCGATGGTGCTGTTCGCGGCGATGGCGATGGCGCGCTTCTATGAGTGGATCCCGAAGTGGTTCGGCTTCGACAACAAGATCCTCGCCAACGTGCTCGCGTTCGCGGCCGCTGTGCTCGTGATGATCGCGGTGGCCTGGGTCATCGAACGCCTGGTGCTGCGCCACCTCGTGAACCAGGAGCACATCACGCTGCTGATGGCCACTTTAGGCATCACCTACTTCCTCGAAGGCTTCGGCCAGACCTTGTTCGGCTCCGGCATCTACAAGATCGACGTCGGCATGCCCAAGGACCCGGTGCTGGTGCTCGAAGGCCTGTTCGCCGGCGGCGTGCTGATCAACAAGGAAGACCTCTATGCCGCGGTGATCGCCGCGGTGCTGGTGGCGCTGCTGGCGCTGTTCTTCCAGAAGACCGCGACCGGCCGCGCGCTGCGGGCGGTCGCCGACGACCACCAGGCAGCGCAGTCGATCGGCATCCCGCTGGGCCGCATCTGGATCATCGTCTGGTCGGTCGCCGGTGTCGTCGCGCTCGTCGCCGGGGTGATCTGGGGCAGCAAGCTGGGTGTGCAGTTCTCGCTGTCGCTGGTCGCGCTGAAGGCGCTGCCGGTCGTGATCCTCGGCGGGCTGACCTCGGTGCCCGGCGCGATCATCGGCGGGCTGATCATCGGCGTCGGCGAGAAGCTCTCGGAGATCTACATCGGGCCGATGTTCGGCGGCGGCATCGAGATCTGGTTCGCGTATGTGCTGGCTCTCGTGTTCCTGCTCGTTCGGCCGCAAGGCCTGTTCGGCGAAAAAATCATTGATCGCGTCTGATCATGTTGTACAGAGAAAACGGCCAATTCAAGTCGAGCTACCGCAGCGACCAGCAGATCTTCCCGATCCTGCAGGACCGCATCGCGATGGTCGCGCTGCTCGTGCTGGCCGTTGTGATCGTTCCGCTGATCGCGTCGCCGTATCTGTTGACCGCGATCTTCATCCCGTTCCTGATCCTGGCGCTCGCGGCGCTCGGGCTGAACATCCTGGTCGGCTACTGCGGACAGATCTCGCTCGGCACTGGCGCGTTCATGGCCGTCGGCGCGTACGCGGCCTACAACGTCCAGACGCGCATCGACGGCATGCCGCTGATCGCGTCGCTGCTGTTCGGCGGGCTCGCGAGCACCGTGCTCGGCGTGCTGTTCGGCGTGCCGTCGCTGCGCATCAAAGGCCTGTACCTCGCGGTCGCGACGCTCGCGGCGCAGTTCTTCGTCGATTGGGCCTGCCTGAGGCTCGGCTGGGTGACGAACGGATCGTCGTCGGGCTCGGTCAGCGTCGCCGGCCTGAACGTGCTCGGCCTGCCGATCGAGTCGCCGGTGCAGAAGTATTTGTTCGCGCTGGTCTTCCTCGCGGTGTTCGCGTTGCTCGCGAAGAACCTGGTGCGCGGCGCGATCGGCCGCGAGTGGATGGCGATCCGCGACATGGACGTGGCCGCCGCGGTGATCGGCATCCGCCCGGTGTACGCGAAGCTGACCGCGTTCGCGGTGAGCTCGTTCATCGTCGGTGTGGCCGGCGGCTTGTGGGGCTTCATCCACCTCGGCTCGTGGGAGCCCGCTGCCTTCAACATCGACCGCTCGTTCCAGCTGCTGTTCATGGTGATCATCGGCGGGCTGGGCTCGATCATGGGCAGCTTCTTCGGCGCGGCCTTCATCGTCGTGCTGCCGATCATCCTGGACGGACTGCCGTACTGGTTCGGCATACCGATCGACACCGCAACCGCGTCGCACCTGACCTTCATGATCTTCGGCGCGCTGATCGTGTTCTTCCTGATCGTCGAGCCGCACGGCATCGCGCGGCTGTGGTCCACCGCCAAAGAGAAGCTGCGGCTCTGGCCCTTCCCTCATTGACATCGAATTGAATGAATCGCCGACGAGCGACACCCGCAGACCACCACCCCTCTTGGAGGCAGACATGAAATCACTGATGAAGTCTCTCGCACTCGCCGCGGCCCTGATGGCAACGGCCACCGGTGTGTTCGCGCAGGCCAAGGAGCAGTTCTTCCCGCTGCTCGCCTACCGCACCGGGCCCTACGCGCCGAACGGCACGCCCTGGGCCAACGGCAAGCAGGATTACATCAAGATGATCAACGCGCGCGACGGCGGCGTCAACGGCGTGAAGATCACGTTCGAAGAATGCGAGACCGGCTACGCCACCGACAAGGGCGTCGAGTGCTACGAGCGGCTCAAGGGCAAGGGCGCGTCGGTGATCGACCCGCAGGCCACCGGCATCACGTTCGCGCTGACCGACAAGGTCGCGGCCGACAAGATCCCGCTGATCACGCTGGGCTATGGCCTCTCGGCCTCGCAGGACGGCAATGTGTTCAAGTGGAACTTCCCGCTGATGGGCAGCTACTGGACCGCGGCCGACATGCTGATCCAGCACATCGGCAAGAAGGAAGGCGGGCTCGACAAGCTCAAGGGCAAGAAGATCGCCATCGTCTACCACGACAGCCCGTTCGGCAAGGAGCCGATGCCGCTGCTCGAAGAGCGCTCGAAGATGCACGGCTTCGAGCTGATCAAGATCCCGGTCACCGCGCCGGGGGTCGAGCAGAAGTCGGCCTGGCTGCAGGTGCGCCAGAACCGGCCCGACTACGTGCTGCTGTGGGGCTGGGGCGTGATGAACTCGACCGCGCTGAAGGAGGCGCAGGCCACAGGCTACCCGCGCGAGAAGATGTACGGCGTGTGGTGGTCGGGCGCCGAGCCCGACGTGAAGGACGTCGGCGATGGCGCGAAGGGCTACAACGCGCTGAACTTGAACACGTCGGGCCAGAGCCCGAAGGTGATCCAGGACATCCTGAAGTACGTGCATGACAAGGGCCAGGGCACCGGCCCGAAGGACGAGGTCGGCAGCGTGCTCTACACGCGCGGCCTGATCATTCAGATGCTCGGCATCGAGGCGGTGCGGCGCGCACAGGAGCGTTTCGGCAAGGGCAAGGTGATGACCGGCGAACAGGTGCGCTGGGGCCTGGAGAACCTCGCGCTTGACCAGAAGAAGCTCGACGCGCTCGGCTTCTCGGGCGTGATGCGGCCGCTGTCGACGTCATGCCAGGACCACATGGGCTCGACCTGGGCGCGCGTGCACACCTGGGACGGCAGCAAATGGAGCTTCACGTCGGACTGGCTGCAGGCCGACGAGCAGATCATCAAGCCGATGGTCAAGGTGGCGGCAGACAAGTACGCGGGCGAGAAGAAGCTGACACGGCGCACGCCAGCTGACTGCCAGAGCTGAGGACGATGCGATGAGCGCAGCGAACGCCTTGCTCAATGTCAACGGCATCGAGGTGATCTACAACCATGTGATCCTCGTGCTGAAAGGCGTCTCGCTGCAAGTGCCAGAAGGCCGCATCGTCGCGTTGATGGGCGGCAACGGCGCGGGCAAGACGACGACCTTGCGCGCGGTCAGCAACCTGCTCGCCGGCGAGCGCGGCGCGGTCACCAAGGGCAGCATCGAGCTGCGCGGCGAGCGCATCGAGGCGCTGTCCACCTCCGACATGGTCGAGCGCGGCGTGGTCCAGGTGATGGAAGGCCGGCACTGCTTCGCACACCTGACGATCGAGGACAACCTGATGACCGGCGCCTACACGCGCAAGGACGGCAAGAGCGCGGTCGCTGCGACGCTCGAGAAGGTCTACAACTACTTCCCTCGGCTCAAGGTGCGGCGCGGCTCGCAGGCCGCGTACACCTCCGGCGGCGAGCAGCAGATGTGCGCGATCGGCCGGGCGCTGATGGCGAACCCGAAGATGGTGCTGCTCGACGAACCGTCGATGGGGCTGGCGCCGCAGATCGTCGAAGAGGTGTTCGAGATCGTGCGCGACCTCAACACCAAGGAAGGCGTGACCTTTCTGCTCGCCGAGCAGAACACCAACATGGCGCTGCGCTATGCCGACTACGGCTACATCCTCGAGAACGGTCGCATCGTGATGGACGGTGCCGCTGCGGCACTGCGCGAGAACGAGGATGTGAAGGAGTTCTACTTGGGCGTGGGCGGCGGCGACCGCAAGAGCTTCCGCGACGTCAAGAGCTATCGGCGCCGCAAGCGCTGGCTCGCTTGATTGAGGAGGAAACACGAATGGCACATGCCGACGAAGAAGCCCTGAAACGCCTGCTACCGCTGCTGCGCCAGCTGCGCGAGATCAAGGGTCTGAAAGAGATGAAGCCCGGCATCTTCTATCTGAAGGGCAGCGCGTTCCTGCACTTCCACGACGAGGCCGGTGCACTGGTCGGTGACCTGAAGCGCTCGCGTGGCGGCTTCGACCGCTACGCCGTCGACACGCCGGTCGGCCAGCGCAAGCTGCTCGACGATGCGAAGCGCCGCGTCGATCGCGGTGACGACGAATAAGCGGACGACTGAGCGGACGAATGAACACCCACTACGACGCGCTCGAGACGCGCCCGCCCGAGCAGCGCGAAGCCGCGCTGATGACGGCACTCGCCGCGCAGATCGCGCACGCACAGACGCACGCGAGCGCGTTCGCCGCGAGCCTCGGTGCGGTCGATGCGGCGCAGATCACGAGCCGCGCCGCACTCGCGCGCCTGCCGGTGGTCCGCAAGCACGAGCTGCTCGAACAGCAGCGCGCCGCGGACGCGCCCGACGTGTTCGGCGGCTTCTCGGCGCTGGGCTGGGGCGCTGCACCGCGCCGCGCGCTGCGCGTGTTCGCCTCGCCCGGCCCGATCTACGAACCCGAAGGCAGTAGCGCCGACTACTGGCGCATGGCGCGCGCCTTGTTCGCGGCCGGGCTGCGCGCCGGCGAGCTCGTGCACAACACCTTCAGCTACCACTTCACCCCCGCCGGCGCGATGATGGAAAGCGGCGCATTCGCGCTCGGCTGCACCGTGTTCCCCGGTGGCACCGGCCAGACCGAGCAGCAGGTGCAGGCGCTTGCCGCATTGAAGCCGGCGGCCTATATCGGCACGCCGAGCTTCCTGAAGATCATTCTCGAGAAGGCCGACGAGCTCGGCATCGCGCTGCCTTCGCTGACCAAGGCCTCGGTCGGCGGCGAGGCGTTCCCGCCTTCGCTGCGCGACTGGCTGCAGGCGCGCGGCATCGGTGCGTACCAGAGCTACGGCACCGCCGATCTCGGCCTGGTCGCGTATGAAACCGAAGCGCGCGAAGGGCTGGTGATCGACGAGGGCGTGATCGTCGAGATCGTGCGTCCCGGCACCGGCGACCCGCTGCCGGACGGCGAGGTCGGCGAGGTCGTCGTCACGACGCTGAACCCCGGCTACCCGCTGATCCGCTTCGGCACCGGCGATCTGTCGGCCGTGCTCGCTGGCAGTTGCCCGACCGGCCGCACCAACACCCGCATCAAGGGCTGGATGGGCCGCGCCGATCAGACCGCGAAGGTGCGCGGCATGTTCGTGCACCCGGCGCAGGTGGCCGAGATCGCACGCCGCCACCCCGAGGTGCGCAAGGCGCGCCTCGTCATCAGCGGCGAGATGGCGAACGACCGCATGGCCTTGCACATCGAGGTCGCTGGCGCACCCGAAGGCCTGGCTGCCAGCGTCGCCGACAGCGTGCGCGAGGTCACCAAGCTGCGTGCCGACGTGACGCTGTGCGCGCCGGGCAGCCTGCCGAACGATGGCAAGGTGATAGCCGACATTCGCCGCTACGAGTAGCCGTCAGTCCGACTGCACGACGCCGCGATACACGAGGCCGCCCAGCAGCGCGCCGACAATCGGCGCAACCCAGAACAGCCACAGCTGCTCGATCGCCCAGCCGCCGACGAACAGCGCCACGCCGGTGCTGCGCGCCGGGTTCACCGAGGTGTTGGTGACCGGGATGCTGATCAGGTGGATCAGCGTCAGGCACAGGCCGATCGCGAGCGGCGCGAAGCCCTGCGGCGCGCGCTTGTCGGTGGCGCCCAGGATCACGATCAGGAACATCATCGTCATCACGACCTCGCAGACGAGCGCGGCGAGCATCGAGTACTTGCCTGGCGAATGCTCGCCGAAGCCGTTCGACGCGAAGCCGGCCGAGACATCGAAGCCGGCCTTGCCGCTCGCGATCACGTAGAGCACCGCGCCGGCAACGATGCCGCCCAGCACCTGCGAGACGATGTAGGGCAGCAGCTTGCCGGGCTCGAAGCGCCCGCCCATCCACAGCCCGATCGAGACGGCCGGGTTCAGGTGGCAGCCCGACACATGGCCGATCGCGTAGGCCATCGTCAGCACCGTGAGGCCGAACGCGAGCGACACGCCGGTCAGGCCGATGCCCACCCCCGGGAACGCCGCCGCGAGCACGGCGCTGCCGCAGCCGCCGAGCACTAGCCAAAAGGTGCCGAAGAACTCTGCCGTGTAGGCCTTCATGTGCACGCCCTCCCTTGTTGAATGGACACGAACTCTGGCAGCGTTGCGGCGCTTGCACCAGCACCTAGAAGCGAGTGCGATGCAGCGTTGACACAACGGCAGTCGCGTCGCCGCGCGACATGGCACGCACTCACCCGCGCAGCGTGATCGGGATCGTCACCGGCCCGTCGTTGACCAGGCTGACCTGCATGTCGGCGCCGAACGCGCCGCCCGCGACGACCGGGTGCAGCGTGCGTGCGGTCGCGAGCAGGCGCTCGTACAGCGCGCGCCCGAGTTCCGGCCCGGCCGCGCCGGTGAAGCTGGGCCGGTTGCCGCCCGAGACATCGGCCGCGAGCGTGAACTGGCTGACGATCAGCAGGCCACCGTGCACGTCGACGACGCTGCGGTTCATCTTGCCCGCATCGTCCGAGAAGATGCGCAGCTTCAGCAGCTTGGCGATGAGCTTGTCGGCGATGGCGTCGGTGTCGTCGGGCTCGGCGCAGGCCAGCACCAGCAGGCCGTGACCGATGGCGCCGACGCTGACGCCGCTAACGCTCACATCGGCGCGCGAGACGCGCTGCACGATCGCGATCATGGCGGCGTGGCCTCGTGCTCGTTGAACTGCGCCTCCACATCCGACGGCAGCAGCTGGATCGACGCGCGCAGCCCCGGCACCTCGCTCATCAGCGCTTGCTCGACATCGGTACGCAGGGCCGCGGCGCGCCCGAGCGTCCAGCCCGCGGGCATGTGCATGTGCATGTCGACAAAACGGCGCTGGCCGGCGCGGCGCGTCACCAGGTGGTCGAAGCGGATCGTGGGGTGCTCGAACTGCGCCAGCGTGCGGTCGATCTGCGCGCGCACCTCGGGCTCAACGGCGCTGTCCATCAGCCCGTCGACCGAGCGCCATGCGAGATGCACGCCTTCGCGCAGGATGTTCAGCGCGACGCCGATCGCGAGCAGCGGGTCGAGCCAGGTCCAGCCGGTGAACCAGACCGCGGCCAGCCCGACGACGACGCCGGCGGATGTCCAGACGTCGGTGTACAGATGGCGCGCATCGGCCTCGAGCGCGATCGAACGCTGCTCGACCGACGCGCGCATCATGCGGTGCGCGAGCAGCCAGTTCAGGCCCGAGCTGATGACCGCCAGCGCCAGGCCCCAGCCGAGCGACTCGAGCGGCTGCGGATGCGCGAAGCGATTCACCGCGGCCCAGATGATGCCGACCGCCGCGCCGGCGATCAGCAAGCCCTCGAAGCCGCTCGAGAAGTACTCGGCCTTGGTGTGGCCGAACGGATGATCGTCGTCGGCCGGTCGCTGCGCGATCGTCACCATCGCCAGCGCGAACAGCGCCGAGGCGAGGTTGACGAAGGACTCCATCGCGTCCGACAGCAGGCCGACCGAATCGGTGATCCACCACGCGGCGGATTTCATCGCGATGGTCGCGATGGCTGCCGCGATCGACAGCTTGAGGAGCGTCCTCACCTGCACGTGCGAGGCCTCGTCAGGCCAAGGTCACCCGCGCGAACTTGCGCTTGCCGACTTGCACGACATAGGTCCCGGCCGCGAGCTTGAGGCCGCGATCGCCGACCACCGCACCATCGACCCGCACGCCGTGGCCATCGACCAGGCGCAGCGCTTCGCTCGTGGATGGCGCGAGATTCGCCTGCTTCAGCACCGCACCGATGCCCAACGGCGCGCCGCCCAGCGTGACCGATGGGATCTCGTCGGGCACGCCGCCGCGCGCGCGGTGGTTGAAGTCGAGCTCGGCCGCATCGGCGGCCGCGGCGCTGTGGAAGCGGGCCGTGATCTCCTTGGCCAGCAGCACCTTCGCATCCTTCGGGTTGCGGCCCGCCTCGACCTCGCGCTTGAGCACGGCGATCTCGGCTTCGGGGCGGAAGCTCAGCAGCGTGAAGTACTTCCACATCATCGTATCGTTGATCGACAGCAGCTTCGCGAACATGTCGTTCGGTGCTTCAGTGATCGCGATGTAGTTGCCCTTGCTCTTGGACATCTTCTCGACGCCGTCGAGGCCCTCGAGCAGCGGCATCGTCAGGATGCACTGCGGCTCCTGGCCGTACTCGGCCTGCAACGTGCGGCCGACCAGCAGGTTGAACTTCTGGTCGGTGCCGCCGAGCTCGAGGTCGCTCTTGAGCGCGACCGAGTCGTAGCCCTGCATCAGCGGGTACAGGAACTCGTGCACGCTGATCGGCGTGCCGGCCTTGAAGCGATCATGGAAGTCGTTGCGCTCCATCATTCGGGCGACTGTGTAGCGCGAGGCGAGTTCGATCATGCCGCGCGCGCCGAGCGGGTCGCTCCACTCGGAGTTGTAGTGGACCTCGGCGCGCTCCATGTCGAGCACCAGGCTGATCTGGTCGAAATAGGTCTTCGCATTGGCCTCGATCTGCTCGCGCGTGAGCGGCGGGCGCGTCGCGTTGCGGCCCGACGGGTCACCGATCATCGACGTGAAATCGCCGATCAGCGGGATCACGGTGTGGCCCATGTCCTGGAGCTGCCGCAGCTTGTTGAACACGACTGTGTGGCCGAGATGGAGATCGGGCGCGGTCGGGTCCAACCCGAACTTGATCCGCAGTGGCACGCCGGTTGCTTCAGACCTTGCAAGTTTGGCCAGCCAGTCGGCCTCTGGTAACAGATCGTCGCAGCCGCGCAGCGAGGTGGTCATCGCCTCGCGAACGCGGTCGGTGATCGGATGCGGTGGCTGCGGCTGCGAAGCTTGAGTAAAGGTCAAGGACATACGGGTCTTTTCCGGCGATTCGCGCCGGGTGGGCTGGGTATACTGCGCGGCGTTTCGGGGCCCGCTCATGTCCGGTGGATGCGACCCGAACGAGGCGTCAATGGTCGAAGAGACCGGCGCCGCGAATTCTAGTGGAGGCCTTCGGGCCGCAGAGGGATACAACACCGAAGTACAGGCCACAAGCCGCCTGCACTCGCAATCAGAGCGGCTTTGCGCTCCCGGACTGAATTGATCTCTTCCAACCCCATCGATCGCGTGCTGGCGGCGGCCACTGCGCACACCGGGCGCTTCGTCTCGGCCCACCCGCGCAGCTTGTCGGCTGCCGTGATGCTGGCGCTGGCCGGCTTCGGCGTGACGGCGTTCGGCATCTCGCCGCTGGCCTTCGACCCGGCCAATCTGCCGCAGCGGCTGGTGACGGAAACCGTCACCCCGAGTGATATTCAGTCACAACTGGATGCACTGGCCGAACACGAATTGCAGCTTTACCGGACCGACCTGACGCGCTCGACCGACACCGCCGACAGCCTGCTCAAGCGCCTGAACGTCAGCGACGCCGACGCCGCACTATTCCTGCGCAACGACCCGGTGGCACGCCAGCTGCTCAGCGGCCGCGGCGGCAAGATGGTTCGGGTGCAGACCGACGAGAGCGGCAAGCTCACCGAGCTGGTCGCACGCTACGCGCCGGCCAACAGCGCGCAGCTCGGCACGCACTTCACGCGCCTGCGGGTCGAGCGCGCCGGCGGCCAGCTGAGCGCAGCCGTCACGACCTCGCCGCTGGCCGCGCAGGTGCGCATGGGCAGCGGCACGATCCGCTCGTCGATGTTCGCAGCGACCGACGAGGCGCGCATCCCCGATTCGATCGCGACCCAGCTGACGGAGGTGTTCGCCACCGATGTCGACTTCCATCGCCAGCTGCGCAAGGGCGACACTTTCTCGGTCGTCTACGAAGCGCTGACGGCCGACGGCGAGCCGATCACCTGGGGCGCCTCGAACGCCGGCCGCGTGCTCGCCGCCGAGTTCGTCAACAACGGCCGCAACTACTCGGCGGTGTGGTTCAAGGACGCGCAGAACAAAGGCGCGTACTACGGCCTCGATGGCAAGAGCAAGAAGCACGCGTTCCTCGCGAGCCCGCTCGAGTTCTCGCGCGTGACCTCGGGCTTCGCGATGCGCATGCACCCGATCTTGAATACGTGGAAGCAGCACAAGGGCGTCGACTACGGCGCGCCCACCGGCACGCCGATCCGCGCGGTCGGCGACGGCACGGTCGAGTTTGCCGGCTGGCAAAACGGCTACGGCAACGTCGTCGAGGTGAAGCACAGCGCGCAGCGCTCGACCGTGTACGCGCACATGAGCCGAATCAACGTGAAACGCGGCGCGCATGTCGAGCAAGGCCAGAACCTCGGCGCGGTCGGCATGACGGGCTGGGCCACCGGGCCGCACCTGCACTTCGAGGTCAAGGTCGGCGGCGTCCAGGAAGACCCGATGATCATGGCCCGCTCGGCCGAGACCGTGGAGCTCTCGGCCGCTGCGAAGACCCAGTTCCTGCAGCTCGCGCAGAGCATGAAGGGCCAGCTCGACGCGGCGGACAGCATGCTGCGCTCGGGCGCCTACGCGGAATGACGCTGCGCTGACGATGACGACAACGGGCCCGCGTTGCGGGCCCTTCTCTTTGGCGGCCACAATCGCGCGATGAACGATCTCTACATCGGCCTGATGTCCGGCACCTCGCTCGATGGCGTCGATGCGGTGCTGGTCGACTTCGGCGGCAGCGCGCTGCGCGTGCTGGCCCATGCGCATCGGCCGTTCGACCCGGCGCTCGCCGCCGAGTTGCTGGCGCTGAACTCACCGGGGGCCAACGAGTTGCACCGCGCGGCGCTGGCGGGCAATGCGCTGGTGCGCCTGTACGCACAGGCGATCGACGAACTGCTGGCGGTTGGCGACACCGCAGCCGCCCAGGTGCGCGCCATCGGCGCGCATGGGCAGACGGTGCGTCATCGCCCGGGCGAGTTCGACGGCACCGGCTACACGACCCAGCTGAACAGCCCCGCGCTGCTCGCCGAGCTGAGCGGCATCGCCGTCGTCGCGGATCTGCGCAGCCGCGATGTCGCCGCCGGCGGCCAGGGTGCGCCACTGGTGCCGGCCTTTCACCGCGCGGTGTTCGCGCGCGCGGGCCGGACCGTCGCGGTGCTGAATCTCGGCGGCATCGGCAACCTCACGGTGCTGCATGCCGGCGGCCGCACCCTCGGCTTCGACTGCGGCCCCGGCAACCTGCTGATGGACCATTGGTGCCAGCGCCACACCGGCCAGCCCTACGACGCGGCCGGCGCCTGGGGCGCGAGCGGCCAGGTCGATGCAACGCTGCTCGCGCAGATGCTCGCCGAGCCGTACTTCGCACAGCCCATCCCGAAGAGCACCGGCCGCGACCTGTTCCACCCGGCCTGGCTGGACGCGCAACTGCACCGCCGCTCGGCAACGCTGCGGCCCGAAGACGTGCAGGCCACGCTCGCCGAGCTCACCGCAACGGCCTGCGCCAACGACGTGCTGCGCCACGCGCCCGATGCGCGCGAGCTGCTGGTCTGCGGCGGCGGTGCGTTCAACGATCACCTGATGCGCCGCCTCGCAGCGCAGCTGCCCGCGGTGCAGGTGCAGCGCACCGACGCCCACGGCCTGCCGGCCACACAGGTCGAGGCCTGCGCCTTCGCGTGGCTGGCGCGCGCGTTCTGCGAGCGCGAACCCGGCAACCTCAGCAGCGTGACCGGCGCGGTTGGCCCGCGGCTGCTGGGCGCGCTCTACCCGCCCTGAGCTCGCGGCCTCACAGCCCCTTCTCGACCATGTCGAGCACGCGCTGCCCGAGCGCATCGGCCTGCGCGCGCGTGACGCGCCGCAGCGGCCCGTCGATGATCAGCAAGGCCAGGCCATGCACCGCCGACCACGCGAGAAACTCGGCGCCGGGCCGCCTTGCGCGCGTCATCACGCCGGCGTCGACCAGGCGATCCAGCGCCAGGCCCAGCAGCTGGAACGGGTTCATCCCGCTGGGCCCGGCCTTGGCCGGATCGGGGTCATCGAGCGCCAGGTCCGGGCCGAAGAACGCGGTGCGAAACAAGCCAGGCTCGGCCTGCGCGAAGCGCAGGTAGGCGGTGCCGACGGCACGCACGCTGGCGCGCGCGAAATGGGCCGGGTAGCGGCTGCGGCGCAGCGTCGCGAGTTCGGCCTCCATCGCAGCGGCGACCGACGCCAATGCCGCAGCGCGCACCGCTTGCAGCAACGCGTCGTGGCTTTTGAAATGGCGATAGGCGGCATTCGGCACCACGCCCGCGCGCCGCGTCGCCTCGCGCAGCACGACCGCGTCCGGCCCGCCGGCACGCGCCAGCGCGATGCCGGCATCGAGCAAGGCGCGGCGCAAGTCGCCATGGCGAAAGGTCGTGCGTGGGGCGGTGTGCGTGCGGGTCATGCGGCGTCAATGTGGACAGTGTCCATATTGTCTGCTAGGGTTTGTGGACGGCGTACACAATTTCAACGCCACGACTCACCCGACAGGAGGTTCTCATGTCACTCGCTCCTTATCTCTTCTTCAACGGCCGCGCCGAAGAGGCCGCCGAGTTCTACCGCGGCGCGCTCGATGCCAAGGTGACGATGCTGATGCGCTACTCGGACAGCCCCGAGCCGCACCCGCCCGGCATGGTCCAGCCGGGGTCCGAGAACAAGGTGATGCACATGACCCTGCAGATCGGCGACGCGACGCTGAACGGCGCCGACGACTGCACCGGCGCGCAACCGGTGTTCCAGGGCTTTTCGCTGTCGCTCACGGCCACCGATGAAGCGCAGGCGCAGCGCCTGTTCGCCAAGCTCGCGGACGGCGGCAAGGTGCAGATGCCGCTGGCCAAGACCTTCTTCTCGCCGCTGTTCGGCATGCTCCAGGACCGCTTCGGGGTGGGTTGGATGATCCTCGTTCGAGCGTGAGGGGCCACGTGCCGGAGCACGCCGTCGACAAGCGCTGGTGGGCGCTGACACTGCTGTGCCTGGGCGAGCTGATGATCGTGCTCGACACGACCATCGTGAACGTCGCGCTGCCGTCGATCCGCGCCGACCTCGGCTTCACCGAAACCTCGCTGGTGTGGATCGTCAACGCCTACATGCTGACCTACGGTGGCTTCCTGCTGCTGGGCGGTCGGCTCGGTGACCTGTACGGCCAGCGCCGGCTGTTCCTGCTCGGCATCACGCTGTTCACGCTCGCCTCGCTGGCCTGCGGCCTGGCGGGCTCGCAGGCGCCGTTGATCGTCGCGCGTGCGGTGCAGGGGCTGGGCGGCGCGGTCGTCTCGGCGGTCGCGCTGTCGCTGATCATGAACCTGTTCACTGAGCCGACCGAGCGCGCGAAGGCGATGGGCGTGTACGGCTTCGTGTGCGCCGGCGGCGGCAGCATCGGCGTGCTGCTCGGCGGCCTGTTGACGAGTACGCTCAGCTGGCACTGGATCTTTCTCGTCAACCTGCCGATCGGCGTCGCGGTCTATGCGCTGTGCCTGACGCTGCTGCCGGACGATCGCGCCGGCGCCACCGGCGAGCCGCTCGATGTCGCAGGCGCGGTCACGATCACGTCCTCACTGATGCTCGCGGTATACGCGATCGTCAACGGCAACGAGGCCGGCTGGGCCTCGATGCAAACGCTCGGGCTGCTCGCCGCCGCGCTCGCGCTGCTGGCCATCTTTCTCGTCGTCGAGGCCAAGGTCTCGCATCCGCTGATGCCGCTGGGTTTGTTCAAGCTGCGCAGCGTCGCGGTCTCCAACATCGTCGGCATGCTGTGGGCAGCGGCGATGTTCGCCTGGTTCTTCATCTCGGCGCTGTACATGCAACTCGTGCTCGGCTACAGCGCAATGCAGGTCGGCCTGGCATTCCTGCCGTCAAACCTGATCATGGCGGCGCTCTCGCTCGGCTGGTCGGCCAAGCTGGTGATGCGCTTCGGCGTCCGCGGGCCGCTCGCGGTCGGGCTGCTGATGGCCGCGCTGGGTCTGGCGCTCTTTGCCCGCGCGCCGGTCGACGGGCACTTCTGGGTCGACGTGCTGCCGGGCATGCTGCTGCTCGGCCTGGGCGTCGGCGTGGCGCTGAACCCGGTGTTGCTCGCGGCGATGAGCGAGGTGGCGCCCAGCGAATCCGGCCTGGCCTCGGGTGTGGTCAACACGGCGTTCATGATGGGCGGCGCGCTCGGCCTTGCGGTGCTGGCCAGCGGCGCAGCGGCGCGCACCAGCCTGCTGTCGGCCGCGGGCGCGGCCACGCCGGTGGCGCTGCATGGCGGCTACCAGCTCGCGTTCGTCTGCGGTGCGTTGTTTGCGGCGCTGGCGGCGCTGCTCGGCTTCGTGTTGCTGCGCGCCGATGCGCGCACGCCCGAGGCTGCGAAGACAATCGCCTGATGCTGATCCAGATCGAACCCGGCGTGCGCCTGTTCGTCGACATCGAGGGCCCAGCCCTCGTGCCCGATGGCGCCACGATGCGCGAGAAGCCGACCCTGCTGCTGCTGCACGGCGGGCCGGGCTACGACCATTCGGGCTTCAAGCCCGCGTTCTCGTGCCTCGCCGACGTCGTGCAGATCGTCTACTACGATCACCGCGGCCACGGCCGCAGCGACCGCCGGCCGGCCGGCGAATGGACGCTCGACACCTTCGCCGACGACATCGTGCGGCTGTGCGCTGCGCTCGGCGTCACGCGGCCGATCGTGCTCGGGCAATCGTTCGGCGGCTTCGTGGCGCAGCGCTACCTCGCGCGGCACCCGGCGCATGCAGCCAAGGTGATCCTGTCGAGCACCTCGCCGCACCTGGGCCTCGCGCGCAAGCTCGCGGTGTTCGAGCGCCTCGGCGGCATCGAAGCGCGCGAGGTCGCCGAGCGCTTCTGGACGGCGCCGAGCGCAGCCACCTGGGCGCCCTACAACCTCGTCTGCAAGCCGCACTACAACACGGTGCCGCCGGCCAACGGCGATGCGAGTCGGCGCATCGTGTTCAATGAAGACATCCTGTTCGCGTCGGCCGGCGGCGAGCAGCAGACGATGAACCTGCTGCCCGGCCTGGCGGATGCGCAGTGCCCGGTGCTGGTGATGGCCGGTGTGCTGGACCCGGTCTGCCCGCTGGAAGATTCGCAAGACATCGCCGCAGCGCTGCCGGCCGCGCTCGCGCAACTCGCGGTGTTCGAGCACTCGGGCCACGGCGCGTGGCGCGACGAGCCGGAGACTGCGTTCGCGCTGTTGCGCCGGTTCATCACGGCCCAGTAAAAAGCCGCCCGAAGGCGGCTTTCGTCGGGCGGCAAAGTACTTGCGATCAGGCCGAGAAGCTCGAGCCGCAGCCGCAGGTCGTCGTCGCGTTCGGGTTCTTGATCACGAACTGGGCGCCTTGAAGGTCGTCCTTGTAGTCGATCTCGGCGCCGGCCAGGTATTGCAGGCTCATCGCGTCGATCAGCAGCGTGACACCGTTCTTGCTCATCTGCGTGTCGTCGTCGTTGACGATCTCGTCGAAGGTGAAGCCGTACTGGAAGCCGGAGCAACCGCCGCCCTGCACGAACACGCGCAGCTTCAGCTCGGGGTTGCCCTCTTCGTCGACCAGCTCCTTGACCTTGTTGGCCGCGCTGTCGGTGAAGATCAACGGCACCGGCGGTTCATCCCCGGCGGCGAGGTCGTGGACGGGGTCGGCAGCGTGGGTATGTTCAGCGAGGGCACTCATGGGGAACTCCTGTGGCGATGAGCCAAGTCAACAGATTATCCGGGATTCGACGTGGCCAGTTTGAGAACGGGTCTTTCGTCCGCCTTCAAGGGCTTCAATTCACCATCAATGGTGGCGCCCTGGTGCATTTCAAGCACTTCGTAGCGCACGTCGCCGACGATGGCGGCTTTGGGTTGCAGCTCGAGCAGCTCAGTCGAATGCACCGGGCCATGGACGACCCCATTGATGATCACGTGGCCACCCTTGACCTTGCCGGTGACACGGGCTTTTTCGCTGATCACGAGGATGCTGTCGCCGTCGCCGACTGCGATGACATCGCCCTGCACCTCGCCATCGATGCGCAGACCTTCGGTGAAGCGCAATTCGCCCTGGATCACGGTGCCTTCGCCAACCAGCGATCGGATCGGGGGCTGCTTCTGTTTGCCGAACATGCGGTCACTCCGTTGGAACAACGTTGGGGTCAGGACGAGGCGGCTGCCAGGGGCGGCTAGGGTTTGACGGTCAAGCTGGTTCGCACAGTGCCGTTCAAATCCATCACCCTGACCGACACCGCTTTTACCACGGCCTGCGGCGGATGGTCGATCACGCCCTCGACGCGGGCGTATTGCTTGAGCTGCAAGCCTTGTTCGCCGCCGGGGCGCGCAAAGG
>Ga0307508_10000142_pt1 | contig 85288 bp, 79 predicted proteins | sample 9_EM_MG_FD_203089 | JGI IMG/M metagenome (GOLD analysis project Ga0307508, IMG submission 203089) | Populus trichocarpa ectomycorrhiza microbial communities from riparian zone in the Pacific Northwest, United States - 9_EM | ecosystem: Host-associated > Plants > Roots > Unclassified | place... | reverse complement strand
TATGGCAAGCGGCAGGGCGGAGACGGCCACCTCCTGCTTGCGGAACTCGGGCAGCAGATCGCGCGGCACCGCCACCTCGGTCGAGCTGGTGAAGCTGCCCAGCGCCACCGTGATCGCGCGCGGCGTGACGGGGCGCACGCTGATGTCCATGCGGCGCGTGGCGGACTTGCCATCCATCGAACTCGTGAACTCCAGCGTGGCCGAGCCCAGGCTCGCGGTCTGTGCGTCCTTCACCTTGAGCCGGTAAGTGGCCACGGCTTCGCGCATCGGGCTGATCTTGAGCGTCTGGCTCGCGGGGCCGACCACCTCGAAGGTGGCCGCCGGCTTCAACACCAGCTGCACCGGCGAATCCTTGGCCGAGCCGGCGACGTTGTTGGCCACGCCCACCGACACGTCGAACTGGTCGCCCGGCGACACCGCCAGCGGCAGGTTGGGCGACAGCACGAAGTCGCCGCGCACCAGCGCCTTGTCTTGCGCGACGCCGACCGCACCTTCATTCACCGCGACGGCCATCACACGCAGCGTGCCGTTGAAGTGGTCGGGGACGGTGTAGCTGAACTCCTTGTCGCCGTTCACATCGACGATGCCCGACCAGTACACGGCCGGCGCCTCGCCCTTGCGTTTGAACGGGTTGAGGAAGCGCGCATTGGCGCTGCCCTCGTCACCGCCCGGTGCCGACTGCGCCATCAGCCGCTTGAACTCCGGCAGCAGCAGGTCGAGGATCTGCGAAGTGCGCACTTCCAATGCGCGCTTCTGGAAGAAGTGGCCCAGCGGGTCGGCCGTTTGGTAGCGCGCGACCTGCAGAATGCCTTCGTCGATCGCGAACACCACCGCACGCGTGGGCTGGCTGCTGCTGAGCTTGATCTTCAGTGCCTGGCCGGGCTTGGTGAGTTCGGGCACGGCCAGCTTGAGCGTTTGTGTGCGCTGCGCCAGGCTGGTGGCAAAGGGCGCCACGCCATAGCTCAGCGGGCTCATGAAGATCTCGTCGGACGCCGGGTCGCGTACGAACTGCACGCTCACGTAGCCATTGCCTTCGAAGTCTTTCGGCAGCCTGATCTTCTGCACCGATGCGGTGGTCGTGGTCTTGAACCATTGCTGCGCAAACACCTTGTCACGCTCGATGGTGATGAGGCCGGCGCCGACGTAGGGCGCACGAATGCTCAGCTCGATCTCTTCGCCGGGCTCGTAGTCCTTCTTGTTGAGCGTGAGCTGCAGCTCGGCGTTGCGCTCGAGCGAGCGCGTCACGTTGCCCTTGCCGGCCACGCTGTAGTCGATGCGATTCAGCTCCACGCCGCCCGCGTCGCGCAGCACATAGCTGTAGTTGCCGGCCTTTTTGGTGTCCAGCGTCAGCGCATAGCCGCCAGCCGACAGCGACAGCGGCTGCTCGGAGATCGTCGACTCCTTCTTGCGCGACTCATAGCGGTAGGTGTCGTTCGGCTGGCGCATCAGCACCGACACCGTTTTGCGCTCGATCAACTGCAACGTCAGGTCAGGCGCCGCGGCCTTCTTCGCCTGCGGATCGATCGCGATCCACTGGCTCACGCGCTTGCTGCCCAGCGACACGAAGCCGAGGTCGCCGTCGCTCTTCACGCCGACGAGGAAGGGCCGCTCCGACACCAGCGCATTCGTCTCGGCCGACACACTGCGGCCGCCTTCGGGCTCGAACACCTTGGCCAGCAGGCTCAGGCGATACGTGGCTTTCTCGAAGCGGTTGAGCCGCAGGTCGAACTCGGCGTCGCCGTTCGCATCGGTCTTGCCTTCGGGCAGGTTGTCGCTGGTCCCTTCTTTCGCGCGCTGCGGGTCGTAGAACTGGTAGTCGGGGTAGCCGCGGAAGGCGGGCCAGGTCGGGCTCAGCGTCATCGCCAGCTCGACACGGCGGTTCTCGGCCGGCGTGCCGAAGAGGTTCTGCGCATTGATGCGGCCCTTCAAATCCTTGGGCGCGATCCAGCCATCACTCAACGGCACCGACAGCTGCGCCGTCACCTTCATGCGGTCGGGCATGAACTCTTGCACCTTGACGGTGGTCGAGCCGATCTGGCGCTCCACCTTGTCGTCTTTCACGATGTTGAGGTTGATCGTGTAGTTGCCGGTGGGCGAGGTGGCGAGCGTGCCGTGGCTGATCTCGGTGAAGCCGCCGGCCGCGAGGCGGATGCGCTCGCGCTTGACGATGAGGCCGCGCGCGTCCAGCACCTCGGCTTCGAGCGGCAGACCCGCCAACGATTTGCGCCAGTCGGCCGCTTTGACGATCATGCCGATGTGCATAGATTCACCGGGGCGGTAGATGCCGCGGTCGGAGAAGAGATAAGCGCTCAGCTGGTCGCTGGTGCGTGCATTCTGCAGGCCGCCCACGTCGAAGCGCGACAGGTCGAGGTTGCGGTCGCTGCGGTTGAGTGGCATGAAGCTCATGTCGCCGCCCTTGCGCACCATCAGCAGCAGCGGCGCGCGCTCGCGCGTCAGGCCTTCGAGCTTGTCGAAGTGCGCGCGGCCGTTGGCGTCGGTCGCCTGGTTGAAGAGCGTGCTGCCGTTCTTGGCGATGACCTCGACGTTGGCACCCGCCACCGGCGTGCCGGTGAAGAGCGACTGCACGAACACGTCGCGCGAGCCATCGGTCGATTGTTTGACGACGATGCCGAGGTCAGTCACCAGCACCAGGCGACGCTGCTGCAGGCTGCTCGGGTCGACGTTCGATTCGCTCTCGGCCTGCGGCTCGCTTTCGCTGTTCTCGTTGCTTTCGGTGTCGGTGTTCTCGCTGGGCTTGGCTTCAGCGATCTTCGGGTCGAAGCCCGCGATCTTCAGCAAGAACAAGCCCTTGCGCTGATCTCCATCCTTGGCCAGGTACTCGGCCAGGTCGATCGCTTCGTAGTGCGCCTTGCCCGGCGGCAAGTCGCCGAGCTTGACCGTGCGCTCGAAACGGTCGGTCAGGTTGTCGGGCCCGAAGCTGCCGAGGAAATCAGGGTTGGCGTAACTGCCCTGCGATTGCGACACCAGGTGCTGCAGTTGATTGGGCTGAACGCGGCCGACTTCGATCTTCAGGCCCGGCAGGTCGCGCACCAGCACGGCGAGCTTTTTCTCGCCGCTCATCGGCAGCAAAGCGCCCTCACTCAGGATGCGCAGCTCGGGCGGGTACGGCGGCAGGGTGACGAGGTGCTGCGCGCGGTCGCGCATCAGGTAGCCGCCGAAGGACTTGAACTTCGGCTCGATCTGCACGTAGACCACGCGGCCCACGTCGGCGCGCAGCTTGAAGCTGTGCGTGTCGGTGTAGTCGCGCTCCGCCGGCACGGGCGCCAGTGGGAGCTTGGTCGACGCGGCCAGCACCGTGGTGGTGATCTCCTTGGTGTCCGACCACGGGTACGGGTCGTCGCCCTGGTCTTCCTTCTTGATGTCGGGGTTCTTCAGCGGCAGCACCCAGGCCGACACGTTCTTCGCGAGCTCGCGCTCATGCACCAGCTGCGAGGTATGAACGACGAGCACATGCTCGGGCTCGAAGCGCTCGTTGGTCACGACCAGCGGCGTCACGTCGGTGATGCCCAGGCCGTATTGGCCCGGCACGACGATCGTCTGGCTGAGCTTGGCAGCGCTGCCATTGCCACCGGCCTGGGCGGTCACGCCCTTGTCGACCGTGATCGCCAGCTGCGTGGATTCTTTCGGCACGGCCAATTGCGCCGAGTGCACATAGGCGTTGAGCTTGAGTTTGTCGTACGAGACGGTGAAAGCAGTCGTCTCACGGCCCACCCCCAGCACGCCTTCGGCCTGGCCCGCCAGTCGCAGCTCGATGCGCTTTTCCAGCTCGGCCGCATTCACGGGGTGGCTGAAGTGCAGCTCGAACACGCCTTTCTTGAGATCGGGATTCAGCGGGTCTTGATAGAACTCGGCCTTGCGGATGCGGGCGACAAAAGGCGCGCTGCTGAAGCTGAAGTCGTAGGTCTCGAGTTGCATCTGCGGCGCGAACAGCTCGCGCGCCATGCTGGCCTTGAACACCACGCCGACCGGCCATTCGCCCTTCGGCTCGAAGCTGAGGTGGCGGTCGTCCTGCCACTTCCAGCTGCCTTCGACGGCGGGCGTGACGGTGATACCGGTTTCGACCGGCTTGCCGACGGCCGACAAGGCCGCAACCGATTCATTGAAGCTGACGACCACGCCCTGCGGCGCGCCGCTATTCGCGAAGTCGGTAAGCGCAGGGCCGCTGACGGACAGGCTCGCTTCAACCGGCTTCGGGCGCGCTTGCCACCAGGTGTAGGTGTGGTAGCCGGCGAAGCCCGCCGCGACCAGACCTGCGGCAATGGCCATGCTGATCCGCGGGTGCCGCTTGACTGCCGAGCGTGTCGCTTGAAGGCCTTGGCCGCTACGTTTGCCGCACCAGCGCAGCCACGGCGGGGCGTTCCACACGCCCACCAGCATGCCCAGCCACGTGCCCACGCAGCCCCAAACGAGCTTGATCGCTCCCATGTCCGCTCCCTGATGTTGTGCCGGAGATCGGTGGCCCACGCCACGTCACGCCGGGTCGCATCTTGCCGGACAAAAAAGCAGGGATCTGGAAGGCTCCGTGAAGCCGATGTGAAGTGCGCCGCGCAGCGCGCGGGTCAGGCGATCAGGAGTCGTGGCCCTTGGACTCGCGCGCCTTGCCGCCAGCGCCCGATTTGGCGGGGCGCTTCTCGGCGGGCGGCAGGGCGCCGTCGGGCAAAACGTCGGCAGGCTTGGTGTCGACCTTGGCTTCGGCTTTCGATTCGGCCTTGCCGTCTGCCGACTTGGCGTCAGAACGGGAGGCCACCACTTGCGGCGCCACGGCATCGATCTTGTTCTCGCGCATGTAGTCGTTCATGTCGCGCCAGCCGGCGAAGATCGCGGCCTTGTCGGCCTTCTTGTTGAGCGCATAGCAGTCTTCGATGGCGCGGCCGGCGTGGCGGCAGGCGCCGCCGATGGCCTTGCCTTCGGCTTCCTTGGACGCAGCCAGCTTTTCAGCCGCTTCGCCGCCGAGCATGTCGCAGCCCGACAGCGCAGTCGCGGCCAGCAGGGTGGAAATGCAGAGGATGTGTCGCATGACGGGCAGGGCAGAGTTCTGATGGCATTGTCTGCACGCCCCGCCCTGGGAATGGGTTCAAAAACGGGGCGAACACACCGCTTTTCCGGCCGCTCCCCCGCCCCGCTCAGACCATGGCCAGCAGGCGCTCGACGCGTTCTTCGGTCGACGGATGGGTCGAGAACAGCCCACGCAGGCCGCCGGCCGAGAGCGGATTCATGATCATCATCTGCGCCGTTTCAGGGTGGCGCTCGGCCGCTTCCATCGGCATGCCCTGGGCGTAGCGGTGGATCTTTTGCAGCGCGCTGGCCAGGGCCTGCGGGTCGCCGGAGATTTCGGCACCGCCGCGGTCAGCTTCGAACTCGCGCGCACGGCTGATGGCCATCTGGATCAGGCTGGCTGCAAGCGGAGCCAACAGCATCACCAGCAGACCGGCGATGGGGTTGTGCGCGCGGCCTTCGCTGTCGCGCCCGCCAAAGAACATGGCGAAGTTGGCGAGCATCGAGATCGCGCCGGCCATGGTGGCGCTGACGGTGCTGATCAAGATGTCGCGGTGGCGCACGTGCGCCAGCTCATGCGCCATCACGCCGCGCAGCTCGCGGTCGCTGAGCGCGCGCAGGATCCCCGTCGTCGCCGCAACGGCGGCATGCTCGGGGTTGCGGCCGGTGGCGAAGGCGTTGGGTGCTTCTTCGTTGATGAGGTAGACGCGCGGCATCGGTAGCTGGGCGCGCTGCGCCAGCTCTTGCACCATGCGGTAGAACTGCGGCGCGCTGGTCTCATCGACCTCTTGCGCGTTGTACATCTTGAGCACCAGCTTGTCGGAGAACCAGTAGCTGAAGAAGTTCATGCCGACGGCCAGCAGCAGCGCAAACATCATTCCAGCGCGCCCACCGATGAACGCACCAATGGCCATGAACAGCGCCGTGATGGCTGCCATCAACACGGCGGTCTTCAACAGATTGAACATGGAACAGACTCCTTGAGTGCCTCCCGCATCAGATGCGGCCGGCCGTCGGGAGTTCAACCGGCCATCTTGGCGAAGACCTGGCCGGGCTGGACCGGCTTGCCTTGGAGAAATTGCCGGGCCGGCAAGCGCTTGCCGCCCGGGCGCTGCAATTCGGTGAGTTGCAGCGCCGCGTCACCGCAGGCGACGGTGATGCCGTCATCAGTGACCGCCAACACCGTGCCCGGCGCTCCGCTGGCGTTCACGGCCCGGGCTCGCCACAGCTTGATCACTTCGCCGCTCAGTTGTGCCGTTGCGCCAGGGAACGGGTCGAATGCTCGGATGCGGCGTTCGATTGCTGCCGCGGGAAGCGCCCAATCGATTGCTGCCTCGGCCTTGTCGATCTTGTGCGCGTAGCTCACGCCCTCGGCCGGCTGTGGCGTGGGTCGGAGCCCTCCGCAGGCCGCCAGCTCCAGCGCTTCGACAATCAGCCGGCCACCCAGGGCGGCCAGGCGGTCGTGAAGCGTGGCGGTGGTCTCGTCGGGAGCAATGGCAACAGACTCGGCCAGCAGCATGTCGCCGGTGTCCAGCCCGGCATCCATTTGCATGATGGTGATCCCGGTGCGCTCGTCGCCGGCTTCGATGGCACGGTGGATGGGCGCGGCACCGCGCCAGCGAGGCAGCAGGGAACCATGGATGTTGAGGCAGCCGCGCGGAGGCAGATCCAATACCCATTGCGGGAGGATCAGGCCATAGGCCGCGACCACCATCACGTCGATCTGCGCCGACAGCAGTGCTTCGCGGGCCTGGGCCGCATCGTCGGGGTACTTGCCGTCGAGGCGAAGGCTGCGCGGCTGCGCCACGGTGATGCCACGGGCCTGGGCAAATGCCTTCACAGGCGATGGATTGAGCTTGAGCCCGCGCCCCGCCGGACGATCGGGCTGCGTCAGGACGAGTGGGACGTCAAAACCGGCAGCGTGCAGCCGAGCGAGCGCCACTTCGGCGAACTCGGGCGTGCCGGCAAATGCCAGCCTCATGGGCGCTGCTCGTCCCGGGTCTTCTTCAGCATCTTGTTCTTGATCCGGTCACGCTTGAGGGCGCTGAGGTATTCGACGAACACCTTGCCCATCAAGTGGTCCATCTCATGCTGAACGCAGACCGACAGCAGCCCTTCAGCCTCGAACTCGTAGGTTTCGCCGGCGCGGTTGATTGCCCGCACCCCGACACGGGCATGGCGCGGCACCTTGTCATAGATGGCGGGCACGGACAGGCATCCCTCGTCGCCCAGGCTCATTTCTTCGCTTTTGGCGATGAGTTCGGGGTTGATCAGCACATGAGGGTCGTTTCGCGTATCCGAGGTGTCGATCACGATCACGCGCTCGTGCACGTCGACCTGGGTGGCAGCGAGACCCACGCCGTCGGCGGCATACATGGTGTCCAGCATGTCGTCGACGAGCTGGCGGATGCGGTCGTCGACCTGCGCAACGGGCTTGGCGACGGTGTGCAGGCGGGGGTCGGGGTAACGAAGAATGGCGAGCTTGGACATGGAAATCAAGAATGGAGAGCCTGTGGGCGGCTTGCAACGCCGGCCGGTGTGACAGGCAACACAACAAAGGTATCGGCGGGTGACTTTCGTTGCGATATCAAGGGTTTAGAGGCAGAATCTGCGAAACTGAATGAAGATTTTCGCCGAACTGCGGGCACCTTGCCGCACTCGGCTCAGTAACCGCACAGCCCAGCATTGTGCTTGCGTGCGCCCGGAGACTTACGTTCATGACCCGAAGCACCCGTCCTGCCCTGACTTTCTTCCGGGCGTCTGCGATCACCGTGGCGCTCGGCGTTTGCCTCGGCACCGTATTGGCCGCCGAACCCAATTTTCCCATCACTGAAAAGCAGCGCAGCACGGCGAAGCAGGTGAATGAAACCGGGGTGCCTCTGTCCGAACTGGCAGACAACGCACCAGACAGCTACACCGTCAAGTCAGGCGACACGCTGTGGGGCATTTCCGGCATATTCCTCAAAAGCCCATGGCGCTGGCCGGAGCTGTGGGGCATAAACCTCGACCAGATCCGCAACCCGCACTTGATCTTTCCGGGGCAGAACCTTTATCTGGTCAAGGCCAACGGGCGAGCTTCGCTGCGAGTCGGTGACGGCAATCAAGGCGGCTCAGGCCGTTTGTCGCCGCGCGTTCGCAGCAGCGACTTGAATCGCGATGGAATTCCATCCATCGCCTTGAACCTGATCGAGCCCTTCTTGAATGAGGCGGTGATCTTCGATGAGAACGAACTCGCCAAGGCTCCGCGCATTGTCGGCGCCCAGGAAGGCCGCGTTTTCCTGTCTCGCGGCGACCTGGCCTATGTTCGAGGCGATCTGGGTCAAAACCGCAACTTCCGCATCTTCCGTGAGCCGAAACCGCTGAAAGACCCGACCACCGGTGAAGTGCTGGGCTACGAAGCCGTCTATTTGGGCGTGGCCGAGTTCACGCGCAAGGGTGACAGCAGCAAGGGCGACATCGTGCCGGACACGTTCACGCTGAGCACCATCCGACAAGAGGTCCGCGCCGGTGACAAACTCTCCCCGGTTCCGCCGCGCGAGTTCATCAACTACGTGCCACATGCGCCGGGCAAGAGCATCTCTGGTCAGATCGTCTCCGTCTACGGCGACGCCGTCACCGCGGGCCAGAACCAGATCGTCGCGCTCAACCGCGGTAGCAAAGACGGCGTGGAAAACGGGCACGTGCTCGCGCTGTGGCGAGATGGTGAACGCACTGTCGACAAGACCGATGGCAACACCAAGATCAAGTTGCCTGACGAACGCCATGGCAGCTTGTTCGTCTTCCGCGTGTTCAACCGCATGTCGTACGCCTTGATTCTCTCGGTTCAGGTGCCGGTCAGCACAGGCGATCGCTTCACGCAACCTTGACTTTGGGTGAAGAGGCCGGCCCCGGCGCTCTTCTGACCATGGACCGCGACGAACTCGCCGCTTGGCTGCGGCTCCTCGAGACACCGAATGTCGGTCGCGAGTCCGCGCGCAAGCTCCTTGCTGCCTTTGGTTCACCGCAGGCCGTGCTGTCGGCCACGACAGCGGCCCGCCAGCAAGTCGTCTCTGCCGAAACAGCCAAAGCGTTCGACGAGCCCTCGGAAACGTTGCTGGCGCTGATCGATACCACCGCCGAATGGCTTGCCGCCGGGACAGAAGAAGCGCCGCGCCAAATACTGACCCTTGGCGACCCCGGCTATCCGAACGCACTCCTCGAAACAGCCGACCCTCCGCTGCTGCTGTACTTGCAGGGCAATTCAGCGCTCCTGAGCACGCCCAGCCTGGCCGTCGTCGGCAGCCGCAACCCGACACCGCAGGGCAAAGAAAATGCCCGCTCGTTCTCGGCACATTTGAGCCAAGCGGGGCTGACGATCGTTTCGGGCATGGCCATGGGCATCGACGGCGCTGCGCACGAAGGCGGGCTGACCGGCTCGGGCCGAACCGTGGCCGTGGTCGGCACGGGACTGGACCGTGTCTACCCACGCCGCCATCTGGAGCTGGCCCATCGGATTGCCAGCCAGGGTCTCATCATCAGCGAGTACTCGCTGGGCATGCCGCCTCTGCCGAACAACTTCCCGCTGCGAAATCGCATCATCTCGGGCCTGACACGCGGCACGCTGGTGGTCGAGGCCGCACTTCAATCGGGTTCGCTGATCACCGCCCGCTTGGCCAGCGAGGCCGGGCGCGACGTCTTCGCCATTCCGGGTTCGATCCATTCGCCGCAATCGCGCGGTTGCCACGCGCTCATCAAGCAAGGCGCCAAGCTGGTAGACAGCGCCCAGGATGTGCTCGACGAATTGCCTTGGCATGTGCCGGCCGCAACCAATGCTGCAGCCCCATCTGTCGATCCGGACAGAGGAAGTGATCCGCTGTTGCAAGCCATTGGCTTCGACCCCGTCAATCTGGACGCCCTGGTGGCACGCACCGGCTGGCCGGCACCGCAACTCAGCGCACGCCTGCTCGAACTCGAATTGGCTGGTGAAGTGGCACGCCTTCCCGGCCAACTCTTCCAGCGCGTCAGCGTCGGTTAATCTCGATCGCTTGTCATGGAGGCCAGCCTCCGAAAGCGGATTTATTCCGGGCCGCCAGCAGCAGCCCTGGGGTATAGTGAATTCATGTTTGACGTGCTTGTTTACCTGTACGAAAACTACTGGCGGCCCGATGCCTGCCCCGACCATGCGCAGCTCACGCGCAAGCTGTCGGCAATGGGTTTCGAGTCGGATGAAATCGAAGAAGCGCTGTCTTGGCTTGATGGTTTGGCGACCACTGCGCAGTCCTATTCCGGTGAGCAGCAGCCCGACAGCCTTCGGGTCTACTCGCCTGCCGAACAAGAGCACTTGGGTGAGCATTCCATTGGTTTCGTGAGCTTTCTCGAATCCGCCGGCGTTCTACCGCCCCCCATGCGAGAAATGGTCATCGATCGCGCCACCGCGATTCCCGGCGGGCCAGTCGACCTGGAAGACTTGAAGATCATTGTGCTGATGGTCTTCTGGAGTCTGGGCGAAGAGCCCGACGCCTTGATCCTCGACGAGTTGTTCGTCGACGAAGAAGATCGGCTGATTCACTGAACTTCTTTCACCGTAAAAAAGCCGCCTTGAAGGCGGCTTTTTTATGCGCGAAACGAATCAATTGAGCAGTCGACTCGGATCCACATCCAGCTTGGCCAGGGCACTGCGCGTCGCACGCACCGTCAACGATTCATCCTGCGCCGGCACCAGCAAGCCCGCCTGAAGGAAAGCCGCCAGCCGGTTCTGCTGGAACAAGATGCCACGCCCGTGCGGTGACACGAACAAGGTCAACTGGCGGCGCATCCCCTGCCAGACGAGTTGCACCGCTTCATTGCGGCTGCGGTAGTCCAGCATGTACCAACCGCCCACCTGAAGCTCACGCGCCCAGGCCAGCATGGCGGGCGTCGGCATCGAGCCACCTTCGCCAACAACTTCCAGCTCCGAACTCTCATGGCCCGACAGGTCAAGCACCAGCGACTCATTGATCTCGATGTCGTCGGTGTCCGGCAGGAGTTCTTCCAGCGTTTCGAGCCGCCCCATCAGTTCTTCAAGGCGCTCCGGCGCGATCGCGGCCGTCTTGGCAGTGAACGCAGCAGCGAGGGAGTTGTTGAGTTTCTGGATGTGTTCGTCCTGCTTGTCCGCAGTGATGCTTGCGTGGTCCATGCCTTCACGCAACGTCTTCAGCAGCGGTGGCAGGCGCCGAATCACTTCGGCACGCTCTTCGCGCGACACCTTGGCACTGGCCGACCAGATGAGATCGGCGGCCACGCGCTTCATCGTCTTGGTTTCCGCCCCCTGCGCACCATGCTTCACAGCCGTCATGGCCATCACGTCGGCCCAGACATGGAACAGAAACTCGCGCACGCCTTCTTGCACAGGCACTTCGTTGAGCATCTTGCGCAACTCGATGGTGTACTGAATGGCCAGCGTCTCGCGTTGCTCAACCTGCTGCGCAAGCGACACGCCCTTGCGCGTGGTCTCGTTCTCGTTCTTGAAGTAGTGCTCCAGGAACTTCTCGAATTCGGTGAGCACCGTCTGGAAGACGCGCCGGCCTGTGTCGGGATACGCTTCGACCACCTGCACGACGCGCTTGATTTCCTTTTCCAGCGTGTCTGCCACGGCCCGGCTGGTGGCATCGAAACCCATCACGCATGCGCCCATGCGGTCGATGAGGCGCCGCGCGGGGTGGTCGACAGTGGCAAAGAAGTCGGGCTCGCTCACCGCCACCCGCAACACCGGCATCTGCAGACGCGCAAACCAGACGCGCACGACGGCCGGAATCCGCTCTTCCATCAAGATGCTCTGGAACAGCAAGGCCACGATCTCGATCGTCGCGCGTTCGACCTGCGTGGTGGCGGCCTTCTTCAGTTCCTGCTTGCGCTGGTGCAGTTCTTCCAGCAAGGCCGGGGTGCTGACCGGCGCATCACTGACACGCCCGTCGCTGGTGGTCGGTGCCAGCCGCCGCTGAATGCCCTGCTGGGCTTCGCTGATCGCCGCCTTCAGCCCGGCCGACGCCGCAGGCATCGGTGCCGTGCCGGCAAAGTCGGGAATCTGCCGGCCGATGAGCTTGTTGAGCCGCCCCAGTACCGCTTCGGCGTGATCTGAGCCGCGAGCAAAGCCCCCTGCGCGAGTCATCATGCGGGTTTCTTCGCCGACCGTGCCGATGCGGCCGAAACCGCTGTTGCTCGCCGCTGCCGCCTGCACAGGCGCACTGGGCGCTCCGCCTGAACCGGGCAGCACATAGGAGTTGCGGGTGCGCCGGATGAAAGGGCGAAGGTCGATCTCCGGCAGCACCCGCTGCTGAATCAGCCAGCGGTTGGTCTCGTGGTACGCCTCTTCGGCAAAGTGCGCGAATTCTTCATGCAAGACCGGCTGCACGGTGCGCCATGCATCTTGCGTCAGAGACGACGCCCGCCAGGTGCTCGTCAAGATGCGCGCCAGCACGTGGGGGCGCAGCACGTCGTTGGTGTCGAGTTCGTCGCGCTTCTCGAGCGCGGACATGCGTGAGCGCAGGTCGGTGAACTCCCACGATGCCCGGTCCATCATGGCCAGCGCCAAGCGTGAACTCAGGATTTCGGTTTCGATGGTGTCGTCATCCACGAGCGACATGCCGGGCTGGGCGCGCCCCGGTGGAGGCAAGTCGCCCGGCCGCGAGGCCGACACCATGCCGCTCACCAAGGCTCCGCGCAGCGCCGCGATGATGCCGTTGATCCACGTCGGCGAAGCCTTGCGCAGATCGATCGCGATATCGCGCCGCTTGTATTGGATGTTGTGTTCAGCCGTCTGCGTGGCCAAGAGCTTTGCACCGTCTTCCACCGCGTGAACCACGGTCGGCACACCACTCAACAATCGCTCTACGTAAGAGCGGCGAGCCTGGGCGGCCAGGGCCAACGAATCGGCGGCGGTCGCCATGGGACGGTTTGTCGATGAGTGTCAGCTGAGGGTGGCCTTACTCTACACCACCGCCCCTGCGTTGGGGTCGTCCGGGTCCACGTCTTTCGCCGGCCCGCCGGACTTCATCAGGTCCTCGCGCTTGACACCCAGCCACATCGCAATGGCTGCTGCCACGAAAACCGATGAATAGATGCCGAACAGGATGCCGATCGTCAGCGCCACGGCAAAGTAGTGCAACGTCGGCCCGCCGAACAACAGCATCGACAACACCATCATCTGCGTGCAACCGTGCGTGATGATGGTGCGGCTCATCGTGCTGGTGATGGCGTGGTCGATCACCTCGTGCGTGTTCATCTTGCGGTACTTGCGGAATGCTTCACGAATCCGGTCAAAGATCACGACCGATTCGTTGACCGAATAGCCCAGCACGGCCAGCACCGCCGCCAGCACCGAGAGCGAGAACTCCCACTGGAAGAAGGCGAAGAAGCCCAGGATGATCACCACGTCGTGCAAGTTGGCCACGATCGCCGCAATCGAGAATTTCCACTCGAAGCGAAACGCCAGGTAAATCATGATGCCGATCACGACGAAGGCCAGCGCTTTGGCCCCATCTTCGGCCAGCTCCTTGCCCACTTGCGGGCCGACGAACTCGCTGCGGCGCAGCGAGACCGGCTCGGCCCCAGCGGCTTCGCACACCGGCTTGTCGATCAGCTCGCCTTTGTCGGTCTTGACCTGCTTGACGCGCACAGTGCCGGCTTCCACCTTGCACAGGTCGCCGAACACGCGGTTGACCACCTCGCTTTGCTTGCCGTCACCGCGAACGGGCAACCGGATCAGCACGTTGTGGGTGTCGCCGAAGGTCTGAACCTGCACGTCGCCAAATTTCAGCGCTTCCACGGTAGCCCGCACCTTGCTGATCTCGGCGGCCTGCGCGTAGCGGACTTCAATCAGCGTGCCGCCGGTGAATTCGTTCGACAGGTGCAACCCGCGTGTCACCAGAAAGAACACCGCAACCAGAAAGGTCAGCAGCGAGATGACGTTGAACACCAGCGCATGCCGCATGAACGGAATGTCGCGGTGGATACGAAAGAACTCCATATTCTTGGATCCTGATTGAGTTCTTGGGAGGGGTCAGGTGTTGGCCGGCAGATCGGTCGCCGACTTGGGCTTCCAGACCTGGCCGATCAACACGCCCTTGAGCTTCTTCTGGCGGCCATACCAGAGGTTCACCAGGCCGCGCGAGAACACCACGGCCGAGAACATTGAGGTCAGGATGCCCAGGCAATGCACCACCGCAAAGCCCTTCACCGGCCCGGAGCCGAAGGCCAGCAGCGCAACACCGGCAATCAGCGTGGTGACGTTCGAATCAAGAATCGTCGCGAACGCGCGTTCGTAGCCGGAGTTGATCGCCACCTGCGGTGACGCTCCGCCTCGCAGCTCCTCGCGCACCCGCTCGTTGATCAGCACGTTGGCGTCAATGGCCATGCCCAGCGTCAGCGCGATGGCCGCGATACCCGGCAGCGTCAGCGTGGCCTGCAGCATCGAAAGCATCGCCACCAGCAACAACAGATTGAACGCCAGCGACAGCGTCGAGAACACGCCGAACAGCAAGTAGTAGGCGCACATGAAGACCGCGATCGCCGTGAACCCGTAGATCACGCTGTCGAAACCCTTGGCAATGTTGTCGGCGCCGAGGCTGGGGCCGATGGTGCTTTCTTCGATGAATTCCATCGGCGCGGCCAGCGAGCCGGCGCGCAGCAGCAAGGCGGTGTCGGTGGCTTCCGTCGTGGTCATGGTTCCCGTGATCTGCACCCGCCCGCCAGCAATCTCGCTGCGGATCACCGGCGCCGTCACGACCTCGCCCTTGCCCTTTTCGAACAGAATAATCGCCATGCGCTTGCCAACGCTCTCCCGCGTCAGGTCCTTGAAGATGCGCGAACCCTTGGCATCCAGTGTCAGGTTGACGGAGGGCTCATGGGTCTGGCTGTCGAAGCCCGGCTGCGCATCGGTGAGGTTTTCGCCGGTCAGCACAACCTGGCGCTTGACGATGATGCCGCGGCTGCCGCGCTCCTGGTAGCGCTCGGTGCCGAACGGCACAGGCCCTGTCCCTTGCGCGGCCGCTTGGGCTTCGGCACTGTCGTCGACCATGCGCAGCTCGAGCGTGGCGGTGCGGCCGATGATGTCCTTGGCCTTGGTGGTGTCCTGTACGCCAGGCAGTTGCACGACGACGCGATCGGTGCCTTGCTGCTGGATCACCGGCTCGGCCACGCCGAGTTCGTTGATGCGGTTGTGGAGAGTGGTGATGTTCTGCTTGAGCGCCGCATCCTGCACGCTGCGCGCCGCTGCGGGTTTCAGCGTGCCGGTCAGCTTGAACTCGGTGCCGTCGGGTGTGTCCGCCCATTGCAAGTCGGGCAACTGCTCGGTCAGCAGCGCGACCGCCGCGCTCAGGGTCTCACGATCGCGGAAGCGAATCTCGACGTTGTTGTTGTCGCGGGTGATGCCGGCGTGGCGCAGGTTCTTGTCGCGCAGCAGCGTACGGATATCGCCGGTCAGCGCTTCGGCCTTCTTGGTCAACGCCGCCTTCATATCGACCTGCATCAGAAAGTGCACACCACCGCGCAAGTCCAGCCCCAGGTACATCGGCAAGGCATGCACCGCCGTGAGCCAGTGCGGGGAACGTGACAACAGGTTCAGCGCGACGATGTAGCTCGGGTCGTCGACATTGGGGTTCAGAGCCTTGGTCAGCGCGTCCTTGGCCTTGAGCTGCGCGTCGCCGTCCGCAAAACGCGCTTTGATCGAGTTGCCTTCGAACTGCACGAAGTCGGGCTTCAGGCCCGCGTCCTTCAGTACTTGCTCGACACGCGGGGTGAACGAGCTGTCGAGCTTCAAGGTGGACTTGCCGCTGCTCACCTGCACGGCCGGCGCTTCGCCGAAGAAGTTGGGCAGGGTGAAGGTCAAGCCGACCAGCAAGGCGATCCCAAGGATCGTGTATTTCCACCACGGGTAGCGATTCATGAGGCCTCTTTCGCGGGCTTGATGCCCACTGCTCGCGACCGGCGCCAGCCCCAGGCGGGGCCACGCCGGCTTGTCTCTGTTTACTTGACGGTGCCCTTGGGCAGGACTTGAACCACGGCACTGCGCTGCACCTGGACCTCGACGCCATTGGCGATCTCGACGTGCAGGAAGGTCTCGCTGATCTTCGAGATCTTGCCGAGCAGGCCGCCGGCCACCACGACCTCATCGCCCTTGGCCAGGGCGTCGATCATGGCCTTCTGCTCCTTCTGCCGCTTCATCTGCGGGCGGATCATCACGAAGTACAGCACCACGAACATCAGCACGATGGGCAGCATGCTGGTGATGTTGCCGAACGGCGACTCGGACGCAGCCGCGGCCGCAGGAGCAGCCTGCGCAAAAGCTTCGGAAATGAACACGTGAAATCCTCGTTAGGGCCCGGCGTACCGGGTGGCGCCAGGCCGGAGTGAAAGCGTGGAATTGTAAGCCGCCGCTCCTTTGCGGGGCCAATGGGCCTGAGCGCAGACCCGGCGACACGGCAAGAGGTTCCGCGCATCACCCTCTTAATCGTTTTGCGGATAAGAAAAGCACCTTTCAGTCGTTCCCCAACTAGACGGCGTTCTCCATACTGGCCGGCCCATCTGTTCTAGAGAAAGGAAGTACCGCCATGGCCAGCCTCAGACTCGGAGACACCGCACCCGACTTCACCCAGAAGTCCAGCCTGGGCGACATCCATTTCCATCAGTGGTTGGGCGACAGCTGGGGCGTGCTGTTCTCCCACCCGGCCGACTTCACCCCGGTCTGCACGACCGAACTGGGCCTCACCGCGAAGCTGAAGGACGAGTTCGCCAAGCGCAACGTGAAGGTGATCGCGCTGTCGGTCGACCCCGTCGACTCGCACGGCAAGTGGATCGAAGACATCAACCGCACGCAGAAGACCGTGGTCGGCTTCCCCATCATTGCCGACGCCGATCGCAGGGTGTCGGAGCTGTACGACCTGATCCACCCCAACGCCAGCACCACCGCCACGGTGCGCTCGCTCTTCGTCATCGACCCGGCGAAGAAGGTCCGCTTGGTCATCACCTACCCCGCCAGCACCGGCCGCAACTTCGACGAGATCCTGCGTGTGATCGATTCGCTGCAGCTCACCGAGTACCACAGCGTCGCGACGCCGGGCAACTGGAAGGACGGCGACGACGTGGTGATCGTCCCTTCGCTGCAAGACCCGGAGCTCATCAAGAAGAAGTTCCCCAAGGGCTACACCGCCGTCACGCCGTACCTGCGCCTGACGCCGCAGCCGAACAAGTAAAAAGGGCCTCGCGCGCTTTCATGAATTTCCAGCAACTGCGCTCCGTGCGCGAGGCCGTCCGCTGCGGCTTCAACCTGACCGAAGTGTCCAAGGTGCTGCACACCTCTCAGCCCGGTGTCAGCCGCCAGATCCGAGAGCTGGAAGAAGAGCTGGGCATCGACCTCTTCGTGCGCGCCGGCAAGCGGCTGACCTCGCTCACCGAGGTGGGCGTGCTGATCGTGCCCATCGTCGAGCGCATGCTCAACGACGCCGAGAACCTGAAGCGCGCCGGCGACGAGTTCACCCAGCAGGCCAACGGCCGCCTGTCGATCGCCGCCACCCACACGCAGGCACGCTACGCGCTGCCGAGCGCCGTGCGCGACTTCCGCCAGCGCTACCCGCACGTCACGCTCAACCTGCACCAGGGCTCGCCGAAGGAAGTGGCGCAGATGCTGATTTCGGGCGAGGCCGACATCGGCATCGCCACCGAGGCATTGACGCAGTACGACACGCTCGTCACCCTGCCCTGCTACCGCTGGACGCACAGCGTGATGGTGCCGCCGGACCACCCGCTGCTCGACGGCCAGCCGCTCACGCTGGAGCGCCTGTCGCAGTTCCCCATCATCACCTACGGCCCCGGCTATACCGGCCGCCTGCACATCGACGAAGCCTTCGAGGCTGCCGGGCTGTCCTTCAACCTGGTGCTGACCGCGATGGACGCCGACGTGATCAAGACCTACGTCGAGCTCGGTCTGGGCGTGGGCATCATCGCGTCGATCGCTTTCGACGAAGACCGCGACCGCAGCCTGCGCGCGCTCGACGCGCGGCACCTGTTCGCCGTCAACCTCACCAAGCTCGCGGTGCGCCGCGGCAGCTTCTTGCGCAGCTACATCTACGACTTCATCGAGACCTTCGCCTCGCCGCTCAAGCGCGATGTGGTCGAACGCGCGATGGCATTGCCGCCGAGCGAGCGCGTCGAGGCCTGAACGCCGTCAGTCGCGCGCCTGCAGGTGCTGGTCGAGAAAAGCCTCCAGCGCCTTGAAAAACTCAAGCCGGTGCGGGTACTGGCTGAGGTGGTGGTCGCCGCCTTCCTGCTCGATGTAGCGGTAGGGCTTGCCGGCCCGCTTCAATGCCTTGGCCATGTCCTGGCTCTGCTCCACCGGCACCGTGCGGTCGGCCGTGCCATGCACCAGCAGCACCGGCACGCGAATGCGTTCGGCCTGCCGCGCTGGCGAGGTGGCGCGAAGCTGTTCACGGTCGCCCCAGGCAAGGCCAATCATGCGTTCGGTCACCTCGCGCCCACCAACGTAGTCGCTCTTGTATGCGATGAAATCGGGCAGGTCCGACACGCCGGCGAAGCTCACCGCGCAGCGGTACAGCTCGGGCGTCTTCACCACGCCCATCAAGGCCGCGTAACCGCCATAGCTCGCGCCGACGATGCACACGCGCCCTTTGTCAGCGATGCCTTGCTGCGTGGCCCATAGCACGGCATCGGTGAGGTCGTCCTGCATCTCCAGGCCCCAGCGCTTCAAACCGGCTGACTTGAATTCGTGGCCGTAGCCATCGGAGCCGCGGAAGTTGACCTGCAGCACCGCGTAGCCGCGGTCGGCCAAGAACTCCGTCCAGGTGTCGAAGTCCGCATCGTCGCGGCTTGCCGGCCCGCCATGCGGCAGCAGCACCAGCGGCAGCGCCGGGCCTTTGTCGTCGGCGCGACGGCCAGCGGGCAAGGTCAGGTACGAGTTCAGTGCCAAACCGTCGCGGGCCTGGATCTTCACGCCGTGTTTGCCCACCAGCCGGCCGGCTTCGAGGTCGGGATAGGTCCCCCCCAGCAAGGCCAGTTCACCCGTGCGGCGGTCGCCGAGGTAGTACTCGCCGGGCACGCCGTTGCCGCTCGAGTAGACGACGTAGCGCTGTTCGTCCCCGCTGATGTCGAGCAGGCTGTTGTTGCGGCGTGGCAGGCCTTGATCGATCGCCCGCGCCTGCGCACGCCAGTTCGGTTCCCACAGCTCGGCTCGCGGATCGTCGTCATTGCCGCCATCGCCGCCCCGCAAGCCCAGCACGTCGCCGGTGGCCGGTGAATGAATCAGCCGGCCTTCGACGTCGAACTTGGGATTCGCCAGGCGCAGGCGCCGCGGTAGGCCGGGCTCGTCGAGCCGCACCGAGAACACGGCCTTGCGGCCATCGTGATTCGCGCGCACGTACAACTCTTGCGGGTCGAGCCCGAAGCCCAGCGGCCAGACGGCGTCTTTCAAATCGCGAAAGGCCCACAGCGTGCGCCAATTCTTGCCGTCGGGATCGCAGGCGCGGATCTCGTAGTCGCCGTCGTTGTTGCGAACCCCGACCCGCACGCGGTGCTGCGCGTCGGTGAGCCAATCGCGCATGTAGCGCTCGGCGCTCTTGACGGCGTTGCGCGAGCCGGTGTCGACGTTGACCTTGTAGACCGACGGCACCGCGCCGCCGGGGTCGGTCAACTGCAGCAGCACGTGTCGGCCGTCTTCCGGCAACCAATCGATCACCCGGTCCTGGATCTGCTGCGATGGCACGTTGCCGCTCATGCTGCCGACGATCGGCGAGTTGCGGACCAGGTTCACCACGCCGCCGCCGTCTGATTTGACGGCCAGCAACCGCGTCTCTACCGTCCCGATGAAGTCGCGGCGCGATACGAAACGCACGCTGACCAGCAAGCGGTCATTGCGGACCCAGCGCGCCCAGTTGAAGTTGAACTCGGTGTTGTCGGTGGTCAACACCACCTTGGGCTTGCCGCCCTCCGTCGGGCGCGTGATCAGCAACGTACGGCCCTGCTGATTCATCAGCGCCGAAATCTGCTGGCCATCGGGAGAGAGCCTGACCTGCTCCAGCAAAGGCAGGCTGGCAAAGCGCTCCACCGGTTGGCGCGATGCAACCACCGGCACGCCTGAAGCGGCGGCTGGGATGGTGGGGCTTGTGTTCTGTGCTGCTACCGGCGCAAGCCAGGTGAACAGCGTACTGGTGATCGCGATGCTGCAGGCCGTGCGCAGCCCAATGCGTAGGTTCATGCGGCCGGATTAAATCATCGCGGCCGGGTCGATCAGCTCCGTTTGCGCGCCGTTCGAGCCGGCCGAGAAGCGCGTGATGCGGCGCGGCTTCAGGTGCACCTTGCTGCCGGTGCGCAGGTCGAGCTTGTCGCGCAGCGCGGTGTAATCGCTGCGCGCCATCTCCACGTCGACGTAGCTGCCGTCGTCGTCGCGCTTGAACTCGATGCGCGTCTGCGGGCCGACCGTCAAGGCCTGCGACAAGGTCACGGCGAGCGTGCCTTCCGACGCTTCGGCAACGATGTCGAGTTCATGCGGGCGCACGTAGCTCACGTCCGACGGGTCGGTGTTGCCGCCGGGTGCGTGGCCGAAGCGGCCGTGGAACAGGTTCACGTCGCCGAGGAACTGCAGCACGAAGGGCGTGGCCGGGCGGTCGTACACCTCGTCGGGCGGGCCATCTTGCTCGATGCGGCCGAGGTTCATCACCACCACGCGGTCGGCCACTTCCATGGCTTCGTCCTGGTCGTGGGTGACGAACACGCTGGTGATGTGCATCTCGTCGTGCAGGCGGCGCAGCCAGCGGCGCAGCTCCTTGCGCACTTTGGCATCGAGCGCGCCGAAGGGTTCATCGAGCAACAGCACCTTCGGCTCCACCGCCAACGCGCGGGCGAGTGCGATGCGCTGGCGCTGGCCGCCGGAGAGCTGGTGCGGGAAGCGGTCGGCCAGCCAGTCGAGCTGCACCAGCTTCAACAGCGACATCACCTTTTCTTTGATCTGCTCTTCGCTCGGCCGCGTGGCCTTGGGCCGCACGCGCAGGCCGAAGGCCACGTTCTCGAAGATGCTCATGTGACCAAAGAGCGCGTAGTGCTGGAACACGAAGCCGACGTTGCGGTCGCGCACATCGTCGAAGGTCGCGTCGGCGCCGTGGAACAGCACCGAGCCCGAGTCAGGCCGCTCCAGGCCCGCGATGATGCGCAGCAGCGAGGTCTTGCCCGAGCCCGACGGGCCCAGCAGCGCCACCAGCTCGCCCGACGGGATGTCGAGGTTCAGGTTGTCGCAGACGACGGTCTTGCCGAAGCTCTTGTTGAGGTTGCGGATCTCGATGCTCATGCCCAGCCTCTCATTCGTCTCATTCGTTCCGGCTCGACGCGCTGCGCTTCTGCGCCTTCACACGTTGCTCGACCAGGTACTTCAACACCAGCGTCACCAGCGCGAGGCCGGCGAGCAATGAAGCCACCGCAAACGCCGCCGCGAACTGGTACTCGTTGTAAAGAATCTCGATGTGCAGCGGCATGGTGTTGGTCTGCCCGCGGATGTGGCCCGACACCACCGACACCGCGCCGAACTCGCCCATCGCCCGCGCATTGCACAGGATCACGCCATACAGCAGCGCCCATTTCACGTTGGGCAGCGTCACGCGCCAAAAGATCTGCCAGCCCGACGCGCCCAGCACGCGGGCGGCTTCTTCCTGCTCCAGGCCCTGCGCCTGCATCAGCGGGATCAGCTCGCGCGCGACGAACGGGAAGGTCACGAACACCGTGGCGAGCACGATGCCCGGCAGCGCGAAGATGACCTTCATGTCGTGGTCACGCAGCCACTCGCCGAACCAGCCCTGCAGGCCGAAGATCAGCACGTAGATCAGGCCCGAGATCACCGGCGACACCGAGAACGGCAGGTCGATCAGCGTCAGCAGCACGTTCTTGCCGCGGAAGTCGAACTTGGCGATGCACCAGGCCGCCGCCACGCCAAACACCAGGTTCAGCGGCACCGCCACGCTGGCGGCGATCAGCGTGAGCCAGATGGCCGAGCGCGCGTCGGCTTCGGTGATGGCGGCGAGGTAGACGCCGAGGCCCTTCTTGAAGGCCTCGAAGAACACCGACACCAGCGGCACGAACAGGAACAGCGTGAGGAAGACCAGCGCGATGCCGATCAGCGTGCGGCGCACCCATGCCGGCTCGGCCGTGGCCGTCAGCGCATTGCGCACCGGCACACGGCGTGCGCTCGGCGCGATGGAGGTTTCAATGACGCTGCTCATCAGCGACCCTGGCGCTTGCGCGTCCAGGCCTGCAACATGTTGATCGTCAGCAGCATCACGAAGGCCGCCACCAGCATCACCACCGCGATGGCCGTGGCGCCGGTGTAGTCGTACTGCTCCAGCTTGGTGATGATCAGGAGCGGCGTGATCTCCGACACCATCGGCATGTTTCCGGCGATGAAGATCACCGAGCCGTACTCACCGAGCGCGCGCGCGAAGGCAAGCGCAAAGCCCGTTAACAGCGCCGGCGAAATGATCGGGAAGATCACGCGCGTGAAGGTCTGCCAGCGCGTGGCGCCCAGCGTAGCGGCTGCTTCTTCCAGCTCTTTCTGCATGTCTTCCAGCACCGGCTGCAGCGTGCGCACGACGAAGGGCAGGCCGATGAAGGTCAGCGCGACGAACACGCCCAGCGGCGTGAACGACACCTTGATGCCCACTTTCGCCAGGTACTGGCCGATCCAGCCGTTGCCCGCGTAGAGCGCAGTGAGTGCGATGCCCGCCACGGCGGTCGGCAAGGCGAACGGCAGGTCGACCAGCGCATCGATCACGCGTTTGAACGGGAACTCGTAGCGCACCAGCACCCACGCGACGATCAAGCCGAAGAAGGAGTTCATCAGCGCCGCCGCAAACGAGGCGCCAAAGGTCAGCCGGTACGAGGCCACCACGCGTGGCGTGGCCACAGCGTCCCAGAAGGCGGGCCAGGTCATCGTGAAGGTCTTCAGGAACGCAGCCGACAACGGGATCAGCACGACGAAGCTCAGATAGAGCACCGTGAACCCGAGGGCCAGGTCGAAGCCCGGCAGCACGCTGTGCCGCCGCAACAAAGTGCGCGAGAGAAACATGATTTAAACGTTCGCCCTGAGCCTGTCGAAGGGCAGCGCACGGCACGGCGCCGGCTTCGACAAGCTCAGCCCGAACGGAGTCCGGTGAGACATTAGGGGGTCGACGCTTACTTCTTGGCCGCAGCAAGAATCTGGTCGTAGATGGCACCGTCGTCGAAGTGCTCCTTCTGCGCCTTGCTCCAGCCGCCAAAGGCCTCGTCGATGGTGAAGAGGTTCACCTTCGGGAAGTCTTTCGAATACTTGGCCAGGATGGCGGCCGAGCGCGGGCGCAGCTGGTGCTTGGCGGCAATCTCCTGCGCTTCATCGGACCACAGGAACTTGAGGTAGGCCTCGGCCTGCTTGCGTGTGCCGTGTCTGTCGACCACCTTGTCGATCACAGCGACCGGGTTCTCGGCCAGGATGCTCCACTTCGGGTAGACCACGTCGAAGTTGTCGCCGAACTCGGCCTTGATCAGGTTGATCTCGCTCTCGAAAGTGCACAACGCGTCGCCGATGTTGCGCTGCGCGAAGGTGGTGGTGGCAGCGCGGCCGCCGCCGTCGAACACCGGCACGTTGCCGAAGATCTTCTGCACCGTCTCGCGCGTCTGCGCCGGCGTGGCGCCGCCCTTGATCAGCCCGCCCCAGGCGGCCACGTAGGTGTAGCGGCCGTTGCCGGTGATCTTGGGGTTGGGGATCACGACGCTGACGCCCGGTTTGGCCAGGTCGGCCCAGTCCTTGATGCCCTTGGGGTTGCCCTTGCGCACCAGGATCACCGTGGTCGAGGTGTTGGGAGCGCTGTTGTCGGGCAGGCGCTTGGCCCAGTCGGCCGGCAGCAGCTTGCCCTTGCTGGCGATGGCATCGATGTCGCTCGACTGGTTCATCGTCACCACGTCGGCCTCGAGCCCGTCGATCACCGAGCGGGCCTGCTTGCTGGAGCCGCCGTGCGACTGGTTGATCGTCAGCTCTTCGCCGGTGCTGGCCTTCCAGCTCTTGATGAAAGCGGGGTTGATTTCCTTGTACAGCTCGCGCGCCACGTCGTAGCTCACGTTCAGCAGGGTCGGCCCGGCCGCCAGCGCCGCCGATGTGGCGCCCAGCAGAAGCGCGCTGGCGATCAGGCTCAGGCCGAGACGGCGGGAAACGGGGCGGACGGCAAGGAACATGGCGAGAAACCTGTGAGTCGCAGAAGCGCGAGAGCGGGATGCTAGGCCATTCCGTTACGTTGGGAAACGACTTGCTTGGAGGTTGCTTATTCAATTACCGAATAAAGCCGGGCACAGCCAAGCCGCCCCGCCGACCCGGGGCGGAGCCGCCGGCCCAGGCTAGGCGCCGCCGGCGATGCGCTTCACCGCGGCAACCAATGCATCGATGTCGGCGCAGTTGTTGTACAGCGCCAGCGACGGCCGCACCGTGCCTTCGACGCCGAAGCGCCGAAGAATCGGCTGCGCACAGTGGTGGCCCGAGCGCACCGCGATGCCTTCGCGGTTCAAAGCCGCACCGACGGCTTCGGTCCTGTGGCCTTCGAGCACGAACGACAGCACGCCAGCCTTGTCGGGCGCAGTACCGATCAGCCTCAAGCCGGGGATCCGCTTCAGATAATGCGTGGCGTATTCGAGCAGCCCGTGCTCGTAGGCGGCGATGTTCTCCAGCCCGATGCGGGTGACGTAGTCGAGTGCCGCGCCCAAGCCCACTGCGTCGGCGATGTTGCCGGTGCCGGCTTCGAAGCGCGATGGCGCGGCCTGGTAGACGGTTTTCTCGAAGCTCACGTCGGCAATCATGTTGCCGCCGCCCTGCCAGGGGTCGGTCGCGTTCAGCAGATCCTCTTTGCCGTACAGCACGCCGATGCCGGTCGGCCCGAACACCTTGTGGCCCGAGAACACGAACCAGTCGACGCCGAGTGCCTGCACGTCGGCACGCAGGTGCGAGACCGACTGCGCGCCGTCGAGCAGCACCTTGGCGCCCGCGGCGTGCGCCAGGTCGATGATCTGCTTGGCAGGAGTGATGGTGCCCAGCGCATTCGACACCTGGGTGAAAGACACCAGCTTCGTGCGCGGGCTCAGCAGCTTCTGGTATTCGCCGAGCAGCACCTGGCCGTCGTCATCGACCGGCACGACCTTCAGCTTGGCACCGACCTGCGCGCACAGCTGTTGCCAGGGCACGATGTTGGCGTGGTGCTCCAGCCAGGTGATGACGATTTCGTCGCCCGCACCGATGTGCTGGCGGCCCCAGCTTTGCGCCACCAGATTGATGGCCTCGGTGGTGCCGCGCACGAACACGATCTCATTGACCGAGGCGGCATTCAGAAAGCTGCGCGCCTTCTCGCGTGCGCCTTCGTAGGCATCGGTGGCGCGAGCCGCCAGCTCGTGGGCGGCACGGTGGATGTTCGAGTTCTCGTGCTCATAGAAGTAAGTGAGCCGCTCGATCACCGCCTTGGGTTTTTGCGTGGTGGCCGCGTTGTCGAGCCAGATCAGCGGGCGGCCGTTGACGCGCTCGTTGAGGATGGGAAAGTCGCGCCGCACTGCGTGCACGTCGAAGGGCGCTTGCGCTGGGCGCGGCGTCACGCTCGGCACCGCACTCGGCGTCGTGGCCGGCTGCAAGAAATAGAAACTGGGTCCGGCCGCGCCCGCAAACGGCGACGCATGAGAAGGCGTGGCCACCACCGCCCCCGGCGTGCCGCCACCGAACAGCGTGCGCAACTCGTCCGCATAAGGCAGGTCGATTGGCGCGAAGGCAGACCCCGCACCCGAGGCCGGCCCGGCATACGGCAAATCGGCCGACAGCAGATCCTGCGAAGGCACGCTCAACGGCGCCGCACTCGTGCTGGCACCACCCAGGCCTGGAGCGCCCTTCGGGCTGCCATCCCCCGGCAGCGCCTTGAACAACTCGTTGGCGAGCCGCTCGAGCAGCTGCGCATCGGGCAGGCCGCCCTGCCCCAGCAGCTCAGCTGTAGGCATGGTATTTACCGACTTCCACGCCTTCGAGCACGGCCAGCGCGTCGGGCGTCAGCACCGCCAGCGAGCAGTACAGCGAGATCAGGTACGACGCGATCGCCTTGTGGTTGATGCCCATGAAGCGCACCGACAACCCGATGCTCTGCTCGCCCGGCAAGCCCGGCTGGTAGAGCGCGACCACGCCCTGCTTGGCCTCGCCGGTGCGCAACAGCAGGATGCTGCTCTTGCCGTCGACCACCGGCACCTTGTCCGACGGGATCAGTGGCAGACCGCGCCAGGTGAGGAACTGCGAGCCGAACAACGACACCGTCGGTGGCGGCACGCCCCGGCGTGTGCATTCGCGGCCGAAAGCGGCAATCGCGAGCGGGTGGGCCAAGAAGAACGCCGGCTCCTTCCACACTTTGCTGATCAGCTCGTCCAGGTCATCGGGCGTCGGTGCGCCGGTACGTGTCTTGATGCGCTGCGCATCAGCCACGTTGTTGAGCAGGCCGTATTCCTTGTTGTTGATCAGTTCGCTTTCCTGCCGCTCCTTGATGATCTCGATGGTCAGGCGCAGCTGCTCGCGGATCTGGTTGTGCGGGCTGCTGTAGAGGTCGGACACGCGGGTGTGCACGTCCACCACGGTGTTGACGGCGCTGAGCCGGTATTCGCGGCCCCACTCTTCGTAGTCGACGAAGGTCTGCGGCAGCTCGCGCTCGTCGAGCCCGGAGCAGGCGACCGACACGGCCGACTCGTCCTTCACGCGGTTGACGCGGTAGATGCCGGCCTCCACCGGCACGAACTGCAGCAGGTGTACCAGCCAGCGCGGCGAAATCGCCGACAGCATGGGCACGGTCTTGGTGGCATTCGCCAGGGTGCGCGCGGCAACGTCGCCGAGCGCTGTGTTCTTCTCGAGGATTTCGGTCATGGGTTTGTTGTTCAGTTCAGGTCAGGGGGAAAGGGGCGAGAAATCGGATCGCTGGCCGGCCGGGCCCACCACGGCATCGGTCACTGCTTGCGCCTGGGCCACGTGGCTGCCGGCCGGCACGCTGCGCGTGAGCCACACGTTGCCGCCGATCACTGAGCCGCGGCCGATGACCACGCGGCCGAGCACGGTGGCGCCGGCGTAAATCACCACGTCGTCTTCGACATGGGGGTGGCGCGCCTCGCCCTTGACGAGCGCGCCGTTGTCGTCGGTGGCAAAGCGCTTGGCGCCCAGCGTGACCGCCTGGTACAGCCGCACGCGGCGGCCGATGACCGCCGTCTCGCCAATCACGACACCGGTTCCGTGATCGATGAAGAAGCTGTCGCCGATCTGTGCGCCGGGGTGGATGTCGATGCCGGTGGTGGAGTGCGCGAGCTCCGACACCATGCGTGCCGTGAGCGGTGCACCCAGCGTGTAGAGCACGTGCGCCAGCCGGTAGTGCGTGATTGCGGTGATGCCGGGGTAGCAGACCAGCACCTCGTCGATGCTGCGTGCCGCCGGGTCGCCCTGGTAGGCGGCGGTGATGTCGCTGTCGAGCAGCGCACGCACCGACGGCAGCTGCTGCGCAAACTGCCGCACGATGTCGACCGCGCGCTGCGCATCGCGGTCGCCGATCTCGGTCAGGCCCGACGCGAAGTGCAGCTCGCGCCGCACCTGCTCCAGCAGGCTGCGCAAGGCCACGTCGAGCGTGTGGCCCACGTAGTGGTCGATGCCTTCGGAGCTGAACTCGGGCTGGCCCAGGCGGTTGGGAAACAGCGCCGCGGCCAGGCCTTCGAGGATGGCGATCAGCGCCTTGCGCGAAGGCAGGCGCGGCGGTTTGTCGTCGCGCTGGCGGTGGTGAAGGGCTTGCTCGCGCAGCTCACGCAACTGCGTGACCACCGGCTCGATCCCCAGATTCAGGCCGGTGGTCATGACAGCCCCAAGGCGCTACGCGCCGCCCCCCGAGGGGAGTCGCCCGCCTTGAGGCGGCTCTGCGTCGGGCTCATCGCCAGTCACTTCTTGGAGTAGATCTGGTCGAACACCCCACCATCGGCGAAGTGCGTCTTCTGCGCCTTGGTCCAGCCGCCGAACACCTCGTCGATGGTGAACAGCTTCACCGGCGGGAAGTTCTTGGCGTACTTGGCGGCCACGGCCGGGTCGATCGGGCGGTAGAAGTTGCGGGCAGCGATCTCCTGGCCTTCCGGGCTGTACAGGTACTCGAGGTAGGCGGTCGCCACGCTGCGCGTGCCGCGCTTGTCGACCACCTTGTCGACCACCGTCACCGGCGGCTCGGCCAGGATGCTGCTCGGCGGGTAGACGATGTCGAACTTGTCGGCGCCGAATTCCTTCAGCGACAGGTAGGCCTCGTTCTCCCAGGCCAGCAGCACGTCGCCCTGGCCGCGCTCGGCGAAGGTCACGGTCGATCCGCGTGCGCCCGAGTCGAGCACCGGCACCTGCTCGAACAGCTTGGTGATGAATTCCTTGGCCTTGGCGTCGTTGCCGCCGGGCTGCCTGAGGGCGTAACCGTATGCGGCCAGGTAGCCCCAGCGCGCGCCGCCCGATGTCTTGGGGTTGGCGGTGATCACCGACACGCCCGGCTTGATCAGGTCGCCCCAATCCTTGATGCCCTTGGGGTTGCCCTTGCGCACCAGGAAGATGTAGGTCGAGGTGTAGGGCGAGCTGTTGTGCTTGAGGCGCTTTTGCCAGTCGGGGGCGATCAGCTTGGCGCGGCTGGCGATCTCGTCGATGTCGTAGGCCAGCGCCAGCGTGGTCACGTCGGCGTCGATGCCGTCGATCACCGAGCGGGCCTGCTTGCCCGAACCGCCGTGCGACTGCTTCACCGTCACGGTGTCGCCGGTCTTGGCCTTCCAGTACTTGGCAAAGGCGACGTTGTAGTCCTGATACAGCTCGCGGGTCGGGTCATACGACACGTTGAGCAGGGTGATGTCTTTGGCCCAGGTGGCGCCGGCGGCCACGCCCAGGGCGGTGACAGCCACCAGGCTGCGCAGGGTGCGAGAGAGAGTCATGAGTCGTTCTTTCGTTGCAATGCCGGGCCATGTGCCCCAAGGCTTCGCATGCTAGGGACGGTCGATCGAATACAGAACAAATCAATCAATGGATGCTTACTCGTTATGAGACTTAGGCATTCGGCGAGCATGGATATGCGGCAAACGTGCATCGGAACAAACTTTCTTTACGTACGTCCAATGAATCCCCTGTCAACATCGCTCCATGCGGAGCCGTTGAGTTACGGCGGCGACCTGTCAAACCGAGGTGAAACCATGAGTTCTTCCGTCGTTGGAGTGAAAAGCGCATCTGCGCTGGGTGCCGCAGCCTGCCTGCTGGCGCTGGCCGGTTGTGCCGAAATGCCCACCGGCCCCACCGTCACGGTGATGCCCGGCCCGAACAAGCCGTTTGAAGTCTTCGTCGCCGACGACAAGCTGTGCCGCGACTGGGCGCTGAGTTCCTCGGGCAGCCAGAACCCCGACGCCGCAGCCAACCGGTTCGCTGGCGCCACCGCCGCGGGCGTGGTGCTCGGGGCGGCCGCAGGTGCGCTTGCTGGCGGCAACCACAACGCGGTCGGCGTTGGCGCGGCGATTGGCGGGGTGACCGGTGCTGCCGTCGGCTCCGACCAGAGCCAGCGCACCGGCTACAGCTCGCAGCGGCGTTACGACATCGCCTACCAGCAGTGCATGTACGCCAAGGGCAACCAGATTCCGGGGCACTACGCGACGACGAGTTACCGCACCGCGCCGGCCCCCGTTCCGCGGACCGCGCCGCAGCCGCCCGCCGGCATCCAGCCACCGCCGCCCGTTCAATGACATCTACCGGGAGCCCCTCATGAACAACAGCTTGTCTAAAGGCCTGAGAGCCGTCGCCATCGCGACCACGGTGACGCTCGGTCTGGCCGCCACTGGCGTCACCACGGTCGAAGCCCACCCGCGCGTGCGCGTCGGCGTCTGGGTGGGTGGGCCGTTCTGGTGGGGCCCCGGTCCGTACTACGGTTATGGCGGCTATCCGTACCCCTACGTCGTCGAGCGCCCGGTCGTCGTTCAAGCTCCGGCCGAGCCGATGGTGGTCGCGCCCAGTGCGGCGCAGCAAGCCACCACCTGGTACTACTGCCACGATTCGCAGATGTATTACCCGCACGTGAGCACCTGTGCGTCACCCTGGCAGGAAGTACCGGCCGCGCCCGCCGCGAATTCGGCACCGGCGCCTGCTGCTGCGCCAGCCACCGCCCCGGCGCCCGTGCCGTCGTCATCGACCCGCGTGGGCACGCCCGTCCCGACGCGCTGATCTCGCCTAGATCGCCCAGCGCACCAAGTGCGCCGGGTGAAGTTCCAGCGTGTCCTCCGGCGGCACGCTGAGCCCTTCGGGCTGCTGCAGCACACGATCGAGAATGCGCTCCTCATAGGCCGCGAAGCCCTGCCCGCGGTGACGCGGCCGGGGCAGCAACACCCGTTCGTCGAGCGCGATGCGGTGGTCTTCGATCAGCACCACGCGGTCGGCCAGCGCCACCGCCTCCGACACATCGTGCGTCACCAGCAACGCCGTGAACCCGTGGCGCAACCACAGCCGCTCGATCAGGCGGTGCATCTCGATGCGCGTCAGCGCATCCAGCGCGCCCAGCGGCTCATCGAGCAAGAGCAGGCGCGGGGTGTGCACCAGCGCACGCGCCAGGGCCACGCGTTGCCGTTGCCCGCCTGACAGCACCGCCGGCCATTCCTTCGCGCGATCGGCCAGGCCCACCTGAGCCAGCGCTTCGCGGGCGCGCTCCTTCACGTCCGGGCCGGTGAGGCCCAGGGCCACGTTGTCGAGCACGCGCTTCCAGGGCAGCAAGCGCGCGTCCTGAAACATGATGCGGATGTCGCTCTGGTGCGCCGACTGCGCCTCACCGTCGAGCGTGATCTGCCCCGCGTCCGCCGGCTCCAGGCCAGCGAGCAGGCGCAGCAGCGTGCTCTTGCCACAGCCGCTGCGGCCCACGATCGCGATGAACTCGCCCGGCGCGATGTGCAGGTCGGTGTCGTGCAGAACGCGGCGGCCCGCATAGCCCTTCGTCAGGCCTACGGCGTTCACCTCGGCGCCGCCGGTGCCTTTGCGCTCCGGTGTGCCGGCCTTCGCGTGGGTCACCGAGAGTGGCGAACTTAAGGGCAACGCGATTCCTGCCAATGCCGCGCGCTGGATGTCGATGTTCTGCTGGCTCATGGAAAGGCTTCTCATTAATCTCACACCTTGGCTGCCACCTGGTAGCCCGGGTGCCAGCGCAGCCACCAGCGCTCCAGGCCCTTGGCCAGCAGATCAGCCAGCTTGCCCAGCAGCGCGTAAAGCAGGATGCCCACCAGCACCACGTCGGTCTGCAAGAACTCACGCGCATTCATCGTCATGTAGCCGATGCCGGCTTGCGCCGAGATGGTCTCGGCCACGATCAGCAGCACCCAGGTCAGCCCCAGCGAGAAACGCACACCGACGAGGATGGACGCCGTCGCACCGGGCAGGATCACCTGCGTGTACAGCCGCCAGCCACTCAGCCCGTAGCTGCGCGCCATCTCGATCAAGCCCTTGTCGACCGAGCGGATGCCGTGAAAGGTGTTCAGGTAGATCGGGAAGAACACCCCCAGCGCCACCAGGAACAGCTTGGCCGACTCGTCGATGCCGAACCACAGGATCACGAGCGGAATCAGCGCCAGCGCGGGGATGTTGCGGATCATCTGCAGCGATGAATCGAGCAGCATCTCGGCCGGCCGGAAGGTGCCCGTCAGCAGACCCAGCAGCAGCCCGAGCCCGCCACCGATGGCAAAGCCAGCAGCCGCGCGCCAAGTGCTCGTCGCCACATGCGTCCAGATCTCGCCCGACACGGTGAGCGACCAGAACGCCTTCAGCACGGCCCAGGGCTCGGGCAGCACACGTGTCGACAGCCAGCCGGCTTGCGACGACAGCTGCCAGATGGCCAGCACGAAGATCGGGAACAGCCACGGCAGCACGCGCTGCACCTGCGCATGTGCGACGAAGCGTTTCACTGCCGAGTTCGAGCCGGTGGAATTCGCCATGCTCAGCTCTGCGAGACACGCGGCACGTAGGTGTTGGCAACCACCTCGCCGAACGGCCCGGTGAGGTTGGCGCCGGCGAGCTTGTCGCGCAGCTTCAGCGGCAGCAGCGGGAACACCAGCTCGGCGAAGCGGTGCGCTTCTTCCAGGTGCGGGTAGCCCGACATGATGAAGTACTCCAACCCGAGCTCGGCGTATTCCTTGATGCGGTCGGCCACCTGCTGCGGGTTGCCCACCAGCGCCGTGCCGGCACCGCCGCGCACCAGGCCCACGCCGGCCCACAGGTTGGGCGAGACCTCAAGGCCTTCGCGGATGTTGGCTTTGTTGAACTTGCCCTTGTTCAGCTCGGCCATGCGGCGCTGGCCCACCGAGTCCATCTCGGCGAACTTCTTCTGCGCCGCGGCGACCACCTTCTCGTCGAGGTGCGACACCAGTTCGCCGGCGGCGGCCCAGGCCTGCTCCTCAGTCTCGCGCACGATCACATGCAGGCGGATGCCGAACTCCAGCGTGCGGCCGTACTTCGCGGCGCGCTGGCGAATGTCGGCCACCTTCGCGGCTACCGCCGCGGGCGGCTCACCCCAGGTCAGGTAGGTGTCGAGCTGCTGCGCGGCCAGTTCGTGCGCCTCTTCCGACGAGCCACCGAAGAACACCGGTGGGTACGGCTTGTTGATCGGCGGGTACAGCACCTTGCCGCCCTTCACGCTCAGGTGCTTGCCTTCGAAGTCGAAGCCCTCGGCCTCGTGGCTCTTCGTCAACAGCTCGCGCCAGATGGTGAGGAACTCGGTCGACTGCACATAGCGCTCCGAGTGCGGCAGGAACAGGCCGTCGCCTTCGAGCTCTCCCGCATCACCACCGGTCACCAGGTTCACCAGCAGACGCCCACCCGACATGCGGTCGAAGGTGGCCGCCATGCGCGCCGATTGCGAAGGCTGCACCAGCCCCGGCCGCAGCGCGACCAGAAACTTCAGCTGCTTGGTCGCGTCGATCAGGCTCGCGGCCACGACCCACGAGTCTTCGCACGAGCGGCCCGTCGGCAGCAGCACACCCTCGTAGCCCAGGCTGTCGGCCGCGATGGCGATCTGCTTGAAGTACTCGAAGCTGGTGGTGCGCGCACCGAGGCTGGTGCCGAGGTAGCGCGAGTCGCCGTGGGTGGGGATGAACCAGAGAATTTTCATGACATCTACTTCTGCGCGATGGATTGTTTGGGCTGCCACACGATCTCGCTCACCTTCACCGGGCGCGGGATCAGTTCGAGTTGGTAGAACGCGTCGGCCACACGCTGCTGGTCGGCGACGATCTGCGCGCTGATCGGCCCGACCGGCGATTTCGGCCGGCGCGAGATGAACAGGTGCACGGTGGCCAGGCTGAGCCCACTGAAGTCGGCCAGCAGCTGAGCCGATTCCTTGCGGTTGCTCTGCACATAGGCATCTGCGCGCGTGAGCTCTTCGAACAGCACGTTCAGCACCTGTGGGTGTTTTTCCGTGAACGGACGCGAGGCCAGGTAGAACGAGTTGTTGCCGGACAAGCCCTCGCCCGTCGTCAGCGTGCGCGGCTTGATGCTCAGCTCGATCGCGGCATAGAACGGATCCCAGATCGCCCACGCATCCACCGAGCCGCGCTCGAAGGCCGCGCGTGCTTCGGCAGGCGCCAAGTAGATGGGCGTGATGTCGCTCCACTTCAGGTTGCCCTTCTCGAGCGCACGCACCAGCAGGTAGTGCGCGCTCGACCCCTTCTGCAATGCAACACGCTTGCCCTTCAATTCGGCCAGCGTGCGCAGCTTGGAGTCTTGCGGCACGAGGATGGCCGAACTCAGCGGCTTCGCCGGCTCGGCGCCCACGTAGAGCAGGTCTTTGCCGGCGGCCTGCGCGAACACCGGCGGTGAGTCGCCAGTGAGGCCGAACTCCAGCGCCCCGACCGACAAAGCTTCGAGCAACTGCGGCCCGGCCGGGAACTCGATCCACTGCACCTTGGTGTGAGGAAACCGCTTCTCCAGCACGCCTTGCTGTTTGAGGATGACGAGGTTGACGGCAGCCTTTTGGAAGCCGATGCGAAGCTGAGCCGGGTCATTCGATGCCTGCGCCCAAACGCCGGCCGGCAAGGCCAGCGCCAGCCCGGCACCCATGAATCCGCGGCCGAATTGGCGGCGTGTGGCACCCATGGCGATCAACGCGCTGCGGTCAGCGTGGCCGGCAAGGCATCCGACACCTTGATGGCCTTGGGAATCAGCTTCAGCTCGAAAAAGACATCAGCAATCTTTTGCTGGTCGGCAGCCACCTTGGCCGAGATCGGCTGGATGCCGTAGGCAAAGCGGCTCGCCGCCACCTCGGTGACGCCGAGGTCGAGCCCGATCTGCGGCGCCAAGAACTTGGCCACATCGGACGGGTTCTTCGCGGCCCAGGCATCAAGCTTGGCCAGCTCTTCGATGATGGCCTGCACGACCTGCGGGCTCTTCTCGGCATAGCTGCGCGAGGCCAGGTAGAACTGGTGGTTCGCAACAATGCCAGTGCCATCGGCCAGGATGCGTGCACCCAATTGCTTCTCAGCGGCCGCGAAGAACGGGTCCCAGATCACCCACGCATCGACCACACCTTTCTCGAACGCTGCGCGCGCATCGGCCGGTGGCAAGAAGACGGTCTGGATCTCGCTGTACTTGACGTTGGCCTTCTCCAGCGCCTTCACCAGCAGGAAGTGCACGTTCGAACCCTTGTTGAGCACCACCTTCTTGCCCTTCAGGTCGGCCACTGTCTTGAGCGGCGAATCCTTGGGCACCAGGATGGCCTCGCCCTTGGGCGCGGGCGGCTGGTTGGCCACGTAGACGAGGTCGGCACCGGCTGCCTGCGCAAAGATCGGCGGCGCTTCACCCACGGTGCCGAAGTCGATCGAGCCGACGTTCAGGCCTTCGAGCAGCACCGGGCCGGCGGGGAACTCCGTCCACTTGACCTCGATGCCTTGCGGCGCGAGGCGCTTCTCCAGATCGCCGCGCGCCTTCAGCAGCGTCAGCGTGCCGTACTTCTGGTAGCCGATGCGCAATTGGCCCTTGGCCTGTGCCCGCGCCAGCGAGCTCACACCCGCGAGCGACAAGCCTGCCGCCGAAGCGGCCGCGGTGACGAGTGCCTTGCGGCGCGATGAATCGATGGCATGCGTCATGGAATCCGGGCTCAGGAGCTGTTGAGTCCCGAACAGTAAGCAGTGCCCTGTCTGTTGAGAACGAAGCAAATCGGCTTTGCTTGGTCAGAAACCAAATACCGGTGCAAAGCCTGCGCACCCGGCATTCCGGAGAGCGGAATGGCCTCGCCGATGCGCCGTCACTCGATCGGCCTCAAAATGTGGCCTTCGGTGCTGCGTTCGCATGCACCACCCCATTCAGCCAGCCCCAGCCAAGGAACCCCATGTATTCAGACGTCTCCCTTTTCATTGACGGCGAGTGGACTGCCGGCACCAGCGGCAAGAGCGAACCCATCATCAACCCTGCCACCGGCAAGGTGCTGGCCCGCTTGGCGCACGCCGGCAAGGACGACCTCGACCGCGCACTCGCCTCAGCCGACAAGGGCTTCAAGCAGTGGAAGGCCGTCTCGCCGTACGACCGCTACAAGGTGCTGCGCAAAGCAGCCGAGCTGATGCGCCAGCGCGCCGACGAAATCGCCGAGCTGATGACGCTCGAACAAGGCAAGCCGCTGGCCGAATCGAAGATGGAAGCCACGGCCGCCGGCGACATCATCGACTGGTTCGCCGAAGAAGCGCGCCGCACCTACGGCCAGATCATCCCAGCGCGTGCGGATGGCGTGAGCCAGCTCGTGACGCGCGAGCCGGTGGGCCCGGTCGCGGCCTTCACACCCTGGAACTTCCCGATCAACCAAGCCGTGCGCAAGGTCTCGGCCGCGCTGGCCGCCGGCTGCTCGGTCATCCTGAAGGGGCCGGAAGAAACCCCCGCCAGCTGCGCCGCGCTGATCCGCGCTTATGCCGATGCCGGCGTGCCGGCGGGCGTGCTGAACCTGGTGTTCGGCGTGCCGTCGGAGATCTCTGAATACCTGATCCCGCACCCGGTCATCCGCAAGATCACCTTCACCGGCTCCACGCCGGTCGGCAAGAAGCTCGCGGCACTCGCCGGCCAGCACATGAAGCGCATCACGATGGAGCTCGGCGGCCACGCCCCGGCCATCGTGTTCGACGATGCCGACGTGGCCGTCGCCGCGAAGATGCTGGCCTCGGCCAAGTTCCGCAACGCCGGGCAGGTGTGCGTGTCGCCCACGCGCTTCCTGGTGCATGAGTCGGTGTACGCCAAGTTCGTCGACGGCTTCGTTGCCACCACGTCGGCCATCAAGGTCGGTGACGGCCTGGTCAAAGAAACCCGCATGGGCCCGCTGGCCAACAGCCGCCGTGTCGAGGCGATGCAGATGTTCGTCGACGACGCCGTGGCCAAGGGCGCCAAGCTCGCATTCGGTGGCAAGCGCATCGGCACCGAAGGCAATTTCTTCGAGCCGACCGTGCTGACCGACGTGCCAGCCAACGCGCGCATCCTGAGCGAAGAGCCCTTCGGCCCCATCGCGCCCATCGTGCCGTTCAGCAGCTTCGACGAGGTCATCGCCGAAGCCAACCGCCTGCCCTTCGGCCTGGCTGCGTACGCCTTCACCAAGTCGCTGAAGACGGCTTCGGCCTTGGGCGCACAAATCGAAAGCGGCATGCTCTCGATCAACCACTTCGGCCTGGCCTTGCCCGAGGTGCCGTTCGGCGGCATCAAGGACTCGGGCTACGGCACCGAAGGCGGCAGCGAAGCGATCAACGCGTACCTGAACAGCAAGTTCGTCACGCAGGTCGGGCTGTAAGAAGCGCTTCTTCTGACCGCAAACGGCCCGCAGACGCGGGCCGTTCTCTTTGGCGGCGCCATGACTAAAGCGCCGACCTCGCCGCAACCGAGCGTGCCTGAAGCGTGACCGCCTGCAGCTGCTGTGGGTTCAGGTTGTGCAACAGCGCAGAGCCTCAGGCTTTAGGGTGAAATGACGGGCGCGCTTGGCGGCGCTGCGCGGCGATCCAAGGCTGGCACCCTGCCCTGCGCGAAACCTCGAATGCTAAATTCGCGCGTTGGCGGTCACGCATGAAGGCTGCGCTGTCTTACCGACTCTGGAGCTTGCATGCTGATCGTTCCACTGCGCAGCGAAGGCGTGCGCAAAACCATCCCCTGGATGGTGATCCTGCTCATCCTCGTCAATGCACTGGTCTTTTCGCTGCAGCAGAACGACGCGGCCAAAGAGCTTGCAGCCGAGGAGTTTTACAAGCAGTCGGTGCTGTACCGCCTTGAACCAGAGGCTTACCACCAATGGCTGCAAACGCATGCGCCCACGCACAGCTTTCGCGACGAGGTGCGCCGGCTCGCTACGCAACCGCTGACCGACGCCACCCGTGAAAAGCTCGCCGAGGCTTTGCAGTACGACGGCGTGTTTTTGAATGAGCTCGAAACGGCTCGGTTCATTCCCGTCGATACAGAAACCCGCCAGCAATGGCAAGATGCTCGCGCACGCTTTGTGGCGCTGCAACGCCGCAGCCTCACGCAAAGCGGCGCATTTGTGCCGCGCGAACACCGGCCGCATACCTGGTTCACTTCCATGTTCTTGCATGGCGACCCCATGCACCTCATCGGCAACATGGTGTTTCTGTGGTTGGCGGGCGCCTTGCTCGAAGCGTTGATCGGCTTCGGACGCTTTGGTGTTCTGTACCTGGCGACAGGGCTGGTGTCGTGCGGGTTGTCTTGGGCCATATCGCCGCAATCGGCCATTCCTGAACTCGGCGCATCGGGCGCGATTTCAGGCGTCATGGGCGCCTTGGCCACGACTTATGGCGCACGCATGATCCCTTGTTTGTTCAACGTAGGTTTGTACGCTTGGCGCGGCCGCATGCAAGGCTATTGGCTGGCGGTGGTGTGGATCGGGTGGGAAGCCGTTCAATGGGCCTTCATGGCCTCTAACGTCAACCGTGCTGCGCACATTGGCGGGCTGGTCGCCGGCGCACTGCTGGGGATGTGGCTGGGGCGGCGCAAAGAGGTGGATCAACAAACCGATCACACCTCAACACAGCTGCTGCAACAACTGCGCGAACGCGCGCGGCGCCAAGCCGCTGACCTGAAGTTTGAGTCTGCCGCGAACACGATGCTGTCGGTCGTGCGGCGCACCCAACGGCCTGACGATTGGGAACTGCTCTGGGCCTACACGCGCCATGTGCTCAAAACGTCAACAGGTCAGGAAATCACCCAGTTCATCATGAGCGCCCGACCGCAGCAGCCCGATGCGCGTCACGCCGTGATGGCCGTGCAGGCGCAAGTTCGCAGCCAAGCCAGCAAGTAGCGGCTCAGGGGCGCTCCTCAAGCGCCTCAATCGTCTTGAGCATGGCGTTGGCCTCTTGGATTTGCGCCGCCGCGCTGGTGTAAAGACGAATCATGTCCAGCAATTTCCCCTTCGCCAGCGCCGGCTCTTGCAGATGCCTGAACAAAATCTCGGCTTCGAGCACGATCGCCCCAGGCATCTCCATCGAACCACGCTGCGTCTTCTGGAAGTGCTGCACCAGCAACAAGGCCTCTTGAACCGCACCGCCTTGTGCCGCCAGCTTGGCAATCACCAGCAGGGTCTCAGGGGTGTCGTCGAGCATGGTGGGGTTGGGTACCCACCACTGTTTGACCAGCCGTGCGCAATCGTCGTAGCGCTTGCTGCTGGCGCACGCCCTGAGCCAACGTGCGGCTTGCGGCAACAGGCGTGAGGGCTCGTCACCACGCGTTTGCAGCAGCTTGAAATAGCGCTCCTGAACACGCGCATCGTTGGTGCTCAGGCGGGCATCTTCCGCTGCTACGCCGATGGCGCCTTCCACATCGCCCTGCGCCAGCAAATCGTCTTGACTGACGCGCGTGCGGCCGGGAACGAGCCGCTCAGCTCGCGCAGCGCGGGTCTCAATGCCCAAGCGATCGGCTTTCTCATACAGCACATAACCCATCATGCAAAACACCACGAACATGGCGTAGTTTGAGATCACCGCCACCACCAGGTGCGCGATCCATCCCTTGCCCAGCATGGAATGCAACGCGCCCTGCATCGCACCCGAACCCATGAGCACCAAAAACATCATGGCGAGCAACCAAAAATAACTGCTCCCAATGACGGACGCCATGTGAAACCACCGCGCCACATTGATGCCGGCAAGGAAGCTGTCGTGTACGGTGATCAGCATGACGACCAGCGGCAAGCACACCACCATCAGCACGATGAACGCCCACTCGAGCCGAGGCAACGCCACTCCGAGCATGCCGAAGCAGAGCGCCACCACAGCCAGTGCCGCCATCACCTTGTAGACGGTGTAAGGGTTGCGGTCTTCATCGGCGACAAAAGCGTCCAGATCAAAACTGCCTTGCGAAAACCGCAGCAACATGTTCAACCCCACGCGCAAGCTCACCACTGAAAGCACGAGCAGCAGCAAAACGCCGATCAAGCCAAAGGTCGCAGGCCCCAAAAATGTTTGACCCAACGCCAGGCCGAAGATCGCCAGCAATGGGATGGCCGACAAGGGCGCGGTATAGAAAAAACCCAACCGTTCAGAAAACGCTTGGGGTCGGCCTCGCCCTTGACGATGGCGCATGGTTGTTCCTTTGTTTGGATTGATCAAGCACGGCGAATTGTCATCGATGATGTGCGTGGCACTCGCTTGGAGCCGGTCGCTGACACCATGGAATCTTCGACCACGACAACATCCTGCTGCCGCCCTACAAGGGCAGGATGTAGAGCCGTAGCGAATGCGATGCCGGTGTGAAGTTCGGCGCCCCCGCTTTCACTTGCCGGTGGTGCCGACCAACATGAAGACGGTGGTCGACGCTCCATCACCGAATGGCTGGCCGCCAACGGCTTTTGGCTCTGTTGATATTCGAGTGGATCCAGCGCCTCGGCCCCGATCGCCTTGTGCAGGGACTGAGCTTGTCGCTTGGCGCGAAACCTGAGCCGCCCCTGGCCGTCTCTGCCCTGTGTATTCGACAACAGGTACGGCGCAGCCAGCTCGATGCCTATGGCAACAAGCGCGCCGCGACGAAGTCGACCATCAGCTGACCGGCGATGCGCGCGTTGCGATGCTTCACCGCTTCACCCGCGTCTCCGCTGAGGCCGGGTGTGCCGAAGCTGTGGTCGCCACCGATCACGTCGACCCTCACCGCGCCACCTGCACTGCCCGCGTACCGGTACATCACCGACGCTACGCAGTACGGATCCTGCTCGCCGAAGACAAAGAGCAGCGGTCGCGTCTCCAGCGCGATGCCGGGATAGTTCTCTTCGGCTTCGGATCTCACAACGCCGTTCTTCGTCGAGCTGCACACCGGCGTCAGCAGGACCGCGCCGCGAATGTTCCTGTCGGTGGACAGCAGCTTCCACGCGACACCGGAGCCGAGCGACTTGCCTCCGACGAAGAGCCTGTCCTTGGCGACACGCACGTCCCGGCGCGACCGCTCCAGCACCGCCGTCATGTCTTCCGCCTCCAGCACCAGATCCTTCGACGGGCGGCCCTTCGGCTCGGCCGAGAAATAGCCCCAATCGAAGCGAACCACTGCGATGCCACGCTCCACGAACTGCCTGGCTGCCTCTTCCATGATCGGCAAGGCCATGTGGTAGCCGGCACCCGGCGCCAGCACGATGGTGGGGAAAGGCCCCGGGCCGCTGGGAAACGTGGTCACGGCCCGCAGCGTCACGCCACGCAGGGTGGCGATCGACAGCTCTTCGGCATGCGACTCCCGCGCGACGAAGGCGAAGCACAGTGCGGTGATGAAAGTCCAGCGTGTTCGCATGAAGGTGAGCCCGGAAACGATGAGTCGAATGCATCACCCGGACTTCAGGTCGGCGTCGAAGCCACTGGATGCGACGGCGAAGACGATAACAAACTGCCCCGGCACGCGGTACGCATCGCCATCGCGCCACGCGTCGATCGCTTCGAGGTAACGGGCACAAGCGCGGGCACGTGTTGCCTCGTCGAAGCGCGACCACGCGAGTGCCACCGGCCCGCCGATAAATGCGGCTCGGCACGCTTCGTCGGCATTCGCGTAGTCGAGCGTCACGCTGATGCGGTGCTGCTCGACGGCCGCGAAGTACGCGTCGAAGCACGCTTGCGACAACGCATCGTGCTGGCCCAGCCGAAAGAACAGCGGGCACACCTCGCTGCTCACCTCGGCGTCGACGATCTCGAACACCGGCGACCAGCCGCAGGCTGAGCGTTCGCCCCACACCGCGAGCACGATGCGGCCGCCGGGCCGCAGCACGCGCCGCATCTCGCGCAGGGCTTGCTCGGGATCGGGCAGGTACATGAGACCCAGCGCGCACAGCACGACGTCGAAACTGGCATCGGGCAGCGCCAGGTTCTCGGCATCCATGCGCGCAAAGCGGGTGTTCGTCTCCGCGAGTTCACGCGCCCGGCATGCCGCGATCTCGACCATCTGGCCGGAGATATCGACGCCGACGACGCTGCCCGTCGGCCCTACGTTGCGTGCCGCAGCAAAGCTCACCAGCCCGGTGCCGCAGGCCACGTCGAGCACCCACTCGCCGGGCAACAGCGCGGCGCAAGCCATCAGCTTGGCTTGCGCCGGTGCGAGCTGCGACTGCCACAGCGGCTCGTAGTCGGCCGCCGCCAAGTCCCACCCGTAGCGTTGGACTCGCCGCTGCAGCTTGGCGTCCACGGTCAGCGTTTTGTGATGACGATCTCGAGGTACTCGCCCGGCACGACCAAAGACCCCGTGCCTGCCACGTTGAGCCCATTGAGCAATTCCGTCAGGTCGCTTTCAAACGCTGCCGCCTTGTCGGCCGGCAGCGCTGCAAAGGCCTTGTGCACCGGCCCGTACCAAGTGCGGAACACATCGATGAAATGCGCCGCCGAGCGGTAGCGGAAGTTGAACAAGCGCGGCGTGATCTGGATCGACGCCAGCTGCTCGCCGAACAGCGAGCGCAGGTGCGACTCGGTGCCCCACAGCGACGGCGGCTGCACGCCGGCGGGCGGCGGCATCTGCTTGCCCAGCGTCTTGAACAGCTGGCCGATGAAGCCGGCCGGCGTCCAGTTGGCCAGGCCGATGCGGCCGCCCGGGCGGCACACGCGCGCCATCTCCGAGGCCGACTTCGCATGGTCGGGCGCGAACATCACGCCGAAGGTCGACAACACGGCATCGAAGCTAGCAGCTTCGAACGGCAGCGCCTCGACGTCGGCCACCTGGAACTTGATGTCCAGGCGCTCGGCCTTCGCCCGCTCGGCACCGCGGTCGAGCAGCGAGGCCACGTAGTCGGTCGAGGTGACCTGGGCGCCGCGGCGTGCGGCGGCCAGCGTGGCATTGCCGTTGCCGGCGGCCACGTCGAGCACGCGTTCGTCGAAGCGCAGGTCGCAGGCTTCGGCGAGCTGCTCGCCGACGAGCTGCAAGGTGGTGCCGATGACGGCGTAGTCGCCGCTGGCCCAGGCCGTTTGCTGGCGGCTCTTCAGGGCAACGAGGTCGGTGGGGGCATTCATGGTTGTCTCCTTGGTTGGTGAACACTGAGCATCGGTCGGCACCCCGAGGCGCGTCCTGCCCGCGCGTCTCCCCCGGCTGATCGAACGTCCGGGTTTTGCTGCGAGCGGACACGTTCCTGCCGTGGCGTCCGGGATTGCTGCCCGATCGTCCGGCCACCGGCATCGGGTGGTCCCGCAGCTTGGCGCCGTGCCCCCGCGAGAACAGAATCGGCAGCATCACCGCAGACCGGAGGCCCGACCCATGAGCACCCAAGACATTGCAGCCGCCATGGAGCGCGTCGAAGCCGTCTTGCGCCGTCGCCCCGACCACGGCCTGCACGACGACGCACCCGCCACCGCCCGCTGGCAAGGGGGCACACGCGTGGTGGCCAGCCATACCAACGGCGCGCAAATGCCGACCGACATGCCGACCGAACTCGGCGGCACCGGCGACCAGGTGTCGCCCGGCTGGCTGTTCCGCGCTGGGCTGGCCTCGTGCCTCACCACCTGCATCGCGATGAACGCCGCCGCGCAAGGCATTGACCTCGCCACGCTCGAAGTGGTGGCCGGCAGCCGCTCGGACACCCGCGGCCTGTTCGGCCTGGCCGACACCGATGGCTCGCCGGTGAGCGCCGCGTCGCAAGACGTGCAGATGCACGTTCACCTCAGCGCCCCCGGCACCGCGCCCGAGCGCCTGCGTGAGCTGGTGGCCTACAGCTACCAGCACTCGCCCGTGCCCTGCGCGCTGCGGGCCGCCACACCCATCGCATTGCAGGTCGGCGTCGTGTGATGGATGCGCTCTCGGAAACCCTTCGCGTGGTGCGCCTGGTCGGCGCGATCTTCATCAATGCCAAATTCACCGCGCCCTGGTGCTACCAGTCACCACGCGCCGACACAGCCGCGCCCATTCTCGAACCCGGTGCCGAGCGCGTGGTGATCTTTCACCTGATCACCGAAGGCGAATGCTGGGTCGAACTCGGCGACGAGCCGCCGATGAAGCTGATCGCCGGCGACGCCGTGATCTTTCCGCAAGGCGATGCCCACCGCATGGCTTCCGCGCCCGGCCTGTCACCGGCAAAAGGCGGCGCGCCGCTGAGCGAGGTGCTCGCGCGCCGGCCGCGCCAGCTGATGTACGGCGGCGGTGGCGCGGCCACGCGCCTGGTCTGCGGCTACCTGGCCTGCGACCACAAGCTCGCGCAGATGTTGCTCGCCGGCCTGCCGCCGATCGTGCGCGTCAACGTGCGGGGCTCCAACGCCGGCATGTGGCTCGAGGCCTCGGTGCGCTACGCGCTGGCCGAAGCCCGCTCTCCGCGGCCGGGCGGTGCGGGTGTGCTGGCCAAGCTGTCCGAGGTGCTGTTCATCGAGGTGCTGCGCCTCTACATGAACGAGCAGGGCTCCGACCGCACCGGCTGGCTGGCCGGCGTGGGCGACCGCATCGTCGGCGCGGCCCTGAACGCCCTGCACGCGCGCCCGGCCCAGGCGTGGACGCTGGAAGACCTGGCGCGCGAAGCCGGCACCTCGCGCTCGGTGCTGGCCGAGCGCTTCCAGCACCTGGTCGGCAGCTCGCCGATGCAGTACCTCACGCAGTGGCGCATGCTGCTCGCGGCCAACCTGCTGAGCCGCAGCAACGCGCCGCTCGCGCGCATCGCCGAAGACGTGGGCTACCAGACCGACACGGCCTTCAGCCGCGCCTTCCGCCGCGAGTTCGGCTCGCCTCCGGCGGCGTGGCGGCGCAACCAGTCCACGCGCGAACGCGCAGTTGCCGCCGTGTCGTGACAACTGCCGTGCGGGCTACTGTCGGCTCGCGATCCACCGCTCGATGTGCGCGTCGAGCAACGACAGTGGCAGCCCGCCTTCGGCCAGCACCGCGTCGTGGAAGGCCGCGATGCTGAACTTGTCGCCCAGCTTCTGCTTCGCGCGTTCTCGCAGTTCCTGGATCTTCAACGAGCCGAGCTTGTAGCCGAGCGCCTGCCCCGGCCAGGCCATGTAGCGGTCGATCTGGTTGCGGGCCTGCGTTTCGGTAAACCCCACGTTGTCCATCAGGTAGGCCACCGCCTGATCGCGGCTCCAGCCCTTGGCATGCAGGCCGGTGTCGACCACCAGTCGGGCCGCGCGGAAGATCTCCAGCCGCAGGTGGCCCACGTAGGCCACCGGGTTCTCGTACAGCCCCATCTCGCGGCCCAGCGTCTCGGCGTACAGCGCCCAGCCTTCGCCATAGGCATTGATCCAGGTGCGCTTGCGAAACTTCGGCAGGCTCAGCTCCTGCTGGATCGCCATCTGGAAATGGTGGCCCGGCTGCCCTTCGTGCAGGAAGAGCGTGGTCATCGTGGTCGAGTCGTACGCCGTCGGGTCGTTGATCACGGCCCAGAAGGTGCCGGGCCGCGAGCCGTCTTCGGCAGGCAGCGAGTAGTGGTCGGACGCCGAGGCCTTGGTGAGCTCGGGCTCGGGCCGGATCTCCAACGCCGCTTTCGGCACGCGGCCGAACAGCTGCGGCAGATGCAGCTTCACCTTCTCGTTGATGGCACGGTAGGCATCGAGAATCTCCGCCTCGCTGGTGAAGGGCTGGAACTTCTTGTTCGCGCTCACCCATGAGAGCAGCTGGCGCGGGTCGCCTTCGTAGCCCAGCTGCGGTGCCACCTTCGCGAGCTCACCCTGGATGCGCGCCACCTCCTTCAGCCCGATCGCATGGATCTCTTCGGGGCTCAGCTCGGTGGTGGTCTGGTCGCGCACCCATTGGTGGTACCAGGCGGCACCGTTCGGCAGTGCGCCCCAACCGGCGGTGTCGGTGCTCGCGGGCAGGTAGTCCTTCTCGACAAACGCAGCGAGCTTGCGCATGGCCGGCGCGATTCGCTTCTCGATGGCATCGCGGTAGCCGCGCGTCAGGCGTTGCCGATCGGCGTCGGAGAACAAGGCGGGCAGGTTCTTGATCGGTTCGTAGTAGGGGCTGTCTTCCGCGTTCTCTGCACCGAGCGTGCGCAGCTGCGTCAGCGTCGCCGTCACCACCGCCTTGGGTCGCACGATGTGGCGCTTGATGCCCACTCGCATGTTCACGATCGCCTGGTCGCTCCACGCCGGCAGTTGCGAAATGCGCTTCAGGTAGGCCTCGTGCTCGGCCACCGTCTTGATCGGCTGCTCGCCCTGCCCGCTGCCGAGTGTGGCCAGCAGCACCGGCACGGAAGCCAGTTGCTCCAGCGGCAGCAGGTGGTCGTTGAACGCCTCGAAGCCGATGCGCGTGCTCAGGTTTTGCGCGAGCAGGTCGTAGGTCAGTGCGTCGGCTGCACTCAAGCGCTTGCGGTCGATCGCCGCGAGTTCGCGTTGAACTCGGTGGTACATCGCGAAGCGCTTCTTGCGATGCGCCGGCGCGATGGTGATCGGTAGCTGGTCGTCGAAGCGGTTGTCACCCGCCAGCGTGGCCGAGTAGAGCGGGTCGAGCCGAGCCTGGGCTTCGTAGTAGGTGTCTGCGAGCGCTGCGAGGGCCGCGCTCGCATCCGCCTTCGCCGGCTCGGCGGCCAACGCGGGTTGAGAGAGCGCGAAGGCCCAGGCGAACACAGCCATGAGAAGAGATCGGTGAATGAGCATGAGACCTTTCCGTTCGGGTGCCACGATGGTCAGGCCGCGGCCTGTGCCCAATGTTCACGCAGTTCAGCGTTGAATGCAGGCCAGCGCTCCTCTGGGAAGAAGAGCCTCGCGCCTTCGTACTCGACGCGCCGGCGCGTACCGGGAATCGTCTTCTCCAGCCAGCGCGACCATCGAGCGTCGAAGTAGACATCGTCGGTTCCCCACACGATGAGGGTGGGGGCTTTCAGGTCCTTGAGCTGAGATTCGATCGACACGGTGTCGGCGCAATCGAAGGCCGCGAGAAAGCGCTCGAGGTCGCGCGTGCGCTGCGCACTCGCCAGATGCGGCCGCAGGTAGATATCGATCGTCTCGTCGCTCACGCCGGTGGGGTCTTCGTAGGCCGACCCGAGCGCGCCCGGCGAGCGGTAGACCGCCTTGTCCGCAAGCATCGCGTTCAGCGCACCACTCAGCCCACCACCTGCCGACAGCGCGAGAAACGGCTTGAACGCTTCGGGTGGCCAGTTGTCGTGGGTGTCGCAGTCGGTGAGCGTGAGGCTGCGCACGCGCTCGGGGTTGAGCGCCGCAAAGATCTGCGCCATGCCGCCACCGCCGTCGTTGCCGACCAGGTCGACACGGTCGATCTTTAGCGCATCCAGAAACTGCCGCAGCATCAGCGCGTTGGCCGTCGACGAAACGTTCTGGCGGGCACTGATCTCGGTGGCGCCATGGGCCAACAGATCGATGGCGATGCAGCGCCGAACCGACGCCAGCTCGCTCAGTTGGTGGCGCCACAGGTAGCCGTTGACGAGCACGCCGTGCACGAAGAGCGCCACCGGCCCGCTGCCGTGCTCGACATAGGCGATGCGGCCCGAGGGGGTGTCGACGAACTGGCGCTTGGCCTCGAATTGCTGCTGGTTCATGCTGATGCTCTCCGGTGATGTGGAGGCGCCAGTCTGCGGAGGATGATCGGCAAAAACTTGGAGAAAACTGCTGTCGGTGATCCACTAACATGGCTTGCAAACCCCGTTCAGAGCCCCATGCCTGCCGTCGCCTCATCACTTTCTGCCGACCGCGCCTACCGCCCGCTGCAGCGCGACAGTGGCTTGCGCCTCACGCGCTGCCAGTGCCGTGCGGGTCGGCATGCCCGGCCGGTGGACGAACAGCACCAGGCGTTCTCGGTCACGCTGGTGGAGCGAGGCGTGTTCACTTACCGCAGCCCGGCGGGCCAGGCCGTGTTGAGCCCGGGCTGGCTCATGCTCGCCAACGACGGCGAGGGCTACACCTGCTCGCACGAACATAACGATGGGCAGGGCGACGATTGCGCCGTGCTCGGCATCTCGGCGCAGCGCATGGACGAGCTGCAGAGCGCGCTCGGCCAGCGCCACGCCAGCACGGTGTTCCGCCGCGCCAGCCTGCCGCCGATGCCGCGCGTAGCCGCGCTGCTGAAAACGCTGCTCGCCGATGGCGACGAGGGCTTTGCGCTCGAAGAGACGGCGCTCGCGGTGGTCGGCGCCGTTCAGCGCACGCTCAATGACGAGTCGGTGCCATCGCCCGCTGCTGCGCAAAGCGAACGCGCCCTGGCCGCCGCGCGTCACATCGAAAGCCATGCGACGGAGCCCTTATCACTGGACGAAGTGGCTGCCGCCGTAGGCCTCGGTTCCTTCCACCTGATGCGCACGTTTCGCCACAGCATGGGCGTCACGCCGCACCAGTACCTGATCCGCATGCGGCTGCTGCGCGCGGTGGAGCTACTACGCGACAGCGCCCTGCCCGTCACCAGCGTGGCCTACGAGGCGGGCTGGGCCGACCTGTCGAACTTCATCCGCACTTTCCAGCGCGAGATCGGTTGCTCGCCGAGGGACTTTCGGCGCTCCGATCGCAAGATGCTGGGGACTAAAACGCCGGCACCATCGAGCCGCTGAAGCTGGCCTCCACCAGTTTCTTCACCTCGGGCGACTGGAAGGCCTTCACCAGCTTGGCGACCCAGGGCTTGCCCACGTCTTGCGTGCGCACGGCGATCAGGTTGGCATACGGGCTCTTCGCGTCTTCGATCGCGATCGCATCGCGCGTGGGCACCAGGTTGGCCTGCACCGCGTAGTTGGTGTTGATGGCGCTCGCGTCCAGGTCGTCGAGCGAGCGCGGCAGCTGCGCAGCCTCGATCTGCACGAGCTGGATGTTCTTCGGGTTCTCGATCACGTCGAGCACGGTGGCGCTGATGCCGGCCGTGGGCTTGAGCTTGATCACGCCGTACTTCTGCAGCAGCGACAGCGCCCGCCCGCTGTTCGACGGGTCGTTCTGGATGCCGACTTTCGCGCCCTTGGGCAGGTCGGCCAGCGACTTGAACTTCTTCGAATAGAAGCCCATCGGGAAGGTGACGGTCTCGCCCACCGCGCTGATCTTGTAGCCGCGTGCCTGGATCTGCGACTGCAGAAAAGGCAGGTGCTGGTAGCTGTTGGCCTGCACGTCACCCGCATCGAGCGCGGCATTGGGCTGGATGTAGTCGTTGAACTCGACGATCTGCAGCTTCAGCCCGTCGCGTTCGGCGACCTTCTTCGCCACCTCGGCAATCTGCGCGTGCGGGCCGGCGGTGACGGCGATCTTGATCACGTCTTGCGCTTGTGCGCTGAGTGCGGCGAGTGCCAGCGTGGCGATGGAGAGAAAACGGGTAGGCAGCATGAATGGAAGTCCTCGGGGTGAAATCAGAATGCGTGCGCGGCATGCAAGGCCTGGCGCACGCGGGTGGTGAAGAGGGCGGCGTCGGCGCGCTCGCGTTGGCGCGGTCGGGGCAAGTCGATGGACAGCTCGGCACGCACGGTGCCGGGGTTGGCGTCCATCACCAGCACGCGGTCGCTCAGGTGCACCGACTCGTCGATGTCGTGCGTGACCATCAGCACCGTCACGCCGTGCGCATGCGCCAGTTGCAGCAGCAGGTCTTGCAGCTTCATGCGCGTGAACGCATCGACGGCGGAGAAGGGTTCGTCGAGCAGCAGCAGTTCAGGCTGGGTGAAGAGGCCGCGGGCGATGGCAACGCGCTGGGCTTGGCCGCCGGAGAGCTGCTTGGGCAGGGCGTTGCCCAGACCTTCGAGGCCGACTTCGCGGAGCAGTTCGGTGACGCGTTGGTTCTTCTGTTGGTTGTTGTCGCTCAGGTCGAAGGCGATGTTTTGGGCGACGGTGAGCCAAGGGAAGAGGCGCGGTTCCTGGAAGATGAAGCGGATGCCTCTTGTGGGGCCTTGCAGGCGTTGGCCTTGGAGCAGCACTTCGCCGTCGTGGGCGGTGTCGAGGCCTGCGATCACGCGCAGCAGGGTGCTTTTGCCGCAGCCGCTGGCGCCTACGAGGGTGACGATTTCGCCTTGCTGGACGTGTAGGTGCACGTTTTGCAGGACGAGTTTGTCTGCGTAGTGTTTTCGAGGAAGGTTGAGAGTCAGCATGGGGTGGAGCCTCTGCCGTTCGGGCTGAGGGTGCTTGGCTTGTCTCTCGCGTACCACCATCCGCTCAGGCTGAGGTATCGAAGCCCCGCTCCGCTTTGTCGTTGGTTCTTCTCACTGTGTGAGACCGCGTCGGGATGTCGTCCCGACAGCCGACCTACTTTTCTTTGCTTCGCCAAAGAAACGTAGGCAAAAGAAAGGCGACCCCCCTCACCGGTCGGCCTAGGGCCGACTGCTCTGCGGTGCTCGGTCTTTGCAGGTCGGGCAGAACTCACTACGCGGCCTGCGGCCGCTGCGTTCAAACAACCGCCCGAAGTCAGAGGACGAAGGCGCTTCGCGCCCCTGCAAAGCCCTGCGCTCCTCGACGGCTCCGAAGGGCCCCAAGAGCAATGCGGTCGTTGCTTCGCAGCTTTCCCTATCCCAACTTGCTTCGCATCGTGCGCGATGGAGCCGATGCGCAGCGAGGCGTGTGGTGAAGAAATCGCAGCACGTGTGCGGCTTGTCCTCAGCATGGCGCTGACCGGCCGAACCCTTGTAGCCACGCAGCTGTGACAAATCAGCTGGTGTTCGGCGTCTTTGCTTTGGTTACTTTCATTTGACGCGACAAATGAAAGTGACTCGCCCCGCCGGGGCGAGACCCGGCGCACCCGCCGGTAGGCTGAAGAACGAGATACGCGAAGCGGAACCAAAAATCACCCCAACCGCGAATCAAACGTGTCGCGCCAAGCGAGCCACCGCCGCTCAACAAACACCATCCCCGTATCACTCAGCTTGCCAAGCAACGCCAGCAGCACGATGGCAGCGAGCACGATGTCGGCGCGGCCGGTCTCGCGGCCGTCGGTGAGCAGATACCCGAGCCCCCGCGTAGCGGCAATGAGTTCCTCCGCCACCATGAACATCCAAGCCAAACTCAACCCATTCCTCAACCCCGTCATCACCGACGGCATCGCCGCCGGCAACAACACCCGCCGCACCAGCGACAACGGCGACAGCCCCACCATCTGCGCCACCTCGACCAGCTTGCGGTCGACATCGCGAAAGCCCGAGGCCACGCCCATGTAGACCGGGAAGAACGCGCCGATCGCGATCAGCACGAGCTTGGGCGACTCGTCGATGCCCAGCCACAGCAAGAGCAGCGGCACCCAGGCCAGCGAGGGGATCGCGCGCAAGGCCTGGAAGCTCGGATCGAGCAGGCGCTCAGCGCGGTGGCTCAGGCCCACCAACGCGCCGACGCTCAACGCGAGCACGGCACCGATGGCAAAGCCAGTCAGCACACGCGCCGTGCTGGCCGCCACGTGCGACAGCAGGCTGCCTTGCTGCAACAGCCACCACAGCGTGTTCAGCACCTCGCTCGGCGGCGGCAACAGGTTGGCTGCCACCCAGCCGGCGCGCGAGGCCAGCTCCAGCAGCAGCAACACCGACAACGGCACCACCGCGCCCAGCCACACACGAGGTGCTGCCGCAGCACGGGTGCGCACCGCCGGCCTTGTGGGCAGCGGTGCCGAAGTGCGCGGCAGCAAGAGGTGCGGATCGGCCGACATGCGGGAGGTCAGGCCTTGGCCAAGAGGTTGCGCGAGAACTGCGTGTCGACCAGCTCGGTGACGACCTTGTTCAAGTCAGTGCCTGGCTTCACCAGCGCTTCATCGAGCAGGATCGGTGACGCCGATTGCAGCGCCTTCACGTGCTCGCTGGACGGCACCGGGTTGCTCAGGTCGGTGCGCGCCTTGATCTGCAGCAGCGCCACCGGCAGCGACACCTTGGCCTCTTCGGACAGGATCTTCGCGGCCTCGCTCTGGTTGGCGAGTGTCCACAGCCGCGCACGTTCGTAGGCGGCGATCACGCGCCGCACTTCGTTCGGGTGCTGCGACAAGAAGTCTTCGCGCACATTCAGGAAACCGTAGGTGTTGAAGGCGACGTTGCGGTACAGCAGCCGTGCGCCCGACTCCAGCTCAGCCGCCGCCATCAGCGGGTCGAGCCCGGCCCACGCATCGACACGGCCCTGCTCCAGCGCAGCGCGGCCATCGGCGTGCTGCAAGGCCACGTGCTCGATGTCGCTGCGTTTCAGGCCCACGGTGTGCAGCGCACGCAGCAAGAAGAGGTACGGGTCGGTGCCCTTGGTCGCGGCGATCTTCTTGTCCTTCAGGTCTTTGAGCGTCTTGATCGGCGAGTCCTTCGGCACGACCAGCGCCGTCCACTCGGGGCGCGAGAAGATGTACGGCGTCTTGATCGGGTTGCCGTTGGCCTTGGACAGCAGCGCCGCCAGGCCAGCGCTCGACGCGATGTCGACGCTGTTGCTATTGAGGTATTCGAGCGCGCGGTTGCTGCCGGCGCTGAGCGTCCACTTGACGCCGATGCCGTCGCGCTTCAGCTCGTCTTCGAGCCAGCCGAATCGGCGCAGCACCAGGCTGGTGGGAGAGTAGTAGGCGTAGTCGAGGCGCACTTCTTTCAGTGCATCGGCCGCGCGCAGCGTGGGCAGTGCGAGCGTGCTGCCGGTGGCAGCGGCCCATTGGAGGAGGTAGCGGCGTTTCATCATGGTTGTACGGGAGTCCAAATGGCGATGTCGGTGGCTTTGAGTTCGCGCGGAATCAACGCGGCCTCGCGGAAGGCATCGGCGATGCGTTGCTGTTCGGCGAGTTCGCCGCGTTGCACCGGCACGATGCTGTAGCTGCGGCGCGTGTTCACCTGCTCGATGGTGGCGGCCGGCACATTGCCCCAGATCGGCGACAGCTGCTCCGCCGCCTCCTTCGGGTTGGCTTTCACCCAGCGGCCGGTGGCCTGCAGTTCGTCGAACACCAGCTTCACCACCTCGGGGTGCGCCTTCGCGAAGGGGGTGGTGGCGGTGTAGAAGCGGTTGTATTCGACCAGGCCGTCGCGGCCGTCGGCCAGCACGCGGGCCTTGCCGTCGCGCAGCTGCACCGCGAGGAACGGGTCCCACACCACCACGGCGTCGACCGAGCCGCCGTTGAATGCGGCCACGCCGTCTTGTGCATCGAGGTAGCGCACATCGACATCGCTCGCCTTCAAGCCGGCCTTCTTCAGCGCGGCCACCAGCAGGTAGTGCACGCCGGCACCCTTGGTCACGGCGACGCGCTTGCCTTTGAGGTCAGCAACTTTTTGGATGGGCGAATCGGTGCGCACGAGGATGGCTTGCGCGCTCGGCGCCGAAGTCTCCTTGGCGAAGTAGGTCAGCGGCGCGTTGGCCGCTTGCGTGAACAGCGCGTAGGCATCGGCCACGTCGGCATGAAGGTCGACGCTGCCGGTGTTGAGTGCGGTCAGCAGTGCGTTGCCGCTCAGCTCATGCCAGCTGACGTCGAAGCCGAGCGGGGCGAGCTTCTTCTCCAGCGTGCCGTTTTGTTTGATCAGCGTGAGCAGGGTCGACGAGCGCTGGTAGCTGATGCGCACGGTCTCGCGGGCCTGGGCCAGCGTGGCGGTGAGGGTGAGCGCGGCGGCTGCGAATAGCAGTGCTGCGCGGCGTGTTGAGCTGTTGATCATGGTGTGTTCCGGTGGGTCGGTCTTTTTGGACGCAAAGGTCGCGAAGAAGAAGACGCAAAGAACGCAAAGGAATCAAGTTTTTCTTGGCGACCTTTGCGTCTTCTTTGCGTTCTTTGCGTCCAAGAAGAAATTGAAGAAGCGCTCAAGCGGCGGAGACCTCCAACGCCTCGGCAGCAGGCTCCGCATCGATGCGCACCCGCCGCCCCGCATGGTTCGCCGGCAATCGCGCGCCCTGGCGGAACAGCTTGCTGCGCAGCGTGCCCTGCGGGTACTCGCTGCGGTAACGGCCACGGCGTTGCAGTTCCGGCACCACGTGCGTCACCACGTCGCGCACCGTTTCGTGTGCGAGCGCGAAGGTGAGGTTGAAGCCGTCGATGCCCGTCTCGTCGACCCAGTTCTCCAGCTCGCCGGCCACCTGCTTCGCGTCGCCGGTGATCACCGGGCCACGGCCGCCGAGGCCGATAAAGCGGGCGGCTTCGCCCACCGTCCAGGTGCGGCTCGGGTCGGCCTGGCTGAAGGACGCGAGCGCGGCGCGGCCCGCATCGGTGTCGATGTATTCGATGGTCGCGTCGAGCGGGTAGCGGCTGAAGTCCACATCGGTCCAGCCCGAGAGCAGCGCGAGCGAGGCTTCGATGTCGATGTGCTTTTCGTAGTCGGCACGCTTGGCTTTCGCTTCGGCCTCGGTGCTGCCAGTGATCACCAGCGCCTGGGCGTAGATCAGCAGGCTCTTCGGGTCGCGCCCGGCTTTCAACACGGCTTGGCGCAGGTCGGCCACGTAGCGCGCGATCACCGCCTTGCTGGGCCCGCTGACGAACACGCACTCGGCATGCTTGGCGGCGAATGCCTTGCCGCGTGACGAGGTGCCGGCCTGGTACAGCACCGGCGTGCGCTGCGGCGAAGGCTCGCTCAGGTGGAAGCCCGGCACCTGGTAGTGCGCGCCGTGGTGGCGAATCGGGTGCACCTTCTTCGGGTCGGTGTAAACGCCGGTGGCGCGGTTGCGCTGCACGGCGTCGTCTTCCCAGCTGTGCTCCCACAGCTTGTAGACAACGTCCATGTATTCGTCGGCCACGTCGTAGCGGTCGTCGTGAGCGAGACGTTCCAGGCCGAGGTTGCGTGCCGCGCTGTCGAGGTAGCCGGTGACGATGTTCCAGCCGACACGCCCGCGCGTCAGGTGGTCGAGCGTGCTGATGCGGCGCGCGAACGAATACGGGTGCTCGTAGGTCAACGCGCAGGTCACGCCGAAGCCGAGGTGCTCGGTCACGCCGGCCATCAGCGGCACCAGCGCCAGCGGGTCGTTCAGCGGCACCTGGATGCCGTGGCGCAGCGCGGCATCGGCCGAGCCGCCGAACACGTCGTAGACGCCCAGCACGTCGGCGAGGAATACGCCGTCGAAGAGGCCTTTCTCCAGCAACCGCGCCAACTCGACCCAGTGGTCGGGGTCGGTGTAGCGGTGCGAGCTGTCGCGCGGGTGCCGCCACAAGCCCGGCGACTGGTGCGACGCCGCGTTCATCTGGAACGCATTGAAGCGGATGGCCTTCTTCGTCATGACCGTCTTACTTCGAGCTTGCTGCCTGCAGTGCCAGCTGGTAGTCGGTCTTCACGAACCCGGCAAAGCTCTTGTCGGTGACGGCCAGGAATTCGCGCGAGCGGTAGGCGTCGGCGATGTCCTTCACCCAGGGCTTGTCCTTGTCGGCGGTGCGCACGGCCACCACGTTCTGATAGGTCGGGCCGGTCTTCTCCAGCGCCAGCGCTTCGGTGATCTTGAGGCCCGAGGCGAGCGCGAAGTTGCCGTTGACGAATGAGTAGTCGGTGTCCGCCAGCGAGCGCGGCAGCTGCGCGGCCTCGATGGGCACGTCTTTCTCGCTCGCGCGGATGGGGTCGGTGCCGTCCTTCAGCTTCACCCAACCGAGTTCTTGCAGCACCACCAGTGCACGCGCGGCGTTGGTCGGGTCGTTGGGCAGCGCGACCACGGCGCCTTCTTTCACATCCAGCGTCTTGTGCTTGTGGCTGTAGAGCGCGATGGGCGCGGTAGGCACCTTGATCAGCTCGCTCAGCGCGAGCTTGTTCTCTGTCGCGAACTTGGTGAGATACACGATGTGCTGGAAGGCATTGGCATCAAGCGCGCCCTGCGCCAGCGCGTGGTTGGGCTGGATGTAGTCATTGAACTCGACCACCTTCACGGTGTAGCCCTTCTTCTCGAGGATGGGCTTGATGCCGAGCTTGATCTGGTCGGCATAAGGGCCGGCGGTGGCGCCGAAGACGAGTTCCTTTTTCTCTTGTGCCTGGGCGGAGAAGAGGGCGGCTGTGAGCGACAAGGCGATGAGAGAGCGGCGGGTGAGTGACATGGTTGTTCCTGGGAAGTTGGCACCTCAGCCTGAGCGGGAGGTGCTGTTCATGGCCTGCGACGATTCAGCGTTTGTCCAACCGCCGCGCCAGCCGGTTGCCGGTGAATTGAATGATCTGCACCAGCACGATCAGCAGCGCCACGGTGAGCACCATCACGTCGGTCTGGAAGCGGTAGTAGCCGTAGCGGATGGCCAGGTCGCCGATGCCGCCACCGCCCACCACACCGGCCACGGCCGAGTAAGAGAGGAAGCTGATGGCGAGCACCGTGAGCGCGAGAACCAGGCCCGACCGCGCCTCGACCAGCAACACGCGCAGCACGATCTGCAGCTCGCTCGCGCCCATCGCATGCGCGGCTTCGATCACGCCGCGCGGCACATCGCGCAGATTCTGCTCGACCAGGCGCGCGAAGTACGGAATGGCCGCGAACGACAGCGGCACCGCGGCCGCAACCGGGCCGATCGAGGTGCCGGCGATCACACGCGTGAACGGCACCAGCGCCACCAGCAAGATGATGAAAGGGAACGAGCGCACGGTGTTGACGAACCAGTTCAGCACGCCGAACAGCGCCGGTCGCTCCAGCGATTGCCCCGGCCCCAGCAAGAAGAGCAGCACACCCAGCGGCCCGCCGATCAGCACCGCGGCGCTCAGGCCGATGGCTAGCATCGCGAGCGTCTGTCCGGTGGCCGTCCACAGCTCGGGGAGGATGGCGATGACGTTGGACAGATCAGGCATACGCAGCCTCCAGCCGGTCGAGTTCTTCGCGCGCATCGGCCTGTGCCATCTGCCGCGTGAGCTCGCGGCCCAGGGCAGTGCGTGGCACCGAACTCGGCTCGGCGACGGCGAACTGCTCGGCCACTTCGCCGTGCTCCATCACCGCCACGTGCTTGCACAACGCGCGAACGACAGCCAGCTCATGCGTGACGATCACGATGGTCACGCCCAGGCGCAGGTTGATGTCGCGCAGGGTGTCGAGCACCGAGCGCGTGGTTTCGGAATCGAGCGCCGAGGTGGACTCGTCACACAGAAGCACCTCGGGGTTGGTGGCCAGCGCGCGGGCGATGGCCACGCGCTGCTTCTGCCCACCGGAGAGTTGCGCCGGGTGGCTGTCGACCTTGTCGAGCAGGCCCACGATCTGCAGGCACTCGCGCACGCGGCGGAAGATGTCGCCGGAGCTGTGCTGCTTGTGGATGCGCAAGGGGAAAGCCACGTTGTCGAACACGCTCGCGTTCTGCAGCAGGTTGAACTGCTGGAACACCATGCCCATCGACTGCCGCGCGAGCCGCAGCTCGGCCTTGCCGAGTGCGGTGATCTCGCGCTCGCCGACGAACACACGGCCGCCGTCGGGTTGCTCCAGCCGGTTGATCAGGCGCAGCAGCGTGGACTTGCCGGCACCGCTGGTGCCGATGAGGCCGAACACATCGCCGGCGCGCACTTGCAGCGAGACATTGCGCACGGCGTCCAGCGTCTGCTTGTTGGGCAGCACGAAGCGCTTGGAGACGCCTTCGAGGCGAATCGCGACGTCACCGTTCTGGCTCGGCACACCCTCTCCGCCGTTCGGGCCGAGCCCACCCTCTCCGTTCGGGCTGAGCTTGGCCTGTCCTGAGCTTGTCGAAGGATCGAAGCCAGGTGCCACACCACCAGGCCCTTCGACAGGCTCAGGGCGAACGGAAGATGTGCGCGGCTCGTTCATGAGTACGACGTGGGTTCGGGCCACGCACCGGTCAGCACATGGCGGCCGATGTCGCGCAGCTTGTAGTCGACGGGGTCGTGCAAGGTGTGCACGCGCACGTTGCGCCAGAAGCGGTCGAGCCCGTAGCGCGCCGAGGTAGAGCGAGCGCCGGTCAGCTCGAACAGTTGCGAGCTCACTTCCACGCCCGCGCGGTGCGCCAGCACCTTGGCTTCGGCCACCGCAATCGCCACCTCGCCGCGCTCGGCGGCGCTGAGTTCGGCGCCGCGGCGAAAGGCGTCGTCGAGCAGCAGCGCGGCCCGGTCGGCCAACGCGATGGCTGGGCGCAGCAGCAGCCACAGCTCGCCGTAGCGATGTTGAACGAACGGGTCGTCGATCGACGCGGCCACGCCCGAGCTGATCCACGGCCGCGCTTCATCGCGGCTGTAGCGCCGCGCTTCGTTGAAGGCACCGAGGCCGATGCCGAGGTAGAGATTGACGAGCACCAGCTGCGCCACCTGCGAGCGCAGCGTGCTTTGCGGCGTGGGCACGGCGCGCGGCGCCTGCAGCACCTCGAAATCGGTGATCAGCACGTTGTCGAACGCCACGTTGCCGCTGTCGGTCTGCTTCTGGCCGAAGGCGTCCCAGTCGGCCTGCACGCTCACGCCTTCGCGCTGCGTGGGCACCGCGCCGATCAGCAGCGTCTGCGAGGCCTCGTGCCAGGCCGAGATGGTGAGCTGGTCCGAACCCACCGAGCCCGATGCAAAACTCTTGATGCCGTTGAGCAGATAGCCACCATCGACCTCGGTGGCAAGCAGGCGCTTGTCGAGCGGGTTGAGCGCATTGCCCCAGAACCAGCCCTGCGCCACCGTGTCGCGCAACAGCCGCGATTGCTGGTCGGCCGTTCCGTACAAGCGCACACCTGCGAGCTGCAGATGGTGAAAACCGAACAGGTGCGCCAAGGCACTGTCGGCCTCCGCCAGCCGCCGCAGCGACGTGAACAGCGTGGGCCAATCAGCGCCCTGCCCGCCATGCTCGGTGGGGATGGTCAGCGTGAGCAGCCCACTCTGGCGGATCAGCTCACGCTCATGCGCCGCATGGCCGCCAGCCCGGTCGCGCGCAATCGCCGTGGCGTGCAACTGCTGCGCCAACACCTCGACGGTGTCGCGCACCGACGCAGCCGAGCCCTCGTCGTGCGGCACGCGGCGTTGAAGAGAAATGACAGGAGACATGCCAGCTCGAAGGATTCGAAGACTGGCAGTGTTTCAGCGGCATGCGCTGTTGGGAACGAAGCAAAACGGGTTAGGTTCTGCGCAAATCAAGCATGCGGATGGATCACAGCCGTGTGGGCTCGCGACGCAATGAAGAGTTCGGCCGCGTCTGGCAAACTGAATCGACGTCTCTGTCACGTCAGCAGTTTCCAACTCTCGCCAACCGCATGAGCACCAACTCCTACACCCCACCAAAAGCAAACGTCGACGATGTCGAAGTCGCCCCGGTGGCCAACGAAGCGCCACCGTTGTGGAACCCAAGCGCGGCAGCACGATGGAGTCTTCTGTTGAGCCCGATCTTCGGCGCAATGCTGCACATGAAGAACTGGCAGGCGATGGGTGAGACAGAGAAGGCGGCGCAATCCAAGAGGTGGGTCTTTGGAAGCGTCGGATTCTTCGTGCTGCTGCTGGCCGCTAGAACGGTTCTCCCCGACGCCAAGGAGATAGACCTGCTCTTTCTAGGCGCCGGACTGGGGATGCTGATCGCCTGGTACTGCCTCAGCGCGCGGGACCAAGTGCGATTCATCACCAGGCGCTTCGGCAGCAACTATCCGAAGAGAAGCTGGGGGCGACCGCTGCTGTATGCACCGCTGGCCTTCTTCGCCTTCATCGCGGTCGTCTTCGCCCTGGTTTTCGCTGCGAGCATGGCAGCCGGCCCGACTTGACCGCCCTATGCCCCCATGTCCAGCTTTCACCAGCTCACCTTGAACACGACTCGGCTGCTCCTGCGGCCGCTGAACGAGCACGATGCACCTGCCCTGTTCGGCATCTTCTCCGACCCGCGGGTCGCGCGATATCTGGCCCGAGGTGCTTGGCCGAGCATCTCGGACGCCCATGAACGGATCGCCCGGGACATCGAAGCCATGGGCAGCGGCAGGTACCTGTGCCTCGGTGTCGTCAGGCGCGACGACCAGGCGCTGGTCGGCGAATGCTCGCTGTTCAACTGGTTGCCGCAAAGCCGGCGAGCCGAGTTGGGTTACGCGCTCGGCCACGAGGCATGGGGCCACGGCTACATCAACGAGGCCCTGCAAGCACTGCTGGAACATGGCTTCTCGCAGCTGGATCTGAACCGCGTGGAGGCCGACATCGACCCGCGCAACCTCGCGTCCGCCAAGACGCTGGAGCGCCTGGGTTTCCAGAAGGAAGGGACCTTGCGCGAACGCTGGATCGTGAACGGCGAGGTCTCCGACACCGGCTTGTACGGGCTGCTGGCCAGCGACTGGCGCTCGAGGCCATGAAGTACCCCACCGCATCGGACGTGGAAGACATGAAGGCCCGCGGCTACGACCCGTCTGTCATTGCCGAGCAGCTTGAACTCGCGAAGCGCGGGCAAGTGCTGCAAGACCTGAAACTCGCCACCATCGAGGCGTTTTCCGGCGTCACGCTGGGGGACGGCGTTGGCCTGCTCCAGGCGCAAGGCCTTGATGACTACGCCGACGAGAAGACCTGCGCTGCCTATCGCGAGAAGGACGAGAAGCACGACTGGCGGGCCATCGGCCTCGATGCGATCAACCGCTACAGCAGCAGCCTCTCGTTCGTCGACGAAGAGGGAATGCGGTTTCATCTGCCGGCCTTTCTGGTCGCCGCCATGGACGGAACGTATGAGTTCGACTTGACCTACACCCTCGCTCATACGGCCTTCGCATCCGACCAGTTCGCGTTGCTCACGCCTGCGCAGCGGCAAGTGGTGCGCGGCTACCTTCAGTTCATCGAACAGGAAGAGGAACATGCCCACGACCGCGAGCTGATCCGGGGTGCGATGGCGGGCTACTGGGCGAAGTGACCAGGCCGAACCGCAGCCGGTGACTCACACCAGCAGCTTGTAGAAACCGACGGTGATCAGCAGCCAGATCACCGCGCCGACGATCAGGATCACGCCGTAGCTGAGGCTGGCGACGTAGTCGTCGTAGCGCGCCCGGCGAAGACCGTGAGGGTTGTCGGCCACCGACGTGGCCATGTCGGCATTGACCGGGCCAAGGCGGCCCCCCATCGGGGCGCCCTTCAGGATCAAGGTGCCCACCAAGCCGATCGCAATGGCCACGATGGTCGAGATGTTCGACACCCCCAACAGGGTGGTCTCGTGGCGGTAGGCGACGATGGCCACCGTCGCCAGTGCGGCCACCAATTCCACGCCGAGCAAAACCTTGAGCGCCTTGAGGATGTACATGGCGCCACTATGCCGCAGCCTGCCTGGGTGGCGAGGGCCTGCCCGTCGAAGAGCCTTTGCGCAACCGGGCATCGCTCCACCCCCTTCGGGGGTCCCCCTTTTTGCCGATATCCAAGCGGCCTCGATCGCTCAATAGTCCCGCCTCTGCCAGCCGATATGGAGCAAACGATGTACTTCGACGAACGCGATGAAGGTGACTTCAAGATCTACGCGGGGGCCATCGAGGTGGCCCACGGCGGCTACGCAGCCGCAGCGGTGGTGAAGCAGGTGCGAGGGGTGTCCGAGGCGGTGGAAGTGTTCCGCGACCTCAACATGTCGGGCGGCCACGCCTGGGAGCAGCCCGAGCGCGCCATTCAGTTTGCGATGCGGGTGGCGATGGACGTGATCCGCGCACGCGCCAACCAGGCGCTGACCGCCCGCAACATGCCGCTGTTCAAGGCGGCTTGATTCACTTCGGGTTCCTGGCCGCGCCGGCTTGATGCCGGTAGCCCTCGCAAGAGGTGTTCGCGCCGTGACCCTCACGCCTCGATCGCAGACTCCATCTCCAGGAAGCGCAGGTTCGGGTCGAGCGCCAGCGCCCTGACCGCAGCGCGCTCGTCGCCCGAACTCAAGGCCACCAGCAACTCCACCTGCCCGCTCACGCTGGTGGCAATGGGCATGCCGCCGCGGTACAGCACGCGCGAGCCGGCCACACGCGCCACCTTGGCACCGGGCAGCAGCGTGCCCAGCAGGTTGGCGGGGTCGGTGGCAGCCAGGCACACCAGGTGCTCATCGGGCGGCTGACGGCGCACCTGGCGCATCAGGCCGATGGCGTCGGGCAACGCGAATTGCTCGCCCGACAGGCCGGCGATGAAGCGGCCGCCGCGGATCTCGCCGCGCGCTTCGAGCCGGCGGTACACGCGCACCATGTCGCGCCAGGCGGGCAGCCAGGCGGCCTCGCGCTCCAGCAGCCGCCACGACACCACGCCGTAGCGGCGCAGCAGCGTGCGGGCGATGTGCTCGGTGGCCTCGGTCGCCGGCGCAGGTTGGCGGATCAGCGTCCAGCGGCCTGCGTCTTCGATGCCGAACAGCGCCACGCGGCGGCGGTGGCGCGATGAATGCGCCGAGGCCCGCTTGGCGGCCGGCACGAGCAAGGCGCGCAGGCCGGCATAGCTGTCGCAGTTGATACGACCATGCACCACGAGCTCGCTGAGTGCGTCTTCGAGTTCGGTGCGCAGCAGGTGGGCTCCTTGCGCGATCTCGTCGAAGAACGAGGCGCCGTGCTCGGCGAGGTAGGTGGCTACGCGCTGGGTACGCGAGCTCAAGGCCGCGTCGTCGGCCGGCGGCGGGGCGATGCGGCCCCACAGCGGCGCACTGCGCCGCGGCAGCAGCACGATGGGCGTGGACCGCAGCGAGCCGCCGCCCCCGCTCGCAGTGGCCATCGGCCGCAGGCGGGTCCAGAGCGTGCGGCCGGCGGTGCACAGGTCGTCGAGCCAGGACGACGAATAGTCTTTCACACGGGCGGGCAGCAGCTCGGCCTCCCACATCGCGGCCGGTGCCTCGAAGCCTTCAAGCTGCGAGAGCACGCCCGCCAGTGCTTCTGGGCCGCTGACGCGGCTGGTCGCACCGACGTGCTGCCACTCGAAGAGAAAACGCACGAAGTCGCGCGGCTCCACCGGCTCGATCTCGCGGCGCAGGCGCTTCAGCGTGTAGCGGTGGATGCGTGCGAGCAGGTGGCGCTCGCACCACTCGATGCTCTGCACGTTGGGTGTGAACTTGCCTTGCATCACCGTGCCTTCGCTTTGCAGTGCGAGCAAGGCGTGGTCGATGTCGGCGAGCGGCAGCCGGAGCTGCTGCGCGATCTCGGGAGCGGTGATCGGGCCGAGGCCGCTCAGGCGCGCGCGCAGCAGGTCGCGCAAGGCGTCTTCGCGGGTGGCGGGTTTCTCGGCGTATTCGGCGGGGGTGTCGATGGCCGGCTGCATGACAGCGCCAGGGTAGAGGTCGATGACCTGCGACAGGCGTTCGGCGGCAGCCCATAGCCCCACCACCGTTCGCACTGAGCCTGTCGAAGTGCCTGCATCCTTGTGCGTGCTGGCTTCGACAGGCTCAGCCCGGACGGTGATTTGCAGACAGGTCGCCCGGCCTGATTGCGCCAGTTCACTCAAGCAATCGGCCCAACCCTCGTTGCCGGCCACCTCGTCCGCTGTGACGAGGCCCAGCCCGCTCAGCGCCTCATGCATCTCATCCGCACTGCGCACCCGCGGCCACGCTTCTTCACGCACACCCGCAATCGCCTCGGCATCGAGCTGCCCCATGTCATCGGGGCTGTCGGGGTCGCTGTAGCGGCGGCTTTGCACGGCCTGGGTGCGGCGCTCTTCGATCGGCGCATCGTCGAGGTAGGCGTAGGGCCGCGCGTTCAAGGCCTCGGCGGCGAGGGGAGACGGCGCCGGCAAGTCCCGCGCGACGATGCTCACCTGCCCCGCTTCCATGCGGCGCAGCAGGTGCAGCCAGCCCTCGGCATCCATCGCGTCGTAGAGGCAGTCGTACATCGTCTGCGCCACCAGCGGGTGCTCAGGCACCTCGCGCTCGCCGGCCAGGTTCTCGGCGCAGGCCACCTGGTCGGGGAAGACGCTCGCGAGCAGGTCTTCCGACTTCATGCGCTGCAGCTGTGGCGCCACCTTGCGCCCGCCGCTGAAGCGCGGCAGGGCCAAGGCCGTGGTGGCGTTCCAGCGCCAGCGCACGCCGAAGAGCGGCGCGTCGAGCAGGGCCTGCACCAGCACGTCGAGCGCGGTGTTGCTGTGCAGGTAACGCGACACCTCTTCGAGCGAGAAGCTGTGGCTGGTGGAGAGCGACAGCACGATCGCGTCTTCGGTGGCCGCCGCCTGCAGCTCGAAGTTGAACTGGCGGCAGAAGCGCTTGCGCAGCGCCAGTCCCCAGGCGCGGTTGAGGCGGCTGCCGTAGGGCGAATGCACCACCAGTTGCATGCCGCCCGATTCATCGAAGAAGCGCTCGAGCACGATGCGCTCTTGCGTGGGCACGGCGCCCAGCGTGCCCAGCGTGCGCGCGAGGTAGTCGACCAGCTGGCGTGCGGCCTCGGCTTCCAGGCCCAGCGTGCCGACGAGCCAACCGACCGCGGCTTCAGCATCTTGCGAGGCGATCAGCGTGGCCACCTCTTCGCGCAGACGCGAGACGCCGAACGACAACTCGTCGCTGCGGCCCGGCGCCTCGCCGAGCCAGAACGGGATGTTGGGCGCAGCGCCGTGCGCGTCTTCCACCCGCACGCGGCCGGGTTCGATGCGCAAGATGCGGTAGCTGGTGTTGCCGAGCTGGAACACGTCGCCCGCGATGCTCTCGACGGCGAAGTCTTCATGCACGGTGCCGATCTTGTCGGCCTGCGGCTCGAGCAGCACGGTGTAGTCGGCGGTCTCGGGGATGGCGCCGCCCGAGGTGAGTGCAGTCAGCCGCGCGCCCTTGCGCTCGCGCAGGCGGTGGTGCACGGCGTCGCGGTGCACGTAGCTCGCGCGCTGGCCATGGCGGGTGCTGAAGCCGTCAGCCAGCATGCGCACCACGGCGTTGAAGTCTTCGCGCTTGAGCTGCGCATAGGGCCAGGCGCGGCGCATCAGCGCGAAGAGCTCGTCTTCGCCCCACTCGCTGCTGGCGACCTCGGCAACGACGTGCTGAGCCAGCACGTCAAGCGGTGCGGGCAGCACGCTCAGCGCATCGAGTTCACCGCGGCGCACGCAGTCGAGCAAGGCCGCGCACTCCACCAGCTCGTCACGCGACTGCGGGAAGAGCCGCGCCTTGGGCACGCCGCCCACCGCATGGCCGGAGCGGCCGGCGCGCTGCAGGAAGTTGGCGATGGAACGTGGCGAGCCGAGCTGGCAGACGAGGTCCACATCGCCGATGTCCAGCCCCAGCTCCAGCGAGGCGGTGGCCACCAGCAGCTTGAGCTCGCCGCGTTTCAGGCGCTGCTCGGCATCGAGGCGGATCTCTTTCGCCAGGCTGCCGTGGTGCGCGGCCACGCTCTCCTTGCCCAGCAGCTCGCCCAGGTGGCGCGTGGCGCGCTCGGCCATGCGGCGGGTGTTGACGAACACCAGCGTGGTGCGGTGCGCGCTGGCCAGCCCGGCCACGATTTCGTAGACCTGCGCCCACTGGTCGTTCGACATCACCACGCCGAGCGGCGTGGGCGGCAGCGTGAGCGCCAGGTCGCGCTGCTTGGCGTAGCCGATGTCGATGATTTCGCAATCGGCCACGCCGTCGGTGACCGCACCGGCGCCGACGAGAAAGCGCGCTACCTCGTCGATCGGCTTCTGCGTGGCTGACAAGCCGATGCGCGTGAGCGGGTGCGCGCTGAGGTGTTGCAGCCGCTCGAGCGAGATCGCCAGATGGCTGCCGCGCTTGGTGGCGGCGATGGCGTGGATCTCGTCGACGATCACCGCGCGCACGGTGCCGAGCATCTTGCGGCCCGAGGCCGAGCCCAGCAGGATGTAGAGCGACTCGGGCGTGGTGACAAGGATGTGCGGCGGGCGGCGCAGCGCGAGCTGGCGGTCTTTCTGCGGCGTGTCGCCGGTGCGCACGGCGCTGCGGATCTCCACGTCGGGCAGGCCCAGCGCGGCCAGCTCGTCGCGGATGCCTGCGAGTGGCGCTTCGAGGTTGAGGCGGATGTCGTTCGACAGCGCCTTCAGCGGCGAGACATAGACCACCACGGTCTCGTCGGGCAGGCCTTCGGGCCGCAGGCCTTGGCGCACCAGGCCGTCGAGCGCGGCAAGAAAGGCGGTGAATGTTTTACCGGAGCCGGTCGGCGCGGCCACCAAGGTATGCCGACCCGCACGGATGGCCGGCCACGCCGCCACCTGTGCCGGCGTGGGCGCGGGAAAGGTTCGGCGGAACCAGTTGGCGACGGCGGGGTGGAAATCCTGGAGGGGCATGGCGCGCTCGTGGCAGGGGAATGGCCCAGGAACGGGGAGCAAACAGCATATCGCCCGCCGGCCCCATGCGGACAGATCAGGGACAGATCGGGCCCGTCGAAGGGATATCAAGCCGGCCTCGCCGAAGCCGCGGAATGTCATTTGCCGCAACCAGGGAATCATTACCTCCATGGCAAGGAGTTCAACGATGGGCAAGTCACCCGGACACCAACAATTCCCCGACCACAAGGTCCAGGAACAGCAAGTCGGCATCTGGATGAAGGTCGAGGTCGACGGCGAGGTTCTGGCAGATTCGATCGATGTGATTCGCGTGGTCGAAGACAAGCACCCGGTGCGCTACTACTTCCCGCGCAGCGACGTGGCGATGAGCCTGCTCAAGCGCACCGGAACGACGACGACCTGCCCCTTCAAGGGGCTCGCGCGCTACTACTCCATCAGGCTGGGCGACAAGAGCTGGCCCGACACCGTGTGGACCTACGAAGACCCGTACGAAGAGCACCGCGCGCTGCGCGGCCGGCTGGCCTTTTACGAAGAGAAGATTCCGGGCATCGAGATCAAGCCGAAGGCTTGAGAGCCTGAGAGATTCTCGAGTTCCCCCCGTTCGGGCTGAGCCTGTATCCCCGATCGCCCTGAGCTTGTCGAAGGGAGCCAACGCAGTGCACGGCGCACCCTTCGACAGGCTCAGGGCGAACGGAGTCAAAAAATTCTCAGCCTCTGAGTTCTCCCGTCAGTTCTTAGTTCTTGGCCGGTTTGATGAACTTCAGCGTCATGCGGTCGGACTCGCCGATCGCTGCGAAGCTTGCACGATCGGCATCGCCACCGGCGAAGGTCGGCGGCAGCGACCACACGCCCTTCGGGTGCTCGTGCGTGTCTTTCGGGTTGGCATTGACCTCAGAGCGGCCGGCCAGCTCGAAGCCGGCGGCTCGGGCATGCTCGATCACGAAGGCCTCGGGCACGTAGCCGTTCTGGTTGATCCATTCGAGCGAGGCGCCGGCCGGTGCTCGGTGCTCTTCCACACCCAGCACGCCGCCCGGCTTGAGCACGGCGTAGAAGGCCTTCAGCGAATCGTCGAAATGGCCGGCCTCGATCCAGTTGTGGATGTTGCGGAAGGTGAGCACCATGTCGGCGCCGCCGGGCACGCTGATGTCGGTGAAGCCGGCCTTGACGGGCACCGAGCCCAGCTTCACCCGGCCGTACACCGCCGGGTCGGCCTTGAGCTTGTCTTCGAAGCGGCCGCGCGCCTTGAGTTCGCCGGGCGTGCCGTCGAGCGGGTAGTGCGCGGCGTAGAGCTCGCCCTGGTCGCGCAGCACCGGAGCCAGCACCTCCGTGTACCAGCCGCCGCCGGGAGCGATCTCGATCACCTTCATGTCGGGGCGCAGGCCGAAGAAGAGCAGCGTCTCCTTCGGGTGGCGTGCGGCGTCGCGCGCCTTGTTGGCCTCGCTGCGCTGCGGGCCGGCGATTGCCTGGTCGAGCAATCTGTCGGCACATGGCGTGGAAGCGCAGGCACCGAGGAACACCACGGCAGAGAGGATGGCAGACAGCGCGAGCGAGGAAAGTCTCATCGAGGATCTTTCAGTGAGTGGAATGAAGAGGCAGCGCGTTCAAGGGAATGCGCAGGTAGGCAACGCCGTTCTCGTCGGCGGGCGGCAGCTGGCCGGCGCGCACGTTGACCTGAATCGAGGGCAGGATGAGCGTCGGCACCTCGAGCGTGGCATCGCGCGCCTGCCGCATGGCCACGAACTCGTCTTCGCCGATGCCGTCGCGCACGTGGATGTTGCTCGCGCGCTGCTCGGCAACAGTGGTCTGCCATGCCGGCTCGCGCGAGGCCGGCGGGTAGTCGTGGCAGACGTACATCGTGGTCTCGGGCGGCAGGCTGAGCAGGCGCCGCATGGAGCGGTAAAGCTGGCGCGCGTCGCCACCGGGGAAGTCAGCGCGGGCGCTGCCGACGTCGGGCATGAAGAGCGTGTCGCCGACGAAGACCGAGCCGTCCACCGCATACGCCATGTCGGCCGGTGTGTGGCCGGGCACGAGCAGGGCCGTCACCTCGGCCTCGCCGATGCGGAAGGTTTCGCCGTCGGTGAACAGATGGTCGAACTGGCTGCCGTCGGGCAGGAAGCTGCGCTCCAGGTTGTAGAGCTTCTTGAAGGTGGCTTGCACCTGGCGGATGTTGTCGCCAATGGCAATGCGCCCGCCCACGCGCTCTTGCAGGTAGCGCGCGCCCGACAGGTGGTCGGCGTGCGCATGGGTCTCGAGGATCCAGTCGACGTGGAGCGCGTGGTCTCGCACGTACGCGAGCACCTGGTCGGCCGAAGCCGTGTCGGTGTGGCCGGATTTGAAATCGAAGTCGAGCACCGGGTCGATGATGGCTGCGCGCCGCGTGGCGTGGCACCACACCACGTAAGAGACCGTCCAGGTCTTGGGGTCAAAGAAGGCTTGGGTGGTGGTGCGTGCGCTCATGAACGGGCTCCTGTGTGCGACTCTTCAATCTATTGACTTACATTATGTTTATTTATATATTGTAGTCAAGCCAACCCGATCACGTTCCTCATGAAACGCTCTGCCCTCGCGATCGACCCCGACCTCTTGCGCAGCGCCGCGGGCGAAGCCGTTGCCGCAATGAAGCTGCTGGCCAACGCAGACCGCATGCTGCTGCTGTGCCAGCTCTCGCAAGGCGAGATGTGCGTGAGCGATCTCGAAGAGCGTCTGCAGATCCACCAGCCCACCTTGTCGCAACAGCTCGGCGTGCTGCGCAGCGAAGGCGCGGTCGACACGCGCCGCGAGGGCAAGAACATCTACTACCGCGTGGTCAACCCGGCCTTGCTCGAGATCCTGCCGGTGCTGTACCGGCTCTACTGCCCGAAGGAGTGACGGTGAGCATCGACTGGAACGCTTTCACGCCATGGCCCGCGCTGGCCGGCGGCATCCTCATCGGCGCCGCGGTGGGCATGTTCGCGCTACTGAACGGGCGCATCGCCGGCATCAGCGGCGTGCTTGGCGGGCTGCTGCGGCCAACTCGCGGAGACATCGCCTGGCGCGCTGCGTTCGTCATCGGGCTCGTGGCCGCACCCATCGTGTACGCGCTGTTCGCGGCATGGCCGGCGCTGCAGGTCGATGCGTCGTACCCCGCGCTGGGGATCGCTGGCTTGCTGGTCGGCATCGGCACGCGCTATGGCTCGGGCTGCACCAGCGGCCACGGTGTGTGCGGCATCTCGCGCCTGTCGCCGCGTTCGCTGGTGGCCACCGCCGTGTTCATGGCCGCGGGCTTTGCCACGGTGTTCGTGTTGCGCCATCTGTTCAGCGCCTGAGATTCGTCGCCGTGCTGCTAATCGTCACCTCTCTGCTGGCCGGCCTGGTCTTCGGCCTCGGCCTGATCGTCTCGGGCATGGCCAACCCGGCCAAGGTGCTGGGCTTCCTCGACCTCGCCGGCGCGTGGGACCCGTCGCTGGCCCTCGTGATGGCTGGCGCAGTCGCTATCGGCTCAATCGCGTTCGCGGTGGCCGGCCGGCGCCCCACGTCCCTCATCGGCGCGAAGATGAAACTGCCCAGCACCCGCCGCATCGACCGCCGCTTGGTGCTCGGCAGCACGCTGTTCGGCATGGGCTGGGGCATTGCCGGCTTCTGCCCGGGGCCGGCGCTGGTGGCTTTGGGGCTGGGCAACGTCAAGGCTGCGGTGTTCGTGGCCGCCATGCTGGCCGGCATGGGTGTGTTCGAGTGGCTGGAGCGCCGCGGTCGATGGCCGCGTGGCGCAGCGCCTGAACCCGATCAGATCGCGAAAGAAAACTCGAGCGGGTGAGAGCGTGCCATGCGCTGCGCACGCTCCACGCGGTGGATCAGCAGCTCGGTGAGCGTCTTGGCCTGCGGCAAGGGGCCGAAGCCCGATTCGACGTTGATGTGCCCCACGTCGCCCAGGTTGACGAAGTGCGAGCCCCAGATGCGCGACCAGGCGCGTGCACTGTCGGCACGCATCCAAGGGTCGGTGTCGCTGCCAACCACCACGCTGGGCAGGCCGAGCTTTCCTTGCGGCAGCCGCGAGGCAACGCCGAACTTTTCCGGGTCGGCTGGCGCCACCAGCAGCGCGGCGTGCAGGCCGGCCCCGCCACGCGCGATGTGGCGTGCGATCGCCAGGCAGCCGAAGCTGTGGCCCACGGCAACCCAGCGTGCATCGGGGTCGCGCGCGATGGCCAGCGCCACGCGCTCGGTCCAGCGGTCCAGGTCGGCCGTGCCCCAGTCGTCTTGCACCACCCGCGCCGAGCTGCGGTAGTGCGCTTCGAGCCAGGTCTGCCAATGCGCCGGGCCGCTGCTGTGCAGGCCCGGCACGATGAGCACGCGAATGGGGTTGCCTCGGAAGCCCATGGTGATGCCTGTGATCGAAGGTTTACAGCGTCGCGATCGACACCTCGGTCGACTTGACCAGCGCAACCACCTCGCGGCCGGGTGCGAGCCCCAGCTCCTTGACCGAGCGCGTGGTGATGACCGAGGTGACGATCAGGCCCGACGGCGTCTCGACATCGATCTCGGAGACGACGTCGCCAAGGATGACTTCCTTGACCTTGCCGCGGAACTGGTTGCGCACATTGATGGCGGTGATGCTCATGGTGAAACTCCTGGGGAAACGGTGGGTAACGAGGTGAAGAAAGGTCAGACCGACCAGCGAACGTTGCCGGTCGGCCAGGGCGAAGGAACGGGTTCGGTTGTGCGCTCTTCACCGCTGCGGGCACGTTGCAGCAGTGCATCGCGCTCGCGGGCAGCGTCTTCTTGGCGCTGGAATTCTTCGCTGCGATCGATCAGCGTTTGCAGGCTGCGGCGCGCGCGCTCTTGCACGTCGGCCGATGGTTGATAGCCCTGCACGTCGTGCTTGGGGATTTGCGGGTCGGTGGCGAACACCGGGTCGAGGATGTCGCGCGCACCGAGCGCCGAGAGCACGGGCTTGAGCGCGTAGTCGAGCGCGAGCAGGTGGGCGATGCTGCCGCCGGTGGCCAGCGGCAACACGGTCTTGTCGCGCAGGCCGTCTTGCGGCAGCAGATCGAGGAAGGCCTTCAACAGCCCGCTGTAGGCAGCCTTGTAGATGGGCGTGGCCACGAGCACCACCTGTGCGTCGGCCACCTCTCCGAGTGCCTGGCGGATCAGCGGGTGATCGAACTGCGCATGCAGCAACGCTTCGGCCGGCAGCTCGCGGATCGAGATGGTGTGCAGGCTGGTCGCCACCGATTGCAGTTGCGACTGGGCCAGGTGCAGCAGGCTGCCTGAGCGCGAGGTGACAGAGGGGCTGCCGAGAATGCCGACAATCTTCATGGAGGCGTTCGTGATGGAAGGAGGCCACGATACGAAGCACGCCTCATTTGGTAAACGAACAAGAACGGCTTTCGATAGAGGCATTCCGAATACCGCGGATTCATACAGCGCACATGCATATGAGAAATGCGAGGTTCTCGCGGTGACCACTGCACCCTAGGCTCAACCTCTTTTCAGCAGAGGCTTGCACCCATGTCACGCGATCTCATCGACACCGGCCGACGCGGCCTGGTGCTGGAAGCCCTGGCCAAGCAAGGCCTGACGATCAAGGACATCGACCCGGCCTATCTGTCGCCCGCAGATGGCCGCGCGGCATTCGAGCGCGGCAGCGTGGCGGCGTGGGTGATCTGGGATCCGTTTCTCGCTGCGGTGCAGCGGCAAGCCAACGCGCGCATCCTGCAAGATGGCACCGGGCTCGCGAGTTACCGGCGCATTTACCTGGCGAGCACACCGTATGCCCAGCGGCGCGCCGATGTGTTGACGGTGGTGTACGACGAACTGGCGCGTGCCGGCGAGTGGATCAAGGCCAACCCGGCAGCCGCCGCCGAATGGAATGCACCGGTGCTCGGCCTCGATGCAGCGACCGTGGAGGCCGCCAACAAGCGCCGAAGCTACGCGGTGCAACCGGTGGATGCCACCTCACTGAGCGAACAGCAGCGCATTGCCGACGTGTTCACCCAGCAAAGCATCATCCCCAAGAAAGTGGTGGTGAACGAGTCACCTGTCTGGAAGCGCGGCTGACACGCCCACCACCTTGCTCATGAAATCGCTCAGGGCTTCGTACCTTCCTTGATTTCCTTCTTCTCGTCTTCATGGATCTTCTGCGCGTGCGCCTTGTCCACCTTCGCAGTGGCGCGCGCTTCCTTCTTGCATGCGTGTTCGGCCATGCCGTTGGCGGAGGTTTCGCAATCGGCCTTGTTCAAGTCCTTGTTGGCATCGGCAATCTTCTTGCGTGCCTTGTACTCGGCCTTGGAATGGACCTTCGCATCCTTGGCTTCCTGCGACTGAACGGCAGGGGCCGGGGTGGAGGGCGAATCGGGCTGCGTCTGGGCAGAAGCCACACCGTAGCCCAGGGTTGCGGCAATCATCGTGGCAAGCAGTTTTTTGTTCATGCGATCTCCTATCAGTCGACTGGACACCCAGCCTGATATGAAACCGGCAAGTGGTGTGCCGCGTCTCGCCTCCAAGGGCCGTGGCCGGCAATATTTGCCGGCGTTTGAGATGATGCGCACCTATGACCGCGCCCGTGATTCACCCACCCTTGCTCGTGGCCTGCCTGTGCGCGCAGTGGTGCGGCAGCTGCCGTGACTACCGCGCCACCTTCGACGAGATTGCCGCAGCCTTCCCGGGCATGCGTTTCGTGTGGGTCGACATCGAAGACGAAGCCGATTTCGTGGACCCGGTGGAGGTGGAAAACTTCCCCACGCTGCTGATCGCCTCTGACGACGGCGCAAGGTTCTTCGGGCCGCTGCTGCCGCACAGGGAAACGCTGGTGCGGCTGCTGCAAGTGCAGGCCGATGCGACCGGTGGCGCGCTGCTGCCCGATGCAGCGGTGCAGGCACTGGCAAAGCGCCTGCAGGCGCGCCGGGCCTAGGTTTCCAGGCTTCTGTCGAAGGTATTGCGCACGTCGAGCCGCTGCTTCAGCAGGCCGGCATCGAGGTAGAAATCTGCCGTGCGCTGCTGCTCGGCCACCACCTCGGCATCGATCTTCTGCCAGCGCATCTTGCGCCGTTCGAACTGCAGCTTCGCGGCCTCTTTCGGAATGCCGATCACGCGTGCCAGCGCATTCGCAAAATCGTCGCTGTGCTGATACGACCACGCCTGCGCGCGCTCGACGCGCAGCTTGAAATCGCGCAGCACCTCGGCCTTGGCGCGCAGCGCCGTGTCGGTAGCCGCCAGGTAGCTCAGGCCCGACCAGAGACCGCGGCCGTTGACCAGCACACGCGCGTGGCCACCGGTTTCGGCCAATGCGGTGTAGGGCTCCCAGGTGGCCCATGCATCGACCGAGCCCGAGGTCAGCGCCAGCTTGGCCTCGGCTGGCGGCAGGAACCGGAAATTCACGTCATTGCCGGTCAAACCTGCCGATGCCAGCGCGCGCAGCGTGACGTAGTGGCCGATGGAGCCGCGGTTGGTGCCGACACTTTTTCCCTTCAGACTGGCAGCATCTTTGAGCGGAGAGTTGCCGAGTACCAATACGGCCGTGCCATAGGCATCGGAGCGGTTGACGGCAAAGGCCTTGATCTTGGCGCCCGATGCCAATGCGAACAGCAAGGGCGCATCGCCGATGGGGCCGAGGTCCACCGCTTCGGCGTTGAGTGCTTCGGCAAGCGGTGCGGCGGCGGGGAACTCGGTCCACTGGATGTCGTACGGCAGCTTGCGGAGTTCGTCGGCCGCTTCGAGCAAGGCGCGCAGGCCGCCTTTCTGGTCACCGGCACGAAGCACCGGCCGGGCCTGCGCAGTGGCGTATCGGCTGAAGGTCGCTGCTGCGCTCGCCGCAATCGCGGCATTGAAATGGCGGCGCTTCATGCTCAAGCCGCCTGCCGCTGTGCTTCACGCGCCGCAAGGCGTTGCGCCACCAGCTCGCGCGTGCGCGGGATCAGCTCGCGGCCATAGTCGAGCGCGTCTTCCAGCGGGTCGAAGCCACGGATGAGGAAGGTGGTGACGCCAAGGTCATAGTAGTCGAGCAAGGCATCGGCTACCTGCTCGGGCGTGCCGACGAGCGCGGTGCTGTTCGAGCGCGCACCGGTCTCTTGCGCGATAGCCGTCCACAGGCGTTTGTCGGCGCGGTCGCCATGCGTGGCCGCAGCGAGCAGGCGCTTGGCGCCCTCGCTCTGCTGCGGCCCGCCGCGCGCGAAGCCTTGCTCGACGCGCAAGCGTTTGGTCTCGGCCAGGATGTTCTCAGCACGCTCCCAGGCCGCCGATTCGGTCGCCGCGAGGATGGGGCGGAACGACACGCTGAAGCGCACGCTGCGGCCGTGACTCGCTGCTTCGGCACGCACACGCGAGGTCAGTTCGCGCGCCTGCGTCTGACTCTCGCCCCACAGCGCGTACACGTCGGCGTGCTTGCCAGCCACGCGGATGGCTGCCTCGGAGGCGCCACCGAAATAGATCGGCACGTGCGGTTGCTGCAGCGGCTTGATGTCGGAGAAGGCCTTGTCGAATCGGTAGTGGCGGCCGAAGTGGTCGAAGGGCGCATCGCTCGCCCACACGCGGCGCAAGATGTCGAGGTATTCGTCGGTGCGCTCGTAGCGCTGGTCGTGGCCGAGGTAGTCGCCATCTCGGCGCTGCTCTTCGTCGGAGCCGCCCGAGATGAAGTGCACCGCGAGCCGCCCGCCGGTGTAGTGGTCCAGCGTGGCGAACTGGCGCGCGGCCAGCGTGGGTGCCACGAAGCCCGGGCGGTGCGCGAGCATGTAGTGCACGCGGTCGGTGACCGAGGCGGCATAGGCCACCGTCAACATCGCATCGGGGCTGGTGGAGTGGTGCGGCACGAGCACGCGGTCGAAGCCGGCGAACTCGTGCGCCTGCGCGAAGTCGCGCACATAGCCGCGGTCGATCACCGGGCCGCTGGCGGGGTGGGTCTCGGAGACCTTTTGCGGCTGGATCATGCCGATGAATTCGATGCTCATGGGGCGCCTCGCTCGGTGGGAAGACAACGATGGCGCTAAGGTATCGGCGTGCAAAGCCGCGGCATACGAATGAAAGCGAGCATGCTTATTCGCGCAGGATTTGCGAGACTTCCGGCTCTACCGAAGGAAGCACCGATGAGCACGACCCCGACTGCCAACACCGCGCCGCTGCGGCACTTCGTGAGTTCGCTCGGCGCACTGGTCGACCGCAGCAACGACGAAGCACGGCTGGTGCGCGAAGGCAGCGCGCTGCTGCGCGAACTGATCGCACGCGACGACTGGTTGCCCGACGAGCTGACGAAACCGCACCCGCAGTACTACCAGCAGTACCTGCTGCATGCCGATTCACAGGAGCGTTTCAGTGTGGTGAGTTTCGTGTGGGGCCCGGGGCAGGCCACGCCGATCCACGACCACACGGTGTGGGGGCTGATCGGCATGCTGCGCGGCGGCGAAGTCGCCCAAGACTACCGGCCCGGGCCGGGCGGCGCGATGGTGGCGCACGGCGCGCCGCGCACGCTGAAGCCTGGCGATGTGGAAGCGGTGTCGCCAACGATCGGCGACGTGCACCGCGTGAGCAACCTCCACCCCGACCAGGTGTCGATCAGCATCCACGTGTACGGCGCCAACATCGGCGCAGTGCACCGCCATGTGTACACCGAAGACGGGCAGCGCAAGCCCTTCGTGTCCGGCTATTCGAACGCCTGGTTGCCCAATCTGTGGGACCGCTCCAAGGAACTGACCCAGTGACCACCTACCACGACGTGCGCGCCGCATTGCTGGCGCGCGAAGAGATCGCACTGCTCGACGTGCGCGAGGAAGACCCGTTCGCCCAAGCCCACCCGCTGTTCGCAGCCAACCTGCCGTGGTCGCGGCTGGAACTTGACGCGTGGCAACGCATTCCGCGGCGCGACACCCGCGTGGTGGTCTACGACGATGGCGAACGCCTGTCCGCCGATGCCGCGGAGCGCTTGCGCTCGCTCGGCTACACCGACGTGAGCCTGCTCGACGGCGGGCTGAGCGGCTGGCGCAGTGCCGGCGGCGAGCTGTTCCGCGACGTCAACGTGCCGAGCAAATCTTTCGGCGAGCTGGTGGAGTCGCAACGCCACACGCCCTCGCTCGCTGCCGAGGAAGTGAAGGCCTTGCTCGATGCCGGCACCGACATGGTGGTGCTCGATGCGCGGCGCTTCGACGAGTACAACACCATGAGCATCCCCAGCGCGATCAGCGTGCCGGGTGCCGAGCTGGTGCTGCGTGCGCGGGCGCTCGCCCCCGACCCGAAGACGCGCGTGATCGTCAACTGCGCGGGGCGAACGCGCAGCATCATCGGCACGCAGTCGCTGGTGAATGCAGGCTTGCCCAATCCGGTGGCGGCCCTGCGCAACGGCACCATCGGCTGGACGCTGGCCGGCCAGGCGCTGGACCATGGGCAGACACGGCGTGCCGGCCTCGTCGACGAGGCCACGCGGCGAACGGCCTTGGCGCGAGCAAAGCGTGTGGCCGATGCGGCCGGCGTGCGCCGCATCGCGCTGCACGCACTCGCCACGCTCGAAGGACCAGGCCGCACGCTCTACCGCTTCGACGTGCGCCACCCGGAGGAATACGCTGGAGGCCATCTGCCCGGCTTCAGCAGCGCCCCCGGTGGGCAGCTGGTGCAGGAGACCGACCACTTCGCGCCGGTGCGCGGTGCGCGCATTGCACTGGTCGACGACGACGGCGTGCGCGCGCCGATGACGGCCTCGTGGCTGGCGCAGATGGGCTGGGAGGTCTACGTGGTCGACGGCGCGCAGCCGAAAGACTTCGACGACACGCACTCGCTGAAGCAGCACCCGGTCGCGCCGGGCTCGCTGATGGTGACGCCGGCCCAGCTGTTCCAGTGGCGCGCAGACGGCGGCGATGCCACGCTGGTGATCGACCTCGGCCCCAGCATCCGCTACGTGAAGCAGCACGTGCCCGGCGCCTGGTTCGCGCTGCGCTCGCAACTCGCCAGTGCGTTGAAGACCTTGCCGCCGCACGACCGCATCGTGCTCACCGATGAAACCGGCGAACTCAGCGCCTTTGCCGTGCACGACGACAGCCTGCAGCACGAAGCCGAAGTCTGGTCGCTCGAAGGCGGCAACGCCGCGTGGATCGCCGCCGGCCATCACACCGAGAAAGGCGAAGCGCGACTGGCCTCGCCCCGCATCGACCGCTACCGCCGCCCCTACGAAGGCACCGACAACCCTCGCGAAGCGATGCAGGGCTACCTCGATTGGGAATTCGGCCTCGTCGAGCAACTCAGGCGCGACGGCACGCATGGGTTCAAGGTGCTGAGCGCCGAGGCGATTGCAGCGGCAGACTGAAGGTTTCTTCAGCGCTTGGAGACGCCCACCGTTTGACGGTTTCTCCGCCGTTCGGGCTGAGAGTCTGTGAACAAATCCGACACACCCGCTCGTGCGCCCCAAAGGGCGCCGCTCGTCGTTGCAAATGCTCGTTGTAGCCCGAGCTACAACTGCGCTTTGCGCCTAGATCGACACCCATTGGTGCACCCGCTCGGGCGCGCCGGATTCATTCACAGGCTCTGAGCTTGTCGAAGCCTTGGTGACCGGCGCACAAGCCTTCGACAAGCTCGGGGCGAACGGAGAACTGGCACCAATACAACCCCGGCTGGCCTTGGCTGCCACATTCAAACAAGCACAATAATGCCTATCAAACCAACAGAATCTGGCAACAACTACCCTATGGGACATACCCGATAACGAGCACTATAGTGCTTGACGGCTTTCTGCTGCAGAACTACGCTTCATGAATAGCACAATAATTCATCCTCTTTGGGTTGGCAGTCGCGGCCCCTGACGTATCCGTAGAAAGCAGGCATGCCGCAGCAACACTTTCGAGCGCTGATCAGCGACCTGACATCGCAAATCGCCGGTCGGCCGCTCGATGCCGAACTCGACCGCTGGCTCAACGCGCACCACGGCGCAGGCTCGCCGCGCTACGAGGCAATCAAGCAGGCCTGCACCGACGCCGTTGCCGAAGGCTGGATGTGCGAACGCGAAGGCGGCGGCATCCGCTACGGTCGTGTGCTGAAGGCCGATGACGGCCTGCACCGGTTCTCGGTCGACGTGGTCGATATGAATGAGGTGACCGGCCCGCACCACCGGCATCCGCAAGGCGAGATCGACCTGATCATGCCGCTGGAAGGCGATGCGCGGTTCGACGGCCGCCCGGCCGGCTGGTGCGTCTACCCACCCGGCAGCGCCCACCGCCCTACCGTGACGCAGGGCCGCGCGCTGGTTCTCTACCTGCTGCCCGAAGGGCAGATCGAATTCACCCGGGAGATGCCACCCCCGGCACCGCCGCTCAAACAACCCGCCACCGAGAGCGCCGCCATGGGCAAACTGCCGACCACTGAAGGCGGCTTCAACATCGCCCGCCACCTGCTCGACCTGAACACCGGCCGCAGCGCCAAGGTCGCCTACACCGACGACCACGAAACGCTGAGCTATGGCGAGTTGGCCGACCGGGTCCGCCGCATGGCTGCCGCACTGATCGGTGCGGGGCTGCGTCGCGAAGACCGCGTGCTGCTGCTGATGCACGACAACACCGACTGGCCGGTGAGCTTTCTCGGCGCGCTGTACGCCGGCATCGTTCCGGTGGCCGTCAACACGCTGCTGACCGCCGATGACTACGCCTTCATGCTGCACGACAGCCGGGCTCAGGGCGCGCTGGTCTCCGGCGCGTTGTTGCCCACCCTGCAAGCGGCGATGGGCAAGGGTGGGCACGAGGTGCGCACCGTCTTCGTGTCGCGCCCCGAGGGTGGTGCACTGCCACCGCAGGCGAACGCGATCCGCGACGCGCTTCACCGCCACGAGCCGCTGCCCCGCGCGGCGAGCACCTCGGCCGACGACCCCGGCTTCTGGCTCTATTCGTCCGGCTCCACCGGCAAGCCGAAGGGCACGGTCCACACCCACGGCAACCCGTACTGGACGGCCGAGCTGTACGGCAAGCCCGTCCTCGGCCTCACCGAAGACGACGTCTGCTTCTCCGCGGCCAAGCTGTTCTTCGCCTACGGGCTGGGCAACGCGTTGACCTTTCCGCTGTCGGTGGGTGCGAGCGTGGTGCTCATGGCAGAACGCCCGACACCCGACGCGACCTTCAAGCGCTGGACGCAAGCGCGCCCCACCGTCTTCTTCGGCGCGCCGACCGGCTTCGCCGGCATGCTGGCCTCGCCGAATCTGCCTGCCCGCGGGCAGGTGGCGCTGCGCATGTGCTCGTCGGCCGGCGAAGCCTTGCCGGCCGAACTCGGGCAGCGCTTCAAGGCGCATTTCGGCTGCGACGTCATCGACGGCATCGGCTCGACCGAGATGCTGCACATCTTCCTGTCGAACCGGCCCGGCGACGTGCGCTACGGAACCACCGGCAAACCCGTCGATGGCTACGAGCTGGAGCTGCGCGGCGAAGACGGCCGGCCGGTCGCCGACGGCGAGATCGGCGAGCTGTACATCAAGGGCCCGAGCGCGGCCCTCATGTACTGGGGCAACCGCGAGAAGACGCGCGAGACATTCCAGGGCGCCTGGACCAAGAGCGGCGACAAGTACGTTCGCGATGCCGAGGGCTACTACACCTATGCCGGCCGCAGCGACGACATGCTGAAGGTGAGCGGCATCTACGTCTCGCCCTTCGAAGTGGAAGCCACGCTGGCGCAGCACGAGGCCGTGCTCGAGTGCGCCGTCATCGGCGCGCAGGACGAAGAAGGCCTGGTCAAGACGAAGGCATTCGTCGTCCTCAAGCCGGGCCGGCAGGTTGACGAAGCGGAGCTGAAGGCCTTCGTCAAGGAACGGCTCGCGCCCTACAAATATCCGCGCTTCATCCAGTTCGTCGACGAGCTGCCGAAGACGGCAACCGGAAAGATCCAACGCTTCAAGCTGCGCGAGCTCGAGAGCCGGGCATGAGACATCCGGCACTAAGCCGTTCTTCTCAGGACCGTCCGATGAACTCATCGGGCGACCTGATTGGTGAGATACCTCGGCCATCCTCCGTTCGCACTGAGCCTGTCGAAGGGTGCGCCGTGCACCGCGCTGGCTTCGACAGGCTCAGCCCGAACGGAGATTGGGTACAGCTGAGGCATGTCACTCCACCCATCTGGTCGGACGAGGGGTCGCCATGACCGATCCGGAGTTCGTGACGGTCGACTGGCAAGGTCGCCCGGTCCGCATCGAACACCAATGGATCGGGCGCGGCCTGGTCGAGCGGCCGCTGATCGTCTTCCTGCACGAAGGGCTGGGCTCGGTGTCGATGTGGAAGGACTTCCCTGCGCGGCTGTGCCATGCGGCCGGCACGCGCGGCCTCGTCTATTCGCGCCCTGGCTATGGCCGCTCGACACCGCGGGAACCCGACGAGCGCTGGGCGACCGACTACATGCACCGGCAAGCGCACGAGCTGCTGCCGGCGCTGCTGCACGCGTTGCACGTGGACGAGAAACCTTGGCTCTTCGGCCACAGCGACGGTGCCTCGATCGCGCTGCTGCACGCCTCGCGCTTCCCGGCGTCGGTGGCCGGCCTGGTGCTGCTCGCGCCGCACATCTTCGTCGAGGAGTACGGGCTGCGCAGCATCCGCGCGGCGCGCGACGCCTACGACAGCACCGACCTGCGCGCGAAGCTCTCGCGCTACCACGACGACGACGACTCGGCGTTCTGGGGCTGGAACCACATCTGGCTGGACTCGGCGTTCGAAGCCTGGAACATCGAGCGCGAGCTGCCGGCGATCCGCTGCCCGGTGCTGGCGGTCCAGGGCCTGGACGACGAGTACGGCACGCTGGCCCAGATCAACGGCATCGCGAAACAGGTGCCGCAGACGCACCTGCTCGAGCTGGCCGACTGCCGCCACTCGCCCCACCGCGACCAGCCCGACGCGCTGATCGAGGCGACGGCACGCTTCATCCAGAACCATCACAAAGGAGACAGACGATGACCCTCACCCGCAAGACCCTGCTCAGCGCCGCGATCGCAGCGGCAGCGCTGTGCGCCGCACCGCTCTCCCACGGCCAGGCGCAAGCCAAGCTCAAGGTCGGCCTGATGCTGCCGTACACCGGCACCTATGCCTCGCTGGGCAACGCGATCGAGAACGGCTTTCGCCTGTACGTCACCGAACAGGGCGGCAAGCTCTCCGGCCGCGAGATCGAATTCTTCAAGGTCGACGACGAGTCCGACCCGTCGAAGGCCACCGACAACGTCAACAAGCTGATCAAGCGCGATGGTGTCGACGTGATCGTCGGCACCGTGCACTCCGGCGTGGCCATGGCCATGGCGCGCGCCGCGAAGGAAAGCGGCACGCTGCTGATCGTGCCCAACGCCGGTGCCGATGCGGTGACCGGCGCGATGTGCTCGCCCAACATCTTCCGCAGCTCGTTCTCGAACTGGCAATCTGCGTATGCGGCCGGCGACGTTGTCGCCAAACAAGGCAAGAAGAAGGCCATCACCATCACCTGGAAGTACGCCGCGGGCGACGAGATGGCCAGCGCCTTCAAGGAAGGCTTCGAGAAGAGCGGCGGGCAGGTCGTCAAGCAGTTGAACCTGCCCTTCCCCGGCGTGGAATTCCAGGCCCTGCTCACCGACATCGCAGCGCAGAAGCCAGACGCAGTGTTCGCCTTCTTCGCCGGCGGCGGCGCGGTGAAGTTCGTCAAGGACTATGCGGCCGCCGGCCTCAACAAGAACATCTCGCTGTACGGCCCCGGCTTCCTGACCGACGGCACGCTGGAGGCGCAAGGCGACGCCGCGCAAGGCATCTTCACGACGCTGCACTATGCCGACTCGCTGAACACGCCGCGTGACAACGCCTTCCGCCTGGCCTACGCCAAGACCTACAAGCAGCAACCCGACGTCTACGCGGTGCAGGGCTACGACGCCGGGCAGATCCTCTCGGTGGGCCTGAATGCAGTGAAGGGCGACGTGAGCAAGAAGGCCGAGTTCGCCGCCGCGGTGGAGAAGGCGACCATCGACAGTCCACGTGGCGCGTTCACGCTGTCCAAGGCGCACAACCCGGTGCAGAACATCTACCTGCGCAAGGTGGATGGCAAGGAGAACAAGGTGGTCGGCGTGGCGGCCAAGGCGTTGGCCGACCCGGCCCGTGGGTGCAGGAGTTAGCCCCCCAGTCGCTGCGCTCCTGCCCCCAAGGGGCGCCACCCATCGGACCAGCGAAGCTGGATCCTCGGGCGTGGCTTGAGGAGCGCTTGCTGCGCAGCGCTGCGCTCTTTTGCTTGCTGGTGGTGTGATGGACTTGGCGACTTTTCTTATCCAGTGCCTGAACTCGTTGCAGTACGGGCTGCTGCTGTTCCTCGTCGCTTCGGGGCTGACGCTGATCTTCGGGATCATGGGTGTGATCAACCTCGCGCACGGCAGCTTCTACATGATCGGCGCCTACATGGCCTATGCACTGGCGCCGGCCGTGGCGGCCACTTTCGGCGGCGGGTTCTTCGCGACGCTGGCGGTGGGCACGGCGCTGGCCGTGGTGTTGGGCTACGTGCTGGAGTGGGCGTTCTTCAGCTTCCTGTACCAGCGTGAGCACCTGCAGCAGGTGCTCATGACCTACGGCCTCATCCTCGTGTTCGAGGAGCTTCGCAGCTTGCTGGTCGGCGACGACGTGCACGGCGTGCAGATGCCGCAGCTGCTGGCGGGCAGCCTGCCGCTGGGCGAGCTGATGGTGTACCCGGTGTACCGGCTCTTCGTGTCCGCGGTGTGCCTGGCGCTGGCCGCCGGCATGTACCTGGTGTTCACGCGCACGCGGCTCGGGATGATGATCCGCGCCGGCAGCGCCAACCGCGAGATGGTGCAGTCGCTCGGTGTCGACATCAAGTTCCTCTACCGCGTGGTGTTCGCTGCGGGCGTGGCCATCGCGGTGCTGGCCGGCATGGTGGCCGCACCGGTGTCCTCGGTCTATCCGGGCATGGGCAACTCGGTGCTGATCATCTGCTTCGTGGTGGTGGTGATCGGCGGCATCGGCTCGATCCGCGGCGCGCTGCTGGCCGCGCTGCTGATCGGTGCGGTGGACACTTTCGGCAAGGTGCTGCTGCCGCAGGCCGCGGGCGTGCTGGTGTACGTGCTGATGGCGCTCATCCTGCTGTGGAAGCCGGACGGACTCTTCAAGGCGGGTTGAACGCAATGCAACGATCCCGATCGATCTTCATCGCCGCGGTGTTCATCGCGCTGGCGCTCTACCCCCTGGTGGCCGGCAGCTTCGGCATCGACTTCGTCACCAAGACCATGGTGTTCGCGCTGTTCGCGCTGAGCCTGGAACTGCTGGCGGGCCACACCGGACTCGTGTGCTTCGGGCAGGCGGCCTTCTTCGGCATCGGCGCCTATGCGGCGGTGTTGCTGGCACCGCAGAACGACGCGCCCTCGCTGCTGTGGCTGCTGCCGGCCAGCGTGCTCGCGGCGGCCGCCTATGCGCTCTTCGTCGGCGCCTTGTCGCTGCGCACCAAGGGCGTCTACTTCATCATGGTGACGCTGGCCTTCGCGCAGATGGCCTACTACGTGGTGCACGACACGCCGCTGGGCGGCGGCACCGACGGCACCTACCTGAACCTGAAGCCCACGCTGGGCAGCGTGCTCGACCTGAACCAGCCGGTCGCCTTCTACCTCTTCACCCTGGCCTGCCTGGTGTTCGCGTTCGCCGCACTCGCGCTGCTGCTGCGTTCGTCTTTCGGCCGCGCGCTGGCGGGCATTCGCGTGAACGAGCAGCGCATGCGCGCCACCGGCTTCTCGACCTACCCGTACAAGCTCGCAGCATTCGTCATCTCCGGCGCCATCGCCGGGCTGGCGGGCTTCCTGTTCGCCGTGAAAGACGGCTTCGTGAACCCCGAGCTGATGTCGTGGCACATGTCGGGCGCGGTGCTGATCATGATCATCCTCGGCGGCCTGGGCCACTTGCACGGCGCCCTCATCGGCGCGTTTGCCTTCGCGCTGCTGCAGGAGCTGTTCAAGTCGGAAGCGGTCTTCGGCGACTTCGCCAGGCACTGGCATCTTGGCCTCGGCCTCAGCATCATTGCCTGCGTGGCGCTGCTGCCGCGCGGACTCGTCGGCGTGCCGGGCCAGCTGCGCGAGCGGCTGCTGGGCCGCAGGCTCGCCGGCAGGCAGGCGCCCAAGCGCGCGGAGGCCCGCCATGTCGCCTGACATCCTGCTGCGCGGCAGCGAACTCACCCGCCGCTGGGGCGGCCTGGTGGCGGTGGACCGCGTCTCGCTGGAACTGCGGCGCGGCGCGGTGCACGCCGTCATCGGCACCAACGGCGCGGGCAAGTCGACGCTGATCAACATGCTGTCGGGCGAGATCCCGCCGTCGAGCGGCCAGGTGGAACTGCTGGGCCAGGACGTGACCGGCTGGACCCAGCCCCGCCGTGCACGCGCCGGGTTAGGCCGCAGCTACCAGCGCAACACCATCTACCCCGAGTTCTCGGTGTTCGAGAACTGCCGGCTCGCAGCCCAGGCCGCGCACCAGCGGCCCTGGGCGTGGTGGCAAGACGCGCAGCGCCACGAGCCCACGGTCGAGGCGGCCCGCAGGGCGGCATCGCGTGCCGGCCTCGACGAGCGGCTGGACCGCCAAGCCGGCCTGCTTTCGCACGGCCAGAAGCGCCAGCTCGAAATCGCGATGTGCCTGGCCACCGGCCCCGAAGTGCTGCTGCTCGACGAGCCACTGGCCGGCATGGGTGCCGAGGAAACGGAGCGGATGCTCCTGCTGCTCAATGAATTGAAAGCCGGCCATGCGCTGCTGCTGGTCGAACACGACATGGACGCGGTGTTCCGCATCGCCGACCAGATCACGGTGATGGTGAATGGCGCGGTGATCGCATCCGGCACGCCCGACGCGGTGCGCTCCAACGCCGACGTGCAATCGGCGTACCTCGGAGGCCATTGAGTTGAAAGCCATTGAGATGCCGGCCGCGACCCCTGCCGAGTTCATCCTGGATGCCCGCGAACTCCACGCCTGGTATGGCTCCAGCCACGTGCTGCATGGCGTGAGCCTGCAGATCGCGCGCGGCCAGACCGTCGGGCTGCTCGGCCGCAACGGCATGGGCAAGAGCACGCTGATCCGCACGCTGCTGGGCCACGTGGTGCAGCGCGAGGGGCAGATCAGCCTCTTCGGCGCGGATGCGTCGCGCGCGAAGCCGCACGAGGTGGCACGCGCCGGCGTGGCCTACGTGCCCGAAGGCCGGGGCGTGTTCCCCAACCTCTCGGTGCGCGAGAACCTCGTCATGGCCGCTCGGCGCGGGCTGGATGGGCGCAACGACTGGAGCTTCGATCGCGTGCTCGAGACCTTCCCCCGGCTCAAAGAGCGCCTGTCGAACCTCGGCGCGCAGCTGTCGGGCGGCGAGCAGCAGATGCTGTCGATCGGGCGTGCGCTCATGACCCACCCGGAACTGATCGTCCTCGACGAAGCGACCGAAGGCCTGGCACCACTGGTCGTGGCAGACATCTGGCGCGTGATCGCGCAGATCCGCCACAGCGGCATCGCGACCTTGATCGTCGACCGCGACTACCGCAAGGTGCTGGACCACGCGGATTGGGCACTGGTGCTGCAAAAGGGCCAGGCCGTTCTTCAAGGCAGCGCCGACGAGGTGGGTGCGCATCCTGCGCTGGGGAGTTTTCTCGGCGTGTGAGGCGGGCTCTCACGCGAACCGAGTGGCTCCGTTCGGGCCAACTCCGTTCGGGCTGAGCTTGTCGAAGCCTGCCTCGCGTATCACCACCCCATCCCATCCGTTCGGGCTGAGCCTGTCGAAGCCTGGTTCGCGCACCACCCACCGTTCAGGCTGACCCTTCGGCGGGCTCAGGACAGGGTCCGCTTCGCGGATCGAAGCCCCGTGCCTGCATGCGCATGCAGCAGTTGTTCACTGCGCGAGGGTTGCCTTGCGCTGCTCGTCCGAAGGGGGAGACGAACACCAGATTCAGCTCGCTGCGCATCGGCAAGATGACGCGTCGCTTCGCTCGCGCCGATGCGAAGCGAGGCGTAGATGGAATGTTCGGCGAAGCCGAACGACGTATTGCTCTTGGGCCCCGTGGGAGGCGTCGAGGAGCGCAGGGGTTTGGG
>Ga0307508_10000141_pt1 | contig 85739 bp, 71 predicted proteins | sample 9_EM_MG_FD_203089 | JGI IMG/M metagenome (GOLD analysis project Ga0307508, IMG submission 203089) | Populus trichocarpa ectomycorrhiza microbial communities from riparian zone in the Pacific Northwest, United States - 9_EM | ecosystem: Host-associated > Plants > Roots > Unclassified | place... | reverse complement strand
GCCCCTCAAACAGTGCGCCCGTGTGCCCATTCGGCCCCGCTTCGCTCGTGATGCTGGTCATGCCAAAGGACACGCAGCATTCGTGCCGGTAAATGTTCACAGACTCTGAGCCTGTCGAAGGCCCGCCCGTCGAAGGGCTGGTGAGCAGAGTCACAGTGCGAGCAGGGCTTCGACAGGTCCGGTCCTGAGTTCGTCGAAGGGTCAGCCCGAACGGAAATTCAAGTTCAACCATGCCGGCTCAAATTAAGACCGGCCATGATCGGCAAGCACTTCTTCGATGGTGTGCCAGCACTGCCTGCCTTCCACCGCGTTGGTCTCCGCGATACCAGCTGCGACGATGACCGCTTTCCACAGCGCCCACCCTCTTCCGCGATTCCAGGTATCCGCATCGAGAGCAAGTGTCGACTTGAAAACCTCGCGGCTTTCGCCTCGAAAGAGTGTCCACGCGATCGCCAAATCGCATGCGGGGTCGCCTACACACATTTGCCCGAAGTCGATGACTGCGCAAAGCCTGCCGCCGGTCATGAGCAAATTGCCAAGACTCAGGTCACCGTGGACCCAGACAGGCTGCCCGGTCCAATGGGTTCGTGTTGCCGCTTGCCACACTGCGCTCGCTCGGTCGAAGTCGATCTTGCCGGCAAGCGCACTGATGGCTCTGCGGCTCTCTTCGTCATACGTCAGCAGCGAGCCACCGCGGTAGAAGTTGTGCGCTCCCGGCGGCGGGCCATTCGTGGAACTGACGCCATGCATCTGCCGGAGGAACTGCCCGAGGCTCGCCGCGAACGCAGACAGGTTCGGGATGAGTTCGGAGCTGGCACTCTCGCCTTCGATCCACCGGTACACCGACCACTTCCACGGATAGCCATGCTCCGGATGCCCCAGCGCAACGGGCTCCGGGATCTGAAGCGCAAGGCGAGGCGCGAGCACCGGAAGCCACTCGTGCTCCCGCTCCACTTGCGATGCATACGCCTCAGCGCTTGGCAAGCGCATGAGCAGTTGTTCCCCGAGGCGAAACGTCCGGTTGTCCCATCCCTGGTTGGCAACGCGTTGAACGCAGAGGCCAGCCCAGCCTGGGAACTGGCTGTCCAGCAGGCGCTTTGCCAGCGCCTCGTCGATGAGTAGTTCGCGTTCTTCCATGCGGGCTGCGCAAGTTGCGTACTCCTGGGGCCGATGTTCGACGTGAGAGGCCAAGCCTCTCAACTGAAGGTTAACTTGCACCTTTGTCACGAAACATCTGTAGGAACTTTTCCTGCTCTGGATCAACTCGCGGTCGATGCTGCAGACATGGATGGTAGTTCTGCTGATCAGGGCCGTAGTCGAAGTAGATCCCGGTGCGAGGCTGGCTCAGTGCTTTGGCATGAGACTCGCTGATAGACAAACGAACGGTGAGCAACTCGGTTGATACCTTCTGGCCAACCAATCTTGCGAAGACAGAGAGCTTGTACTCTCCTTCAACAAACGCGAAATCGGCACCGTCCTCAGGTAGCAGGAAGTGGTGATCAAAAGTGATGCCTTCCTGAGGAACAAAGAGACCGCTTCCTCGTTTTAGATCACCCTTCTCACCATAGACCCAGATGTTGAAGTTTTGCTTCGACTCGTTGCGGTGCAGGGTGAGGTAGAGGCTTTCCAGGACATGCCCTCGTTTTGCCGTGCTGTACAGCAGGGTGCGCAAGTAGACCTTGTTCTTGTCGCGATCGAACGTCGGGCCATCAGGCCCAAAGAAGACAGTTGTTGGCTGCGTCATGGCGAGGCGCCCTTTGCGAAAGAACGTCAGCCAGGCGGTGATGCCGGACACGCCGAGCGCGAAGCATGAAATTGCGAAGCTGAGCCAAGCAGTCATATTTGTTCAATGCAAGTTGGACGCGATATATACGTCATTTCAGTTCGCTGGAGGTGGCCGACAAATGAACGCATCCACTCATTTTTGAACGCACATACATCTGAACGCCGCAGACTTCAGGCCGCACTGGGTGACGCTCAAGAGCCTGCGCCGATTTGACGCTTGCGAGTGACGATTCGCGGAGTGGATCTGACATTAAACGCGCGAATCGTCGTACCCGGCCGCAGCGCAGAACCCCTACTCCTTCACCGACCCCGTGAGCCCCGACACGTAGTACTCCACGAAGAAGGAGTAAATGAACGCCACCGGCAGCGAGCCGAACAGGGCGCCGGCCATCAGCGGCCCCCAGTGGTACACGTCGCCTTCGACCAGCTCGGTGACCACGCCCACGGGCAGCGTCTTGATCTCGCTCGACGAGACGAAGGTCAGTGCGTAGATGAACTCGTTCCACGACAGCGTGAAAGCGAAGATGCCGGCCGAGATGAGGCCAGGCACGGCGAGCGGCAGCACGATCTTGCTGAGGATCTGCCAGCGGTTGGCGCCGTCGATCAGCGCGCACTCTTCGAGCTCGAAGGGGATGGAGCGGAAGTAGCCCATCAGCAGCCAGGTGCAGAACGGGATCAGGAAGGTCGGGTAGGTGAGGATCAGCGCCCAGCGCGTGTCGAACAGGCCAAGCTGGAACACCACATCGGCCAGCGGAATGAACAGGATGGACGGCGGCACCAGGTAGGCCAGAAAGATTGCCAGCCCAACCTGCTTGGAGCCGCGAAAGCGCAGCCGCTCGATCGCATAGGCAGCCAGCACCGAAGCGAACAGCGAGAACAACGTGGACACCACCGACACGAGCACCGTGTTCCACAACCAATCAGGGTACGCGGTGTCGAAGAGCAGCTTCTTGAAGTGCGCGAGCGTCGGCGCATGCACCCAGAACGGGTTGCCTTCACGCGAGAGCAGCTCGTTGTCGGGCTTCACCGAGGTGATGCCCATCCAGTAAAACGGAAACAGCAGCACCAGCAGGAAGGCGAACAAGGGCAGGTAGACCGTGATGGCGCGTTGCTTGCGCGTCTCCAGGTAACCCATGCCGCCGATGTCAGCTTGTGCACTCATTTGTCGGTGCCCCCTTGCTGCCAACGCCGGCGTTGCAAACCGAAGAAGCTGAACAGAATGGCCGCCAGCAGGAAGGGCACCATCGCGATCGAGATGGCGGCGCCTTCACCCAAGGCCCCGCCCGAGATCGCGCGTTGGAACGACAACGTCGCCATCAGGTGCGTGGCGTTGAGCGGCCCGCCGCGGGTGATGACGTAGATGAGCTGGAAGTCGGTGAAGGTGAACAGCACCGAGAAGGTCATCACCACCGCGATGATGGGCGTGAGCAGCGGCAACGTGACGTGGCGGAACTGCTGCCACGGCGTGGCACCGTCGATGGCCGAAGCCTCGTAGTACGACGGCGAGATGGTCTGCAGGCCAGCGAGCAGCGTGATGGCCACGAAGGGCACGCCGCGCCACACGTTGGCCGCGATCACCGAGAAGCGCGCGTTCCACGGGTCGCCGAGAAAGTCGATGTAGTGGTTCATGAAGCCGAGCTTCACCAGCACCCAGCTGATGATGGAAAACTGGGCGTCGTAGATCCACCAGAAGGCAATCGCCGACAACGCGGTCGGCACGATGTAGGGCAGCAGGATGACGGCGCGGAAGAAGGTCTTGAAGCGGATGTTGCGGTTGAGCAGGATGGCAAGCCACAGCCCGAGAAAGAACTTCAGCACGCTCGCGACCGTGGTGTAGAACAAGGTGTTGAAGAGCGCCAGGCGCGTAACGCTGTCACCCCACAGGAACTCGTAGTTCTCGAGGCCGACCCATTGGCCTGAGCGGCCCACCTTGGCATCGGTGAAGCCCAGCCAGGTGCCCAAGCCCAGCGGATAGGTGAGGAAGAGCAGCAGCAGCACCGCGGCGGGCAGCAAGAACATCAGCCCGAGCGCGGTGCGGCTGTTCTGTAATCGTTCAAGCCAATGCATCAGCAGGCCTCGGTGTGCTGCGGAAAGACGTTTTGACCGCTATTGAGCTTTTCAGAATTCACAAACCAACACTCCGTTCGGGCTGAGCCTGTATTCCCGATCGCCCTGAGCTTGTCGAAGGGAGCCGGCGCGTATCTCGGTGCAGGCACTTCGACAGGCTCAGTGCGAACGGATCTGGAAACCTCAACGGCCGCATTGCACCCTCCTCCGCTCGCACTGAGGTCGAAGGGGGCGCTGTGCACTGCGCCGGCTTCGACAGGCTCAGCCCGAACGGGAATAAAGCGAGCAGATCAAACCTTGTAGTAACGCTCTGCACGCTTCTGCGCCCGCTCGGCCGCTTCCTTCGGGGTCTTGGAGCCGCTGGCGGCCTCGGCCACCATGTTGGGGATGATGAAGTCGGCGGCCGCGCCGGCCGAGGCGTAGCCCAGCTTGCCGGCGTAGCCCGCAGGCCGCAGGTTCTTCACCGAGTCGCGGTACGGCGTGTTCTTCGGGTCGACCGTCCAGATCGCGCTCTTCTCATACGCACGCAGCGGCTGCGCCACGTAGCCACCGGCGCCCTGCAGCCACGGATCGAACTGCTCTTGCTCCATCATGAAACGCAGGAACTCTTTCGCGGCCTGCGGGTACTTGGTGTACTTCATGACCATCTGGTTGAAGAACAGGTGCGACTCGGTGGCCACGCCCACCGGGCCGATGGGGAACACCGCGTGGCTGATGTCGGCGGCCATTTCCTTGACCTTCGGGTCTTGCGAATTCTTGGCGGCGTAGTAGATCGAGATGCCGTTGTTGGTGACGGCGATCTGCCCGTCGAGAAAGGCCTTGTTGTTGTTCGGGTCCAGCCACGACAGCGTGCCGGGGATGAAGTTGGCATACAACTCCTTCGCGTACTCCAGCGCTTTCAACGTCTCGGGGCTGTCGATCACCACCTTGTTGCTGGTGTCGACCAGCTTGCCGCCGAACGCCCACACCAGCCAGTTGGTCCACACGCTGTCGCCGGTGGCATTGCCAAGCGCCATGCCGCCCGGTGTGCCCTTTTCCTTCAGCGCCTTGTAGAGCTTGAGGAAACCATCGGTGTCTTTCGGGAAGGTGTCGAAGCCCGCCGCCTTGACCAGGCTTTCGCGGTAGACGATCAGCGAGCCGGCCGCGCCGAGCGGCAGGCCGATCCACTTCTTGCCGTCGGGGCGCATGAAGGCCTCGCCGGCCGGGTACCAGCCGCCGTATTTCTTGCCCAGGTATTCGGCGAGGTCGGTCACGTCGAGCAGCTTGTCGGGGTAGAGGTTGGCGTCGTCGTTGGTCGACAAGATGATGTCGGGCCCGGCGCCGGTGTTGGCGGCCACCGCGGCCTTGGGCCGCACGTCTTCCCAGCCTTCGTTGTCGACGCGCACCTCGATGCCCGTCTTCTCGATGAAGCGCTTCACGTTGGCCAAGTAGGCGTCGATGTCACCCTGCACGAAGCGGCTCCAGCGCAGCACGCGCAGCTTGGCGCCCTTTTCGGGCTTGAAGTTGGCGCCCTGCGCATGAGCGAGCGGTGTCCACACCACGCTGCCCACGCCGAGCGAGGCCACCGCGGCGGCACCGGCCGAACTTTCCAGGAACCGTCGGCGATTGAAGTGCTTCATCGTTGTCTCCTTCTGGGTTTCTTGTGTGAATCGAACAAGCAGAACAGGACCTAGGCCACCAGCCGTTCGCCGGTGCCCGCGTCGAAGAGATGAGATCGCTGCACGTCAGGCAGCAGGTGGATGGTGCTGCCGGGCGCGAAGTCGTGCCGCTCGCGGAACACCACCGACAGCTCGGCACCTTCATGCCGGCACGACACCAGCGTCTCGGCGCCGGTGGGCTCGACCACCACCACGCGCGAAGGGATACCCACGTCCGACGACAGCGTGAGGTGCTCTGGCCGCGTGCCGATCAGCACCGGTTGGCCGTCATTGCCGCCGGCACCGGCCGGCGCATCAAGCTCAGTGCCGTCGCCCAGCTCGACCAACGCCGCACCCGCGCGCCGGCGCAAGGTGCCGGGCAGGAAGTTCATCGCCGGCGAGCCGATGAAGCCTGCGACGAAGCTGTTCACCGGCCGGTCGTAGAGCTCGAGCGGGCTGCCGGTCTGCTCGATGCGGCCGTCGCGCATCACCACGATCTTGTCGGCCATGGTCATGGCCTCGATCTGGTCGTGGGTGACGTAGATACAAGTCGTCTTCAGGCGCTGGTGCAGTTCTTTGATCTCGCTGCGCATGGCCACGCGCAGCTTGGCGTCGAGGTTGGATAGTGGCTCGTCGAACAAGAACACCTTCGGGTCGCGCACGATCGCGCGGCCCATGGCCACGCGCTGGCGCTGGCCGCCCGAGAGCTGGCGCGGGTAGCGGTCGAGCAGCGGCGTGAGCGCGAGAATCTCGGCGGCGCGCGCCACCTTGGCCTCGATGACCGAGGCCTCCATCTTCGCCAGCATCAGCGAGAAGGCCATGTTCTTGCCCACCGTCATGTGCGGGTACAGCGCGTAGTTCTGGAACACCATTGCGATGTCGCGCTGCTTGGGCGGCAAGTCGTTCACGCGCTTGTCGTCGATGCGAATCTCGCCGCTGGTGATCTCCTCCAGCCCCGCGATCATGCGCAGCAAGGTCGACTTGCCGCAGCCCGAGGGGCCCACCAGCACGGTGAACGAGCCATCGTCGATGGCGATGTCGACGCCATACAGGATGTCGACCGCGCCGAACTGCTTCTTGACCGACTGGATACTGACGCTCGCCATGCAAGAGGCTCCTTGGGGTGCCGCGCTGGAGTATCGAGACCGTTGCCTTGCACAACCATGAGGGCAAACCTCGATCCGGTACCGGGAGCAAAGTTGTAGGATGACCTGATCAATCTTTCCATCGGGCTTTCCCCTGTGCCTCGGTCTTCCCCTGCGCCTGAAGCTCGCCTCGTGACCGAGCGCCTGTCGGACCAACTGGCTGCCCGGCTGGGCGCGCAAATCGAATCCGGCGCACTGTCGCCGGGCGACCGCCTGCCCACCGAGCAGCAGCTCTCGCTGACCCACGGCGTGTCGCGCACGGTGGTGCGCGAGGCCGTGCACCAGCTCAAGTCGCGCGGGCTGCTGCTGTCGCGGCAGGGCTCGGGTGTGTTCGTGGCGCCGCCGCCGCTCACGCGGGCGCTGAGCTTCGACAGCGATGTGCTGAACTCGATGGCCGCCGTGGTGCAGGTGCGCGAGGTGCGCCGCGCGCTCGATGGCGAGATCGCCGCACTGGCCGCCGAACGCGCCACGCGTTCGCAGATTGCGGCGCTGAAGCGCGCGCTGCGCAATGTCGAGCAGGCCGAGGGCGACGGCGTGGAGGAAGACTTCGCCTTTCACCGCGTGCTGGCCGAAGCGACCGGCAACCCGCAGTTCATCCGCCTGCTCGAGTTCCTGGAGCAGTACCTGATAGAAGCCATGCGTGTGACGCGGGCGAACGAAGCGTGGCGCACCGATTTCGTCGAACAGGTGGGCGACGAGCACCGCGCCATCTTCGAGGCCGTGGCGGCGCGCGACCCGGCCGCGGCGCGCCGCGTGGCCGTGAAGCACATGCTGCGCGGCGACCGCCGCCTGCAGATCACCGGCCTGTTGCCTACCCACAGCAAACGGCCCAGTAAAAAGGAACGCGCATGAAGCTGTTGATCACCGGAGGCGGAGGCTTTCTCGGCGCCCGCCTTGCCCGCACCCTGCTCGCCCGCGGCACGCTGGCCGGCTGGCGCATCGACACGCTGGTGCTGGCCGACCAGGTGGCGCCGCCTGTCGATCTGCTGAGCGGCGGGCATGGCGTTCACGTGGAGGCGCGCGTCGGCCCACTGCTCTCGCAATGCGAGGCACTGCGCCACGAAGTGTTCGACGGCGTGTTCCACCTCGCCTCGGCCGTGTCGGGCGAATGCGAGGCCGACTTCGACCTCGGGCTGCGCTCCAACCTCGACAGCACGCGCGCGCTGCTCGACGCCTTTCGCGCCCAGGTGAACGCCGGCGGCCAGCCACCGCGCCTGGTGTTCTCGAGTTCGGTGGCGGTGTTCGGCCCCGACCCGGCCGTGCCGCTGCCCGCGCGGGTGGCCGACGACACGCTGCCCGCCCCGCAGACCTCGTACGGCACGCAAAAGCTGGTGTGCGAACACCTGGTGGCCGACTACACGCGCAAGGGCTACATCGATGGCCGCGCTGCGCGGCTGATGACGGTCACCGTACGGCCTGGGCGGCCCAACGGCGCGGCCTCGTCGTTCTTCTCGGGGATCATTCGCGAGCCGCTGGCGGGCGTGGAATCGGTTTGCCCGGTTTCGCCCGAGGTGTCGCACCCGGTGTCGTCACCCTCGCGCACCATCGACGGCCTGATCGCCGTGTACGAGGCCAGCCGCGAGGCCTTCAACGGCCGCACCGCGCTGAACCTGCCGGCGCTCAACGTGCGCGTGGGCGACATGCTGGAGGCCCTGGCCCAGGTGGCCGGCCCGGCGGTGCGCGCTCGCGTGCGCTTCGAACGCGACGAACGCATCGCCGGCATCGTGGCCAACTGGCCGGCCGGCGCGACCGCAGCGCGAGCCGCGAAGCTGGGGCTGCATCCGCACGACAACTTCGCCGAGATCATCCGGCAGTACATCGCGGACTGCGAAGCGCTGCCGAATGGCGCCGAAGCCCTGAAGGGCCTCGGCGCCTGAAGTTGAGAGCTTTTCGAGCTTGCCCTGCCGTTCGGGCAGACCCTTCGACAAGCTCAGGGCGAACGGAGTCAAAAACTCTCAGCGCCTGAACTCAGGCTCTCATTGCGTCACTGGATTGTCACGCGATAGAGCGTGAAGCTGTCCGCGCCGCCAGTCACCGTGGCGCTCTTGCCGTCACCCGAGAAGGTGACGGTGAAGTTGGCTTCGGTGTTCGCCGTGCCGGCGCTCACGGCACCTTGGCTGCTGTCGAAGAAACCGGCACAGCCGTTGGTGTCGTAGACCTTGCCGAACACCCGCAGGGCACCGGTCGCCGCGTTGAAGGTGTAGCTCGCGAACTCGCCGCCCGATGGGCCTTGGCGCGCCGCGGCGCAGACGCCGTTCGCGGTGTCTCCCAGCGGGTCGATCATCAGCACCTTGCCGTTCGGGAAGAACACGAAATGCTGCGTCTTCAGGTCAGTGGCCGAGCCCAGGGCCCACAGCCCGACGACCCCGCTCGTGCCGCCCGACAGGCGGCTGAACACCCTGCCGCTGCTCAGCGTGAGTTGCGAGGCCGAGACCGCCATCGTGGTGTTCAGGTCGGCTGCATTCGGGTGCGAGGTGCCCGCGGTCATGTTGCTGTCGACTTCGAGCAGGGTGCGGAACTTCTGCGTCGCCGCGTCGTACTCGAACCACCCGAGTTCGGCACCGGTCTGCTCGCGCATCTGCAGGTCCTGCGGACTGCCCTGGCCCATCAGGAAGCGCCCGCCGTCGCCGAAGCGGAAGACGAAGGCGTCGGTGTCGCTGGCCTCGCCCCACACGCCCTTCATCGTCGCAAGCGCCGTCTGGCTGGCGGCGCTCATGTCGGAGTACTGCGTAACGGGCCGGACCGGCGGCAGGCCGGGCAGTGCGCTGAACACTGCGTTGGTGGCTTCGAGGTTCAGGCGCAGCACGGCGTTGGCCACGCCCGCCGGATTCTTGTAGCCGAACCAGACCTGGCCGCCGCGCTCGACGAAGACGCGTGTGAAGCCGGTTCGCTGCGTGATCGCCGGCAGGCCGGTGAAGGTCATCACGCGGCCATCGCCCAAGGTCTGGATGGCGTAGGTGCCAGTGCCGATCTGCGTGCAGTTGCGCGACGAACCGGTGGACGCACGCGTGAAGCAGCTGTAGTAGCGGGTGGCGTTGCCGGTGGACGCGAAGGCCACGCGCAGGCGCAGATCGGTGCTGTACCAATTGCCCGTGCCTTGCGGCTGCGCCGCTGCGCCGGCCAGGATGCCCAGGCTCACGGTCGAGTTGCTCCACCACTCGTTCGGGTCGAGAGTGGAATCTGCGCCAGCGACACTCTTGCTGAACACGCAGGGCTGGCCGGGGTTGGTGGCCACCAGGGCTTCGAGCGTCGTGACTGCGCTCGGCGCAGGCGTGGGGTTCACCGCGCAGGCGAGCGACGGGGTGCTGCGCGCGTCGCCGCCTGCGGCGATGGCCGCGCTGTAGCCCGTCACCACGCCGGTGCTCGACGGGTCGAAGAAGAAGGCGGTGCTGGTGATGTTGTGGCTCTGGTAGATCAGCTTCGAGCCGGCCGGGAAGGTGGCACTGCCGAAGAGGCCCAGGTCTGCCGGACCCCAGGCCGAGTAGGCCGTGCCGGAAGCCGAACCCGGGAAGGTGCGGATCGTGTTGGTGAACACGCTGGCGATGTTCTGGCCCGCCAGGTCGACCACGCTGCGCCTGCTCAAGCCGACCTCGCCGTCCTTGCAATAGCTGTAGGTGCTGCGGCCTTGCGCATCGCGCTTGCTTGAGGTGTAGCGGTCACCGAGCGAGCAGGCAACCCAGGCACTGCCGCTCCAGTGCAGATCGCCCGTGCGCGCGTGGGTCGTGTTGTATGCCCAGCCATTGGCCACGCCATTGGGGCTGAAGCCGCTGCTCTCGCTGAGCTGATGTACCTCGTAATAGCGGAGGACGTTGTTGGCATCGGGTGTGTTGTCGGCAGCGCTGCTCTCGAGCACACGGTAGTACCAGTTGTTGGCATCGGTATAGCGCAGTGCGGTGAGCGAAGCCGTCGGCACCGGCGTGCCGGTCGAAGAAGCATCGGCGGGCAACCGGCCGACACCGACGCTGACCTTGGCCTCGTCGGGCGTCATGCCTGCCTGGGCGACGACCGCTTGCGCCGCCGCCAGCAGCGCGGCCTGCAAGGTGCTGCCTGTCGCGTTGGCGATGGCCGGCTCGATGGCCTTCGCAGCGATCACAGGCAGCGCATCGATGACCGCGGCAGTGGCTTGCCGGGCCACGTCGGCAGCGGTGATCGTCGCGCCGGACAAGTCCACCTGCCCCACGATCGTGGCCAGCGCCGACAGCTGCTGCAGCGAGGTCAACTGCACCAGCCGCGCCACCTTGCTGGCTTGGACCAGATCAGAGCTCGACCCGGTCGTGAAGTCTTGCAACGGCGAGAGTGTCAACCCCGCCTGGGTCTTGACCAGTTCGGTGGCCGCTGCGAGCGTGAGGCCGCTGCGGTCCATCTGCACTTGCACGAGCGTGGTCAGCGGGCTGGCGAACACGCTGTGTGCGACCGTGGTTCCGGTGGCGGGCGATTGCAGCGTGAAGGCCGTGCCGACGGCTGCGCCGGTGTCCGCATCGATGGCGGTGGCGGGCACCTCGACCACCACGCGGTGCTTGCCGGCGTCGGAGGCCTGCACGGCAAGCTGGAAGGCGCCGCTCGCATCGGTGGGGGTGGAGGTCGGCTCGGTGCTCTCGCACACGCCGTTGTCGTTCAAGTCGTAGCAGGCCTTCGCGCCTTGCAAGGCGCCGTCCACCGCCTTGCCGGTGATGGTGACGGACGACGCTGGCGGCGGTGGTGGTGGAGGCGGTGGAGGCGTGCCATCACCGCCACCACCACCGCAGGCCACCAGACAACAGGCCGAGAACAGACCCAGCAGGCTCGCCGGGATGCGACTTGTACGATTCATGGAACTCCCCCCTTTTTACTCGTAAGACTCCCGAACATTCGGGCAGGGGATCGTTCCACGGGAAGCTTGGGAATCACATCCCCAGGACAGAGGATGGGCGCGAGCGCATTCCCCGGGCTGCACGGGCTATACGGGCTACAGGGAGCGCGCTTCGAAGGTGTTGCACTGGCCCACCGAGCCGCTCTGCAGCCCCTTCTTGAACCAGGTGACGCGCTGCGCGCTCGTGCCGTGCGTGAAGGTCTCGGGCTGCACGGTGCCGCGCGACTTGCGCTGCAAGGTGTCGTCGCCGATCTGTGACGCGGCATTCAAGGCTTCTTCCACGTCGCCCTGCTCCAGGATCTGGCGCGCGCTCTGCGCGTCGTGAGCCCAGATGCCGGCCAGGCAGTCGGCCTGCAGTTCGAGCCGCACGCTGAGTGCGTTCTGCTGCGCTTCACTCACGCGGCCGCGCATGCCGTCGACCTTGCCGGTGATGCCCAGCAGGTTCTGCACATGGTGGCCGACCTCGTGGGCGATCACGTAGGCCTGCGCAAAGTCGCCCGGCGCGCCCAGGCGGGTGCGCATGGTTTCGTAGAAGCCAAGATCGATGTAGACCTTGCGGTCGCCGGGGCAGTAGAACGGGCCCATCGCCGCCTGGCCTTGCCCGCAGCCGGTGGGCACGCTGCCGCGGAACAGCACGAGCTTGGGGTCGAGGTAGGTGCCGCCCATCTGCTTGAACTGGGCACGCCACACGTCTTCGGTGTCGGCCAGCACCACCTTCACGAACTTGGCCATCTTGTCGTCAGCTGGCGGGCGGTGCGCAGGCGCCTGCTGCACCTGCGGGGCCGGGCTGCCGCCACCGCTGAGCAGGCCCAGCACGGTCAGCGGGTTGATGCCGAAGATCCAGCCCGCGACGACGGCAACCGCCACCGTGCCCAGGCCGATGCCGCGGCCGCCGCCGAAGGAGAAACCACCACCTCCACCCCCACCGCTGTCGCGCGCGTCTTCGACGTTGTCGCTCTCGCGATTGCCTTCCCATTTCATGGTGCATTCCCCTTGTAGGCCGATCGGGGGATGGTAGCGAAGCCGAAAAGCAAAAGGGCTGCCCCAGCGGCAGCCCTTCGCAGGAGCTGAAGACGACTCAGTGCGAGGTCTCGTCGGTCTTGGCGTATTGGGCAAACAGCCGCAAGGCGAGGCGCTGCAAGGACTCGTCGGCGCTGCTGTGGGCCAGCGCGATGCGGTCGAAGGCATAGGAGCGGTCGAACATCATGCGGGCCACGTTCACCGGCTGGGCCTGTTCAGCCATCTTGGTCCGGAAGCGGCCCAGCGCCTTCAGGTCCTCGATCAAGGCCACCGGCCGGGCAGGCTCGGGGTTGTTCGAGGGCGAGGTATCGACAGCAGCGAATGAGGTAACCATCGTCGGGCTCCATGTGAAGCGTGTGCCCACACGATAGCCAGACCACGGTGCCGGGATCGCGGGAATTGAACCCGCGATTCGGCCAGTTGGCAGGCGATGGTCAAGGTCCGAGAACTACTGCACGGGAGGAGCTAGGCCGACCCCGGCAGCTGCACAGGATCCAACGCGCCATGCACCGCCGGGCCGGTGTCTCGAATGAAGTCGTCGAGCTTGTCGCACCAAGCTGCAGCCGTCGATTCAAGCTCATCCAAGGAAAGAACCTCGATCTCTGCGTCGACGAGCATCTTGTCCGAGGCAAGGTTGAGGGCGACCTGATGAGACTTCTTCTCGAGAAAGACGACCCTCTTGATGCCGACCTGAATGATCGACTGCACACAACGGGGGCAGGGGAACTGCGTCGTGTAGATGGTGCTCCCGTTCAGCGGAAGCACCACGCAATTGAGAATGGCATTCACCTCTGCATGAACGATGTAGCTGTGCCGCGATTGAACGGGATCGCCGTCGATGTCACTCCAATACGACGGGTCATCGTCATTGCACCCTCTCGGAAGCCCGTTGTAGCCGACGCCAAGGATCTTGTTGTCCGGGCTCGCGATACAGGCGCCGTTGCGTTTGCGGGCGTCCTTCGAGCGCGCGGCGGCGAGCAAGGCAACGCCCATGAACATCGAGTGCCAATGGATAAGCGGTTCGTTCTGCATGCCTCGGGCAATCGAAGGTGGTGTACTGATCAATGAAGTTCAACTCGGCGGCGAATCGCCGTGAAAAGGCATGCTTTGCCGCCTAGAAATGCAGTTTACGGCCTGGCCTGGAGTCGTCGCCGGGGTTCTACTGCGCGGCGTCGAGCCGCGCGGCCAGCGCGGCGAGCTTTGGCCGAATTCCCTCGCCCATCGCGATCTGCGGGTTGGAGTAGCCGTCGGTCTTGCCGGCTTCTTTCTCGCGCTGCTCGATCACCTTGCGCGCTTCGGCGTGGGCCAGCTCGAAGGAGTGGGTGTTGCGCAGCTGCTCACCGTACATCGCGCGGCCGAAGAAGGTCAGCTCCGACTTGTGGCCGCAGCCATACGAGGTGTGCTCGGCGTCGGCGGCCGTCATCACCAGCGTGCCGGGCTCCGACAGCGCCGGCAGCCACGAGCCCGAGTAGCAGGCCGAGATCGACAGCACGCGCCAGCGCACGCCGGCTTCGTCGAGCCAGGCACGCAGCTGCGCCGGGGTGACGGGGTCGACCTCGATCGGCCGGAAGCTCGCGGCGAGCTTGCCGTCTTGCGCACCGTGCGAGGTGAGGTGGATGAAGAGGATGTCTTCGTCGCGGTCCATCAGGCTCGCGGCGCGGTAGATCGCGCGCTGCAGGTTGAGCCCTGTGGCCCACGGCAGCTCGCCGGCGGTCTGGGCGTGGTTGATGAGCTGGATGGTGCGGCCCTGGGCGTCGAAGCGGCTTTGCATCAGGTCGGACACCAGCTTGCTCTCGCGGCGGAACACGTCTTCGCCGGCATAGGGCGCGAAGGTGATCGCATAGACGTCGGCCACACCCGGGCGCTGCGGCTGCAGAGCGTCGAGCGCGGCGATGAGCACGCCCGATTGGGCCTCCATCACCTCTTGCTTCAGGTGCAGGCGCTTGGGTTCCGCGCTGGTGCGGCTGGTGCTCTCGTCGGGGTACCAGAACTGCATCGGCGGGGCGTACAGGTCGGCCGCACCGGCCAGCACGAAGGCGAGCAGCACCGCGGCGCGCACGCCGCTGGGCGGCGTGTGGCGCATCAGCAGCACCACGCCCGCGAGCGACACCCAGCCGACCACGGCGAACGGAATGCCCCATTGCAGCCAGGCCGCCCCTTGCGCCGATAGCCCCGGCAGGTGCGGCGCCAGCAGGTACAGCCCCCACAGCGGCGCCGAGATCAGCAGCTGCTGGATCAGCAGCACGCCGAACAGCGTGGCGGCATCGGGCGAGCCGCCGCGCGCTCGCGCCACCAGCCAGCAGGCCCACAGCAGCAGCACCGTGGTCAGCCAGCCGCTGGCAATGGCCTGCCAGTAGAAAACCGCCGGGCCGGCGATGCCCAGGCGTTGCAGCAACACCCCGAGGCCCACGACCGCCACAGTGAGCAGCGCGATGGCCGCCGGGTTGACCCTCAACCCGGCCAGGCCGGCCCGAAGGAGCACGGTGCTTCGCAGGCCCTCGGCCAGCCATTGCATCGGGCCTTGGCCCGTTTCGGTGCGTTCTTCCTCGATCAACCCTGTCATCCGTGTCCTCCGAACTACCGATCCTAGCCCTGTGGAAATACCATGGTCAGCCGCCCCGGAGCGGCCCAGAATACAGGCCATCGCCTCGTGTGGAGAACGCCATGACAACCCAACGCACCACGCTGGATCTGCTTTCGCAATACGCCACCTATCACCGTGACCGCCGCAACATCGTCACCCACTTCGTCGGCGTGCCGATGATCGTGTTCGGCGTTGGTGTGCTGCTGGCCCGCCTGCACCTCAGCGTGCCCGGGCTCGACCTCACCGCCGCCTGGATCGCCTTCTGCCTGGCCGGCGCCTGGTACCTGAGCCGCCGCGGCCCGCTCAGCCTGGGCCTCGCGGTCACGGCCGCCACCGGCGTGCTGATCGCGCTGGCGCACGGCGTGGCCGGCGGTGGCGTCTTCAGCTGGCTGAGCTGGGGCGTCGGCGCATTCGCCATCGGCTGGGTGATCCAGTTCATCGGCCACTACTACGAAGGCCGCAAGCCCGCCTTCGTCGACGACATCGTGGGCCTGCTCGTCGGCCCGCTGTTCGTCACCGCCGAAGCCATGTTCTCGATGGGCTGGAACAAGCCCCTGCTCGCCGAGATCGAGCGCCGCGTCGGGCCGACGCACATCCGCGATCTGGCGCACCCGGCCTGAGAGGCTGAGGCCGGGGCTCTTTGCCCGCGGCGCGGCCCCGTCACGCGTACTCGATGCGGTCGCGGCCGGCCTGCTTGGCACGGTACAGCGCTGCGTCGGCTGCGGCGACAAGATCCTCGAGGCTCATCGCCGTGTTCTGCGACACGCTGGCAACGCCGAACGAGCAGGTCACCGTGAGTTCCTGCCCGTTGCCCAGCGCGATCGGCGATGCGGCCACGCAGGCATGGATCGCCGACAGCCGCGCGCGGTCCTCAGGCCGCTCGGTGCTTGCACCCAGCAGCACCAGCACGAATTCTTCGCCGCCGTAGCGCCCCACTGCGTCATACGGGCGCACCACCTGCACCAGGCGGCGCACGAACTCGCACAGCACGGCGTCGCCAGCCGGGTGCCCGTGGCCATCGTTGACGCGCTTGAAGTGGTCGATGTCGGCCAGCACCAGCGTGAGCGGGCGGCCTTCGCGCTGCGCGCGCTGCAGCTCGCGCGTGCCGATCTCCATCAAGGCACGCCGGTTCCAGGCGCCGGTGAGCCCGTCTTTGGTGGCGAGTTCACGCATCTGCTCGTGAGATGCCTCCAGCTCGCGCGTGCGTTCGGCCACCTGGCGCTCCAGCTGCTGCCTGCGCTGCTGCAGGGCGTGGACGCGCCAGCGATAAGCGAGCGCAATGGCCGCCAGCGCCATCAGCACGCTGGTCATGTAGAACGTGCGCGTGGCCCACCAGGGCGGCTCGATGCCGAATTCCAGTGCCACGGGTTGCGACTGCAGTTCGCGTTCCACGTCGGCCACACGCGCCTCGAACCGGTAGCGCCCTGGCGCGAGGCCGCTCAAGCGCAGGTCCGGGTGCGGCGAGCGCGTCCAGCTCGCGTCCAGTCCGGCCAGCCGGTATTCGAAGGTGCGCGCCGTCGGGTCGCAGCACATCGGAGCGCTCAGCACGATCTCGAGCGCGCCGCCGGCCGGGGGAAGCGAGAAGTAGTGGTCGGTGGGCAATGCCTTGCCCTCGTGCGTTGCCGACAGCAACTGCACCTGCGGCAACGCAACAGGTGCGAACAGCTCTTGCGGCGCCACCATGCGTGAAATACCGCGGCTGGTACCGACCCAGATGCTGCCGTCAGGATCCTCGTAGAGGGCGTTCATCGAGGTGTCGTTCCACACCAGGCCCTGCCGTTGGCCCAGCGTGCGCCAGTGCTTGCCATTGCGTACGGCGATGCCGTTGTCCGTGGCCACCCACAGCCAACCGCGGCGGTCTTCCAACAGCGCAAATACCCTGCGGTCGCTCAGCGACGGTGGCGTGACGTCGGTCGCTGCCAAGCGCGTGCCATCCATTCGCAGGTGGTGAAGCCCGCCTTCAGCGCCTGCGACGATCAGGGTGCCGTCCCGCAAGCAGGCGATGTTGCTCAGGCCCGCTGCCTGCTCCTGACCATCGGCCCCCAACATCGGGCGTCGTGCGAGCTGGCCGCCGGCGTGGTGGAACAGCCCCTTCTCACCAGCGAACCACAGGGCGCCGCTGCGGTCTTCGCAGATGTCTGCAAACACGGGAGCATTTGCCTCGCGATCAATCCGCAGAGGTCCGCCCGCCGCTCCAGGGGTCCATCGATACAGGCCCTTTTCCGTGGCCATCCACAGTGTTGTGCCGCTGGGGTCGCGGCGCATTCGGTAGACAGCCGGCAGGCCGGTCACACCGGCCCGTTGCCCTGCTGCCGACCCCTCCCGCACCGGCAATACGGCGCCAGCACTCGTGGCAACCCACAGGTGCTGAGCGCCATCGTCCTCGAGTGAAGACAAGTCGCGGTGTGCCCCTACCTCGCCGCGCGCTGGAACGAAGCGGCCCTCGGCCTCGTCGAGCATCGACAGGCCATTACCGGTCGAGGCGTACAGGCGCCCGCCGGCATCACGCTTCAGCGCCCACACGACGGGGCCGGCCAGGCCATCGGTCGTGGACCAGTTCTGCCACAGGCCATAGCCCCGCCACTGCAGCAGCCCGCCACCCGCCATGCCCAGCCACAGTCCGCCATCGCGGTCGGCGAGAAGCGCACGCAGCTTGCCGCCCAGGGGCAAGCCTGAACTGGCGGCGGAGAAATGCTGCCAGCGTTGTCCGTTCCAGCGCAGCAGCTGGCCTGGTGCCGAGGTGAGGATGCGGCCTTGCGCGTCCTCCGCCAGCGGGAAGTCGGTTTCAGGCGGGTCGGGCGGCGTCGCCGCGTCGGTGCGATCGACGAAGGCTGCAGCGCCGGCCGCCAGCTCCACCACACGGCGCGAGCCGCGCGCCCACAGCGCCCCCTTGCGGTCGCGCAGCAGCGAGAACCAACGGTCGTCCGGCACGCCGCGGTCGCGGCCCCACCGCTCCACTTGGTTACCGTGCAGGCGGCACAAGGCGCGCCCGCAACCCATCCAGAGTTCACCGTCGCGCAGCGCAATGGCGGAGATGTCCACCAGCTCGGATTGCGCGGGGCGCGGGCCTGGGCTCACCTGCCATTCGCGCCCGCCGTCGCGCGTGCTCAGCTCAAGCAGCTGCCAGTCGCTGAGAACCCACAGATGGTCGGGCCCGGTGCTCGCGAACGAGAGCGGCAATCCGACAAGGATCCGCCGCCCATCGCGGCGCACCTCGCGCAGAGCATTTCGTTCCCAGATCCAGAGCCCGCCGTGCGAGCCAATCCAAAGGCGCCCCGTCGCGTCGAGCGAGAGCGCATTCACACCGATGATGCCCTGCTCACGCCCGATGCGGTCGAAGCGGGTGCCGTCGAAGCGGTACAAGCCGTTGTCGGTGCCAATCCACAGAAACCCGGCAGGGTCTTGCGCCAGCGTGCGCACCGCGAGGTTGTCGAGACCGTCCGCCTGCCCGTAGTCTCGGATCGACATCTGCTCGGCCCGGCCCAAGGCGCAGACCATCGACAGCATGGCAAGCAGGATCAGCAGTCGCGTTCGCCTCAGATACCGATGCACCCACACCTCCAAGCTGCACCCGGTCCACGGGCCGCTGGATGATAGCGATCTGGTACGGGCGCCGGCCCCGGCGAACGGCCGGTTGCCCCGCGCCGTCACGCCGATCAGGTGTCTTTGGACACCGTGATGGTCGGGAACTTCGAGGAGAAATCTTTCGTGCGCTGCGCGATCTTCACTGCGAGCTGGCGCGCCATCGCCTTGTAGATGCCGGCGATCTCGCCGTCAGGGTCGCTGACGACGGTCGGTGCGCCTGAATCGGTCTGCACGCGGATGCCGATGTTCAGCGGCAAGGCGCCGAGGTAATCCATCCGCAGTTCTTCGGCGATGCGCCGGCCGCCGTCAGCGCCGAAGATGTGCTCCACATGGCCGCAGTTAGAGCACACGTGCATCGCCATGTTCTCGATGATGCCGAGGATGGGCACGCCGACCTTCTCGAACATCTTGATGCCGCGCACGGCGTCGAGCAACGCGATGTCTTGCGGCGTGGTGACGATCACCGCGCCGGTGAGCGGCACGCGCTGGCTCAGGGTCAGCTGGATGTCGCCGGTGCCGGGCGGCATGTCGACGATCAGGTAGTCGAGGTCTTGCCAGTTCGTCTGGCGCAGCAGCTGGTCGAGCGCCTGGGTGGCCATGGGGCCGCGCCAGATCAGCGCGTTGTCGGCCTCGACCAGGAAGCCGATCGACATCACCTGCACGCCATGGTTGCGCATCGGCTCCATGGTCTTGCCGTCTTCGCTCTGCGGGCGGCCCGACAGGCCCAGCATCATCGGCAGACTGGGGCCGTAGATGTCGGCGTCGAGCACGCCCACGCTGGCGCCTTCAGCAGCCAGCGCGAGCGCCAGATTGACGGCGGTGGTGCTCTTGCCCACGCCGCCCTTGCCCGAGGCCACGGCGACGATGTTCTTCACCTTGGGCAGCAGCTGCACGCCGCGCTGCACAGCATGCGGCACGATCTTCGTCACCAGCGTGGGCGACACGCCGGCCACGCCCTCGACGCCGCTGGCGGCCTGGGTCAGCGCCGCGGTCAGCGAGGCGATCTGGCTCTTGGCCGGGTAGCCCAACTCCACGTCGAACGACACCAGGCCGCCGTTGATGCGCAAGTTCTTCAGCTGCTTGGTGCTGACGAAGTCTTTGCCGGTGTTGGGGTCGATGACGGTCTGGATGGCGGCTAAGAGCGCCTGCTCGCTGGGGGCCATGGGTCGGTCGAAAGTTGGAGGGGGTGAGTGCAGTCTAGTCGCCCTTCGCATGGCCCCTGGGCGCCGCTGGGGTTGGCACGGGGTTGTAGCAAGCGTAAGCAGATGGGTGGAAGCGGGCTGCAAGAGCGCACCGACCCGCCTTCGCTTCTTACAATCTTGGGGTGGACCACTCCCCGCCCCTTGCCGGCCCCGCCGCGCAGCCACTTCACGCACTGACGAGCCTGCGCTTCATCGCGGCGTTCGCGATCGTGGTGCTGCACTACCGCGACCTGCTGGGAACGATGCCGGCGTGGCTGTTCAAGCTCATCGTGGCGGGGCAGTTCGGCGTCACCTTCTTCTTCATCCTCAGCGGCTTCATCCTCACCTACAAGTACCGCGACTGGTTCTCGCAAGGCGTGGCCGATGCGAGCTACTGGCGCTTCCAGCGCTTCCGGCTGGCGCGCATCTACCCGATCTACGTGCTGGGCCTGCTGCTCGACACGCCGTGGCACCTGATCGAGCGCGCCCGTGCCGGCCAGTTGGCGAACGACGGGCACCTGTACTGGGCCTCGTGGCTGCTCAACCTCGTCGGGCTGCAGGCCTGGGTGCCGGCCGTGCCCTATGCGATGTTCTGGAACACGCCCGCCTGGAGCGTGGCGGCCGAGTTCTTCTTCTACGCGACCTTTCCGTTCGTCACCGTGCTGTTGGCGCGGCACATCCGCAAGGCGGGGTGGCTGATCCTCGCCTTCGTGGCCGCCATCGTGCTGGGCACGGCGCTCTATGCGCTGGTGATCCACTCGATGAACTTCCGCTGGCGCTTCGAGCCGCAAACGCAGTACATCGTGATGGTCTACAACCCGCTGCTGCGCTACAGCGAGTTCCTGGCCGGTTGCCTCGCCGGCCACTACTTTCTCAACACGCGCGGGCAGCTGCGGTACGCGGGCTCGGCACTGTTCAACAGCGAACGCGGCCGCAATTTGGCCATCGTTGCCTGCCTGGTGGCCATTGCACTGCGCATCATGTCGGCCGACTACACCGGCCCGAGCGCGTGGTGGTGGCTGGCCGATGTGTCGGTGAAGTACAGCGCCTACATCCTGCCCTTCGGCGTGCTGATCCTGGCCATTGCCAGCGGGCCCACCTGGCTCGGCACGCTGCTGCAGAACCGCCAGCTCGTGCTGCTGGGCGAGGCCAGCTACGCGCTGTACATCATTCACTGGTCGGTCACCACCTTCCTGCGCATGGGCTTTCTCGGTTCGGCCGGCACACCGCTCGTGCATGCGCTGTTTCTCGCCGGGACTGTGGCACTCTCGGTGGTCTGCTACCTGAAGATCGAAGTCCCGTGGCGCCGGCGCTTGCGCGGCACCGAGCAACCCGCCGGCACCTTGGTGCTGGCCTAGTTTTTTCGACGCACATACCCATGAGCATCTGCCCTCCCCCGCGCGAGCTGAAACCCGGCACCAAGCCCGTCGACGCCGAATGGCTGCAGTGGATCGCCGAGAACCGGCTGCGCAACTGCACGCCCGAGTCGATGCTGATCACGATGACGCAAAACGGCATGGACCCGATCGCTTGCGCCAGCGCCATCGCGCGCATGGAAACCGACCCGGCCTACCTGGCCGGGCGCAAGATCCAGCAGCTTCAGTACAAGCTCGAATCGGTGATGGCCAACCAGCAAAAGCTGTGGGAGATGGCGCCTCATTACGAGCGCGTGGAAAAGCGCAGTCACGTGCCGCTGCACGAGTTCATGGAGCGCTACGTGTGGGGCAGCCGCCCGCTGGTGCTCACCGGCGTGGCCGCCGACTGGCCGGCGATGAAGAGCTGGTCGCCGCAGGACCTGAAAGCCCGCTTCGGCCAGCACGAGGTGCAGATCCAGGCCGAGCGCAGCGCCGACCCGAAGTACGAGCAGAACAAGATGAAGCACCAGCGCCAGGTGCGGCTGGCCGATTTCGTCGACCAGGTGCTCGCCGGCGGCGCCACCAACGACTACTACCTCACCGCCAACAACGAAGCCCTGCGCCGCCCCGAGTTCGCACCGCTGCTGAAAGACATCGGCACGCTGCATGAGGTGTGCAACCGCGACGAGCTGCCGCAGCGCTCGTCGTTCTGGTTCGGCCCGGCCGGCACGGTGACGCCGCTGCACCACGACACGCTGATGCTGATGCACACGCAAATCGTCGGCCGCAAGCGCTGGCGCTTCATCTCGCCGCTGGACACGCCGCGCCTGTACAACCACTACGAGGTCTACAGCCCGATCGACCTCGACGCGCCCGACCTGCACCGCTACCCCGATTTCAAGGACGTGAAAGTGCTGGAAGTGATCGCCGAGCCCGGCGACACGGTGTTCCTGCCGCTGGGCTGGTGGCACCAGGTGCGCTCGCTCGACGTGAGCCTGTCCTTCTCGTATTCGAACCTCGCGGTGCCCAACCACTACAGCTTCAAGAACCCGTCGATCCACAACTGGTGAGCAGCGCGGCGCGCACCTAGAATCGACGGCTCTCTTGCCGGGGTTGGCCCGGCACCAGCCCCGAGACGCCCATGACCCGCAAGCTCTTCGTCACCACCGCCCTGCCCTACGCCAACGCACCGTTCCACGTCGGGCACATGATGGAATACATCCAGGCCGACATCTGGGTGCGCTTCCAGCGCATGGTGGGCAACGAAGTGCACTTCGTCTGCGCCGACGATGCGCATGGCGCGCCGATCATGATCGCGGCCGAAAAGGCCGGCAAAACGCCGCAGCAGTTCGTGGCCGAGATCGCCGCCGGGCGCAAGCAGTACCTCGATGGCTTTCACATCGGCTTCGACAACTGGCATTCGACCGACGGCCCCGAGAACCACGCGCTGGCACAAGACATCTACCGCGCGCTGCGTGAGAACGAGCTGATCGAAGAGCGGGTGATCGAGCAGTTCTTCGATCCGGTGAAGGCCATGTTCCTGCCCGACCGCTACATCAAGGGCGAGTGCCCGCGCTGCGGCACGAAAGACCAGTACGGCGACAACTGCGAGAACTGCGGCGCCGTCTATGCACCCACCGACCTGAAGAACCCGTATTCGGCGCTGAGCGGCGCGACGCCGGTGCTCAAGAGCAGCTCGCACTTCTTCTTCCGCCTGTCGTCGGAGCGTTGCGTCGAGTTTCTGAAGGGCTGGACGGCAGAGGCCGCGGCCGATGGCACGCCGCGCCTGCAGCCCGAGGTGCTGAACAAGATCAAGGAATGGTTCACCACCGACGAGCTGGGGCACGTCGGCTTGAACGACTGGGACATCAGCCGCGATGCACCCTACTTCGGCATCGAGATCCCTGACGCGCCGGGCAAGTACTTCTATGTGTGGCTCGATGCGCCGGTGGGCTACCTCGCGTCGCTGAAGAACTACTTCGACAAGACCGGCCGCGACTTCACCGCCTTCATGGCCGACCCGAACGTGGAGCAGATCCACTTCATCGGCAAAGACATCATCACCTTCCACACTCTGTTCTGGCCGGCGATGCTGCACTTCAGCGGCCGCAAGGTGCCGAACCACATCTTCGTGCACGGCTTCCTCGCGTTGAGCGGCGAGAAGATGAGCAAGAGCCGCGGGACGGGCATCTCGCCGTTGAAGTACCTGCAGTTGGGGATGAATGCGGAGTGGCTGCGCTACTACATCGCGGCCAAGCTCAACGGCCGCGTGGAAGACATCGACTTCAACCCCGATGACTTCATCGCGCGTGTCAACTCCGACCTGGTCGGCAAGTACATCAACATTGCCAGCCGGGCCGCGGGGTTCCTGACCAAGCGTTTCGGCGGCGAGCTGGGCACGATCGCAGCCGACGGCGAAGCGCTGCTGACACTGCTGCGTGCCGACAGGGAAATGATCGCCGAGCTCTACGAATCGCGCGACTACGGCAAGGCCCTGCGCCAGGTGATGCTGCTCGCCGACCGGGTGAACGAGTACGTCGACGCCAACAAGCCCTGGGAGCTGGCCAAGCTGCAGGGCATGGATGCGCGCCTGCACGACGTGTGCACCGTGTGCATAGAAGCCTTCCGCCTGCTCACGATCTATCTCAAGCCGGTGCTGCCTGCCCTGACCGAGCAAGTCGAGGCGTTTCTGCGTGTGGCGCCGATGAGCTTTGCCGATGCCAACCGCGCCCTGGGTTCGCACACCATCGGCGAGTACAAACACGTGATGCAGCGCGTCGATCCCAAGCTGCTCGAAGCCTTGTTCGAACCCACCGTCGTCGAAGCCCCGCCGCCCGGTGGCGAACCGCTCGCCGCCGAGATCAAGATCGACGACTTCAGCAAGGTCGACCTGCGCATCGCCAAGATCGTCAACTGCGAACACGTCGAAGGCTCCGACAAGCTGCTGCGCTTGACGCTCGACGTCGGCGAGGGCAAGACGCGCAACGTCTTCAGCGGCATCAAGTCGGCTTACAAGCCCGAAGACCTGATCGGCAAGTTCACCGTGATGGTGGCCAACCTGGCACCTCGCAAGATGAAGTTCGGCCTCAGCGAAGGCATGGTGCTCGCCGCCTCGCACGCCGACGAGAAGAACAACCCCGGCCTCTACGTGCTCGAGCCCTGGCCGGGCGCGACACCTGGCCTGCGGGTACGCTGACCGCATGGCCCTTCACCTGCATCCATTTCGGCCCCGCCTGCTGGATGCACTGAAGGGCTACAACCGCCAGCATTTCTTCGCCGACCTCGGCGCCGGCATCACCGTCGGCATCGTGGCGCTGCCGCTGGCCATGGCCTTTGCCATCGCCTCGGGCGTCAAACCCGAGCAAGGCATCTTCACGGCCATCATCGCGGGCTTCATCGTCTCGGCGCTGGGCGGCTCCAGCGTGCAGATCGGCGGGCCGGCGGGCGCCTTCATCGTCATCGTCTACGGCATCCTGCTGCGCTACGGGCTGACGAACCTGCTGATCGCCACCGCGCTCGCCGGCGTGCTGCTGTTCCTGATGGGCCTGTTCAAGCTCGGTGCGCTGGTGCGCTACATCCCGGTGACCATCGTGATCGGCTTCACCAACGGCATTGCGGTGCTGATCGGGTTCTCGCAGATCAAGGACCTGCTGGGCCTGCAGATCGGCAAGCTGCCGAGCGACTTCTTCACGCAGGTCTACGCCCTGGTCACGCACCTGGGAAGCGTCAACCCCTATGCCATGGCGCTCGGGGCCGTGTGCGTGCTGATGCTGTTCGGCTGGCCGCGCCTGTTCGCCAGCGGCTCCCTACTTCCGCCGGCGATGCTCGAAGGGCGCACGCTGCGCACCGCCTCGCGCGTGCCGGGCCCCATCGTCGCGCTGGTCATCCTCTCGGTGATCGCCTTCGCGCTGAAGCTGCCGGTGGAGACCATCGGCACGCGCTTCGGCGGCATCCCGCAGAGCCTGCCGTCGCTCGAGTTGCCGCCGTTCAGCTGGCAGAGCGCCAAGGAGCTGCTGTTCCCCACGCTGACCATCGCACTGCTCGGCGCCATCGAATCGCTGCTGTGCGCGCGCATTGCCGACAACCTCATCGACCGGCCTCGGCACGACCCCAACCAGGAGCTGATGGCGCAGGGCGTGGCCAACATGGTGGTGCCGTTCTTCGGCGGCATCCCGGCCACCGGCACCATCGCCCGCACGGTGACCAACATCCGCGCGGGTGCTTACAGCCCGGTCGCCGGCATCGTTCACTCGCTGACACTGCTGGTCATCGTGCTGGCCGCGGCCCCGCTGGCGCTGAACGTGCCGCTGGCCGTGCTGGCCGGCATCGTGCTGTTCGCCGCCTGGAACATGGGCGAATGGCACGAGTTCGCCCGCCTGCGCCATTTCAGCGTGCCCTACCGCACGGTGCTGCTGGGCACCTTCTTCCTGACCGTGGTGTTCGATCTCACGGTGGCGGTGCAGGTCGGCCTGGTGCTCGCCTGCTGCTTCTTCATCTACCGGATGAGCATGCTGTTCCGCGTGGAATTCGCGCCCGACAGCCCGCCCGGCGTGCGGGTGTACCGGCTCTACGGCGCGCTGTTCTTCGGTGCCGTCAGCAAGGTCGAAGCGGTGGCGCACGGCCTGCCCGAAGGCACCCGCGCGGTGGTGCTCGAAATGCACCAGCTGGTGTCGATGGACAACTCCGGGTTGGACGTGCTGATGCAGCTGCACCGCGCCCTGGCGCGCCAGGGCGTAAAGCTGGTGCTGTGTGACCTGAACGAGCAGCCGCGCGCGATGATCCACCGCGCGGCCTTCGATGCCGAGCTGGGCGAGATGAACATCACCACCCACCTGGGGGCTGCGCTGGCCCGGGCGAGCGCGGCCGCCTGACGGTCGCGGCGGCTTCTTCAAGGCCTGAAAAGGGTCGGATTTCGAGGCCCGCTAAAATCGCGGCCTTCACTCTGGCGCCCACCGACCATGCCTCTCTTCTGGAAAGCCTACAAGTCCGACGTCACCTCGTTCATCGAGGAGCTCAAGGCCAAGAAGCCGACGCTGGAAAACGAGCAGCGCCAGGGCCGCGCGCTGTTGTGGGACAAGCCCATCGACCGCCCCACGCAGGCCGAGTACAACGATGCGCGGGTCGCGCAGCAGCCTTACGTCTACCAGACCAAGCGCTAGTCTTCCCGTGAGCAATGAGGCCATGGCGCAGGACGCGCCCGAGGCGGCCACCGCCCCGAATGTCGTGGACCACGTGGCCGTGGCCCGCCTGTATGGCGAGCCGCTGTTCACGATGCCGCATGACCTCTACATCCCGCCGGATGCGCTGGAGGTGTTTCTCGAAGCCTTCGAAGGCCCGCTGGACTTGCTGCTCTACCTGATCCGCAAGCAGAACTTCAACATCCTCGACATCCCGCTGGCCAGCGTGACGCGCCAGTACCTGGCCTACGTCGAGCAGATCCGCAAGACCAACCTCGAGCTCGCCAGCGAATACCTGCTGATGGCGGCGATGCTGATCGAGATCAAGTCGCGCATGCTGCTGCCGCCGAAGAAGGTGGCCGAGGGCCAGGAACCCGAAGACCCGCGTGCCGAGCTGGTGCGCCGCCTGCTGGAATACGAGCAGATGAAGCTGGCCGCTGCACGGATCGACCGCTTGCCCGTGATCGGCCGCGATTTCCTGCGGGCCCAGGTGACCATCGAGCAGTCGCTCAGCCCGCGCTTCCCTGATGTCGACGCCGACGAGCTGCGTGCCGCCTGGCAAGACATCCTGAAGCGCGCCAAGCTCACCCAGCACCACACCATCACCCGCGAACAGCTGAGCGTGCGCGAGCACATGAGCATCGTGCTGCGCCGCCTGCAAGGCCGTCGCTTCGCGATGTTCGAAGACCTGTTCGACGTGAGCCGCGGCCCGCAGGTGCTGGTGGTGACCTTCATCGCCATGCTCGAACTCTCGCGCGAGCACCTGCTCGAAGTGACGCAAGCCGAGGCGTTCGCGCCCATCTACGTGCGCCTGGCCTACCAGCCGGCCTGACGCCCTTCCCGCCACCGCGCCGGCGCATCTGGCTAGACTGCGCGCCGTGCCCCCTGGAGACCCTTCCATGCAAGAAGCCGCCGTTCGTGTCCACCCTCGCCCCGCCACTCCTGTCGACACCCCCGAGCGCTGGTCGGTGGCCGAGATCGAGGCGCTGTTCGCGCTGCCCTTTGCCGAGCTGATGCACCAGGCGCAGACGGTGCACCGCACGCATTTCGACCCGACCGAGGTGCAGCTCTCCACGCTGCTGTCGATCAAGACCGGCGGCTGCCCGGAAGACTGCTCCTACTGCCCGCAAGCGGCTCGCTACGACACCGGTGTCGAGGCGAGCAAGCTGATGGAACCCGAGGCCGTGCTCGAGGCCGCCCGCCGCGCGCAGGCCGCTGGCGCCACGCGCTTCTGCATGGGCGCCGCCTGGCGCGGCCCGAAGGACCGCGATGTGGAGAAGGTGGCCGAGCTGATCAGTGCGGTGAAGTCGCTGGGCCTGGAGACCTGCGCCACGCTCGGCATGCTGGAAGACGGCCACGCCGAAACGCTGCAAGAGGCCGGCCTCGACTACTACAACCACAACATCGACACCGCACCCGACAAGTACGGCGACATCATCAGCACCCGCCAGTACGAAGACCGGCTCGACACGCTGCAACGCGTGCGCGGTGCCGGCGTGAAGGTGTGCTGCGGCGGCATCGTCGGCATGGGCGAGACGCGCACGCAGCGCGCCGCGCTGATCGCCGCGCTGGCCAACCTCGACCCGTACCCGGAGTCGGTGCCCATCAACAACCTAGTGCAGGTCGAAGGAACGCCGCTGCACGGCCAGGCCAAGCTCGACCCGCTGGAGTTCGTGCGTGCGATCGCCGTGGCGCGCATCACGATGCCGACCTCGCGTGTGCGCCTGTCGGCCGGCCGCCAGCAACTCGGCGACGCCGTGCAAGCCCTGTGCTTCATGGCCGGCGCCAACTCCATCTTCTACGGCGACAAGCTGCTGACCACCGGCAACCCCGACGTCCAGGCCGACCGCGAACTGCTCGACCGGCTGGGGATGAAGACCTCATGACGGACGCCAGCAGCGTGCCTGCCGCTTCGGTGCCAAACCTCTACGGCAGCGGCACATCGGCCGCGAAAGAGCGCAAGCCGATGACGCTGCACAAGCTGCGCGAGATGCAGGCCGCCGGCGAGCCCATCGTCATGCTGACCTGCTACGACGCGAGCTTTGCCAAGGTGGTCGACTCAGCCGGGGTGGATTGCGTTCTGGTCGGCGATTCGCTCGGCATGGTGCTGCAGGGCCGCTCCAGCACCTTGCCGGTGACGGTGGACGAGATGGCGTACCACCTTCGCTGCGTCGCGGCGGGCAATCGCAACGCCTTTCTGATCGGCGACCTGCCGTTCGGCAGCTACCAGGAATCGCCCGAACAGGCTATGCGCAGCGCCACCGCGCTGATGCAGGCCGGTGCGCAGATGGTGAAGCTCGAAGGTGGCGGCTGGACGGCCGAGACGGTGCGCTTCCTGGTCGAACGGGGCGTACCGGTGTGTGCCCACCTCGGCCTCACGCCACAGTCGGTGCATGCGCTGGGCGGGTACCGTATCCAGGGTCGAAGTGCCGATGGCGCGGCCACCTTGCTGCAACACGCGCGAGAGCTTTCCGACGCAGGCGCCGCGATGTGTGTACTGGAGCTCGTGCCATCTGCCGTCGCCCGCGAGATCACCGAGAAAGTGGCGATGGCCACCATCGGCATCGGTGCCGGCCAGGGCTGTTCGGGTCAGGTGCTGGTGCTGCACGACATGCTGGGCGTGACGCAAGGCAAGCTGCCGCGCTTCGTGCGCAACTTCATGGAAGGCGCGCCGTCGATCGAAGCTGCGATTGCGCGCTACGTGGCCGATGTGAAGTCGCGCACGTTCCCAGACGACGCACTGCACGGCTACTGAGAATGAAAATTCTCCACACCATCGCCGAACTGCGCGCGGCACTACCCGGCCCGCAGTCGTGCGCCTTCGTTCCCACGATGGGCAACCTGCACGAAGGCCACCTGGCTCTGGTGCGCCAGGCCAGACAACACGGCCTGCCGGTGGTGGCCAGCATCTTCGTCAACCGCCTGCAGTTCGCGCCGCACGAAGATTTCGATCGTTACCCGCGCACGCTGCCGCGCGATGCCGAGCTGCTCAAGGGCGCCGGCTGCGATCTGGTGTTCGCCCCCGACGAGCGCGAGATGTACCCCGAGCCGCAAGCCTTCAAGGTGCTGCCCGACCCGGCGCTGGCCGACATCCTCGAAGGCCACTTCCGGCCCGGCTTCTTCACCGGCGTGAGCACCGTCGTGATGAAGTTGTTCTCGATCGTGCAGCCCAAGGTCGCGGTGTTCGGCAAGAAGGACTACCAGCAGCTGATGGTGATCCGCCGCATGGTCGAGCAGTTCGCGCTGCCGCTCGCCATCGAAGGCGGCGAAACGCGCCGCTCGGGCGAGGGCCTGGCCCTGTCGTCGCGCAACGGCTACCTGAGCCCCGCCGAGCTGACCGAGGCGCTGGCCTTGTCGCAAACGCTGAAGCGCCTGGCCGAAGAATTCCGCGCCCGCGCTGAAGCACTCGACCAATTCGAAGCACAGGCTCGCGACAGCCTGTCGACCCGCGGCTGGCAGCCCGACTACCTGACGGTGCGCCGCCGCAGCGACCTGCTGCCACCCAAGGTAACAGACGCCCTGGCTCCGCTGGTGGTGCTGGGTGCCGCACGCCTGGGCAACACCCGGCTGATCGACAACCTCGAGTTCTGAGGCAGGCCTACAAGACCTCGCTCCTGATGAACGCCGCGGCATTGGCCGCCATGAAAAACGGCTCCCTCTCGGGAGCCGTTTTTCTTTCAGCAACGAATGCCGCCGACTACTTGAACGCGTATCCCAGGCTCGCGTAGTAGAAGCGCCCACGTGGGTCGGTGAACGACGCCGCATAGCCCGCAGCGTGCGACCCGTACGACGACACCGCAGTAAATGGCGGCTCCTTGTCAAACAGGTTGCGGATGCCCAGGCGGATCGTCACGTCCTTCACGCCCTTGTACATGCCCGAGAGGTTCCAGCGGACAGAGTCCTTCACCTTGTACTCCTCGTGCACGCCGACATTGGCTTCGACCAGCGTGGCCGATTCGGTCCAGCCCTTGACGAAGACGTTCTCGAGCGCCACGCCCCAGTCGTCGCGCTGGAAGTCGAAGCTCAGGCTGTGCTGCCAGCGCGGATGCGGCTGCACGCTGCCGCCATCGCCCGCCGTGCCCACGTAGCTGGTGAAATCGCCACCCCGGTAGGCTTGGCGTTTCCAGCTGCTGACGTAGGTGCCGTTCAAGTTGACTGCGAGCTTGCCGATGTCATCAAGGTTCCAGCGCGTGCTGATGTCGATGTCGAAGCCCGATGTCTTCAAGTCGCCCAGGTTTTCGACCGGCGTGTCGATGTAGCTGATAAAACCATCAGGCGTGCGGTGGATGCGGCTGCTGAACTTCGCCAGCAGCGCCAGGTCGGTCAGGATCGCATCACCCGTGACCACGCTGATCTGGTCTTTCTTTTCGATGTACCAATAATCGATCGTGGTCGACAGCCACTTCACCGGCTCCAGCACCAGGCCCGCCGAGAACTGGCGCGATTTCTCGGGCTTGAGGTCGCTCGACGATGCGAAGCGCTCGTTGAACTGGCTCTCGCAACGTGCATCGTTGGCGATCGGGCACGCCGGGTCGACCAGCGAGTTCGCGGTATTGGTCATCGAGGACGGGCTGTTGACGTCCCACAGCGACGGTGCGCGGAAGCCCGTGCCGGCCGCCGCGCGCAGCAGCATCGCGGGCGAAGCCTGCCAGCGGATGCTGGCGCGCGGGTTGAAGGTCGAGCCGAAATCGCTGTAGCGGTCGAAGCGCGCCGCAAGACCGCCCTCCCAACCCTTGGCGAACGGGGCCGTCACTTCGGAGTACAGCGCAATCACGTTGCGGCTGGCCTTGGTCTCGGGCACGGTGCCCTCGCCGCCAATGTGCAGGCCTTGGCGGTACTCGTCGTTGACCGGCTTGTCGCTGGCCTGTTCGTGCCGGACGTCGAAGCCGAAAGCCGCCGCCAGCTGGCCGCCGGGCAGGGCCATGAATTCGCGGCTGGCCTTGCCGTCGATCACAGTGGTGGTGCTGGTTGACTTGCGCATGTCACCTTCAAGCAGCGTGCTGCGCAGCAGGGCATCACCGGCCGCATCGTTCGGCCCGAAAGGGTTGATCAGGCCGGTGGCCAGTGCGGCGATGAAGCGGGGTTCGCTGATGTAGCCGTGGTAGATGAGCTTGCCGCCCCCACGGGCCAGGGTCAGGGCCGAGTCGTAGTCCCACCCACTGACCGTGCCCTTGAGGCCACCGACGACACGCGTCTGCTCGTTGATGGTGTCGTTGATCCGGTTGCCCACCGGCAAGGCGCGCATCGAGATCTCGGCGACGCCCGTGGTCGGCACCGTGTAGCCCAGGCTGGTCAGCAGAGCCGCCGGGAAGTAGACACTCGTTACCGGAATAGCAAAGCTCGGGTAGCTCGCAGTCACCGGGTTCAGGTGGCCCGCGGTCGAGTCGATCGGCACCGGCGCGACACGGCCGGTGCCGTGCGCGCGGGCATACGAAGCCTCAGCAAAGAACTCGTTGTCGGCGTCGATGCGGCGGGTGAACCGCGCGAACAGGTCGCCCTTCTTCTGATCGGGCATGTTGTCCAGCGTGGCCGCATAGATGAAGCGGCAGCGCAGCAGCGGGGATCCGTTCGGCGTGGTGCCGGCGTTCTGGGTGGTGGTGTTCTCCGGGTTGCAGGCTGCGAAGTTCGGGTCGGTGAAGGTGCCGTTGCTGACGTAGGCACCCGGGCTCAGGCCGTAGTCGACGAGCCGCCCCGGGAACGCACGGCCCGAGGTGGGCGGGTCCGAACCGGGAATCTCCTGGACCCCGCGGTTGTAGAGCTTCTGGTCAACGGCCCGGATGCGGGTGTTGTCCTGGTAGTTGCCGGTGAGCAGGAAGTTGTAGCCGTCGGAGGACAGGTCGCCCAGGCCGTAGGCCGCGCTGAGGCCGGTTTCCTTGCCACCGATGTTGGCCTGGGTGTTGCCATAGCGCAGGGTCAGTTCACCCTTTTTGTAGTCGCGCCGAGTGATGAAGTTAATCACCCCGCCGACCGCATCGGTGCCGTACACCGCAGAGGCACCGTCGCGCAGCACCTCGATGCGCTCGATGGCTGCGAACGGGATGCTGTTCAAGTCGACCGACACCGTGCCGCCGATGCTGCCGAACGGGTGGTTCGCCAGGCGGCGGCCGTTCAACAGGACCAGGGTCGAGTTGGCGCCCAGTCCGCGCATGTTGGCATTGGCGGTGGCATAGCCAGCGCCCTGCGTGGTGTCGGACAGCAAGCCGGCGCTCGCCGAGACGCGCTGGATCAGCGTTTCGACATTCGTCGCGCCGCTGCGCTCGATCTGCTCGCGGGTGATCACGGTGACCGGCAGGGCGGTTTCCGAGTCCACCCGGCGAATCGACGAGCCGGTGATCTCCACGCGTTCCAGCTGCTGCTGTGCCACGGCCTGTCCGGCGGCGAGCACCATGCCGCCGCCAAAGGCCAGGGCCAGCGCCCGTTGAATCTTCGTCTTTCGATACATAAGGTTCCTCCTCCTTCCCTTGTGGGGAAGTGCTATCGGTTGATGAAAGATTCCGGGCAGCGGCGCTCAGGAACTGCTCGGAATGGCCGGCGGGTGGCCGGTGACGGGGGACTCCTTCCTGAGCGGCTTTTTGTATGTGTTGTCCTCGTGGCTCTGCGTGAGAGGTTTTGTTCTGAGGCCGACACCCCGCGATCGAAAGCGAGGTCGGCCAATTGGGTGGAGCGCGCTCGCAAGCGCTGTGCCATGCCTGTTCACCGTTATGGCTCAGTCGTCTGCTTCTGACAAGGCGGGCAGGCCCTGAGCTGCGGCGATTTGGGGCCGCCACACGACAGCGTGCTTGACGAAACTTGCCGTGCTGATTGCAGACCAGGTGACCATCGCCTACGCGAGGTTCGCCCCTTGCTACACCTCCTGAACGCACATTGACGCCGCCATGAAAAGCGGCTCCCGCGAGGGAGCCGTTTTCTTTGGGGTTACGTCGTCATTGCGCTCTTTGCCACTCCCCGCGACCGGGAATGACCAGCTCAGCTCCCCGGTGACCGCACGCCGAGCTTGAAGCCGATCATGGCCCGCAGCTTGTTGGGCACCACGGGCTTCACCAGCAGGTGGAAGTCGTGCTCCTGGGCTTCGGCTTCGTGGCCGGTCATGGTGCTGCCGGTGACCATGATGGCCGGCACCTCGTCGCCGAAGCGCTGGCGCAAGGCCTGGATGGCTTCGACGCCGGTGCGGCCCTGTTCCAGCCGGTAATCGACGATCAAGAGGTCGGGCCGAGAGCTGATGGGGTCGGCTGACTGCGCCCAGGCGTGGCTGGCTTCCACCGTCTCGAACGACGCCACTTGCGCCCCCCAGCCTTTCAGCAGCACCTCGAGCCCGCCGCGCACTGCCGGTTCGTCTTCGACGACGACGATGAACTTGCGGTCGAGCGTGATGCCGAGCGGCGCCTTGCCGGCCACGTCGCTCGGCCCGCGTGCACGGGGCACCTTGCCCGCGGGCAGCTGCAACGAAAACACGGTGCCGCGGCCCAATTCGGAACGCAGCGACAGCGGCACGTCGATCAGCCCGGCCAGGCGCTTGACGATGGCCAGCCCCAGGCCCAGGCCCTTGCGCTGCTGTGGCGACAGCGTCTCGCTGTAGGGCACCTGGTAGAACTCTTCGAAGATGTGCTCCTGCTCGCGCTCGCGGATGCCCATGCCGGTGTCCCACACCTGCAGCAGCAGGTGGCCGCTACGCCGCCGGCAGCTCACCAGCACGCTGCCGTCGTTGGTGTAGCGGATGGCGTTGGACACAAGGTTGCGCATGATGCGCTCCACCAGCACCGGGTCGGCGTAGATGTTGTGGGCCGCCCCGCGGAAGCGCAGGCTCAGGCCCTTCTCGAACGCCACCGGCTCGAAGTGCAGGCGCAGCTTGCGGAAGATCTCGCCGACGTTGAAGTGCTCGGGCGTCACATCGACGCCGCCGGTGTCGATCTTGGTGATGTCGAGCAGCTCCGAGAACAGCCCTTCCAATGCATCCACCGAACCGTTGATGCTGGCCACGAGGTGGGTCACTTCTTCGTCGTGGCTGCGCTGGCGCAGGGCTTCGGCGAACAGGCCCATGGCATGCAGCGGTTGACGCAGGTCGTGGCTGGCCGCGGCGAAGAACTGCGTCTTGGCGCGGTTGGCCACTTCGGCCTCCTGGCGGGCTTTGTCGGCCGCGGCCTTCTCGGCGCGCAGCTGGATCAGCAGCTGGTCGGCGCGCACCTTGATCTGCATCAGCCCTTCATTGTTCTTGCGATACAGGCGCGCCAGCATCACCGTGATGCCGAAGACGACGAGCAGGTACGCCGCCAACAGCAGGCTCTTGGAATCGCCGGGCAGCGCCACGCGCACGATCAGCGGCGCCAGGCAAAGTGCGCAGAACTCGTAGAAGGTGTTGTGCTGCGGCGAAAGAATCTGCATGCCGGCCATGCAGAAGCTGTAGATCGTGAGGATCAGGATCAGCTTCTCCGACGCGTTGCCGTAGCCGTAGAAGAACCACGCCGCCACGCCCCACAGCAGGCCGGCGCACAAGGTGGTGGCGCGCCAGGCCTGGTACCAGCGCAGCAGGGCAGCGCGATCGTCGTTAGGCCGGTGGCTGAAGCCGTATGACATCCAGGCCCGCACCAGGCCGAGCACGCCCAGCACGATCAGCCACGCCAGCATGCCGGGCCGCGGCACCAGCTTCCAGAACTGGCTGACCGTGACGCTCACGCCCAGGATCATCGCGATCGTGGTGGTGGGCAGGTAGGCGTAGATGTCGGCCACGCGCTCGGCTGCGGCCTGGTCTTCGAGCATCGCGCGAGTCGCGGCGTCGACACCGGCTGCACCGGGGGCGTCGTGCGCGCCCGGTGATGCGGCGGGCTTCTCGTGGCCGGGCAGGAGCGTGATCATCGCGTCAACGCGGCGTGCTGCCGCGCCAGGCTGAGAAGCCGCCGTGCTGCTGGCTCATCTGGCTGACGGCCAGCACGGCCTGGGTGCGCGAACTCACGCCGAGCACGCGCAGCACCGCGGCCACGTGGTCCTTGACGGTTTCGACCGACACGCCCAGATCGCGCGCGATCAGCTTGTTGGGGTGGCCTTGCAGCAGCAGCGCGAGTACATCGGTCTGGCGCGGCGTGAGGCCAAGCGATTCCAGGCTGGGCTGGGTCTGGAAGCCGCTGTCGGTGGCTTCCTTGGTGACGACGTTGAGCTGGCTGCTGAGCACGTCCGTGCTGCGCCGCGTGACCGGTGGATCCACGCCGATGCTCATCGGCGGCACGTAGATGCCACCCGACATCACCATGTGCAGCGCCTCGAACAGCGTCTCGTTGGTGGCGCGCTTGGGCACGAACCCCATGGCGCCGAGGTCGATGGAGCGGATCACGTCGCTGGCACGGTCGGAGGCCGAGACCACCACCACCGGCAGGGCCGGGTAGGCAGAGCGGAACTCGACCAGCAGGTCGAACCCATTGGCGTCGCCGAGCTGCAGGTCGAGCAGCACGAGGTCGAAATCGTTCGCGGCCTTCAGCGCCTCGCGGGCAGCGCGGGCACTGCCCGCCCCGACCACCTTGACGTGGTCGCCCAGCCCCTTGATGACCGTTTGCAATGCCGAAAGAATCAGCGGGTGGTCATCGACCAGCAGGACCTTCATTGTTATTCCCCCATAGGTGTGTGCGAGTGGCGATCCTATGCCAGGCCCAGCGGCCCAGGCCTCCCTCCAATGGGGGTCGAAAGGTGTGTCCGCCTGGTTTCAGGCGTACCGGCGGGCAAGCGACTCGGCCACGCACACCGGTTTGGCAGAGCCTTCGCGCTCCATCGTGCATTCGATGGCCACCTGCGCACCACCTTCGAGCGGGATGTATTCGAGCAGCTTGAAGCGCCCGCGCAACTTGCTGTTGACCGGCACCGGCGACGGGAAGCGCACCTTGTTCAGGCCGTAGTTCACGCCCATCTTCACTTCCGTGACATGGAAGGCAGTTGCCGTCATCTCGGGCAGCAGGCTCAGTGTGAGAAAGCCGTGGGCAATCGTCGTGCCGAAAGGGCCCTCCTTGGCGCGCTCGGCGTCGAGGTGGATCCATTGGTGATCGCCGGTCGCATCGGCGAACTGGTTGATCCGTTCCTGCGTGACGGTCAGCCACTCGCTGACGCCGAGTTCCTGGCCGACCAGGGCCTGCAGGTCCGAAATCTTCTCGAAAGTCTTCATGCATCGATCCAGGTGATGAGGGGCTGCCACTGCTCCATGTCGCGCTCGACCCGGCTGGGCGCCACGTCCCACAGGGTGAGGCCGCGGGCGGCCAGGTGAACGTAGTTCTGAGTGTCCCGCAGGAAGGTGACGACCGGCGTCTCCAAGGTGCCAAGAAAGCTGCGCAGCTGGTCGGCCGAGATGGTGCCTTCGCGGATGCGCATGCCCACCACGCCAACCGACACCTTGTCGCCGCGGCGGTGCGCCAGCAGCTCGCCGATGAAGGCGTGGGTGGCGTGGATGTCGAAGATGCTCGGCTGCAGCGGCACGATCACCTTGTCGGCGATCTTCATCACCTCGTCGAGACGCTTGCCGTGCAGGCCGGCGGGGGTGTCGAGCACCACATGGGTGGTGCCCTTGGGCGGGCGCACCACCTCGTCGTGCGCAAGATCCCAGCTGGCGATCTTCGGCAGCCCTTCGGGCCGCAAAGACAACCAGGTGCGGGCCGACTGCTGGCGGTCCACGTCTCCCAGCATCACCGCATGCCCGGCATGGGCCAGATAGCCCGCCACGTTGGTCGACAAGGTGCTCTTGCCCACCCCACCCTTCGGATTGGCCACCACGATCACCGGCATGCGCTGCTCCCGAGTTGTGGATGTACCGGACAAGCCCCCGCCACGCTCGGACTCGTTCGGTACATCCTGGACGTTTGCGGTTATGTTAACGGGCACCCGCTTTCTCCCAACTCAAGATTTACCCATGACCCAAGCGACCGACATCCTCGTGATCACGGCCCACCCGCACATGGAGCTGTCGCGCATCAACCGCCGCCTGATGCGTGCCGCCGCCGATGTGCCGCGGGTCCAGGTGCGCGACCTGTACGCGCTCTACCCCGACTACCTGATCGACGTGCCTGCCGAGCAGGCCGCCCTCTCGGCCGCGCAGCTGGTGGTCTGGCAGCACCCCATCCACTGGTACCACATGCCCCCGCTGATGAAGCTCTGGGTCGACGAGGTGCTGGCCTTCGGCTGGGCCTACGGGCCCGAAGGCGGCGCGCTGAAGGGCAAAGACCTGTGGCTGGTCGCCAGCACCGGCGGCCCCGACGACTCGTACCAGCCCGCCAGCTACAACCGCTACCACTTCGAAGCCTTCATGCCCCCTTACGAACAGACCGCCACCCTGTGCGGCATGCGCTTCCTGCCGCCGATGGTGCTGCACGGTGCCCACAAGGTGAACCACCACGACCTCGGGGCGCATGCCAAGACCCTGGCCGATCGCCTGGCCAACTACCCGGCCTGGCCCGAAATCGAAGGGCTGGAAGAGTGCATCGCCTGCGAGGTGCCCCTCTCCGCCCGCCCGCAAGACGAAGCGGCCAACACCGCCGGCGGTGCGCTGGCCGCCCACAGCGCCGAGGCAGCCTGATGGAACACGGCAGCTGGCTGACGGGCACCCTGGTCTACCTCGGTGCGGCCGTGCTGGCCGTGCCGCTGGCCAAGAAGCTGGGGCTCGGTTCCATCATCGGCTACCTGGGCGCGGGCATCGCCATCGGGCCCTGGGGCCTGCGGCTGGTCACCGACCCGCAAGACATGCTGCACTTCGCCGAGTTCGGCGTGGTGCTGATGCTCTTTCTCGTGGGGCTCGAACTGGAGCCGCGCCGCCTGTGGTCGCTGCGCAAGCCGATCTTCGGCTGGGGCAGCGCGCAGCTCTTCGGCTCGGCCGCGGTGCTGATGGCCATCGCCGTGGCGTTCGGCGTGCCCTGGCAGCTGGCGCTGGTGGGCGGGCTGGGCCTGGCGATGTCGTCCACCGCCATCGGCCTGGGCGTGCTGGGCGAGCGCAACCTGATGGCCACCACCAGCGGGCAAAGCCTGCTCAGCGTGGCGCTGCTGCAAGACATCGCGGCCATCCCCATCCTCGCGCTGGTGCCGCTGCTGGCGGCCAGCGAAGGCGCGCATGCCGATGGCAGCGCCTGGCTCGCGGCGGGCAAGGCCATCGGCGTGATCGCCACCATCGTGCTCGGCGGGCGCCTGCTGCTGCGCCCCGCGCTGCGCTGGATCGCCCGCAGCGACACGCCCGAGATCTTCACCGCCGCCGCGCTGCTGCTGGTGGTGGCCACCGCAGCACTGATGCAGGCGGTGGGCCTGTCGATGGCGCTGGGGGCCTTTCTCGCCGGCGTGCTGCTGGCTGAAAGCGAATACCGGCGCGAGCTTGAGACCGACATCGAGCCCTTCAAGGGCCTGCTGCTGGGCCTCTTCTTCATCGCCGTCGGCATGAGCATCGACTTCGCGGTGGTGCTGAAGCAGCCGCTGCTGATCACCGCCATCGTGCTGGGCTTCTTCGCGCTGAAGGCCGTGGTGCTGTGGGGCATGGGGCGCGCGATGCCGCTGCCCAAGCCGGAGCGCCCGGTGTTCATCATCCTGCTGGCGCAAGGCGGCGAGTTCGGCTTCGTGGTGTTCCAGACCGCGACGCAGGCGAAGGTGATCGATGCCGCCACTTCGTCGCTGCTGGTCGCGGCGGTGGCCATCTCGATGCTGCTGACGCCGCTGCTGCTGGTGGCTGCCGACAAATGGTGGATCCCGCTGCTGGCCAGGCACAAGCCGGTGAACATCGACGAAATCAGTGAGCAGCAGAACGCACCGGTGATCATTGCCGGCTTCGGCCGCTATGGGCAGATCGTCGGCCGGCTGATGTTTGCCAACGGCATCAACGCCACGGTGCTCGAGCACGACGCCGAGCAGGTTGAAGGCTTGCGCAAGTTCGGCTGGCTCACCTTCTATGGCGACGCCACGCGGCTCGACCTGCTGCGCACCGCCGGTGCCGCCAAGGCACGTGTGATCGTGGTGGCCATCGACGACGTGGAGCAGAGCCTGAAGCTAGTCGACGTGGTGAACGAGAACTTCCCGCAGCTGACCATCATCGCCCGCGCGCGCAACGTGACGCACTACTACGGCCTGCGCGAACGCGGCGTGAAGCTGATCGAACGCGAGACGCTCGACTCGGCGCTGATGAGCGCGCGCAGCGTGCTCGAAGCCATGGGCTGGGAGCGCCACCAGGCGCGCAACCTGGCCTTGCGCTTCAGGCGACACAGCATCGAGCTGCTGGAAGAGATGGCGCTGCACCGCACCGACGAGGCCAAGCTCATCGCCGTGGCCAAGCAAGGCCGGCAGCAACTTGAGCAGCTCTGGGCCAAAGAGCGTGAAGAGGCGCAAGAGCGCAAGCAGCGCGCGGTCTGGAGCGCCGAATCGGGCACTGAATCGAGCGAGGGCGCACCATGACGTCGACATCTTTCCTGCGAACCCACGGCTTCAAGTCTCTGCAGCCGGGCCGGCGGCTCATCGTGCTCGGCGCCGTGCACGGCAACGAAACCTGCGGCACACGCGGCATCGAGCGCGTGCTGGCCGAACTCGACAGCGGCGCGCTGCAGATCACCCGCGGCAGCGTGACCTTCGTGCCGGTGGCCAACCCGCTGGCCTACCGGAAAGGCCAGCGCGCCGGCGACCGCAACCTCAACCGCAACCTGCGGCCCAACGCCGACCCGCAAGACTTCGAAGACCGCATCGCCCACGTGCTGTGCCCGCTGCTGGCCGAGCACGAGGTGCTGCTCGATTTGCACTCCTTCCACACCGCCGGCGAACCGTTCGCGATGATCGGCCCGACCGACAACACGGGCACGCTCGAACCCTTCGCCCACGCCGCCGAGGAAGAAGCGCTGGCGCTGCGCCTCGGCCCGCGCCGCATCGTCGAAGGCTGGCTCGACACCTATGCCACAGGCGTGAAGAACCGGCTCCAGCGCGCGAGCCCCACCGACCGCGCGCAGATGCTCAGCACCGACCCGAGCTACGGCGTGGGCACTACCGAATACATGCGCAGCCAGGGCGGCTACGCCATCACGCTCGAATGCGGCCAGCATGCCGACCCGCAATCGCCCGAAGTGGCTTACCGCGCCATCCGCAACACCCTCGCGCACCTGAAGTTGGTGGACGAACCCGCGCCCCCGGCGCGCAGCGACATCGAACTGCTGCGCCTGGCCGAGGTGACCGACCGCCACCACGCCGACGACCGCTTCGCGCGCGAATGGGCCAGCTACGACCCGGTGAAGGCCGGCGAGGCCATCGGCACGCGAGCCGATGGCACGGTGCTGCGCGCGCCGAGCAGCGGTTTCATCGTGTTCCCCAACCCGGCGGCCACCCCCGGCAACGAGTGGTTCTACTTCGCGCTCAGGAGCAGCCGGGCGCTGAACCGCCGCGGCTGAATCGGCTCATGGCAAGGTGACCGCCTTCCTGTGCCGACCGTGCATCGCGGCGATGCACCGTCAGTGAAACCCGTCCCACAGCAGCTTGAGACCGGTGAGCAGCATGCCCGCGTAGACCAGCTTGTAGAAAAGCGCAGGCGGAATGTGAGGCACCAGGCGCACGCCGATCCACACGCCCACCGGTGCCAGCGGCATCAACACCAGCGCGGTGCTCATGTTGCGCAGGTCGATCAGGCCCAGCCAGGCATAGGGCACGACCTTGGAGAGATTCAGCGTCGCGAAGAAGATCGCCATGGTCGCGGTGAAGATCATCGGCGGCAGCCGCAAGGGCAGCACATAGGCGCTCACCGGCGGGCTGCCGGCGTGGGCCACAAAGCTCGTGAAGCCCGAGGCCGAGCCCAGCAGAAAGCCGAGCCAGCGCGGCGGTGGCGGCGCATCCGCACGCGGCGGGAACAGCAGGCGCTGCGCCAGAAAGAGCAAGGTCAACGCACCCACGATGCCCGATACGGTATGCGTCGGCAGCACGCCGAACATCAGGAGCCCGATGACCGTGCCCAGCAGCCCCGCCGGCAGCAGCAGGCGCAACAGCGTGCGGTCACGCTGGTGCCACAGCGCCTTGACGCCGGTGGCGTCCATCACCAGCAGAAGCGGCAGCATGATGGCCGCCGCCTGAGGCACGGGAATGGCCAGCGCCATCAGCGGCGTGGCCAGCGCGCCGAAGCCGGCACCGAAGCCGCTCTTGGCCAGCCCCATCATCAACACGACCGGCACGGCGACGGCATAAAACCCAGGGTCGGTGATCATGCAAAGGAAAAAGCGAGAATTCTCCGATGTTCACGCCCTCTCAGCACGACGTCCGCCGATTCTTTTGCGACACCCACCGCAAGCGCCGGCAAGGCCTGCCGCTCACGCCGATGGAAACCGTGGCCGCCGACTGGATCGGCGAGCACCCCGAGTACCACGCCGAGCTTGACGACGTGGAGGCCGCGCTGGCCGCCGTCTACGACGTCGAGGCCGGCCGCACCAACCCCTTCCTGCACTTGTCGATGCACCTGTCGATCAGCGAACAGGTCAGCATCGACCAGCCGCGCGGCATCAAGCAGGCCTATGCCCTGCTCGCCGCCAAGCGCGGCTCGGCGCATGAAGCGCAACATGAAGTGATGGAATGCCTGGGCGAGATGATGTGGGAGTCGCAGCGCAGCGGGTTGCCACCGGACGGCCACAAGTACATCGACTGCATCCGCCGCCGCGCGACCCGCTGACTGCACGCGCGAAGCGCCGTGCTTCATCAAGCAACGCCCGCGGATCCGGCTTTGCCGGTCCGCAGGGTGGCGCCCCTCGGGGGCTGAGTCCGGACTCAAACAGTCCAGTGGACTGTTTGTGCCTGGCGAAGAGTTGGGCCTCTGGCCCAACGCGGCCTGCAAGGCGGCAGCGAAGCGACTGGGGGGCCTTATTGCGCGTGCGCGCCAGACGTCTTGATCACCTTGGCCCACTTGTAAGACTCCGCGGTGATGAGCCGCCCGAAGGCGGCCGAGCCCATGCCGCTGGGGATGGCGCCTTGCGCCAGCATCGTCTGGCGCATGGCCTCGGTGCCGAGTGCGCGCGAGATCTCGGCGTGCAGCTTGCCGATGATCTCGAGCGAGGTGCCCGTGGGCGCCAGGATGCCGAACCACGAGGTCGCATCGAAGCCCTTGAGCAGCTGGCCGCCGGCTTCGTCGATCGTCGGCAGCTCGAGCATCGAGAACGAGCGCGTGGTGCTGGTCACCGCCAGCGCCTTGAGCTTGCCCGACTTGATGAGCGGCGAGGCCGACGGCAGGTTGTCGAACATCACGTCCATCTTGCCGGCGACCATGTCGGCCAGCGCCGGGCCCGAGCCCTTGTAGGGCGTGTGCGGCATCACCGTGCCGGTCATGGTCTTGAAGAGCTCGCCGGTGAGGTGGATTGAAGTGCCGCTGCCCGAACTCGCCATGTTGAGCTTGCCGGGGTTGTCTTTCGCGTACTTGATCAGGTCGAGCACGCTGCGGATGCCGGTCGATTCCATCTTGGCCGGGTTCATCACCAGCACGTTGGGCACATTGGCCACCAAAGTGATGGGCGCGAAATCCTTGATGGGGTCGAAGGGCAGGCCCGCGTAGAGCGCGCCGTTGATGGCCTGGGTGCCCACGGTGCCCATCAACAGCGTGTAGCCATCGGGCGGCGACTTCGCCACCTCGGCCGCCCCGAGGTTGCCCCCGGAGCCGCTCTTGTTGTCCACGCTGAAGGGTTGGTCGAACGCGCGTTGCAGCTGGGGCGCGAGCACGCGCGCCAGCACGTCGGTCGTGCCGCCCGTGGCAAATGGCACGACGATGCGCACCGGCTTGGCGGGCCAGGTATAAGCCAGCGCGTTCGGCGCGTGAAGAGCAACGGGGCTGGCTGCGGCGGCCAGCAGGAGACGGCGGCGTGTGAGGGCTGAATGCATGGGTTGCGGGGAGCAAAAGTACGAGCGCGATTGTGCGGACAGCCACATTCCTTGCAAGCGCAGAAATGAAGAATTTCTGCGCACTTCGCCACTTCGTTGCCTCGTGCCGACAGTGCGTCCGTCAGCGCCTCGGCACGCCGATTTTTGTCACTTCACCGTCACCCATCGCCACTCCAACCAGTTGTCGGGCCGGTGCACTGCGTCGACGTTCTGCCGCACGGCCCAGGGGATGACCTGGCGGTGCAGCGGGATGTTCAGCACCAGTTCGTTGTGCCGCTTCAGCAGCGACCTGATGAGCTGTTCGCGCTTCTTGGGATCGGGCTCTTTGCTCGACGCGATGGCCAGTTCTTCGAGCTGGGCGTCTTTGGCGCCGCCGAAATTCCACGAGCCGATGCCGCCCTCGCCTCGCCCGCGCAGCACCGGCGTGATCGTGACTTCGGCGTCGGTGATCTGGCCGCCCCAGCCCAGCATGTACATCGAGGTGTCGTACTTCTGCACCTTGGGGAAGTAGGACGAGCGCGGCATCGCGTTGACACGCACTTTCACGTTCAGCCGCGCCCACATCGAAGCGAGCGTCTGGCAGATTTCTTCGTCGTTGATGTATCGGTTGTTCGGGCAGTCGAGCGTGACTTCGAAGCCCTGCGGGTAGCCGGCGTCGGCCATCAGCTTCTTGGCGGCTTCCATGTCGTAGGGGAGGCGCTTCTCGATGTCGGGGTCGTTGTAGTCGCCCAGCGGCGATGACGTGATGCTGCCAGTGGGTTGCGCCTGGCCGCGCATCAGCTTGGTCTTGATGGTCTCGATGTCGACCGCCTGGTACAGCGCCTTGCGTACCCGCAGGTCCTTGAACGGGTTCTTGCCCTTCACGTTGCTGTAGAGCAGCTCGTCGCGCAGCTGGTCCATGCCGATGAAGACGACGCGGCTTTCCGGGCCGTCGATCACTTTCACGCCGCTGGTGTTGCGCAGCCGCGGCAGGTCTTGCGGGGCCGGGTCGAGGATGAAATCGACCTCGCCCGAGATGAGCGCGGCCACGCGGGTGGCATCGCTCTTGATGGGCGTGTAGACCACCTCCTGCACGTTGCCGTCGAACTTGCCCCACCAGGTGGGGTTGCGCTTGTAGACCGTCTTCACATCAGGCTGGCGCGAGACCAGCATGTAGGGCCCGGTGCCGTTGGCATGGAAGGAGGCGTAGCCCTCTTCCTTGTTCTTGAAGTCGATGGGTCGGGTGGCCTTGTTCTTCTCGGCCCAGGCTTTGCTCATGATGGGCAGCAGCCCGATGTGCTGCAGGAAGATCGGGTTCACGCTGGCGAGATTGAACTCGACGGTGAGGTCGTCGATCTTCTTCGGGGTGCCTACCGCGTTGGCGTAGACGGCGATGTCAGACGATGCCTCCTTGGCCCGCCGGATCGAGAACACCACGTCGTCGGCGGTGAACGGGCTGCCGTCGTGGAAGGTGACCTTGGGCCGCAGCTTGAAACGCCACTGCGTGGGCGACGGTTGCTGCCAATCGGTGGCGAGCGCGGGCTCGAGCAGCATGGTCTTGCTGCGGCTGACCAGGGTTTCATAGACCTGGCCGTTCATCGCGTTGGTCAGCAACTCGTTCTGCGAATAGGGGTCCATGGTCTGCGCATCACCCTGCGACGCCCAGCGCAGCGTCTGCGCGTGGGCGGCGGTGGCCGTGAGGCAAACAATCAGACTGACAGCGGACAAGCTGAGTTTCATGCGCACTCCTGCAAACGACGAAAGCCGCGAGTTTAGGAGGCGGGCGCGTAGCCCTCTTCGGCCAGAGCCGCGGTGAAGTCGGCCGCCGAGCGGCTCGACTCGATCTGCACCTTGTGGCTGGGCAGGTCGATGTCGAGCTTGGCCGCCGGGTCGAGCTTGTGCACGGTGTTGGTGACGGTGCGAACGCAATGGCCGCAGGTCATGGTGGGAAGGGTGAGTTCGATCATGGCGGGGTTCTTTCGTGGATGAGGCTTGAGTATTCACCTTCCCATGATGGCAAGGTCAAGCAGGGGGATGTTCTTGACCTTTCCATCATGGGAAGGTCTAAGCTCCACGCATGGATTCGAACGCGACCCTCACCTTGCAGCTCCCGATCGAGGGCATGACCTGCGCCTCGTGCGTCACGCGCGTCGAGAAGGCGCTGTCGCGCGTTCCCGGCGTGCAATCGGTGAGCGTCAACCTCGCCACCGAGCAGGCGACGGTGGTGCGCCAGAAGAGCAGCGGGCCGACGGCCGACCTGATCGCTGCCGTCGAAGGCGCCGGCTACACCGCCCATGAAATCGCTTCGGCCGAGCCGCCTGCCACGCACGGCTGGCAGGTGGTGATCGCAGCGGCGCTGTCGGCACCTCTCGTCTTGCCCATGCTGGGTGATGCGTTCGGCCGGCACTGGATGCTGCCGGGCTGGTTGCAGCTGCTGCTGGCCACGCCCGTGCAGTTCTGGCTGGGCGGGCGCTTCTATGTGGCGGGCTGGAAGTCGGTGCGCGCCGGCAGCGGCAGCATGGACGTGCTCGTCGCCCTGGGCACCAGCGCCGCCTACGGGCTGAGCGTGTGGCAGCTGTGGCACGACGCCTCGGCGATGCCGACGCTGTACTTCGAGTCGTCCGCGGTGGTCATCACGCTGGTGAGGTTCGGCAAGTGGCTGGAGGCCCGCGCCAAGCGGCAGACCACCGAGGCCTTGCGCGCGCTGCAGGCGCTGCGGCCCGACACCGCGCGCGTAAGGCGCCATGGCCGCGAAGAAAGCGTGCCGATGGCCTCGGTGCAGGTCGGCGACGAGGTGGTGCTGCGCCCCGGCGAGCGCGCACCGGTCGACGGCGTGGTGCTGGAAGGCACGAGCCACATGGACGAATCGCTACTCACCGGCGAAAGCCTGCCGGTGACCAAGGGGCCGGGCAGCCGCATCACCGGCGGTGCGATCAACGCCGAAGGGCTGCTGGTGGTGCGCACCACGGCGGTCGGCGCAGAGACGGCGCTGGCACGCATCGTTCGCCTGGTCGAATCGGCTCAGGCCCGCAAGGCGCCGATCCAACAGCTGGTCGATCGTGTGAGCGCGGTCTTCGTGCCCGCGGTGGTGATAGCTGCGCTCGTCACCTTCGTCAGCTGGTGGGCATGGAACGGCGACATCTCGACCGCACTGCTGCACGCGGTGGCCGTGCTCGTGATTGCGTGCCCGTGCGCGTTGGGGCTGGCCACACCGGCGGCCATCATGGCGGGCACCGGCACCGCGGCGAAGCACGGCATCCTGATCCAGGATGCGCTGGCGCTCGAAACCATGCACGCCGTCACCGTGATCGCCTTCGACAAGACCGGCACGCTGACTCAGGGCAAACCGACACTCGTCGATGCTCGATCGTCGACCCTGAACCGCGACGACCTGCTCGCACGCGCAGCCGCGCTGCAATCGGGCAGCGAGCATCCACTGGCGCGCGCCGTGCTCGATGCGGTGCCGCAGGCGCCCCCCGCCCAGCAGGTGCAAGCCGTGGCCGGGCGCGGGGTGAAAGGCGTGTTCAACGGCGAGGCCTTGGCCTTGGGCAGCGGCCCGTGGATGCGCGAGTTGGGTGTCGATATCTCGCCACTCATGAACGCGGCCACCGCGTTGCAATCGCAAGGCCGCACCGTGTCGTGGCTGGCCCGCACTGACGCGCCACCCCAGCTGCTGGGCCTGCTGGCCTTCGGCGACCCCATCAAGCCCGAGGCGGCTGCCGCGATCACCGCGCTCAAGGCACACGGCGTACGCCCGGTGCTGGTCAGCGGCGACAACCGCGGCAGCGCACAGGCCGTGGCCGATCAGTTGGGCATCACCGACGTGCACGCCGAGGTGCTGCCCGGCGACAAGGCCGGCGTGATCGCCGCGCTTCGCAACGGGCTGCCGCACGGGGCCAAGGTGGCGATGGTGGGCGATGGCGTGAACGATGCGCCGGCCCTGGCGGCCGCCGATGTGGGCATCGCGATGAGCACCGGCACCGACGTCGCCATGGCCACCGCAGGCATCACCTTGATGCGGGGCGATTTGTCGCTGGTGATCGCGGCGCTCTCCATTTCGCAACGCACCACCGCGAAGATCCGCCAGAACCTGTTCTGGGCCTTCGTCTACAACGTGGTCGGCATTCCGCTCGCCGCCTTCGGCTACCTGAGCCCGGTGGTCGCGGGCGCGGCGATGGCGTTGTCGAGCGTCAGCGTGATCAGCAATGCGCTGCTGCTCAAACGCTGGAAGCCTGAAGGGAGAAACGCATGAACATTGGTGAAGCAGCGAAGCAGTCGGCGGTCACGGCGAAGATGATCCGCCACTACGAAAGCCTGGGCCTGCTGCCCCCGGCGCCTCGCACCGACGCCGGCTATCGCGTCTACGACGACGCCAGCGTGCACACGCTGCGTTTCATCCGCCGTGCCCGCGACCTAGGCTTCGGCATGAAGGAGATCGACACCTTGCTTGGCCTGTGGCGCAACCGCCGCCGCGCGAGTGCCGACGTGAAGCGCATCGCCAAGGCGCATGCAGACGACCTGCAGCGGCGCATCGACGAGATGCAGGCGATGAAGCGGACGCTGGAGAACTTGGCGCATTGCTGCCAGGGCAATGCGCGGCCGGACTGCCCGATCCTCGACGATCTGGCCGGCGGCCGGGCCTGACTCCTCAGGCGGCCACACCGTTGCGTTTGAGCGCATCGGGGCCGGCCCACAGCTCATCGAGCTGCGTGAACTTCCACTGCGCATTCGATTCGCGTGCGGCAATGCGGTCGGCACACGCCGGGTTCGCCAGGTTCAGTATCTCGGGCGGAACGTGCAGTTGCGAACGCGTCGAGAAGAACACCTTGACCTTGGGCGACACCAGCGATTCGGGGTTCTGCTCGCACACCACCGCCAGCCGGCCCGACTGCATGCGAACCAGAGAACCGATGGGGTAGATGCCCACGCTCTTCACGAAGGCCTGGAACACCACGTCGTCGAAGTGCCCGCCGCGCCACTCGGCCATCTTGCGGATGGATTCGGCCGGGTCCCAGCCGTTCTTGTAGGGCCGGTCGGAGGTGATGGCGTCGTACACGTCGCACACCGCGCCCATCTTCGCGAGCAGCGTGATCTGGTCGCCGCGCAGGCCATGCGGGTAGCCGCTGCCGTCCATCTTCTCGTGGTGGTGCAGGCAGACGTCGAGCGCGCCTTCGGTGGCCGTGCCGCCTTCGAGCAGCAGCTCGTGGCCGCGCGTCGGGTGGCTCTTCATGATGGTGAACTCGGCGTCGGTCAGCTTGCCGGGCTTGTTCAGCACCTCCGAAGGCATCATCGCCTTGCCCAGGTCGTGCAGCAGGCCGGCCAAGCCGGCGTCGCGCGTCTTGGCTTCGTCCAGGCCCAGCTGCCGGGCCAGCGACACCATCAGCGCGCACACCGCCACCGAGTGCATGTAGGTGTAGTCGTCATGCGTCTTCAGGCGCGCCAGGCTGACCAGCGCGCCGGGGTTGCGCCAGACGGAGCCGGCGATCTCATCCACCAGGGGCAGGCATTCGGTCGCATCGACGGCGTTGCCCAGGCGCACTTCGGAGAACAGTGCCTTCACGGCCTGCTTCGATCTGGACATCGTCGCCGCGGCACGCTTCATTTCGCCGGCCATGCTGGTTGCCTGGGTCAGGATGGCCGGCGCCTCCACTGGCGCGAGAACCGGCGGCGCGGCAACGGGCTCGGGCTCGGGCTCGGCGGGCTGCGGGCGCTCGGGCAGCACGTCGAGGCCCCTGGCGGTGTCGATGACGCAGGCCTCGACGCCGCTGGCCAGCAGCTTGTCGAGATCGCTCTTGTCAGCGAGCACGAACTTGGTTTTCCAGAACGGATGGTTGAGCCACGGACCCTCCAGCGCGTGCAGGTGCATGCCCAGGCGTAGCTGTTTGATCTGGATCTTTTTCAGCATGGGAAGGAGAGCGTTCGAGGGAGCCGCTCGGTCTCTATCGGCACCCCGCTCTCGAACTTGATACGCGCCGTCACAAAACAAAAACGCCGCTCATGAGAGCGGCGTTTTCGTGTGAACTAAGTCGGAACTCGTTCGGCTGGAACTCCGGCCCGTTCAGCGGAAGCGGGGTTGCGGCACGGTGTGCAGTTCGCTCGGCAGCGAAGCGAGGTACTGCGCCAGTTCCTTCAGCTGCGCGTGCGTCAGCTGCCCGGCCATGCCCATCATGATGGGGTTGGAGCGGCCGACCTGCGGATTGTTGGTGGTCTGGTAGGCCTTGAGCGCGACGTACAGGTAGTCGGCATGCTGGCCGGCGAGCTTCGGGTAGCTCGGGTCCAGCGGGGTGTTGAAGTTCGGGCCGTGGCAGGTGTTGCACTTGCTTTGCTCGATCAGCTTGGCGACCTGTTCGCTCGGGGCCGGAGCAGTCTGCGTTTCGGCAGTCGCCGCCTTCTTGCCTTGCTCTTCGTAGAACGCGGCCAGGTCGGCGATGTCTTGGTCGGTGAGCGGTGCGGCAATCGCCTTCATCGTCGGGTGCTTGCGCTCGCCCTTCTTGTAGGCGTTGAGCGCTGACGCGATGTACTTCGCGCCCTGGCCCGAGATCATCGGCACCTTGTGGATTTCAGGGAAGCTGGCCTGGTAGCCGGGGATGCCGTGGCAGCCGATGCACATGGCTGCCTTCTTTTCGCCGGCCGCTGCGCTGGCCTTGATGTCTTGCGCCTGTGCAGCGAAGGTGGCGCCGCCAAAAGCAGCAAGCGCGAAGATCGTGGAGAGCAGTTTTTTCATGGTCCGACGGGGGCGGGTCTTCGAAGTAACCGCGGATTATAGGGATGCCCGCAGGGTGCGCGCTCGGTGTCATCTGGCGGACAGCGATCACGAAGGCCGGCTCATATACTGGCCCGACACCCTTCCACCACGGCTACCCCCATGAAATTCACCGGCTCAGAGAACTACGTCGCCACCGATGACCTGATGCTGGCGGTGAACGCAGCGGCCACGCTGAAGCGCCCTCTGCTGATCAAGGGCGAACCGGGCACCGGCAAGACGATGCTGGCCGAAGAAGTGGCGCAGGCGCTGGGCATGCCGCTGATGCAGTGGCACATCAAGTCGACCACCAAGGCACAGCAGGGCCTCTACGAATACGACGCGGTGAGCCGCCTGCGCGACAGCCAGCTGTCCGACATCGACGGCGGCGAGCGCGTGAAGAACATCCACAACTACATCGTCAAGGGTGTGCTGTGGCAAGCCTTCACCGCCGAGAAGCCGGTGGTGCTGCTGATCGACGAGATCGACAAGGCCGACATCGAATTCCCGAACGACCTGCTGCGCGAGATCGACCGCATGGAGTTCTACGTGTACGAGACGCGCGAACTCGTGAAGGCGGTGCACCGCCCGCTGGTGTTCATCACCTCCAACAACGAGAAGGAGCTGCCCGACGCGTTCTTGCGCCGCTGCTTCTTCCACTACATCAAGTTCCCCGACGCGACGACGATGCAGCGAATCGTCGACGTGCACTTCCCCAAACTGCGCAAGGAGCTGCTCGCCGCCGCGCTGAAGAACTTCTACGACGTGCGCAACCTGCCCGGCCTGAAGAAGAAGCCGTCGACCTCGGAGCTGCTCGACTGGCTCAAGCTGCTGGTGGCCGAAGACATTCCGCTCGACGTGCTGCAGAGCAAGGACGACAAGGTCTCGGTGCCGCCCCTGGTCGGCGCGCTGCTCAAGAACGAGCAGGACGTGTCGCTGTTCGAGAAGCTGGTATTCATGCAGAAGCACAACCGCTGATGCAGCCGGTACGACCCACCACGCTGGAGAGCGAGCGCCTTCGCCTCGAACCTCTGAGCCACGCGCATCTGGACGGCCTGCTCGCTGCAGCCGCCGATGGCGAGCTGTGGAACCTTCGCATCACGTCCGTGCCCGAGCCGCAAGACACCGCGGCCTACATCGAGACGGCACTCAAGCAGTACGAGCAAGGCAATCGCCTGGCCTTCGCGGTGATCGACAAAGCCAGCGGCAAGGTGCTCGGCAGCAGCAGCTACCACGACATCGTGCCCGCAGTGGAGCGCCTGGAGATCGGCTTCACCTGGTACGCGAAGAGCGTGCAACGCAGCCACGTCAACACCACCGTCAAGCTGATGCTGATGACGCACGCCTTCGAAACCCTGGGCGCCAAGCTCGTGGGCTGGCGCACCGACAACTTCAACTTCGCCAGCCAGCGCGCGATCGAGCGCCTGGGGGCCAAGCGCGACGGCGTGCTTCGCCACCACGGCCTGCGCCGCGACGGCACGGTGCGCGACACCGTCATGTACAGCCTGACCCTGGGCGAATGGCCCGAGGTGAAGGCCCAGTTGATGTACCAACTCCACAAGCCGCGCTGAGCGCGGCTTTTTTCATGCCTCGCCGCGTCGAGCGGCTCTTCAATTCCAACGACAACCCTCATGGCACAACACAAGACACTCACCGTCGACGACATCTGGACCTTCGATCGCGTCGGCGCGGTGGCGCTCTCACCCGACGGCGCGCAGGCCGCGGCGTCGGTCACCAGCTACTCGATGGAAGAGAACAAGGGCCGTTCGAGCCTGTGGCTGCTGTCGACCTTCGGCGGTGAACCGCGCCAGCTCACAAGCTGCGGCGACAAGGACGGCCAGCCCGCCTGGTCGCCCACCGGCGAGCGCATCGCCTTCATCGCCAAGCGCGAGCAGCAAGGCGAGAAGGACGATACACCGCAGCTCTACGTCATCGCGCCGGACGGCGGCGAGGCGCAGCGCGTGAGCCAGTTCGTGCCAGGCATCGAGGCCTTCAAGTGGTTCCCCGACGGCAAGCGCATCGCCTTCGTCGCCTGGGTCTGGCCCGAACTCAAGGGCACGAATGCGCAGGCCAAGGCCTACAAGGAATTCAAGGACCGCAAGGAAACCGCCTACGTCACGAGCGAGGCCCAGTACCGCTACTGGGACCACAACCTGCCGATGGGCCGCGTGGCCCATCTGCACGTGCTCGACGTGGCCACCGGCCGCGTGCGCGACCTGTTCGAAGGCACCGCTTACGAACTCGTGCGCACCGAGCCCGACGCCGATGCCTTCGACATCTCGCCCGACGGCAAGAGCATCGCCTTCGCCCACGATCCCGGCGTGCGCAAGCAGATCGACACCTGCCGCGCACTCGCTGAGATCACCGTGCGCAGCGGCAAGATCGCACCGTTGGTGCAAGACAAGGCCTGGAATTTCGAAGGCCCACGCTACAGCCCAGACGGCAAGCGGATCGCCTTCGTCGCCGCCCACCAAGGCAAGCGCCACACGCGCCACCATCAACTCGCGGTCATGGAGCTCGGGGGCCACCACAAGGTGCTGACCGCGCACTGGGACCACGAAGTCAACACGCCGCTGCGCTGGGCCGACGACGCCGGCTCGGTCTACTTCGCCGCCGAGGAACACGGCCGCCGCCACCTCTATCAATTCGACCTGAAGAGCGGCAACGCCACGGTGGCCGTGAGCGGCGGCTGGGTGCAGCAATTTGACGTCGCCGGCGAGGTGATCGTCACCGCGGCCGACTCCATGGACCACCCCGTGCGCGTGCACAGCCACCGCGGCACCGAGCCCGCGCTGCGGCTCGAGCGCTTCAACGACGAAAAGCTCAAGCCCTTCCGCCTGGGGCGCCACGAGGCCATTGAGGTCACCGGGGCGCAAGGGGAGCCGGTTCAGGTGTGGCTCATCTACCCGCCCGGGTTCGATGCGAAGAAGAAGTACCCGCTGCTTCACAGCATCCACGGCGGCCCGCACGCCGCGGCAGGCGACACTTTCCACTACCGCTGGAACACCCACGTGTTCGCTGCGCAGGGCTATGTGGTTGCCTGCGTCAACTACCACGGCTCCAGCGGCTTCGGCTACGAGTTCCTCGACAGCATCACCCACCGCTGGGGCGAGCTCGAACTGCAGGACGTGGAAGCCACCACCGACTTCCTGCTGAAGAAGCCCTGGATCGACCGCAAGCGGGTGTTCGCCACCGGCGGCAGCTACGGCGGCTACATGGTCGCGTGGATGAACGGCCATGTGAAGCCCGGCCGCTACCAGGCCTATGTGTGCCACGCCGGCTGCTTCGACTGGACGGCCATGTTCAGCGACGACGCCTTCACCTGGCATGCCAAGGACCTGGGCACCTGGTACTGGGACGACCTGGACAAGATTCACTCGCAAAGCCCGCACGCCTTCGCCAAGCACATGAAGACGCCCACGCTGGTGATCCACGGTGCGCTCGACTACCGCGTGCCCGACCAGCAAGGCCTGGCCTACTACAACACGCTGAAGGCGCGTGACGTGGATGCGCGCCTGGTGTGGTTCCCGGACGAGAACCACTGGATCCTGAAGCCGCGCAACTCCAAGCTCTGGTACGGCGAATTCTTCAGCTGGCTGAAGCAATACGACCCGGGTGCGGGCCGTACAAAGAAGAAGACCTAAAGCCCGAGGTTGAGCGACAGCCCGACGCGCTGGTCGACCCAGCCCGGGCCGGCGGGCAGATAACGCGCCCCGAGGTCGATCGCGAAGGTGCGAGGCACCAGCCACCAGCGCCCACCGATGCGGCGCGCCTCGGTGCCGGTTTCGGTGCCAGCCCATTCGGCGAACAGCACGCCGGACTTGGTCGGCTGCCAAACGCTGCTGACGGTCGTCCGTGTGCGAGGGCCCGCGGTGTGCTCGAGGCCGAAGTTGGTCTGCAGCGACAGGCTTTCGACCAGCCGCACCAGGCCACCCACCGACAAGGCCGTGCGCTCGGTGCGCAGCCCGCCATTGGTGTCGCTGCCCCGCAAACCGGCCCAATCGAACTTGAGTGAACCCACCAGCGACGAGAAACGCATCGAGCTCAGCGCGCTGTACTCGGCCTTCACGAGGCTCGGCCCTGAATCCACCGGCTTGGCCCGTGGCGTCTCGAGTTTCAAACGTGAGCTTTCGTAATTGCAGCCATCGGACAGCATCGCCGCATGCTGCGATGCTGAGGCCTCGCCGAAAGCGGCCACCGGGCAATCAGGCAACGACAGGCCGCCGGCCCAGCAGGGTGTGGACAGCCCCGCCACGAGGGCCACTGCCCCCGCCATTCGCCACCACGGTGTTGCTCTGGTCGCCATGCTGGACCGAATGATGCGATCTTGCGCCCGCGCTGTCACGCCAAGCACCCAGGGTTTTAGTGATCTATTCAACCAATTCAGGTCATTGGTCGAACTCGAACCGATCGCGCCCAAGCGATTTCGCACGGTACATCGCGGCATCGGCGCGCTTCAGCAGCAGGTCGACCTCGTCGTTCGGGCCGCGCCAGGCGGCCACGCCGGTGCTGACGGTGAGGCGCAGGCTCTCGCCCTGCCAGACCCAGGGCCGCCGCAGCAAGGCGTCGCGCAGCCGCTCGGCGGCACTCAGCGCCTCGCTCGACGAGGTGTTGGGCAGCAGCACGATGAACTCCTCGCCGCCGAAGCGGCCGACGCGGTCGCTGTCGCGCATCAACCCACTCAGAATCTGCGCGAGGTGGCGCAGGGCCTCGTCGCCCGCGGCGTGGCCGAAGCGGTCGTTGATGGCCTTGAAGTAGTCGGCGTCGACCATCAGCACCGAGAACGGCTGGTTGGCGCGGATGGCGCGGCGGGCCTCGTCGCGCAGCAGGTCGTCCATCGCGCGGCGGTTCAGCAGCTCGGTCAGGCCGTCGTGGCGAGACAGGCGGCTCAGCTCGCCCATCAGCCGCGCACCCACCAACGCCACCAGCGTCAGGTGGAACACCAGCGCCGTGACCAGGAACAGCAGCGCCGAGCCGATGTTGAGCGAGCTGTTGGCCGAGAGTTCCGACACCACCGTGTCGGGCGATGCCACCGCGCGCGCACTGCGCGCCATGAAGACCAGCCCGCCCAGCAGCAAGGGCACGGCCAGCAAGAAACCCCAGCGCAGCTCGAGCTTCTTGCGGGCATAGCCGAGAACGTCCGCCGCCGTGGCCATGCACAAGAGGCCCAGCAGGCCCGAGATCGACACCACGCGCAATGCCCCGTTGTTTGTCACCAGGCAGTACCAGGAGAAGCCGGCCACCGCAGCCAGCAGCGCCGCGTAGAACCAGGCATTCCCCGCGCGCCCGACGAACTGCCGCACACCCCGCTGCATCAGCATCGTGCCGGCGACCACGCAGATATTCGCCAGCGAGCGGAGCCCATCGGTGTGAGCGCTGTGAACGTGCGTGGCCTGCACGAAAATCACCAGCGACAAGCCCGTCAACAAGGCATAGGCCGCCCACTGCACGACCGAGCGCCGGTCCAGCCTGAGCACCACGGCACCGACCAGCCACCCCAGTGCCAGCACCACCTGCTGGCAGGCAACCAGCAGGAAGGCGATTTCGGTGGCGGAGAAGGTGGGCATGCAGCGTCGGAACGTGGCGAAAGAAGAGAGGGCAAACGGGCTGCCCGACAAACGCCGAAGACTGGCGCCGACCCTTATAGCATCGGGTATTTCTGCCGAGTAAGGTCGGTTTGCACAGATCATCCCGGCTTGCCTCAAAATCGCCTCCCATGCTCATCGATTTCTTCTTCACCCTGCGCGCTGCCAAGCTGAAAGTCTCGGTCAAGGAGTACCTGACCCTGCTCGAGGCCATCAAGGAGGGCGTGATCGATGACGAAGAATCCGGCCCCACGGTCGACAAGTTCTACTACCTCGCCCGCACTTCGCTGGTGAAGGACGAAGCCAACTTCGACAAGTTCGACCGCGCCTTCGCCGCCTACTTCAAGGGCGTGGAACTGCTCACCGATTTCACGCAAGACATCCCGCTCGACTGGCTGCGCAAGAAGATGGAACTTGAGCTCAGCCCCGAAGACAAAGCTGCCATCGAGAAGATGGGCTGGGACGAGCTGATGGAAACACTGAAGAAGCGCTTCGAGGAGCAGAAGGAGCGCCACGAAGGCGGCAACCGGATGATCGGCACCGGCGGCACCTCGCCCTTCGGCGCCTACGGCTACAACCCGCAAGGCATTCGCATCGGGCAGGACAAGAGCCGCAACAAGAGCGCGGTGAAGGTGTGGGACCAGCGCCAGTTCAAGGACTACGACGACAACCTCGAACTCGGCACGCGCAACATCAAGGTCGCCCTGCGCCGCCTGCGCCGCTTCGCGCGCGAAGGCTCCGAAGAAGAACTCGACCTCGACGACACCATCCGCTCCACCGCAGCCAACGCCGGCTACCTCGATATCAAGATGGTGCCCGAGCGGCACAACAAGGTGAAGGTGCTGCTGCTGATGGACGTGGGCGGCACGATGGACGAGCACATCCACCGCGTGGAAGAGATCTTCAGCGCCGCCAAGGCCGAGTTCAAGCACCTCGAGTTCTATTACTTCCACAACTGCGTCTACGACTTCATGTGGAAGAACAACCGCCGCCGCTACAGCGAGAAGTTCCCCACCTGGGACATCCTGCGCAAGTACAACAAGGACTACAAACTCATCTTCGTGGGCGACGCGACGATGAGCCCCTACGAGATCCTGCAGCCCGGCGGCAGCGTCGAATACAACAACGAAGAGGCCGGTGCCGAATGGCTGCAGCGCCTGACCAACGCCTTCCCCAAGTTCGCATGGATCAACCCCGAACCGCAAGGCGTGTGGAGCTACCGCCAAAGCATCTCCATCATCCAGCAGCTGATGAACCAGCGCATGTTTCCGCTCACCCTCCAGGGCCTCGAAGGGGCCATGCGCCTGCTGAGCAAATGATTCATCGGGACCGTCGTGCAGCCTGGTGTGTGCTGGGCCTGATTGCCGCTGCGTGCCTCTCCGGTTGCGCAGCACTCCGCGGCAGCGAGCCGCTCGAACCCAAGGCGGGCAGCGAATCCCCGCCCGCGGCTGCACCTGCGGCCGCCGTGCCGCCGGCCGACGCGGCCTCGGCACCCGTCGCAGTGGCCTACCGCGTGGAGGTCGACGCCCCCAAAGACCTCGAGAAGCTGCTGGCCACCTACCTCGACCTGGCGCGCTTCCAGAACGCCCCCCAGACCGACGGTATCACCAACGCCGAGCTGGTCCGCCTGGCGGCCGCCTCGCCGGTACAGGCGCGGCAGCTGCTCGAGACCGAGGGCTACTTCAACGCGCAGGTCACCGTCACGCGGGCCGACCCACCGGGCGAAACGCCGCTGATCACGCTGAAGGTCGACCCCGGCCCGCGCGCCACCATCGCCAAGTTCGAGCTGACGGCCGAAGGCAGCCTGCAGGAGCGCGCCAATGCCGGCGAAGCCGGCGCCCGCGAGCTGCTCGATCGCCTTCGCAAGCGCTGGCCGCTGCCGCCCGGCGCGCCCTTCAGCCAACCCACCTGGAACAGCGCCAAGAACAGCACGCTGGCCGTGCTGCGCGCCGAGGGCTACCCGACGGCCTCATGGACGGCCACCTACGCCCACGTCGATGCCAAGACCCGCGAGGTCGAACTCGAGGTGCTGCTCAACAGCGGCCCGTTGTTCTACATGGGCGAGTTGCGCATCGAAGGCCTCAAGCGCTACGACGAGGGCGCCATCCGCAACGTGGCCGACTTCGGCCCCGGCACGCCCTACAGCGAGAAGCGCCTGCTCGACTTCCAGGAGCGGCTCGGCAAGCTCGGCCTGTTCAACAGCGTCTCGGTCGAGATCGACCCCGATCCGCAGAAGGCCGCCTCGGTGCCCGTGCTGGTGAAGGTGACCGAGCAGCAGCGGCAGACCGCCATTGCCGGCGTGGGCTACAGCGACGACGCGCGCGAGCACGTCACGCTGGAGCACTACAACCGCCGGCCGTTCGGCTTCAACCTGCAGGCGCACAACAAGTTCGAGATCGGCCGCTACAAGCGCCTGTGGGACAGCGAGCTGCTGTCCAACCCCGGCGAGGCGCAGTACCGCCGGTTCGTCTCGGGCAACATCACGCGGCTCGACACGGACGACGACGTGACGCTCTCGTGGAAGGCCCGCGTCGGCCGCACGCTCGACACCGAGCGCATCCAGCGCCAGATCTACGGCCAGCTGCTCAATGCCACCGTGGAGAATGCCCTCGGCGAGCAAACCAGCCGGGCTCTCTCGGCCCATTACGACTGGCTGTGGCGCGATCTCGACAGCATCATCCTGCCCACGCGCGGCCTCACCTCGTCCATCCAGGTGGCCGGCGGATTCGCGCGCTCGAACAACGCCGCCAACGGCCCGTTCACCCGCCTCTACACGCGCAACACGATCTACTGGCCGCTCGGCAACTCCTGGTACTCGCAGGTGCGCGCAGAGTTCGGCGAAGTCTTCGCCAAGCCGGATGTCGGCATCCCGGACACGCTGCTGTTCCGCGCCGGCGGCGACGACTCGGTGCGCGGCTATGGCTATCGCAGCCTCGGCCCGCTTACCGACGGCGTGCTGGTCAGCGGCCGCAAGATGGTGACCACCAGCGCTGAAATCGCCCACCCCTTCAGCGCCAACCTGCCTTCGGTGTGGTGGGCCACCTTCATCGATGCCGGCAACGCCACCAACGAATGGTCGGAGTTCCACTGGGCGCTCGGCTACGGCGTCGGCGTGCGCTGGCGCAGCCCGGTCGGCCCGCTGCGCATCGACCTGGCTTACGGGCAAAAGGTCAGTGCTGTCCGTCTGCACTTCAGCGTGGGCATCGCCTTCTGATGAGTTCCGCCACGCCGCCCGACCTGCCGCCGAGCGCCGAGGCCAAGGCCGAAGCCAAGGTGCGCAGCCGCCTCTTCCGCGCCACGCTCGTCAGCATCGGCGTGGTGGTGCTGGTGATTGGCCTGCTGAGCGGCACGGTCGGTGCGCTCTTCTGGGCCGCGGGCAGCGCCACCGGCACCGCCTGGCTGCTGGCGCGCCTGTCGGTGGCCGGCATCGGCGTCAGCGTCATCGAACCCGAAGGCACGCTGATCGGCGACCTGAAGGCGAAGCAGGTCATCGTGACGGCGGGCAGCACACGCATCGTCATCGACCGGCCGGTCTGGCACCACCTGAGCGTGTCATACACCCACGAGCCCGACACCTGGGGCCGGGTGCACGTCGAATCGCTGACGGCCGACCGCGTGACCATCACCGTCACCCCCACGTCCGACGGCAAGCCCTTCATGCTGCCCACCAAGCTGCGCCTGCCGATGGAGCTGCAGGTCGACGACCTGCGCGTGGCCGAAGCCTGGGTGCCCGGGCTCGAAGGCCACCCGCTGCGCAACGTGCACGCCAAGCTGCAGCTCGGCGCCGACCGCGGCCGGCAGCACCGCATCGACGACCTCGGCCTGCTGCTCGACCCGATGCAGGTCGCCGGCCACCTGCGCATCGGCGCCGAAGCACCACTGGCGCTCGACGTCGACCTGCGCGCCGTGCAGTCCGCCAGTGCCGCGGGCAAACCCGCCAACCCCGCCCTGCCGCCGTGGGCCAAGACCTTGCGCGCCGACTGGCAAGCCGAGCTGAAGGCCGACGGCCCGCTGGCGCGCTTCAACACCCAGGCCAGGCTGCGCGCGCAAGGCCAGTCGCTCGACGCCACCGCGCAGGTCGCGCCCACCGAGCCCTGGCCACTGCCGCAACTCGACGCCACCACACAAGGCCTCGACTTGTCAGCCCTGCTCGAGAAAGCGCCGCTCACCGCACTGACCGGCACGGTGCGCATTACCGCGCCCGACAAGACCAAGCCCCGCGAACTCAGCGCCCACGCCGACCTGAGCAACGCAAAACCCGGCCGCTGGGACATGCAGCAACTGCCCGTCGCCGCGCTGAAGCTCGATGCTCGCGCCAGCACCGACCGCTTCGACCGCATCGAGCTGACGCAGTTCGAAGCCCAGCTCTCCGATGGCCGCACCTCCGCCGGCACGCTGCAAGGCAGTGCCCACTGGAACGACGGCGACTTCGACGTGCAGGCCGAGCTGGCCAAGCTGCAGCCCGGCGCGCTCGACTCGCACCTCGCCGCCATGGTCCTCAGCGGCCCGATCAAGCTGTCGGGCAAGACGCACCCCAAGACCCCCGAGGGGGCCTCGGTGCCGCCCACCTTCACCGCGCTGGCCGACCTGAAAGGCCAGCTCACCTCGCCATCGCGCGCGGTCGAGCTGAAGCTCGACGCCTCGGGCACCGAAGATCGCGTCGAACTGCGCGAGCTGCGCGCCTCGGCCGGCGGCGCCCGCGCCACGGTCACCGGCACGGCCGACCGCCAGGCGAACGCATGGCAGCTCAAGGCCAAGGCCGCGCTGGTCGACTTCGACCCGCGGGTGTGGGTGCCGGCCGGGCCCGGCAGCGGCTGGCAGGAAGGCAACCACCGCATCAACCTCAACGGCGACCTGACGCTCAACGTGCCCGACACCCTTCGCCTCGCGAACGAGGCCGACAAGCGCACGCTCGTCAACCGCCTGGCCGGGCTGCGCGGCGAGGCCACCGTCAAGGTCGACGACAGCGTGGTGGCCAACGTGCCGATGGCGGGCAACGTAGCGCTGCACCATGCCAACGCGGCCGACCCCTTGAGCACGAACATCGATCTCGACATGGGCGGCAACCGCATCAAGCTCGATGGCCAGCTCACGCCCGATGCGGTGGGCGGCAAAGACCACTGGTCCGCCGAAGCACGCGCGCCGGCACTCGCGCGCCTGGTGCCGCTGCTGCGGCTGGTGGTGCCGCCCGGTGACGTGGCAGCACTGGTCAACGGCCTGAGCGGCACGCTGAACGCCGACGTCGAAGCCAGCGGCCGCTGGCCCGAGCTCACGTCCAAGGGCAAGGCCAGCCTGGCCAGCGTGCGCGCCGGCGACTGGGCCGTGGGCCAGGGCGAGGCGCGCTGGCAATTCGGCAGCACTGCCGATGCGCCGCTCGATGTGCAGCTCGACATCGGCCAGGCCGCCTGGTCCAGCAAGCAGATCGGCAACACCGTGCTGTCGCTCAAGGGCAGCGCCGCGTCGCACGACTTCAGCCTGCGCACCGAGCTGAAGGCCGCGCCGCCGGTCTGGGTCGACAGCGTGCAGGGCCGCGTGCAGGCCGCAGCGCCCACGCCCATTCCCGCAACCGGTTCGGCCTCTGCCGCTGCGGCCGCAGCATCGGCCCCTGGAACAGCCGCGCCGCCGCCTGCGGCACGCACGCTGCTCGCGGCCAGCGCCCACGGCAGCCTGAGCGGCGGCGTGCTCGCCGGCAAAAGCGCGAACGCCAAGGAACCCGAAACACCGTGGGCCTGGAAGGGCGTGCTGCAGCAGCTCGAACTGCGCACCACGCAACCCGGCGCGGCACCGATGCTGCTGACGAAGAACGTGGCGCTCGAACTCACGGGCGGCCCGGCGATGCGTGCCACCGTGAGCGCCGGCCGCGCCGACATCGTCGGTGCCGGCCTGCGCTGGAACCGCATCGCCTGGCAGGCCGGCCAGGGCGTGCAGACGCAGCAGCTCGACATGCAGGCCGAACTCGAGCCGCTCGACGTGGCGCCGCTGATGCGCCGCATCCAGCCCAACTTCGGCTGGGGTGGCGACCTGCAGATCGCCGGCAAGGTGGTCGTGCGGCAGACCGACAAGTTCAGCGCCGACATCGTGCTCGAGCGCACCAAGGGCGACCTCAACGTCACCGAAGAAAGCGGCACCCAGGCGCTCGGCCTCACCGACCTGCGCGTGGGCCTGACGGCCGAAGACGGCGTGTGGAACTTCACCGCCGGCCTGGCCGGCCAGCAGCTCGGCGTGCTGGGCGGCGCGATGGTGGTGCACACCTCGCCCCAGCAGGCCTGGCCTTCGGCCGATTCACCCGTGCAAGGCGTGCTCGAAGCGCAGGTCGCCAACCTCGGCACCTGGGGCGCGTGGGTGCCGGCCGGCTGGCGGCTCGACGGCAGGCTCAACGTCAGCGCCAGCCTGGGCGGCAAGTTCAACCACCCCGAATACACCGGCGAAGTGCGCGGCGGCGGCATCGGCGTGCGCAACACGGTCGAAGGCGTGAACCTCACCGATGGCACCGTCGACATCTCGCTGCGCGGCAACACCGCCAAGATCAACACCTTCACCGCACGCGGCGGCGCCGGCACGGTGCGGCTCGAAGGCCAGGCCAACCTCGACGACACCTGGCACACGCGCCTGAAGCTCGTCGCCGAGAAATTTCAGTTGCTGGGCCGGGTCGACTTGCGCGTGATCGCAAGCGGCGAAGGCCAGATCGCGATCGACGGCGACATCATCAAGGCCGACGGCCGCTTCACCGCCGACGAAGGCCTGATCGACTTCACCCGGCTCAGCTCGCCCAGCCTGAGCGACGACGTGGTCGTCACCGGCCGCCCCAACGACAGCGGCGAACCCCCACCCAACGCGACCTCGGCCTCCGCCAACAAGCTGACGGTCGACCTGCTCGTCAACCTCGGGAACCACCTGCAGATGCGCGGCCTGGGCATCGACACGCGCCTCACCGGCGAGCTGCGCGTGAGCCACCCCAACGGCAAGTGGGCGCTGAACGGCACCGTCAACGCAGTCGACGGCACCTTCGCCAACTACGGCCAGAAGCTCGAGATCAGCCGCGGCGTGATCACCTTCACCGGCGCCCCGAGCGACATGCGGCTCGACATCGAAGCCATCCGCCCCAACCTCGACGTGCGCGTCGGCGTACAGGTCACCGGCCCCTTGCAGAACCTGCGCGTGCGCCTGTTCTCCGAACCCGACATGACCAACAACGAGAAGCTCTCGTGGCTGCTGCTCGGCCGCGCAAGCGACGGCCTCGGCCGCTCCGACACGGCACTGGTGCAGCGCGCTGCGTTCGCGCTGCTGGCCGGCGATGGCGACGGCGGGCCGGGCGCGATCACCAGGGCCTTCGGCATCGACGACGTGGGCCTGCGCCAGACCGAAGGCGACACCCGGGAGACGGTGGTGTCGGTGGGCAAGCAGCTGTCCAAACGCGTGTACATCGCGTACGAGCAGAACCTCAACACCAGCACCGGCAGCTTCCAGGTGACGTATCGCATCGCGCAGCGCTTTGTGATGCGGATGCAGTCCGGGTTGGATCGCTCCATCGACCTGATCGGCACCTGGCGCTGGGAGTGATTGGGCCCCCCAGTCGCTATCGCTCCTGCCCCCAAGGGGCGCCGCCTGGCGGCCCGGCAAAGCCGGTTCCGCGGGCGTTGCTTGATGCTCGCCTCGCTCCGCGGGTGACGACCAGACCTATACGCTGTCTCTCCAGACTAGGGCAAATCCCAAGCATTCGATGCGAATACGTACATGCCAGTGCGCCCAAAGTATCAAGTGGGGATAGGCCCGCGCCCTATCTTTCCTCCTGTCTGCGCACCTCGCAGCACATCAAACCTAAATCGACAGGAGACTCCCAATGAAGATGAAGGCAAGCCTTGCCATCGCATGCGCCCTGGCCCTCGCCGGCACGGCGGCATCGGCCACCGACCTTGTCATCGCGACCGTCAACAACGGCCACATGATCGAGATGCAGAAGCTCGGCAAATTCTTCGAGCAGGCCAACCCCGACATCAAGCTGAAGTGGGTCACGCTCGAAGAAGGCGTGCTGCGCCAGCGCGTCACGACCGACATCGCCACCAAGGGCGGCCAGTTCGACGTGATGACCATCGGCATGTACGAAACCCCCATCTGGGGCAAGAAGGGCTGGCTGCAGGAGATCAAGCCCGAAGCCGCTTACGACGTCGACGACCTGCTGCCCGCCATGCGCAGCGGCCTGTCGGTCGAAGGCAAGCTCTACGCCGTGCCGTTCTACGGCGAAAGCTCGATGCTGATGTACCGCAAGGACCTCACCGACAAGGCCGGCGTCACCTTCCCCGAGCGCCCGACCTGGGAGCAGGTGCGCGATGCCGCCGCGAAGATCCACGACCCGAAGGCCGGCGTCTACGGCATCTGCCTGCGCGGCAAGCCGGGCTGGGGCGACAACATGGCCTTCATCACGACCATGGCCAACAGCTTCGGCGGCCAGTGGTTCGACATGAGCTGGAAGCCGCAGCTCGAGACCAAGCCCTGGAAGGACGCGGTCACGCTCTACGTCGACCTGCTGAAGAAATACGGCCCGCCCGGGTCGAGCGCGAACAGCTTCAACGAGATCCTCGCGCTCTACAACGAAGGCAAGTGCGGCATGTGGATCGACGCGACGATCGCAGCCTCGTTCATCACCGATCCGAAGCAGAGCAAGGTGGCCGACAAGGTGGCCTTCGCGCAGGGGCCGTACAGCGCAACGCAGAAAGGCGCGAACTGGCTGTGGGCCTGGGCGCTCGGCATCCCGGCCGGCACCAAGAACGCCCCCGCGGCGCAGAAGTTCATCTCCTGGGCAACGTCGAAGGAGTACATCGCTCTCGTCGCGAAGGAAAAGGGCTGGGCGGCCGTGCCCACCGGCACGCGCAAGTCGACCTATGCGAACCCGGAGTTCCTGAAGGCCGCCAAGTTCGCCGAGGCGGAGAAGAAGGCGATCGACAGCGCGAACCCGAACGACAGCACGCTGCCCAAGAGCCCGTACGTCGGCGTGCAGTTCGCCGCGATCCCCGAGTTCCAGGCGATCGGCATCGCGGTGGGCCAGCAGATGAGTTCGGCACTCTCCGGCAGGTCAACAGTCGACCAGGCGCTGAAGGCAAGCCAGACGGCGGCCGAGCGTGAGATGAAAAAGGGCGGCTACTACAAGTGAGGCCCTTCTCGCCCGTCACGCGGTTGTGATGGGCGAGAGGTCTTTTTGGACGCAAAGGTCGCAAAGGCAGACGCGAAGGACGCCAAGAGTCGAGTCCTTCTCTTCCCCCTTCTTTCCTTGCGTTCTTGGCTGCTTTCCTTTGCGACCTTTGCGTCCAAAAAGAGGCTGCCTCACCACCTCATCACCCAAAAGCACAACCATGAAAAGACTCCTCCCCCGCGCCCTGATGGCGCCCGCGGTGGTCACGCTCTTCCTCTGGATGATCGTGCCGCTGCTGATGACGCTGTACTTCTCGGCCGTGCACTACAACCTCATGCAGCCCGGCGAGAAAACCTTCGCCGGTGTCGAGAACTTCGAATACTTCTTCACCGACCCCGACTTCGGCCCGTCGGTGTGGAACACCATCGTGCTGCTCGGCTCGGTGATCGTCATCACCGTGGTGCTGGGCACCGCGCTCGCGCTGCTCGTCAACGAGCCCTTCCCCGGCCGCGGCATCGTGCGCGTGCTGCTGATCTCGCCCTTCTTCGTGATGCCCACCGCCAACGCGCTGCTGTGGAAGCACATGATGATGAACCCGGTGTACGGCGTGCTCGCGCAGGTGGCGATCTTCTTCGGCACGACGCCGGTCGACTGGCTCACCGACCACCCGCTGTTCTCGATCATCCTGATGGTGGCGTGGCAGTGGCTGCCCTTCGCCTGCCTGATCTTCATCACCTCGCTGCAGTCGCTCGACCGCGACCAGATGGAAGCCGCCGGCATGGACGGCGCCAACGCCTTCCAGAAGTTCTGGTTCCTCACGCTGCCGCACCTGGGCCGTCCGATCGCGGTGGTGGTGATGATCGAGCTGATCTTCCTGCTGAGCGTGTTCGCCGAGATCTTCACCACCACCGGCGGCGGCCCCGGCAACGACAGCACCAACGTCGCCTTCCTGATCTTCAAGCAGGCGCTGATGAACTTCGACGTGGGCGTGGCCTCGGCCGGCGCGCTGTTCGCGGTGGTGCTGGCCAACATTGCCGCGGCATTCCTGATCCGCATGATCGGCAAAAACCTGGACTGATGACCATGAAGCACATCGCACTCATCATCCGCACGCTCGCAGCCTGGATCATCACGCTGCTGATCGTCTTCCCGCTGATCTGGCTGGTGCTCACCGCCTTCAAGACCGAGCAGCAGGCCATCGCGATCCCGCCGCAGCTGTTCTTCACGCCCACGCTGGAGAGCTTTGCCGAGGTCAACCTGCGCAGCGACTACCTGCTGTTCGCCATGAACTCGGTGATCACGAGCTTCGTGTCGACGCTGCTGGGCCTCGCGATCGCGGCACCGGCCGCCTACTCGATGGCCTTCTTCCGCAGCCCGGCCACGCGCGACATCCTGATGTGGATGCTGTCCACCAAGATGATGCCGGCCGTCGGTGCGCTGGTGCCCATCTACGTGATGGCACAGACCGCCGGCATGCTCGACACGCTGCCCGCACTGATCATCGTGTTCACGTTGTCCAACCTGCCGATCATGGTGTGGATGCTGTACTCGGGCTTCAAGGACATCCCGTCCGACATCCTCGAAGCCGCGCGCATGGACGGCGCGAACGTGTGGGGCGAGTTCCGCCACGTGATCCGCCCGCTCGCGATGGGCACGCTCGCCTCCACTGGCCTCTTGTGCCTGGTGCTGAGCTGGAACGAGGCCTTCTGGGCACTCAACCTCAGCTCGGCGAAAGCCGGCACGCTGGCCACGCTGATCGCGTCGTACTCCAGCCCCGAAGGCCTCTTCTGGGCCAAGCTCTCGGCCGCCTCGCTGATGGCCATCGCACCCATCGTCGTCGTCGGCTGGTTCAGCCAGAAGCAGCTCATACAGGGCCTCACCTTCGGCGCAGTGAAATAAAGGACACCAACATGTCATTCCTCCAACTCAAAGGCGTCGAGAAAGTCTTCGGCGACGTGCGCGCCATCAAGGGCATCGACCTCACCATCGAGAAGGGCGAGTTCGTCGTCTTCGTCGGCCCGTCGGGCTGCGGCAAGTCGACGCTGCTGCGCATGATCGCCGGCCTCACCGAGATCGACGGCGGCAGCGTGCAGCTCGACGGGCGCGACATCACCCACCTGCCCTCGTCCAAGCGCGACCTCGCCATGGTGTTCCAGAGCTATGCGCTCTACCCGCACATGAGCGTGTTCGACAACATGTCGTTCGCGCTGCGCCTGGCCAATGTCGACAAGGCGGTGATCAAGCAGAAGGTCGGCCACGCCGCAGAGATTCTCAACCTCACCAAGTACCTGGAGCGCACGCCGAAGGAGCTCTCGGGCGGCCAGCGCCAGCGCGTCGCCATCGGCCGCGCCATCGTGCGTGCGCCCAAGGTGTTTCTGTTCGACGAGCCGCTGTCCAACCTCGACGCCGCACTGCGCGGGCAGACGCGCATCGAGATCGCCAAGCTGCACCGCGACCTCGGCGCCACCACCATCTACGTGACACACGACCAGGTGGAAGCGATGACGCTGGCCGACCGCGTAGTGGTGCTGCGCGACGGCGCCATCGAGCAGGTCGGCTCGCCGCTCGCGCTATACGACAAGCCGGCCAACCAGTTCGTCGCGCAGTTCATCGGCACGCCGCAGATGAACGTGATCGACACCGCCAAGCTGCCCGCGCTGCGCGAGGTGGTGGGCGCCTCGCACGCGCCCGATGGCTTCATCGGTGTGCGACCCGAGAACGTGATGGTCCGGCCCGCCGGCGGCGGCAAGCTGCCGGCACGCGTGGAGCTCATCGAGTCACTCGGCGCCGACACGCTCATCTACACCAGCGTCGGCCAAGGCCCTGACCAGAGCGGTAACGGCGTGCAGATCGTCTCGCGCCAAGCCGAGCGCACCTCGCTCACGCCGGGCGACCAAGTCGGGCTCGACATCGCCCCGGCCTCCTTCCATCTCTTCGACCGCCAGGGCCAAAAGGTTGCGGCGCACTAGAACTCTTTCATGAACACGATCCTGCACATCGGGCTCGGCTCGTTCCACCGCGCGCATCAAGCGGTGTACCTGCACGAGCTGCGCAAACAAGGCGACACCAGTTGGTCCATCGTCGGCGGCAACATCCGCAACGACCTGGCCGACACCATGGCCGCGCTGGCCGCACAGCACGGCGAATACACGCTCGAGACCATCTCGCCTGCCGGCGAGCGGCACTACGAGCGCATCCGCTCCATCCGCGAGGTGATCCCCTTCGACCCGTCGCTCGCGCGGCTCATCGACGTGGGCGCCGACGCTGCCACGCGCATCATCTCGTTCACCGTCACCGAGGCCGGCTACTACCTCGACGACCAGAACAAGCTCGACCCCAGCCACGCCGACCTGCGTGCCGACCTGGCCGGCGCCACCACCACCATCTACGGCGCCATCGCCGCCATCCTGCGCGAGCGGGTCAAGCGCACCGGCACACCGGTCACGCTGCTCAACTGCGACAACCTGCGCAGCAACGGCACGCGGTTCCGCGCCGGGCTGCTCGAATTCCTCGCGTTGCGCGGCGAGACCTCTCTGCGCGACTGGGCCCGCGCCGCCACCACCTCGCCCTGCGACATGGTCGACCGCATCACGCCGCGCCCGCTGCCCGACGTGGCCGAGCGCGTGCGCGCCGCCACCGGCTGGGACGACCGCGCGCCCGTCATGGGCGAGAGCTTCATCCAGTGGGTGATCGAAGACGACTTCATCGCCGGCCGCCCGGCCTGGGAACGTGCCGGCGTGGAGATGGTGGCCTCGGTGCACGCGCACGAAGAAGCCAAGATCCGCATCCTCAACGCCACCCACAGCTGCGTGGCCTGGGCCGGAACCTTGAAGGGCTTGAGCTTCATCCACGAAGACATGGCCTCGCCGGTGATCCGGCAGATGGCGCACGACTACGTCACGAACGACGTGGTCCCCTGCCTCGACACGCCCGAGCATCCGAGCCCCATCGACCTCGCCACCTACCGCGACGTGGTGCTCGAGCGATTCGGCAACCCCAACGTCCGCGACACCAACCAGCGTGTCGCGATGGACGGCTTCTCCAAGATCCCCGGCTTCATCGTGCCAACGCTGCGCGAATGCATCGCCCGTGGCGCACCGATGGAAGCCACCGCGATGCTGCCCGCGCTGTTCTTCGCCTTCCTCGGCCGCTGGCACCGCGGCGAGCTGAGCTACACCTACCAGGACGGCGTGATGGACCCCGCCGTCGCACACGCCTTCTTCGCCGCGCCCGACCCGCTCGGCGCCTTCTGCCGCGACCCGCTGCTGTGGGGCCCGCTGGCCGGCAACGCGGCGCTGGAAGCCGCCATTCGCGCAGCCGACCGCCGGGTGCAAGCCTTCATCACGGAGTGATGCCATGACCGCACCACGACTCGCAGGGCGGCATGCGCTGCTCACCGGCGCCAACGGCGGCATCGGCCTCGCCGTCACCGAAGCCTTTCTGGCCGAAGGCGCACGCTGCACCGCAGTCGACATCGCCGCCACACCGAGTGCCGGCCTGTCGGCGCTGATGGCGGCGCACCCCGACACGCTGGCCTATGCGAGCGCCGACGTCACGCAAGTGGCTTCGATCGGCCCGCTCGTCGACAACGCCGCCCAACGCTTCGGCACCGTCGATGTGCTGTTCAACAACGCCGCCATCTTCGACATGGCGCCGCTGCTCGAATCCGACGAGAGCATGTACGACCGCCTCTTCGACGTCAACGTGAAAGGCATGTTCTTCGTGATGCAGGCCGTGCTGGCGCGCCTGGTCGCGGCCGGGCAGCACGGCTGCGTGGTCAACCTCGCGTCGCAGGCCGGGCGCCGCGGCGAGGCGCTGGTGTCGCACTACTGCGCCAGCAAAGCCGCGGTGATCAGCTACACGCAAAGTGCTGCGCTCGCCATGGCGCCGCACCGCATCCGCGTCAACGCCATCTCGCCCGGCGTGATCGACACGCCGATGTGGCAAGGCGTCGACGCGCTCTTCGCCCGCTACGAAAACCTGCAGCCCGGCGAGAAGAAAATCGCCGTCGGCAAGGCCGTGCCGCTCGGCTACATGGGCGCGCCGGCCGACGTGGCCGGCGCTGCCGTTTTCCTGGCCAGCAGCGAGGCCTCGTACATCACCGCACAGACATTGAACGTGGATGGCGGTAATGTGATGAGCTGACGCACCCGAGGCCCCGCCATGCCCACCCCACGCGACCGCAGCCTGCCCCGCCAGCGCCAGCCCGAGCTGGAGCACAACCACGCACGCCCGCCCTCGCTGGGCTACGAAGCCACCGAAGACGTCGGCATGGTGCGCTGCCTGTCGCACGGCTTCCCCACGCCGCTGGCGCGCTGGCACTTCCACGACGAATACGAGCTGCACCTCATCACCGCCACTTCGGGCAAGGCCTTCGTCGGCGACTGGATCGGCCCCTTCCACCCCGGCCACGTGGTGCTGTGCGGGCCGCGCCTGCCGCACAACTGGGTCTCGATCGACCTGCCCGAAGGCGGCGTGCCCGAGCGCGACCTCGCCATCCAGTTCAGCCACGAGCCGATCGCGCACGCGGCCGAGATGATCCCCGAGCTGGCCGAGGTGATGCCGCTGCTGGAGCGCGCGCGCCACGGCATCGAGTTCTTCGGCATGTCGGAGCAGGCGCAAGCGCACTGGCTCACGGTGAAGAACGCTCGCGGCACGCGCCGCTTCGCGGCCTTCTTCGACTTTCTCGCCGATCTCGCGCGCAGCACCGACTACCGCCTGCTCTCGAACGTGCAGATGCAGCGCGACGACAACGACACCGAGCTCGAGCAGATCAACGCCATCGTCGACCGCATCGCCGGTGACGCCGGCGCGTCGCTCACGGCCAGCCAGGCCGCAGCCGAGCTGGGCATGAGCGAGAGCCGCTTCTCGCGCTTCTTCCGCCGCGCCACCGGCAACACCTTCACCGACTTCGTCAACCGCGTGCGCGTGAACCGCGCCTGCCACCTGCTGATGGAAACCGACCGCCTGGTCACGCACGTCTGCTACGAAGTGGGCTTCAACAACGTGGCCAACTTCAACCGCCGCTTCCTCGAGATCAAGGGCATGACGCCGAGCGAGTTCCGCCGCCAGTCGGACCACCGCTTCCGGCACGCTTGACTTCCATGCACTCGATCATCGACCTCGGCACCTGCGTGCCGAAACGGCCAACGAGCCCGATACGCCGCCCGGCTACCATCCAGCGCGCGCAGGCACCACGGTGCCGCCGCGCCCTCAACCCGGCCTTGTGCCACCAGTATTGAATCAACGGAGAGATGCATGTTCGTGGTCTGCGGAGAAGCCTTGATGGACGTGTTTGCCGAGGGCAACACCGCCACCGGCACGGCACTCGATGCACGCGTGGGCGGCTCGCCCTTCAACGCCGCCGTGGGCCTGGCGCGCCTGGCGCAGCCGGTCGGATTCTTCGGTGCCGTCTCGCGCGACTTTCTCGGCGAGCGGCTGATGCAAGGCCTGCGCGACGAAGGCGTGAACACCGCCACCACCGCGCGCACCGACGCCCCCACCACGCTCAGCCTCATCGGCACCGACGCGCAAGGCGTGCCCGCGTATTCGTTCTATGGCCACGGCGCCGCCGACCGCCAGCTCGGGCTCGACGCGCTGAAGCTCTTGCCTCCCACGGTGAGCGGCATCCACGTCGGCTCGTACACCACCGTCGTCGAGCCCGTCGCCTCCACGCTGCGCGCACTGGTCGAGCGCGAACACCTGCGCACGCCGATCAGCTTCGACCCCAACATCCGCCTCAACGTCGAGCCTGACCTTGAGCGCTGGCGAGCGATGCTCACCTGGATGCTGCCGCGCACCCATCTGCTGAAGATCAGCCTCGAAGACCTGCAACTGCTGCTGCCCGGCGTGGGCGTGCAGAAGTTCGCCGACGACGTGCTCGCCAGCGGCGTGAAGCTGCTCGTCGTCACGCTCGGCGCCGACGGCGCGCAAGCCTGGAGCGGCTCCGCCTCGGTGCAGGTGCCGGCTGAGCCCGTGCACGTGGTCGACACCGTCGGCGCCGGCGACAGCTTCCAGTCCGCGCTGGTCACCTGGCTGGCCGAGCACGGCCTGCTGTCGATCGCCACGCTCGGCGCCCTGTCGGCCGAGCAGTTGCGCAACGCACTGAAGTTCTCTGCCCTCGCCGCAGCCATCACCTGCTCGCGCCGCGGTGCCAACCCACCGAAGCGCTCCGAGCTGCCGGCCCACGCCGCGAAAGCCTGATCCACGCAGCCTGCGCGGTGCCGTCCCGCATGGAGGAATGGCGCTGTCGCGCCGCATTTGTAGAATGCGCCCTCCCGTGAGGCCTTCGCGCCCCACTCGCCGTAGTTCAATGGATAGAACGGCCGCCTCCTAAGCGGCAAATACAGGTTCGATTCCTGTCGGCGGGACCAAGGGTTGGCTACTCGACGATGTTGACCTGTCGCCGCATGCTGCCAAGCAACTCGTAGATCCATTCCTCGTAATTTGGGTGCAGCTCGAAGCCTTGCCGTTGAACCGCGTATTGGAAGTCCGGCAGCGCTTTGAACTGTTCGGCTTGTTTGGCCGCGGCTCGGGCGCTCAGGGGCGCCTTGGCAGCGTCGAGAGGCCAAGCCGAGATCGGTGGCGACTCCGCGAAATTGAGGTTCGAGCTCTCTACGTAGCGAACGGAATACGAGCTTGCCTTGTAAGAGACGCTCAGCGTGATCGGATGCTTGAAGTTCTTGACGGCCTTCAGTTGAAGCGTGCCGTCTGGTTGCACGGTGCTGCCCCACCCCTCAATGGCAGCCGCGGTGCGTAGCGCTTTGCGCACCTGGGCCACGGTGAGTTCGTGATCGGAGTTCACGGGGATGTCGATGTGATCGAACAAGGGCACCAGGGTTCGCTGAGCGCTCGCGCTCCCGATCAAGCAAACCGAAAGCACCACCGCCAAACAGATCCTTCTCATTGATTTTTCCCTCGTAATTTCATTGTTAGCAAGGCTTCGAGAATACAGCCTGAGCAAGCAGCTCTCCGTGGCGTTGCACAACGCATCGACGAAGTTGTTCAGGGTCCGAGGAATGTTCCCGCAAAAACCGATCAACGCCCATATCGGGTGATGTCCAAGGCAAACGCGAGACCTTGCCACTCGTGATTTCCGCTGTCGAACCTTTGGCGGTTCTGCCGCGCAACTTCGCGGAAGAGCCGAAGCGCGGCCTGGTCCTTCAGGTGCGAAGTGTCCAGACCCAGATGCTCGGCAAACAATTCCACTCGCAGCGCACGCACGGCCTGCGGGCTCCAGAAGGCAGCGTTCATCTCGTTGTTTCCGAAGAGCGAGTAACTGTGCAGATTGCATGACCCGACGGTGGCCCATTCGTCATCGATCAGCATGAGCTTGCCGTGCACGTAGACAGGCTTCCGTCTCCCGTCCTCACCGACACCTGCGATTCCTGCCAGGGTGAAATTCTTGAAGGCACCGAGAGCTGCCCTCGCTTCCAGAAACGATTGCCGGTCGTCTGAGGCGACACCTGTATCCGGTTCCGCCGGCATCAACAGCACCACTTCCACGCCCCGCTGCAATGCTCGGTGCAGCGCAGTGACGATCTCCAGCACATCGACGTACTGGTTCTCGATGTAGATCGAATGACGAGCCGCCTCGATGGCCGCGACGTATTGGTCGAAGTTCGAGCGCTCGCCGGAGCCGATGTCGAATGCCGACCTCATCGGCGCGGCCCGGCCATCCAGGTAACGCCCCGCATGAATGGTTCGCTGAATCTGGACAACGGCATCGCCCTGCCGGGCCGGCACATTCACCGGGAACGGCAGTTGTGTTTCGCTGCCGATGCCCCATTGCCCATCGAGTGCAAGGCGTTCGCTGCTTTCATTCCATCGCTGGACGAAGTTGTGGTGAACATCAACCGCGGAGGGCCCCGACAACTCGAGATACAGGTCGTGGTTCTGGCCCTCGCCTCGGTGCCCAGGTGCGACCATGGAGTGGGGGTTGAGGTTGATGCCGCCCACGAAGGCGGCCTCTGTCTCGGTACCTGCGTCCACCAGCCAACTCTTCTGGTGCTGGCAGAAGCCAGGGTGAGCCTTGTCCCACCTGATCTTGACGCCGGACCGTCGCGCATCCAGCAAGGCAAGGTGATCCCGAGTCCCGCCGAATGCATGGCGCCAGTAGGCCTCACTGCCGGCATCCGGGCGCCAAAAAATGAGCCGCACGTCGACACCGCGAGCGGCTGCCCGGTCCAAGACATCCAGAGTCGACCCTCGCCCGTCAGGCATTTCAAAGGACGGCCACATGAAGGTCACCGTGACCCAGACGCTGTGCTTGGCGGCCTCTATGGCCTCGCAGATGCGGCGGAACGCCGGTTCGCCATCGACCAACGCCCGGACGAAATTCCCCGAGCGAGTGGGATAAGAGCCAGACGAAACGAACGGGATCGGCGACTTTGTCGTGAGAGAGGGTTGCATGGTGTCTTCATGTCGTCCCGGTTCTCAGGAGCGGTGAGCTTGCACGTGCGTCGCATCTTCACATGCAAGCCCTGGCTATGATCGCCCGACAGAATCAACGGGAGGGCGGATGCGATTCATGGTGGCTTGGGTGCTGGCCGCGATGCACATCGGAGCGGCGAGCGCGGAAGCACCGCAAGGCGAAACGATCTGGATCCCCATGAAGCAGATCGTTGACGGTGCGGAACGCACAGTCCGCCTGGAAGGAACGCTATATCGGCCGAACAGCTCGGGAAAGACGGCCCTGGTTCTGTTTACTCACGGGTCGAGCGGCGGCCCGATTCCGTCGACGTACACGGAGCGCGCCAAAGGTCTCGCTGAGGTTCTGCTCCCACACGGTGTTGCGCTGCTTGCGCTCATGCGCCCCGGCCGAGGCCGCTCTGAAGGCATTGATCCAGAACAACCATCGCCTTGCACGACCGTGGCCGCAGAGGCCGGTGTGGGGCAGGCCTTGGCATCACTGGACGCAGCCATTGAGTACCTGGGCAAACAGGATTGGATCGATCCCGCGAAGCTCGTACTGGCAGGTCATTCGCGGGGCGGGGTCATTGCACCGGCGTACGCAGATGCCCACCCCGGCACGGTGGCGGCGGTGCTGAATTTCTCCGGTGGCTGGAAGAATGACAACTGCGGACCCGTGGATGTCAACGCACGGCTGTTTGCGCGGTACGGTCGCGCCGGAGGAAGCCCCCAGTCCTATCTCTATGCCAAGGGTGATGGGTTCTACAGCGACCGAGCCATTGAGAGCTATGCGCAAGAGGCACGTTCCGCCGGCGGGAATGTTGACTTCAAGCTGTACACCTTGAATGGTGCCAACGGACATCTGCTGTTCCAGCGAGGTGCCTATCTCTGGAGCGAGGATGTCCTCCAATTTCTCATTCGGCAGGGCGTCATTTCTCCCTGAGTCAGGCCGAAATGCCAGGCGGCTTGCCTGGCCGTGCGCATTCAGGGACGTCGCGCGAACCCGATGTTCAGGTCGTGGCCTCGTCGGACTTTCGAACATCGGCTTCGATCGATTGCTTGGCGGCGTGAACGGCGTGGGCTGTGGCGACCTCGGCCGTCCTGCTGACCATCTCGGGGAATCGTTGCCAGCAGTCGCTTCCACCAAACGGCGGTACCACCGAGTAGCTCGCCTGAAAACCCTCAGGCGCGGCTTCGCAACAGCGCGTGGTGATGCGGTAGCCCTGGTAGTAGGTGTGGTGGTTGTTGAACATGAGCACCTCCTGCTTTCGCATCGAGACTCACAGTGCGCCCAAAGACAGGGGGCCCGGGTAGGAGAAGGCGCCGCCTGAAGGACGGACAAGGCACCGATTGCCGCGGACGAAAAGCCCTGCGCCAGGCGTGCGGCCCGGGCGGCCGGTTCACTGCACCAAGCTCACGGCCCCGGGCACGGCGATCCTCAGCAGGCCTGGTTCGATGGCTCGCAGCAGGTTGACGGCGCTGCCGCCCTTGGCCGCCTGCCCGCTGCGCAGCGCCCACCGGGCCTGGCTTTCCATCGTGCTCACGAGCGATTGATCGAGGTTCAGCGAGTAGTCGTGCGACGCAAGGTAGGCGGTGGCCTGCGCGTCGGTGATGTGCAGCCGCGCGGCCAGGATCTGCGTCGCCGTCGCGGGCTCCCGCGCAATGAGCTGGCTGGCTCGCGCCAGCGCACGCAGCAGCTTGACGATCTCGGCTTCCACGGCGGCCGCCTTGTGCCGGCTGGTCACCAATGCGAAGTGCTGTGTGTAGACGCGTGGCGTGGGCATCGTGGCCAGATCGTCTTTCAACGCGTCGGCCACCGTGGAGGCAATGGGCTCCCAGATGGCGATGGCGTCGACCTCGTGGTTCTGCATCGCCGCGGCAACCCGGTCGGCCGGCAGCGGCACGAGCTTGACGTGAGAGCGATCGACGCCCTGGAACAGCAGCCAGGTGTCGAGGTAATACTCGGCCGAGGTGCCGGCCACGGTGCCGACGCGCTTGCCCTTGAGGTCTTGCGCTTGCGGCACACCGGCGCTGCGGCGCGCAACCACACGGATCTGGTGCGAGCTGCTGAGCGTGGCGACGATGGACAGGTCGGCCTTCGTGAAGCTGTTCAGACTCACCAGCAGCTCGGCGGCGGTGGCCGCGTCGGCCTGGCCTTGCTGCAGCATCTCGACGCACTGCTTGCCGCTGCCGCAACCGAGCGTCTTCACGTCGGCGCCTTCGCTCCTGAAGTAGCCCTGGGCCTCGGCCACGTAGACCGGCAAGGACACCGGCCCCGCCGACACCGCAAGCCTGAGCTCATGCGCGAGCGCAGGCGCCAGCTGCAGCCAGCCTGCCAGGAGCAATGCAATCGGCAGGACGCGGCGCACGGCTCAGGCCATCCGGTGCACGTTGCGGCCGGCGCTCTTGGCTTCGTAGAGCGCCTTGTCGGCCCGGTCGAGCAGCGCGTCGGGCGAGACCTCGCCCGCATGCGCGCTGTGGTACGAGATGCCCACGCTGGTCGTCACCTTGAGGATGTGTTCGTCGACGATGAAGGGCATGTTCATCTCGGCAATGATCTTGTCCGCCATCAGCGTGACCACCGCCACGTCGTGCAGGCCTTCGAGGATGGCCACGAACTCGTCGCCGGCGAGGCGTGCCACGGTGTCGGTGGCGCGAACCGACTTCTGCAGGCGCTTGGCAAACTCCTTGAGCACGGCATCGCCGGTGGCGTGGCCCAGCGAGTCGTTGATGGCCTTGAAGTGGTCGATGTCGAGAAACATCAGCGCCACGCCGTTGCCGGTGCGCGCGCTGCGGGCCAGGGCCTCGGGCAGCTTCTCGTTGTAGTGCAGGCGGTTGGGCAGGCCAGTCAGCGTGTCGAAGCGCGCCAGCGCCTTCAGCTGCTGCTCCACACGCTTGAGCGAGCTCACATCGCTGGTGAGCGCGTAGAGGCCTTGCACAGTGCCATCGGCGTCGCGGTCGGGGATGTAGGCGGTCTGCGTGGCCCGGGTCACGCCCTGGCCGGTGATTTCGCCTTCGAATTCCACGCGCTCGCCTTGCAGTGCACGCTCCATTTTGTCGCGGCGAGCTTCGAAGGTCTGGGTGCCGACGACCTCGCACATCGGCCTGCCGATCATGCCTTCGGTTTCGACGCCCAGCCACGACTTGAAGGTGGCATTGGCAAAGGCGAGCCGCTGCTGGCTGTCGACGTAGGAGATGAGCACCGGCAGGTTGTCAGTGATCTGGCGCAGGCGCGTCTCGCTGTCGCGCAGCCGCGCACCGGCCTCGCGGCGCTCGGTGACGTCGATCGTCATCGCATACAGGCCAAGCACCTGGCCGTGCTCGTCGATGTCGGGCAGGTACTCGGACCGCAGCCACGAGGGCTTGCCGTCCACCAGGCTCATGCGTTCGAACTGCTGCCGCTCGCCGGCGAAAGTGGCAGCCAGGCAGGGGCCGACGACGGCATAGGCTTCGTCGCCCAGGCCTTCTTTCACGGTCTTGCCGATGAGCGAAGCCGGGTCGATGCCGGGCAGGCGGCGGTACTGGTCGTTGGCGAAACGGAAGCGCTCGTCGCGGTCGACGTAGGCGATCATCGTCGGCAGGTTGTCGGTCACGGCGCGCAGGCGCTTGGCGGCATGAGCCGCCTGGTCGCGGCTGGCGCTCACGGCTGCGGTCATCGCGTCGAAGCGGCGGGCGAGTTCGCCGAGCTCGTCGGGCGCGTCGCTGCTGATGCGGTGGCCGAGGTGGCCTTCGCCGACCAGTGCAGCGGCTTCGGCCAGCCGCTGCACGGGCAGCAGCAGGCGCTGGCGCACCACCCAGGTCAGCAGCATGAACATCAGCAGCATGACCATCGGCGTGGTGAAAGCGACAATCTGGAAGCGCTTCTGGGCACGCTGGCGGGCCACCGCCACGTCCTGGAACCACTGGTCGGCGTAGTCGCTCATCGCCTGCGTGCTGGTGAGCAGCTGGTCGAGCAAGGCTTCCCTGCGACGCATGTCGAACGACTCGCTGGTCTTCGGGATTTCTTCGAGGCGAGAGAACAGCTCCGGCAGGTCGCGCGCGAGGCTGCGCAGGCCGGCCACTGCGCCGTTGCCTTGCTGGGCCTCGTCACCGGGCTGCAACGCCTTGGCGATCGAAGCCTGCCGCAGATGCCATTGCTCGGCGGCGCGCGGCTCCATGTAGCGCGCGTACTCTTGCGTCAGCGTCAGCAGGCCCGTCACTTCGTGCGACACGTTCTGCGCGCGAGACTGCGTCTCGGCCGCGGCGTTCTCGAGGCTGGCCGCCGTGGTCACCACACCGGCGGCCAGCGTCCCCAGCACGGCTGCCGCCACGATGGCTGCGAGCAAGAGGCTGCGAATCCGCATGGCCGGCTACCGCCCCAGGCTCACTGCCGAAGGCTTGGCACTCATCAGCGGAGCCGTGTGGAGAAAGCCCATGAAGTTCGGGCTGGCCTTGCCGCGCACCTGGCCTTCGCGCACCGCCCAGCGGGCTTCGCTTTCCATGGTGCGCAGCAGCGCCTGGTCGAGGCCCAGCCGGAAGTTGGTCGAGGGCCAGAACCAGGCGACGAAGCCTTCATCCAGCTGCAAGCGCTTGCGCAAGATGGCCTTGGCTTCTTCGGGCTTGTCTTGAATGAACTGCTCGCCGCGCTCCACCGCGCGCAGCAGGCGGGCCAGTGCCTCGTCGCGCGCGCCGAACAGGCGCCGCGCCGCCACCAGGTTGAAGGTCTGCACATAGGCACTGGCACGCGGCAGCACCCTCCCCGTGGCGCCGGGGGCCTTGGCCGCGATGTAGCCGAACGGCTCCCAGGCGGCGATCACGTCGACGCGGCCGCTCTGCAGCGCCTCAACGGCTTTCGCGGGCGCCAGGTCGACGATGGTGAGCCCACGCGGGTCGACGTTGATCGCCAGCAGATGCAGCTCCACGAAGTAGTGGCCGGCCGAGCCGATGGAGGTGCCGATGCGCTTGCCGGCCCAGTCGCGGGGCGTGGCGAGAGCACCCGCCTGCGCATTGGCGACGAGCTTCAGGTTGCTGCTGCTGGTGGCAATGGTCGAGACGATGGCGTAATCGCTGCGGTCGAAGGCACTGAAGGCGGTGGTCATCTCCGATGCGGTGGCAAGGTCGGCGCGGCCCTCCAGCAACTCGCGCATGCAGCTGGGGCCGCCGACGCAGTCGATCACCTGCAGGTCGACCCCTTCTTCAGCGAAGAAGCCGAGTTCCAGCGCAACGAAGACCGGCAGCGAGTGGGGCGACTTCGACACGGCCAGCCGCAGGCCATCGGCAGCCGGCACCCCCATCGGCAGGCTGAACAGCAGGGCCGCGCCCAAGCGTTGCAAGACCCGGCAGACGAACGATGTTGACAAGATGGCTCCCCGACCATGCCAGAGGCAGTCGCGCACGGGAGCATCTCTCGGAAGCGTGTGCCGGGGTGGGCGGAAAAGCGGCCGGTTTCTTGGCTTGATCCTCGGATTTGATCCGGCTTGAACGCAAATGAGCGGGCGCGATATCTGCTACGTTCAGGCACCGCCCCCGATTGCAATCGAACCGACGAGGACGCCATGCAGACACTGAACGAGATGTTGAGCCGTCACCTGCTGACCCCCGAGCAGCACACCCACATCCGGACATGGATCGCCGAGGCACGCACGCCGCAGGCCATTCTCGACATGCCACCGCACCTGTGGCGAGCACTCTCGCTCGCCAGCGTGCTGATGGGCGTGGACGCCGACATCACGCAGGTGGTGCAGCCGGGCGAGTAGACGGGACTGGGGCCGGCAGCGCAAGCTCAATGCAGCGCCAGGAGCCCCTCCCTGGAAACCGGTTCATCGACTGGCCCGGACCACCTTGCGCTCGACGCAATCGATGCGGTCAACGACATTCAGACCCTGCTCCCGGCGGCGCTGCTCTAGCAGCAGGCGCAGCGGCACGGCCATACAGCGCCAGGCCTATTTGTCGACCCTCTTGTAGATTGTTGACGCGCCCCTTCCGTCGTCCTCGGTAACGTGGAGTTGACCGTTGCGAAACCCAGTGACCCTGAATGCAATGCGAAGTTCGGCCTCGCTTGGGTAGATCGAGCAGTCTGTGAGGGCCCAGGAGCCGCCTGAGAACTCCGGCCTGTGATGAAGCCAGGAATCAAATCCCCTTTCTGTGCCGTCCATCCCAAACGCCATTTCTTCAAAGAAACCAGAACCGGACCGCCTGACCCATACCCCGACCAGGCTGGCCTCCTGAAGAGGGCAGTCACCTTTTGCCAGGCCTTGCGCCTTGAGCACCGACAGCCGACCTTCGTACGCGCTACGCATGCAGTCTTTCGACGAACATTTGTCGCGGACCTCAGCCAGCCATCGAATCTGCGATCGCTTTTCAGAGTCCCTGTCTCTCGACAGATTCAGCCTCTGTTTGTATGTCCGTGCGAGCTGATCATCAAGCGCGCCAAGGCTGTCGTCGCTACAGATGAGCTTCTCTTGCGTTGTGTTCGCTTTTGAGCAATCGAAGCTGGCGGCACTGGCCGCGTTTCCGAGCAGGAGCAGCAGGCAAGCCGTTATGCGGGGGATGGGAGACAACATTCGCTTGATACCTCGTGTGGGAATGTCCTCTGTTGCCACGAAAGCTACTTTGGTAGCGGCACATCTTCGACAAACGGCACGGCATCTTCCAGAGGCAAGCCGGCACCTGCATGCGGTGGCTCGATGGACTTCCAGAGTTTTTCACCCCCTTCAGGTGATGTCATCTTGCCGTTCTCGTAGGTGAAGCGCACGTTGTTCTTGAGTGCAACAACACTGCGCTTTTCGCCCCATGAGGCCCAGTGAAACTCGTTGCAGGCTTTCTTGACGCCGAAGGCTGTCACCTTCACTGGCTTCATTGACAGGTCGACCAGGTAGAGGCGATCTGGACAGCCGATTTCATCAAGTGGTGCCCCTGCGTACACCCACAGCGAGCGATTCTTGTTGTTATCGAGTTCTACCAAGAAGTCGCTTCGGAGAACGTTCTGATCGTTGAAGCGAATCGTGTGGGTACGTCGCTTGGACGAATCCCGACATATCACGTGATCAACGGCACCTGCAGCGGTCGCGACGGACTCCGTCCGACACTTTTCCTGCGCATTGACAACCTGAACACATAAAACTAGCGCCGCCAGCACTAACAGGTCTCTAGTCACAGCTCTTGTCCTCTGTTGCCACGAAAGCTACTTTGGCAGCGGCACATCTTCGACAAATGGCACGGCATCTTCCAGAGACAACCCGGCACCTGCATGCGGTGGCTCGATGGATTTCCAGAGTTTTTCACCCCCTTCAGGTGATGTCATCTTGCCGTTCTCGTAGGCGAAGCGCACGTTGCTCTTGAGTGCAACAACACTGCGCTTTTCTCCCCATGAGGCCCAGTGAAACTCGTTGCAGGCTTTCTTGACGCCGAAGGCTGTCACCTTTATCGGCTTCATTGACAGATCAATGAGGTAGAGCCGGTCTGGGCAACCTGTTTCTTGAAGGGAGTCACCACGAAAAATCCAGCGAGACCGATCCTTGTCAAAATTCTGATCAGACAGGTACGAACTTTCGAGAAGCTTGACGCCATCAACTGACACGTACTTTCGCGTTAGGTGTTTGCCTGAATCAAAGCACTCCGTTGTGGTCAATCGACCATATGGCGTCTTGGTTCCCCTATCGCCTTCACACTGCTCTTCCGCAACACACGCAGCGCATTGCCACAGGAGAAAAACGACCGCGAGAAGACGCCTCACAACTTGGCTCTTCGTTGATTTCAGTGTGTCGCCGCGCCGCTCTTCTTTTCGCCATCACCGCCTGCAACACACTGCAGCAGCCGCTTCCTGGCATCAGGCACGGTATCGATTCGATTGGGGTTTCCCAAACAAGCGTCGTCTTGCTCAGCAATGATTTTTCCGTTTTCGGATTTGATCCGAACAAGGATGTTCATGCGGGACCAGCCCGAGCCAATCTCGCTGACCTTGCTCGCGAGCTTTCGGTCGATAGGAAAGTACTGGACCGTCACCAACAGTTCGTTCTTCGCCTTGTTGCCTACACCGATGGCCGGGAGCGCGTTGCAAAAGTATTGGTAGCGCTCGTTGATGTTCAGCGCGAGGTAGCCCACCTCAGCAAAGTTCTTGTCGAAAAAGAACAGGTTGCAATCTTGGGTATGCCGCTGGCCTTCCAGGCAAGCGTATGGCAATGCGCCTTTGCTGTTGTCGGGCGTGCAGACCTCGTCCGGACGGCTCTTGCTCATGTAGTTCACCGGCTGGAGGTAGAAAAGTTGATCATCGACACGAAGCTTGAAGCCGAGATCAAGCTGGGGGCGAAATGATGCCGACGGCGGCAACGCGGTGCGCTGGTCGGCGGCCGCCTTGGCTACCTTGTCCAGGCGCGGAATTTCATGTTGATCTTCGGGAACTTCTGAACCGTCGGGTTTGAACCTGGATTGCCAATCGCTGGACAGTCGAATCTCCGCTTGAGCGAGCGTCGCTGACGAAGCCAGGAAACTGATCGCGAGCAACGAAACCCACCATGGGCTAGGCTTTCTTTTGACTGTGTTTTTCATAGGCTGCTTTCAACTTGGTGTCGTAACTGTAGGTCCTGTAGCCGGAGCCGTTGTAGTTGAAGGCGATGGCCGCCCAGTCCTTGGATTTGACGGCGTCCCACAACGAAATTTCCAGGCCGAGCGCCTTGTTGTGGGGGTTCTTCCAGGATCGCGGTTGCCGCCGGATGAATTGAGCGACCAGTTCGATCTGGCTGGCCTCTGAGGTACACATCTTGTCGACGAACGTCACGATGTCACCTTGCCCGCACAGCGCGAAGTTGGCCCCCATGATCTGGAATTTCCCCCAGGAGCAAGCCATCAGTGCGGCATTGGGGTCGAGCCGAAAAGCATTGATCAGCCTGAGGTACGAGCTGCTGTAGTCGCTGTAGATGTCGGTTGCTTCGACGGTGCCGTCGGGCATCTTCTTGTCGTCTTGCCCAAGCAAGGTTCGCTTGCGATAGCCCGTTGACCACGAGATGTCTGGGTGTGTGGCGTCGTACTTGTGATGGCTTTTGTCGCTGAAATAGTGACGCTCATACAGAATCGCCGGGATGAAAGCACCATCACTCTTGTTCAGTCGCCAGAACGATGATCGGCCTCCGCTTTCGACCTCGGCAAATGCCTTGAGCACCGCCGGTTCACAGTCGAGCAGTTTGGCTGTACTGGCCCACTGATCTTCACTGATCTCACCTGCGGCGTACTTGGCGAAACGGTTCAGCAAGCCCTGCGGAATATCCACCCCGACCTGAATGATGCTCTGGCCCTGTTTGCCTTTGGTCTTCGTCGTCTTGACGCTCGGGTTGTTCTTGGTCGCAGCACCGCCCGGTGGAGCCGGCACTGCAGGTTGCGCTGACTTCGGCACCGCCTTCTTGTCAGACTCGGGCTTGGCTGGTGCCTTCTTTGGATGTTCCTCTGTCGCACCCTTGAACACCAAGGAACCGCTCACCAAGGTGACGAGCTTGTGCCCGTAATCCGACGTGACATTGCACACATTGACCCACTGCCCTTGCAGGTCTTGCACGAGAACTTCGACGCGCGACTTCGCGTCTTTGGTGGTCACGCGTGTTGCCGAACCATTGCTCTGCGTTTTACCCGCCTTTGTCTGGCCGTCATGCCTGATTTTGTAGACCAGGTTTTCAATCGGGTGGCGCAGCGCATCCAAGAACAACACGCTCACACCGAAAGCTGTCTCCTGTGAAAGGTACAGCGTTTGCCCCACTTCCAGCTGGTTCACATTGCCGAGCTTGTTGAGCGTCTTGAGTTCGCTGATCGGCTTGCCGCTGGCTTTGGAAATCGCACTCAGCGTGTCCCCCCGCTTTACGAGGTAGGGGTCTTTCATCGCAGCTTCAGTCATTGCCTTCTTCTCCCTTGGCATCAGTTGAGTCCGCGTCGTCAGATGCCACTTCAATACCCTGCTCGATCGACCAGCCGTGGTTCACCGACAACGCGTAGCGAACTTCTTTGGGCTGCTGAGTAAGAAGGCTCATCGTGAAGTCTTCTCCCGTGCCGGCGAGCAGCCTGCCCAGTTCGCGCTGATCCTCGAATGCGATGGCTTGCTTGGCGCTGGCAAATGGCAACCAAGCACTCGGGAATTCGGTGAAGCCCAAGGCCTCGCTGAAGACCGGCTTCTCCAGCGTGGGTTTATCACTCAGCTCAGGAAGGCGTGGGGCAGCTCCAGAAGGCAGGCTGGGCACCGAGGCATTGCCGCTCGCCGCACCACCCCACTCATGCGCAGCCGCCTTGGTGATGAACGTGCCCGGCGTGATGAAGTCGATGTCGGCCTCATTGAGCACCATCTTGCTGTCGCCTCCCACCATCTCGATGCGTTTGGCGGTGACGGTGATCTCGCCGTTCACGCACACGATGCTCAGCGTGTCGTCGGCCAGCATTTCCAGCGCATCGGTGTGCGCCCTGAGACTCAAGTCGCCATTGGCCGCAATCGCCTGCAGCTCCCCCTGGTGGGCGTACAGGCTGGTGGTCTGCCCGGAGACGAGGCTGGCGGTGTGGGCGGCGGCCGCATGCACGTCGCCTTGCGCTGTGAGACTGGTGTCCTGGCCCGAGAAGCTGGCGATCGTGGCCGGGCTGGCCAGGATCGCCGCACTGGGCGTGTCCAGCACCACGTAGGGCTTGGCGAAGGTTTCTACTGGGTCGCCTTGTTCCCGCCCGTTGGCCTTGTACTGCCCTTCGTGTTTGCCGTTGTGCTTCGGGTCAATGGCCTCAATCAAGCCTTGCAGCGCCTGCTTCGGGTCGGCGTCGTGGCTGGTGAGCCCGAGTGCGCCTTGGGCTTGCGCCGCACCGCCCACGCTCTGGCCGAGCTGCTGCGCCCCCTTGAACTGGGACACGGCTTCTTGCGCATCCATCTGCGTGCCCTGCGCACTGCCATAGCTGCCTGCTCTGGAGCTGCAGCTGAGCAAGATCCCCTGGCCGGCCCGCAGCGTGGCCCAGCCGTCGGTGTGGGCGTAGAAGCCCGAACCGAGCCAGGCGCCGCGGTAGCTGCTGGTGGCGCTCTGGCTGATGAGGTGGCCCAGGCTGAGTTCGCTCCAGGGCACGCCCCGGCCGTAGGTGGCCAGGCGCATGCGTGGTTGGAGGGTGGTGTCGTCGAGCACCCACTGGCCCCCGCCTTCGCCGTCGTGGTTGCGGCTTTGCCAGCCGGAGATCGTGCCTGGGTGGTTGGCACCGGAGTCGACACCGGCCGGCCAGGGCGGCGGGTCCTGGGGCGAATGGAGCTGGCTGAGGATCAGTGGCTGGTCCATGTCCCCACTGACAAAATCGACAAGGACTTGCGTCCCGATCGGCGGAATGAATACCGGCCCGTGGTTGGCCCCGGCGTACTGGTGCGCCACACGCACCCACTGGCTGGCTGCGGCATCGCCGGGAGCGTGGCCTGTCTCTTCCTGGCCGGGGGTGAGCGGGCCGCTGAGTCCGCCGGCGACGGGGGCGGACCCGCGTTGCCAGGGGAACTGGATGCGCACGCGCAGGTCGCGGTCGGTGGTGACCGTGTCGTTCGGGTGGCCGACGACGAGGGCGATTTGAACCCCGGGTGCCTGGGGCTTGGGAATGTGCGGGGGCACGAGCCGGGCCGCCGCGGGCACGGCCTGGAAGCTGTTGCGGTAGCTGCCGGCTTCGAGGTCGGTGTTCTGGAGCAGCTGGGCGGCCTCGCTGCCCAGGTTGTTCGCGG
>Ga0307508_10000140_pt1 | contig 85941 bp, 72 predicted proteins | sample 9_EM_MG_FD_203089 | JGI IMG/M metagenome (GOLD analysis project Ga0307508, IMG submission 203089) | Populus trichocarpa ectomycorrhiza microbial communities from riparian zone in the Pacific Northwest, United States - 9_EM | ecosystem: Host-associated > Plants > Roots > Unclassified | place... | reverse complement strand
AATCGGGTAGCCAGGGGTTTCTAGCCCCCAGCCCCCACACCACCCACCATGCGGGTCCGCAGTGGGCGGTTCATCGCGGCAATACTCATGGCTGGTTACGCGCTCGCCGCTGGCAATACCTCACCCGTTCGGGTTCAACGGCATGCCAAGGTCCGCTCGGCTCCTCCATGTGGTTGCGATGTTCGGTCCTTCAGTCCTTGCGGACCTACTACGGCGTCTGCTGACTTCTGCGCCGTCACGGCGCGCGTTACCGCGCGTCGCGCTGTGTTGGGGATGATTGCTGCCGATTCTTTGCATGCAGCGGGCAGCTCGCCGCAGCGCCTGGGCCTTGGTATCCCGGTGTGGTCCGTGCCGGGTCTGTCATCCGTCAACAAGCACCGCATGCGATGCAGATCTCCCCAGGTAGATGCGCGAACTGTCGGTGCACAAGCGCCGCATTTACCGTAGGCTGCGTACCGGTGGGCTTCGCTGTCATGTGCCAGCTCGCCTCGCAGCCCTCGGCCTTGTCTATGCGGTTTCTGTCCGTCGCCTCGCACCTCTTGCACTCCGGCTTCCTCCGGACCATTCCTCGCGGGATCGCCCTTGCCTTCGGCTCGTGGTTATCCTTGCTCTCATGATGAGTCCAAGTCGGTACCCCCACAGGGGACTTCCACCCCATAAGTTCGCGCCCATGCTGGGCGCACACCCTTCAATCGAGAGGACGTCACCCGGCAAGCCGGGCGCCGTCTCTCAAACGTTAGGCATTTCATCTACAGCAGAGTACCTACATGGCAGAGCTTGAAGAACGCGTCTATCAGCGAGTGCTAGAGCTTTCCGAAGAAGGAAAGGCGCTTGAGGCTGCGAACGACCTGGCGGCTGCGAAGGGGAAGTTTCTCGAAGCACTAAAGCTCGTGCCGCAACCTCACCAAAACTGGTCTGCGTCTACATGGCTCTACGCCAACCTCGGAGACACGCACTTCAAGCTTCAATCCTTTGAAAAGTGCTTCATGTGCTTCTTGAATGCCGTTCAATGCCCAGGAGGATTGGGCAATCCGTTCATTCATCTTCGTCTTGGTCAGATGTACTTTGAACAAGGCAACTTCGAGAAGGCTGCAGATGAGCTAACCCGCGCATATATGGGGGGTGGACTGGAAGTCCTTCTAGAAGATGATCCGAAGTACTTGGCATTTCTGGAGACAAAGATCGATGTCTAGCTCCCAAAACTTTGTCGCGGGAAATGCCTTCCTTCAAGCGGACCCGCCTACGGCGGTCCGCTTAAGTCAAACGTTGAACTAAACCGCTGCCGCGGTGGTTGAACCCCACCCGACTGAACCCCACCCGAGGTGTCAACCAAGCGGAGGTCGTACCTTGATCGATGCGGGCAAGTGCCCGCGCAGATCGAGGAGAACGGCGATGACCCCACTTCGACAACGCATGCTCGACGCGCTGGTGCTGCGCGGCATGGCGGCACGCACCCAGGAGAGCTACATCGAGGCCGTGTCGCGGCTGGCGCGGCACTACGATTGCAGCCCCGAGTTGCTGTCGGCTGACGAAGTCCAGCAATACCTGCTGCACCTCGTGCGCGAGCGCCATCTGGCGCGTGCCAGCGTCAACCAGTACGGCTGCGCGTTCCGCTTCCTGTACGGCACCGTGCTCGGGCTGGACGGCCAGGCGTTCCAGATTCCGCTGGCCCCGCAGTTGCAACGCCTGCCGCAGATCCTCTCGCGAGCCGAGGTGGCGGCCCTGCTGTCGTGCGCGCACGACCCGCGTGCGTATGCGCTGCTGAGCTGCGCCTATGCACTGGCGGTACTGCCTCACCGGGGATCAAGCGGGCGCCGGGCATTCGGTGCCTTGGCCCCTGGCCAATGCAGCTTCATCTGGCGCTCGACGCCGGCCGTTGCCTTGGACAACTGCAGGCCGATGCGGCGCAGGCGCGTCGATGTCATGCGCTGCGTCAGGGCCGCGACGCTCAGCGCACCGATGGGGTGACCCATCGAGTCGCGAAACGGCATGCCGATCGCGCTGACGCCCAGGGTCACCTTGTTCTCGACGATGGCGGCGCCCTGTTCGCGCGTTTGCGCGCATGCCTCCACCAGCGCCTGCCGCGTCAGGTTGCCGAACGCGCGCAGCTTGGGGGCAACGTGCTCGATGATCTCTGCGCGCGAAGCATCTTCCATGGCAGCCAGGATGGCCAGGCCGCCTGCCCCCACGCCCAGCGGGCGCCGGCTGCCGACCTCCAGGGTCAGCGTGCGCACCGGGAATGCGCCCTCCAGGCGATGCATGCAGACCGCGTCGATGCCGCCGCGCACCACGAGGTAGATCGTGTCCTCGGTCTCGACGGCCAGTTCGCTCATGAACGACTCGCAGACGTTGCGCAGGTCGTACATCGTCGAACTCGCGATGCCCAGCTCGAAGGCCAAGGGCCCCAGCCGGTAGCGGCGCGATTCCGCGTCGTGCGTGACGAGCCGCTCGGCCATGAGCTGTCGCAGGATGCGATGTACCGACGGGTGCGGGAGATCGGATCGCGCGGCAATCTCGGTCAGTGAGAGCCCGCGCGAGCCCGATGTCGCCAGCACCTTCATCAGCACCACGCCTCGCCTGAGGGATCCTGCATCGTCTTTGGAAGTCATGTTCGATTATTGGACAAACCTCTGGCTCATCGTGGCCCAGTGCAAAACAATCTAGAAGGTGAACTTGATTTCCGACTATCGGACGTCCACCAAACGGAGACACGTGTGAGCATGAGCGGATCGATCGCTACACCGGCACTCGAGGGCCGGGTTGCCGTGGTGACGGGCGGAAGCAGCGGCATCGGCGCAGCGGTCGTGCGTCAGTTGGCGGAGCAAGGTGCAGCGGTCGTCATCGGCTACAACCGCGGTGCGGACCGCGCCGAGGCGCTGCGCGCCGCGCTGCCCGGCAGCGGGCATCGCACGCTGCACGTGCCGCTGAACGAGCCCGCAGCGCACGAGCGGATGGCGCAGCTGCTGCAGCGCGAGGCAGGCCGCCTGGACGTGCTCGTGAACTCCGCCGGCTACACGCAACGCATCCGCCACGACGACCTGGCCGCGCTGGACCCTGCGCTGTTCAACGACATCCTGCTGAACAACGCCGGCGGCACCTACTCCATCACCCGCGCACTGATGCCGCTGCTGCAGGCCTCGGGCGAAGCGTGCGTGGTCAACGTCTCGTCCGTCTCGGCCTATACCGGCCTGGGCAGCAATATCGCCTACTGCGCAGCGAAGGCGGCACTGGACACGATGACCTTGTCGTTCGCACGTGCCTTCGGGCCGAAGGTGCGCTTTCTCTGCGTGTCCCCGGCTTCGGTGGACACGGCATTCGTCGCCGGGCGCGACCGCGCGGCGATAGAACGCAAGGCGGCGCAGACGCCGCTTGGGCGCGCCGTCACGCCGGACGACGTGGCGCGCGCGGCGCTGGCCTGCATCACCCACCTCAAGACTGCCACCGGCCAGCGCATCGTGATCGACGGAGGCCATACGCTGTGAGCACCTTCGCCGTGAATGCCACGCACGACCCGGCGCTGCGCAGCTGGGTGGATACCGCCAACCTTGCAGGCGCCGAGTTCCCGATCCAGAACCTGCCGTTCGCGGTGTTCAAGACAGACGGCGGACAGGCTCGCTGCGGCGTCGGCATCGGCGACCAGGTGCTGGACGTCGCCGCCTGCGCATCGCTCTTTGACGGCGACGCGGCCGGCGCGGCCCAGGCCTGCGCCGAGCCGGCCCTGAACACGCTGATGGCGCTCGGACCGGCGGCCGCGCACGCGCTGCGCGCACGGCTGTCGCAACTGCTCGATGCGCGCGAACAGGAGCACCGGGAGGCAACAGCGCGGCATCTGCTGCCCATCGCCGGAGTCGAGCTGGTGCTGCCGGTGCGCGTCGGCGGCTACACCGACTTCTTCGCGTCGGTCCATCACGCGACCAACGCAGGGCGGCTGTTCCGCCCCGACAACCCGCTGCTGCCCAACTACAAGTACGTTCCCATCGCCTACAACGGCCGCGCCAACAGCGTGCGGGTGAGCGGCGATGCCGTGAGGCGGCCGCACGGCCAGATCCGGCCCGCGGATACCGCCGCACCGTCATACGAACCGGCACGGCGGGTCGATCACGAGGTCGAGCTGGCCCTGTACGTCGGTCGTCCCTCGCAGCTGCACCGGCCCGTCCGCGTCGCCGATGCATGGGAGCACGTGTTCGGCTTCTCGCTGCTCAACGACTGGTCGGCGCGCGACATCCAGGCGTGGGAGTACCAGCCGCTCGGGCCCTTCCTGGCCAAGAGTTTCGCGACCACGGTCTCGCCCTGGGTGGTGACGGCCGAGGCGCTCGCGCCATTCCGCACCGCGCCGGCGCCGCGCTCGGAGGGTGACCCGGAGCCGCTGCCGTACCTGGCCGATCCCAATGACGCCCGCAACGGTGCGCTGCACATCGCCTTGACCGCGCAGTTGCGAACAGCCGCGATGGCGGCGCGCGGCATCCCGCCGCTGACGCTTTCGACGTCGAACGCGGCCAGCCTGTACTGGACCTGCGCGCAGATGCTGGCGCATCACACCAGCAACGGCAGCGCGCTGGACACCGGCGATCTGCTGGGTTCGGGCACGATCTCGGGCGCCTCGGAAGACGCGCTGGGCAGCTTGCTCGAGATCACGCGCGGCGGAGCCCGGCCGTTCGAGATTGCCGCCACCGGCGAGACCCGCCGGTTCCTGGAAGACGGCGACGAAGTGACTCTCACCGGCCGCAGCGAACGCGCGGGCTGCGTGCCGATCGGCTTCGGCGCATGCTCGGCCACGCTGCTGCCGGCAAGCGCGTGAACCGCGAAGAGGAAAGCAACATGCTGGTCGAGGAACGGACCTACACCACGCACCCGGGCAAGTGGCGCGAATACCTGGCGCTGTACGAAGCCGAGGGGCTGGAGATCCAGGAACGCATGCTGGGCCGGATGGTGGGTTACTACCACACCGAGTTCGGCGAACTCAACCAGATCGTCCACTTCTGGGCCTACACCAGCCTGGACGAGCGCGCCGAGCGGCGCGCACTGCTGCTGGCCGACGTCGGCTTCCAGAGCTACCTGAAGAAGATGCTGCCGCTGCTGCAGAGCCAGCACAGCCGCGTCCTGCGTCCGGCACCGTTCTTCGTGCCGCAGTGGCGTCAGGCCGCAACCGGGCCGCAGGAGACCTCGCCATGACATCCGCACCCATTTCAACGCCTGCCGAGACCCTGGCTTACCAGGGCGGCTTCGGCAACCAGTTCGCCAGCGAGGCGCTGCCGGGCGCGCTGCCGATCGGCCGCAACTCGCCGCAGCGTGCGCCGCACGGCTTGTACGCCGAACTGATTTCCGGCAGCGCCTTCACCGCGCCGCGCGCCCAAAACCAGCGCACCTGGGTGTACCGCCGGCGTCCTTCGGCGATGCACGGCCGCAGTGTGCGCATCGATGACGGCAGCTGGCGCAGCGGGCCCTTCAACGAGGCCGAGACCCCGGCCAACCGGCTGCGCTGGAATCCCTGGCCGATGCCGGATGCACCCACCGACTTCGTGGACGGCGTGATCACCCTCGCCGGCAACGGCGACGTGCACGCGCAAAGCGGAGTCGCCGCCCACGTGTATCGCGCCAATCGGTCCATGAGCCGGCGCTACTTCGTCAACTCCGACGGCGAGATGCTGCTCGTGCCGCAGCAAGGCGCGCTGCTGCTGCACACCGAGCTGGGCCGGCTGCACGTGCGGCCCGGCGAAATCGCGGTGCTGCCGCGTGGCATCAAGATGCGCGTCGAACTGCCCGACGGCAGCGCGCGCGGCTACATCTGCGAGAACTACGGCGCCATGCTGCGGCTGCCCGAGCTGGGCCCGATCGGCTCGAACGGCCTCGCCAATGCGCGCGACTTCATGGCGCCGGTCGCGGCGTTCGAGGAGGGCGAAGGCCCGGTTCGCGTCGTCAACAAGTTCCTCGGCCACCTCTGGGAAGGTGCGCAGCCGAACACCCCGCTCGACGTGGTGGCCTGGCACGGCAACCTCGCCCCGTACAAGTACGACCTGGCGCGGTTCATGGTGGTCGGCACGATCTCGTTCGACCACCCGGACCCTTCGATCTTCACCGTGCTCACGTCGCCCAGTGAAATCCCCGGCGTCGCCAACTGCGACTTCGTGATCTTTCCGCCTCGCTGGCTGGTCGCCGAGGACACGTTCCGTCCGCCCTGGTTCCACCGCAACGTCATGAGCGAGCTGATGGGGCTGATCCACGGCGTCTACGACGCCAAGGCCGAGGGCTTCTTGCCCGGCGGCGTCAGCCTTCACAACTGCATGCTGCCGCACGGCCCGGATGCTGCCACCTTCGAGAAGGCAACCCGCGCCGAGCTCGCGCCGCATCACATCGAGAACACGCTCGCCTTCATGTTCGAAAGCCGGCACGTTTTCCGGCCGACCGCGCATGCGCTGAACGCGGCCAATCTGCAACCCGACTACGACGCGGTCTGGGAGGGCTTTGGCCCCGGGCCAGCGCCGCGCTGACTCTCCCCCACAGCCCGCAGGGCCTCATCGACTCTTCAACGCCTTTCACCCATGTTTCATTACTTTCCCGACAACTATCGATGGTCGCTCGCGGTGCTGCGCGCCATCGCCGCCGGCGGCCTGTTCGGTGAGATCGACTGGGCCTGCTCGCGTTTGCGCGAGGCCGCGAAGGCCGCACCCTCCGGCGACCTGGAGGCCTGGCACGCCGCCTGGCGAGAACTCGCGATGCAGCTCGAAACCTCGGCGCGCACGGCACGAGAAGCCGGCCACCACGTCAGCGCCAGCGACTTCTCGTTGCGCGCCTCGGTCTACTACCAATGGGCCGAAGGGCTGCTCGACCCCGACGACGCGCGCGCCCACGCGATGTATGGCAAGCACCTGGACTGCTTCGCCGATTTCGCATTGCACCGCAGCCCGGCGATCGAGATCGTCGACATCCCGTTCGGCGATCAGGTGATCCCGGCCTACCTGGTGCCGGCTGCACCGGGGCACGCGCCAGGCCCGGCCTGCCTGCTGTCGGACGGCCTGGACGCCAACAAGGAAGAGATGTTCTACGTCGCGCTGTCGCTGGCGCGGCGCGGCATCACCACGCTTGCATTCGACGGCCCCGGCCAGGGCGCTGCGCTGCGTGTGCACGGCATGACGGCGCGCCACGACTTCGAGAAGCCGGTTGGCGCCGTGGTCGACTGGCTGGTGCAGCGCCCCGAGGTGGACCCGGCCCGCATCGGCATCGTCGCAGCGAGTTGGGGCGGCTACTACGCGCCGCGCGCGGTCGCGTTCGAGAAGCGGATCAAGGCTTGCGGCGTGATGGGCGCGGTGTTCGACACCCACGCCTGCATGGTGCGCAGGGTCGGCTACGTGCCCGGCCAGGGAGCGACGCAACTGGGCGGCAATGCGCCCCTGGGGACGACCGGCAAGCAGATCCTGCGGATTCTCGGCGCGCCTGATTGGGAAAGCGCATTCCGCAAGCTTGAGGCATTTCGCCTCGAACCTGTGGCGCACCAGATCGATTGCGACCTGTTCATCGTGCACGGCGAGAACGACCGCCACGCGCCGCCCTCCGAGGCGCAGCGCCTGATGGAGGCCGTCGCGTCGCGCCACAAGCGCCTGCGTGTCTTCACGCAGGCCGAGGGCGGTGCGGCCCACGTCAACCTGGACCGGCCCGAGCCGGCATTGAGCATGGTCTGCGACTGGATGGCGGAGCGCCTCTGAACGAGATCGAGACCACCACCGCGCAGGAAACCCACGATGGCCGAGTTCTTCCACTCTTCCCAGCAGGGGCCTGTCGCCACGCTCGTGCTCGACCGCCCGGCGGACGGCAACCGGCTCACCAACGCGATGGCGCTCTCGCTGGCGTCCGCGCTGGACGACGCGCGCTCGAGCCGCGTCATCGTGCTGCGCGCGAACGGGGCCGACTTCTGCGTCGGCCGCGACATGCAGCCACCGGCGCCAGGCGCCGGGGTGACCGCGATGGACGTCCTGCGCGACGACGCGGCGCCCGTGATCGCGCTGTACGACGCCTTTCGTCGCGCGGCGCAGCCCATCGTCTGTGCGGTGGCCGGCCGCGCGTGGGGCATCGGCATGGTGCTGGCAGCGCTGGCCGATCTCACGCTCGCCACCACCGACAGCAGCTACCGGCTGCGCGAACTCGATCGCGGCATTCCGCCCTGCATTGCCATGGTGCCGCTGCTGGACCGCATGCCGGTCAAGGCGCTGGCGCATCTCGTGCTCACCGCCGGTGAGATGGATGCGGCGACCGCCCTGGCCACCGGCGTGGTCAGCCGTCTCGCAGCACCCGGCGAATTGGACGCCGCCCTGGCGGAAACGCTGGAGCGCCTGTTGTCCTTTCCCGATGCGGCGGTGCGTGCCGTCAAGCAATACCTTGCGACGGCCCCGCGCAACAACGAAGCGCACGCTGCACTCTATGGCGCGAGCCTGCTCGGCAACGTCCTGTCGTCACGCTGAAGGCAATGCGGCAGACACAACAAGGAGACAAGCACGATGGCCTCATTCATTCGATACCTGCTGGCGGCTCTCGTGGCCGTCGGCGCCCCCGCAGCCCACGCCGTGTATCCCGACAAGCCGATTCGCCTGGTCGTCGGCTTTCCGCCGGGCAGCACGGCCGACCTGCTGGCGCGCGTGGTCGGCTCCAAGCTGGCCGAGCAGCTGGGCCAGCCGGTGATCGTCGACAACCGCCCGGGTGCCGGCAGCAGCATCGCCGCAGACACCGTCGCGCGCTCGCCGGCGGACGGCTACACGCTGCTCGTCAGCACCACGGCGCAGGTGATCAACCCCAGCATGTCTCCCAATCTGAAATTCAGCTTCTCGAAGGATCTGGTACCGGTGCTCCTGATGGCGCAGAACCCGGTCGTGCTGATCGCCCCGATCCGATCGCCCGCCAACAGCGTGCGCGATCTGGTGAGCGCCGCGCGCGCCGCCCCGGGAAAGCTGATGTTCGCTTCGTCCGGCAACGGCACCTTCACGCACCTGTACGGCGAGTTGTTCGCGCAGTCGGCCGACATCAAGCTCACCCACGTGCCCTACAAAGGAAGCACGCCGGCGCTGACCGACGTGCTGTCCGGCGTGGTCGACATGTCGTTCACGCCCTTGACCCCGGTGATCGGGCAGATCAAGTCCGGCAAGCTCAAGGCGTTGGCGGTGGTGGGGCGCAGCCGGATGGTCTTGTTGCCCGATGTGCCGACCTTCGCCGAGGCCGGCATCACCGGCCTCGACTCCACGCTTTGGTTCGGCCTGAACGCGCCGACCGGCACACCCAAAGCCGTACTCGATCGATTGAGCACGGAGGTGCAGCGGGCGTTGAACCTGCCCGACGTGAAGGCGCAGCTCGCGACCCAGGGCATCGACGTGTCCATCGCCGGCGCCGCGCAGTTCGGTGAACTGACCGTGCGAGAGCTGGACCGGTGGGAGCGGGTCGTGAAGACGGCCGGCGTGAAAGCCGATTGACCCATTCGCTCAGGAGATCGACATGACACTCGGCCACAAGCTGCTCGGTACCGGCCCGCACCATGTGATGGTGCTGCACGGCTGGTTCGGCGACCACGAAATCTGGTCGCCCACCTATCCATTCCTGGACACGCAGTCCTTCACGTACGCCTTTGTCGACTACCGTGGTTACGGCGAATCGCGCAGCCTCTCCGGGCCCTACACGATGGCGCAGATCTCGGCCGACGCCACGGCGCTCGCCGATCGGCTCGGCTGGGGCCGCTTCTCCGTGGTCGGCCATTCAATGGGCGGCATGGCGGCGCAGCGCCTGGCCATCGACGCCCCCGATCGCATCCACGCGGTGGTGGGCGTGACGCCCGTGCCCGCCACCGGCGCCAAGATGCCGGCGCCGGTGCTGGCCGTGTTCGAGGCCGCTGCCACTGACGACGCAGCCGCCGCGACAGTGATCGAAGCCTCGCTCGGCCAACGCTGCACGCCCGCGCTCACGCGGCACATCCTGGCCGGCAAGCAGTCCGCGGTCGAGGCGCAGGTGTTCGCCGCGTACCTCGGTGCGTTCACGGCGACCGACTTCGCGAGCGAAGCCGCCGGGCTGCGCTGCCCGCTCCTCGTTTTGTACGGAGAGCATGACGGCGGTGTGTCGGAAGAAATGGTGAAGGCGGTTTATCCCACCCTGTACCCGGCAGCTCGATTGCAGGCCCTGCCCAATGCCGGCCACTATCCGATGGTCGAGACCCCGCCGCATCTCGTGACCGTGATCGAGCGCTTTCTGTCGGCACCCGAAGCGACGTCGAACTGACCCCGGCACGCCCCTTGCGCCAGGCGCAGATCGCAAAGGTATGCGCAGGTCACCAACGATGCTGGGCTCGATCGAGAAGGCCTCTGCACGGCTCTCGCCGTAGGCGCGTGGCCACGCCTCGATATCATCCTCAAGCTTGCCCGAGCGCTTGGCGTCAGGTTCTCGGCGCACCCAGCGTGACGTCCAACGATCGAGGTCTCCGCCTTGGCGGCGTCCGGCCGTAACCCATATCAAACGTCAGAGCGCATAGAGATGCCCACCATCTTCTCGCACGTAGCTGTTCCCTTGGCTGTGGGATTGGCGCTCGGAGCACCAACCATCTCCAAGCGCCTGCTGTTTGCAGGCATGGCTGCTTCCGTGCTGCCCGACCTTGATGTCTTGGCCTTCAGGCTTGGCATTGGCTACTCACATGAGCTTGGCCACAGAGGGTTCTCGCATTCCTTTGCTTTCGCACTGCTTCTTGCCATCGCGGCAGCACTCAATGCGCGTCAACTTCGAGCCACAGCAAGGGCTGCCTTCTTCTTCGTCTTGGCGGCCACCGCGTCGCATGGGCTTTTGGACATGCTCACAAACGGCGGTTTGGGCGTGGCGCTGTCTTGGCCATTCAGTGAGCAACGCTACTTCTTTCCCTGGCATGTCATCGAAGCATCTCCGCTCAGCTTGCGTCGTGTTTTCGGAGCCGCGGGTTGGGTCGTCTTCAAATCAGAGCTGCTGTGGGTCTGGCTACCAAGTTGTCTCTTTGGGCTTGCCCTCTATGCAGCATGCCGCAAGAATGCACCAACCCTGCCATCGTGAAGGCTTGTCTGCACCGCGCCCACTGCCGCGCCTTCCTCGCCGAGTCTTCGCGCGAAGTTGCTGAACTGGACAACCGATTCCACGGGCTACAACGACTTCTACGAGCTGACCGAGAACCTCATTACGACGACAGCATGAGCACCATCCGTACCCGAATCGCAACGCTCGCTGACCTCGGTGTCATCGCTCCTCTGTTCGATGCCTATCGGCAGTTCTATGAACAAGCGCCTGACCTTGCTTTGGCCAAGAGCTTCATTCGCGATCGTCTCCAGAACAATGAATCCGTCGTTCTTCTGGCTTTGGACGAGGCTCAGCAAGCTGTAGGTTTCTGCCAGCTCTATCCCACCTTCTGCTCGGTTGTGGCAAAACCGATCTACTCGCTTTACGACCTGTTCGTCAGCCCGGAGGCAAGGCGCTCGGGTGCCGGCAGAGTTCTTCTGCAGGCCGCGGAAAGACTTGCTGCCGAGCGCGGCAAGGCGAGAATGGACCTCACTACTGCGAGAACGAACAAGCCGGCTCAGGCTGCGTACGAATCGCTGGGTTGGGTTCGGGATGAAATTTTCTACGCCTACAGCAGGCTGGTTCCTTCAGGCGGATGAGCCTTCGGCGGTCCGCTCAAGTCAGGCGTTCTTTTTGCCTTTCTCAAATTTCGAGTGCGTCGATGTCCCCCACATGCCATTCGGGCTGTCGAAGCCCTGCTCGCACCGTGACTCCGTTCAACAGCCCTTCGACGGGCGGGTCTTCGACAAGCTCAGTCCCTGCTCAGGGCGAACGGGGTGGAGGCGCTGTACCCGCTCGAAGTTCAACAGAGCTTTTTTTTAAGCGAGGTCGTCGCCTTGGAATCCAACGAATCATCGAAAACTCAAGCACGCTTCGGCGCCATCGCGTCTGCTCTCGCCAGCGAGCCGAACGTCAGCCTCGGCTCGTCAGGGAAGAAGGGCTTTGGCTCGTCGGCTTTGCAAGTCGGCGGGAAGATCTTCGCAATGGTCTCTTCAACCGGAAGCTTCGTCGTCAAGCTTCCGAGGAACCGGGTTGAGGAACTGGAGGGCGCAGGCGTCGGGCAGCGCTTCGACCCTGGCCACGGCCGGCTCATGAAGGAGTGGCTGTCGCTCGACCCGGCATCCGGTGAAGACTGGCTGCCCCTTGCAAGAGAAGCGCTGCATTTTGTGGCGCCGAAATCATGAGCCTCTCGGTCCGGTGCACGGGTGCAGCTCGGCAGGCCACTTACGTCGAACGTTAGACGTTCCCCGAACGCACGCTCCCCGCTTGCCGACACAATACGCCGATGCAAAACGCTGCCCAGCCAATCCAGCCCGCTGCTCACAGCCGGAGTGACGCACGCGCGCTTCTCGTTGAGTTCTTCCACTTCACGCAGAAGGAGGCTCGCTCTTGCGTGTTCGCCGGCCTGTTCTTCGCGGCCGTTCTCTTCGTCCCTCGAACCGGCGTTTTCGGGCTTCCGCGTTATGACGTGCTCCTTGTCATCGCACTCGCGATTCAGGCCTGGTTGCTGCGAACGGGCAGGGAGTCGCTGGACGAACTCAAGGCGATCTGCTTGTTCCACGTTCTCGGGTTTGTGCTCGAAGTCTTCAAGACCTCCAGCGGTGTCAAGTCTTGGTCGTATCCGGACTTCGGCTACACCAAGGTTCTCGGTGTGCCGCTGTTCTCCGGGTTCATGTACGCCGCGGTCGGCAGCTACATCATCCAAGCTTGGCGGTTGTTGAACCTTCGCGTCGTTCATCACCCGCCGTACTGGATGGCGGGTCTCATCGCGACAGCCATCTATCTCAACTTCTTCACGCACCACTACATCGGTGACTGTCGCTGGTACCTCGCCGCAGCCGCATTCGGTCTCTACGCCCGCGCTCAAATCGTCTTTCGCCCGCACATGCGCGATCGGAGGGTGCCTCTCCCGCTGGCCTTGATACTTGTTGGCTTCTTCATCTGGCTTGCAGAGAACATCGGTACCTTCTTCGGGCTGTGGGCCTATCCGCATCAACTGGGCGCCTGGGCCGCAGTCCACGTCTCGAAGTGGAGTGCTTGGTCGCTCCTGGTGCTCATGAGCTTCACGATCGTGACGAATCTGAAGCACGTGAAGGCTGCCGTTCATGTGCCCGCGTGAGATGCTCCAACAAGCCGGGTCAAGCCTCTCATCTCAAACCTCGGCCAGCGAAATGCATGGCCTGCAACTCTTCCTGCCCACGCAAATGAAATACGTCTACCTCGTTCTTGCACTGCCTCTCTTCACGGCCTGCGTCAGCATCGATTTACCGGGGGTGGTTTCAGACACCGCCAAGGTTGCCAAAGACACCTACAAGTCGGTCTCTGGCAAGAAGGAGGAGGGCGGCGAAGCAACGGCGGCCACGGAGTCTGCCAACAGCGTATCCAACACCTACATCGGGCAAGACAACCAGACTGTCGCCGAGGTGAAGCAACTCTGCGTGAGCGAAGCCGCGGCCAAGCTCTTCAAGGCCAGTGGCAAGGAAGTGCCTTACACCGTCATGGAGAGCACGATCTCGACGGTCAACAATGCCATCGCGTCCAATTGCAAAGTTGCGGCCGCCAAGGTCGCCCAAGCGCCGTCAACCGAGAAGCAGTGAACACCGTGCTGCAGCAAACCGTCATTCCCCAGCTACGCATCACCAGTGCGCCTCGCAGCCAGGAGTTCTATGCGAAAAATCCGGAACACACTCGCCCTGACCGCTCTGTTCTGCTGCGTTGGCTTGGCTCAGGCCGGCCAAGCTTGGGCAAAGGTGGAATACAGCCCTCGGCAAGACCTGTTGTGCTCTCTGCTTCCAGGAAGCTCAATCAAGGAAGAATGGAAGACCGAGCTGCTGTCTCGCCAGTCAGAGTTCGAGAAGCTCTGGGAAGCTGAAGGGCCTCGATTTCTGGCTGAGACGGAGGCGATTTCCGGCAAGCAGTTTCCGCCGCAAGAGATCACCGCTCAACTCACGCTCTGCAACACACCCTCGGAATCCTTCGCAGCCACCGGCCGTGTCTCGGTCAACATGCGCTATGCGCTCAAGAGTTTTGCGTCGACTCCAGTGCCCATGCGGTACAAGGTCGACACGCTCTTTCATGAGCTGCTTCACATCTTCCTGCTCAAGCACCCCATAGAGAATTCGAGCCTTCTCAAGGAGCATGCCTCGGAGCCCGAGAGAGTGCGCAATCATCTCCATTTGCTGGCCCTGCAGAAGGCAGTCCTCCTGAAACTGAATGAGCCCGACGCGCTGAAAGACGTCATTGCCATCGACAGCCAGCTGCCTGCCGGCTACTACAGGCGAGCGTGGGAGATCGTCAACGCAACCGACAGCGAGTATCTGAAGTACGTCGCCGAAATTTCGAGATAGGGCACAGGCCTCTTGATGTTGTGTCGTGAATCTGTAAAGGTTCAAGAGGGCCGTGGCACTTTTCGTGGTTTGGGCCTGACACGGGCCAGGTTGGAGGTAATGAGCGCCGCGGCCAGCGTGACGAGCCACGACAGGTAGACCCACAGCAGGAACACCGGCACGGCCGCGAACGTGCCGTACACGGCCTTGTAGGTCGGCACCTTGAGAAGGTAGGCAGCGAAGCCGCGTTTGCCCAGCTCGAAACCGATGCTTGCGATCAGGCCGCCGATGATCGCGTCACGCCGCCGCACCTTGGTGTTCGGCACGAAGTAGAAGAGGCAGCTCAGGCCCACCAGCGCAAGCAACACGGGGCCCAGGTTCAGCACGAATCTGGCCGAGGGCGGCAGGGTTGCGATCAAGCCCACCGACGCACCGAGCACGTACGAGGTTGCCCACAGGCTCACGCCGAGAACCGGCGGCCCCGCGGCCAGCATCAGCAGGTACAGGCCGATCCGCTTGAGGAAAGGGCGGTTCTTCTTCACCTTCCAGATCTGGTTGAGGGCGTTCTCGACCGTGAGCAGCAGCGCCATCGCCGTCAGCAACACGAACAGCGAGCCGGCCCAGGTCAGGCCGTTCGCATTCGCAGCGAACTGGTTCAGGTACTTCAACACCGTGCGCGAGATGTCGGCCGGGAGCAGGCTCTGCAGCAGATAGTCTTCGATCGCCTTCTCGAAGCGGTGGAAGACCGGGAAGCGCGTGAACAGCGCGAAGCTCACGGCCAGAAACGGCACGATGGACAGCACGGTCGTGAAGGTCAGGCTGCCGGCGATCTGGGCCAGGCGTTCTTCCCTGGCGCGGCGGATGGTGAGTAAGGTCAGGCCGATCATGCGTCGCTCGAAATCGAGGCGCTTGTTCGCCTCCTCCGAGTTCAGTCTATGCGACGGCGCCTCGGTGAATCTAGATCAGCGGCATGGGCCGCGAATCGCCGAAGCCTCGCGGCGTGTGCGGCACGGCCGCGTGCTCGTGGGGGCCGGCGGTTGGCGCAGTCGCCGGGGCTGCGGCCAGCGAGGCCGGCAAGACCTCACCAGCCGGTGCCGCCAGCAGCTCGCTCAGTTTCGGCGCAGCGCTGACCGCCTCTCGCGCGAACCACACGTCGGCCATCTCGTGCTGTGCGCCGTCGGTGGTGGTGTAGCTCGACACCAGGCCGATCAGGTTGCCGTTGTCCTTGGCGGTGCCGGTCTGCGCGTGCAGGTCGAGCGAGACGATGCCGAGTTCGGCCAGCGTCTTCAGTTCGCCGGCGTCGGACACGCCGTTGTGGTTGGCGTCGACCCAGACGCGCAGGTCCTTGAAGCTCGCGTCGGCGGCGCTGAGTTTGCCGTCGTGGTTGCTGTCTTCCAACGCCATCGCGGCATAGCCGTTGCCGGCGCGGGTGCCGTCGGCATTCTTCGTGGCCATGCCGAAGAGCTCGGTGCCGTCGTTGATCTTGCCGTCGTGGTTTCGGTCCATCACCAGCAGGCCGTCGGTGGGCGAGACCCAGCCGACCTTGCTCGCGTGGCCGGTGCCCAGCAGGTCGAAGCTCACGCCGTTGGCCGCGGCCAGCGTGTGGATGCCGTTGCCGTCGAGATCGAGCACGATGGGCGTGGCCTGCAAGAAGGCGTTGATCTGCGCGATCGACATGGCGCCGATGTCTTGCGCCTCGAAGGCCGCGATCTGCTCGGGCGACATGGCCAGGATGTCGGCGGTGCTCAGCGAGCCGATCTGCGCGGTGGTGAAGGCCACGACCTGGTCGGTCGTCAGCGCCTGGATCTGGTCGGTGGTGAGCACCGCGATCTGCTGTGGGCGCAGCGCTGCGAACTGGTCGGTGCTCAGCTCGGCCACCTGCGAGGGCAGCAGCGAGTGGATGGCCGCGGTGCTCAGTGCCCGCAGGTCGGCGCTTTCCAGGCCGATGATCTGCTCGGCGCTGAGGGCACTCACCTGTGCGTTGGTCAGCACTGCGAAGTGCGCGCTGTCGAAGGCGTTCAGCTCGTCGGTCGTGAGCGAGGCGATGTGGTCGGTCGTCAAGGCGCGCATCTGGCCGGTGGTCAGCGCGGCGAGTTGGCTGGCGTCGAGCGCGTTGAACTGCTCTGCCGACAGGGCCTGGATGACGCTGCTGCCGAGTGCGCGGATGTCGGCGGTCTCGATCATGGCGATCTGGTCGCTGCTCAGCAACGCGATCTGGTCGGACTGCAGCGCCGCGAACTGGCCCGTGCCGAGCGCGACCAGGTCGGCGCTGTTCAGGGCGCTGAACTGTGTGGCGTCAAGCGCGCGGATCTGTGCCGTGGTGAGGGCGGCGATCTGGCCGGTGTTGAAAGCGTTCAGCGTGTCGGTGGGCAGGCCTGCTACCTGGGCCACGCTCAGCGAAGCGACCTGCGCGGTCGACAGCGCCGCCAAGTGGGTGGCATCGAGCGCGGCGAACTGGTCGCTCGACCAGGCGCGCAGCGCCGCGGTGCTGAGCGCGTGCAGGTCGGCTGTCTCCAATGTGGCGATTTGCTCGACCGACAAGCCCGAGCTCTGCGCCGAGCTGAGCGAGGCGAACTGCGCGGTGCTCAGTGCATTCAGCGAGTCGCTGGCCAGCGCGCCGATCTGCGTCGGTGTGAGCGCAGCGACTTGCGCCGTCGTCAGCACACCGATCTGCTGGCTGCCCAGCGCATCGATCTGGTCGGTCGACAGCGAGCGCAGCGCGGCGGTGGTGAGCGCTCGCAGGTCGGCGCTCTCCAGCGCCGCGAGCTGCAAGGTGGTGATGCCGCCGAGCTGTGTGCTGGTGAGCGAGGCGAACTGCGCTGTGCCCAGCGCATTCAGCTGGTCGGTCGCCAGGATGCCGAGCGAGGCGGCGGACAGCGCCCGCACCTGCGCGGTGGACAGCGCCTGGAAGTCGCTGCTGGACAGGCTGGCGAGCTGCTCGTTCGCGAGCGCCGCGATCTGGCTGGTCGACAGTGCCGCCACCTGCGCGGGCGTCAGGGCCTGAAGCTGGTCGCTCGACAGGGCGCCCAGCGCGAGTGGGCTGAGTGAGCGCAGGTCGGCCGTTTCGAGCACCGCCATCTGCGCGGTGGTCAGCGCTGCCGCCTGCTCGGCGCCGAGCGCGGCGTACTGAGCGGTCGTCAGGCTGCGCAAGTCGTCAGAGGAGAGGCTTGCGAGCTGGTCGGTCGTTAGCGCAGCGATCTGCGCGGCCTTGAGTGCGGTGAGCTGGGCGGTGCTGAGCAGGGCCAGGTCGTCGGTGGTCAGCGCGGCGACCTGAGCGGTGCTCATCGACGCGACTTGCGCACTGGTCAGCACGGCCATCTGCGCCGTGGTCAGCGCGTTCAGCTCGGCGGTGGTGAGCTGCGGAATCTGGGCGCTGGTGAGCGACGCCACCTGCGCGGTGGTCAGCAGCGGAACCTGCGCCAGCGTCAGCGAGTCGAGCTGCGCTGCGCTCAAGCCGCGAATGGCGGCGCTGCTGAGTGCGCGCAGGTCGGCCGTCTCCAGCGCAGGGATTTGCAGCGTGGTCATGGCGCCGGCTTGCGCAGGCGTGAACGCGGCGAACTGCGCCGCCGTCAGTGCATTCAGCTCGGCCGTGCTCATGGCCGCGATCTCTGCCGGCGTGAGCGCGCGCGCCTGCGCGTCGGTGAGCGGGCCGCTGTCGGCGGCGCTACCCGGCACGGTGATCTGGTTGGCGCGGCCGAACCGCGACTTCAATGCACGAACGGGCGCCTCGCCCGTCGCCCACTTGAGCAGCTCCGAGAACTTCATGGGCGTAGCCTGGTGGCTGATCGGGTCACGGCAATCGCGGTGAAGCGATCGCCGTGGCCGTGGATCAGATCAGCGGTTGCTGCTTGTTGTCGTCGACCGGCAGGATGCTCTGGCTGATGGCCACCACCGGTGCCGGTGCAACCACCGCGGCGCTTGCCGTGGTCGATGCTGCGGGCAGCACGTCGGCGGTCGGGCCGGCCAGCAGTTCGCTGAGGGCCGGTGCCATCGTCGTGGCGGCGGTCGTGTCCTTGGCGAAGTACACGTCGGCCATCTGGTGCGTGGCGCCGTCGGCGGTGGTGTAGCTCGACACCATCCCCAGCAGGTTGCCGTTGTCGACCTGCGTGCCGGTCACGTGGTTCAGGTCGAGCGAGACGATGCCGAAGTCGGCCAGGCCGTGCAGCTCGCTCGCGTCGCTCTTGCCGTCGTGGTTGGCGTCGACCCAGACCTTGATGTCCTTGAAGTGGGCATCGGCCACCGTGAGCTTGTTGTCATGGTTGGTGTCTTCGAGCGCCAGGGCCGCGTAGCCGTTGCCGGCGCGGGTGCCGTCGGCATTCTTCGTGGCCACACCGAACAGCTCGGTGCCGTCGTTGATCTGGCCGTCGTGGTTGCGGTCCATGACCAGCAGGCCGCTGTTGCCGGTGATCCAGCCCACCTTGTTCGTGGTGCCGGTGCCGTTCAGGTCGAAGTTGACGCCGTTGGCAGCCGAGGTGGTGTGGATGCCGGTGCCGTCGAGGTCGAGCACGATCGGCGTGGCGCCGAAGAAGGCATCGAGCTGCGACGAAGACATCACACCCACGTCGCCGCCTTCGAAGGCCGAGATCTGCGTCATCGACATCGCACCGATTTCAGCCGTGGTCAGGGCCACGATCTGGTCGGTGGTGAAGGCCACGACCTGGTCGGTGGTCAGCGCGTGCATCTGTGCCGTCGTGAAGTGCGCAATCTGGCTGGCGCTCAGCGTCTGGAACTGGTCGGTCGTGATGGCCACGATCTGGTCGGTCGTCAGCGACGCGATCGATGCGTTGCCCAGGGCATGCAGGTCGGCGGTCTCCAGCGTCGAGATCTGCGTCGTCGTGAGGTGCGAAATCTGGTTCGTGGTCATCACCGAGAACTGGGCCGCGGTGAACGCGTTCAGGTCGTCGGACGCCAGGTCGGCCAGCTGCGAGGTGGTCAGGTTCATCACCTGGCCGCCCATCGACGTGAGTTGCGACGTGGTCAGCTCGCCCAGTTGCGCATCCGTCAGGGCGCGCAGCGTGGTGGAGGTCAGCGCATGCAGGTCGGCGGTTTCGATCGTCGAGATCTGGTCGGTGGTGATGGCGATGATCTGCGCCGACGTGAAGGCGGCGAACTGGCTCGTGGTCATCGCGACCAGCGAATCGGTGTGCAGGCCGGCGATCTGGTCGGTGGTCAGCGAGCTGATTTCCGAGGTGGTGAATGCCGCGAACTGGCCGGTCGTGAAGGCGTTCAGGTGGTCGGTGGTCAGCGAAGCGATGGTCGAGCCCAGGCTGGCGACTTGCGAGGTCGTCAGCGCAGCCAGGTTGTCGGTGCTCAGCGCGTTCAGCTGATCGGTGCTCCAGGAATGGAGCGCCGCGGTGCTCAGGGCGCGCAGGTCGGCCGACTCCAGCGTGGAGATCTGGTCGGTTGTCAGCGCATGGGCCGCCGTGGTGCTGAACGATGCGAACTGGGCCGAGCTCAGCGCATTCAGGTTGGTGCTGGTCAGGCCGCTGATCTGGTCGCTCGTCAGCGCGCCCACCTGGGCGGTGCTGAGGGCCACCATCTCGTCGGACGTGAGGGCGTTGAGCTGGTCGGTGCTCAGGGCACGCAGCGAGGTCGAGCTGATGGCGCGCAGGTCGGCGGTCTCGAGCTGCGACATCTGGTCGGTCGTCAGCGCATGGACTTGAGCGGTCGTCATTGCAGCGTACTGGGTCACCGTCATCGCACGCAGGTCAGCCGATTCGAGGGTGCTGATCTGGTCGCTGGTGAGGCCTGCGACTTGAGCGGTCGTCATCGCGGCGAACTGCGCGGTGCCGAAGGCGTTCAGGTGGTCCGAAGCCAGCGATGCGAGGGTGGCCGTGGCCAGTGCAGCGACTTGCGAGGTCGTCATCGCAGCCAGGTTGTCGGTGGTGAGCGCGCCGAACTGGGCGGTGCTCCACGAGCCGAGGGCAGCCGAGCTGAGGGCGCGCAGGTCAGCCGATTCGAGTGCGCCGATCTGGTCGGTCGTCAGCGCCTTGGCGGCAGCCGTCGTCAACGAGGCGAACTGGGTCGAGCTGAGGGCGTTCAGGTTGGTGGTGCTCAGGCCGGCCACTTGGTCGGTGGTGAGCGAGCCGACTTGCGCCGTCGTCAGGGCCACCATCTCGTCGGACGTCAGCGCGTTGAGCTGGTCGCTGCTGAGCGAACGCAGGGCCGTGGAGCTGATCGCGCGGAGGTCGGCCGTTTCCAGCTGCGACATCTGGTCGGTCGTCAGGGCATGCACTTGCGCGGTCGTCAAGGCGGCGTACTGCATGGTGGTCAGTGCGCGCAGGTCAGCCGATTCGAGCGTGCTGATCTGGTCGCTGGTGAGGCCGGCCACTTGTGCCGTGGTCATCGCAGCGAATTGCGCGGTGCCGAAGGCGTTGAGGTGGTCCGAAGCCAGCGAAGACAGCGTGCTGGTGCTCAGCGAAGCCACCTGGGCCGTGGTCATGGCAGCCAGGTTGTCGGTGGTCAGGGCGCCGAACTGGTCGGTGCTCCAGGCACGCAGGGCAGCCGAGCTGAGGGCACGCAGGTCAGCCGATTCGAGTGCGCCGATCTGGTCGGTCGTCAGCGCCTTGGCAGAGGCTGTCGTCAACGAAGCGAACTGGGTCGAGCTGAGCGCGTTCAGGTTGGTGGTGCTCAGGCCGGCCACTTGGTCGGTCGTCATGGCGCCGATCTGGGCGGTCGTGAGAGCCGCCATCTGGTCGGACGTGAGGGCGTTCAGCTGGTCGCTGCCGAGCGAGCGCAGGGAGGTCGAGCTGATCGCACGCAGGTCGGCGGATTCGAGCTGCGACATCTGGTCGGTCGTCAGGCCATGGATCTGCGCCGTGGTCATCGCCGCGTAGTGGGCGGTGGTCAAGGCGCGCAGGTCGGCGGATTCGAGTGTGCTGACCTGGTCGCTGGTGAGGCCGGCCACTTGGACGGTCGTCATCGCAGCGAACTGGGCGGTGCCGAGCGCGTTGAGGTGGTCCGAGGCCAGCGACGAGAGTTCGCCGGTGGTCAGGGAGGCCACTTGAGCGGTCGTCAGCGCGGCGACGTTGTCGGTGCTCAGCGCGTTGATCTGGTCGGTGCTCCAGGCACGCAGCGAAGCCGAGCTCAGGGCGCGCAGGTCAGCCGATTCGAGTGCGCCGATCTGGTCGGTCGTCAGCGCCTTGGCGGCAGCCGTCGTCAGCGATGCGAACTGGGTGGAGCTGAGCGCGTTCAGGTTGGTGGTGCTCAGGCCGGCGATCTGGTCGGTCGTCATGGCGCCGATCTGGGCGGTCGTGAGAGCCGCCATCTGGTCGGACGTGAGGGCGTTCAGCTGGTCGCTGCCGAGCGAACGCAGGGCGGTGGAGCTGATCGAGCGCAGGTCGGCGGACTCCAGTTGCGACATCTGGTCGGTCGTCAGGCCGTGGACTTGCGCCGTGGTCATGGCCGCAAACTGGGCGGTGGTCAGCGCACGCAGGTCAGACGACTGGAGCGTGCTGATCTGGTCGGAGCCGAGGGCGGCCACTTGCGCGGTCGTCATCGCGGCGAACTGCGCGGTGCCGAAGGCGTTCAGGTGGTCGGAAGCCAGCGACGACAGTTCGGTCGTGGTCAACGAAGCCACTTGAGCGGTTGTCATCGCGGCCAGGTTGTCGGTGCTCAGGGCGCCGAACTGGTCGGTGCTCCAGGAGCGCAGCGAAGCCGAGCTCAGGGCGCGCAGGTCAGCCGATTCGAGCGCGGCGATCTGGTCGGTGGTGAGCGCGTGAGCAGCTGCCGTCGTCAGTGAGGCGAACTGGGCCGAGCTGAGGGCGTTCAGGTTGGTGGTGCTCAGGCCGGCGACCTGGTCGGTCGTCAGCGCGCCGACTTGGGCGGTTGTCAGCGCAACCATCTGGTCGGACGTGAGCGCATTCAGCTGGTCGCTGCCGAGCGAGCGCAGGGCGGCAGAGCTGATCGCACGCAGGTCGGCGGTTTCCAGCTGCGACATCTGGTCGGTCGTCAGGGCATGCACTTGAGCGGTCGTCAAGGCGGCGAATTGGCCGGTGGTCAAAGCGCGCAGGTCAACCGATTCGAGCGTGCTGATCTGGTCACTGGTCAGGCCGGCGACTTGAGCGGTCGTCATCGCAGCGAATTGCGCGGTGCCGAGGGCGTTCAGGTGGTCCGAGGCCAGCGACGACAGTTCAGCGGTGGTCAGCGAAGCCACTTGGCCCGTGGTCATGGCGGCCAGGTTGTCGGTGCTCAGGGCGCCGAACTGGTCGGTGCTCCAAGAGCGCAAGGCGGCCGAGCTGAGCGCGCGCAGGTCAGAAGACTCCAGCGCGGCAATCTGGTCGGTGGTGAGCGCGTGGGCAGCCGCTGTCGTCAGTGAAGCGAACTGGGCCGAGCTGAGGGCATTCAGGTTGGTGGTGGTCAAACCGGCGACTTGGTCGGTCGTCAGGGCACCGACTTGGGCGGTCGTCAGGGCGACCATCTGGTCGGAGGTCAGCGCGTTGAGCTGGTCGCTGGACAGCGAGCGCAACGCAGCGGAACTGATGGAGCGCAGGTCGGCGGTCTCCAGCTGCGACATCTGGTCGGTGGTCAGCGCGTGGACTTGCGCCGTGGTCATCGCGGCGTATTGGCCGGTGGTCAACGCGCGCAGGTCAGCCGATTCGAGGGTGCTGATCTGGTCGCTGGTGAGGCCTGCCACTTGTGCCGTCGTCATGGCAGCGAACTGGCCGGTGCCGAAGGCGTTCAGGTGGTCCGAGGCGAGCGAAGACAGTTCAGCGGTGGTGAGCGAAGCCACTTGGCCCGTCGTCATCGCAGCCAGGTTGTCGGTGCTCAGTGCGCCGAACTGGTCGGTGCTCCAGGAGCGCAGCGAAGCCGAGCTGAGGGCGCGCAGGTCAGCCGATTCGAGCGCGGCGATCTGGTCGGTGGTGAGCGCGTGGGCAGCCGCGGTCGTCAGCGAGGCGAACTGGGCGGTGCTCAGCGCGTTCAGGTTGGTGGTGCTCAGGCCGGCAACCTGGTCGGTCGTCAGCGCGCCGACCTGGGCGGTCGTCAGAGCGGCCATCTGGTCGGAGGTGAGGGCGTTCAACTGGTCGCTGGTGAGCGAGCGCAGCGCGGTCGAGGTGATCGCACGCAGGTCGGCGGACTCCAGCTGAGACATCTGGTCGGTCGTCAGCGCGTGGGCTTGCGCGGTCGTCAGGGCAGCGAATTGGCCGGTGGTCAGGGCACGCAGGTCAGCTGATTCGAGGGTGCTGAACTGGTCGCTGGTGAGGCCGGCGACTTGTGCCGTGGTCATTGCGGCGAACTGGGCGGTGCCGAAGGCATTCAGGTGATCGGAGGCCAGCGACGACAGTTCGGCCGTGGTCAGCGAAGCCACTTGGGCCGTGGTCATGGCAGCCAAGTTGTCGGTGCTCAGGGCGCCGAGCTGGTCGGTGCTCCAGGAGCGCAGAGCGGCCGAGCTGAGGGCGCGCAGGTCGGCTGATTCGAGCGCGGCGATCTGGTCGGTGGTGAACGCGTGGGCAGCCGCCGTCGTCAGCGAGGCGAACTGAGCCGAGCTGAGGGCATTCAGGTTGGTGGTGGTCAAGCCGGCCACTTGGTCGGTCGTCAGCGCGCCGACCTGGGCGGTCGTCAGAGCAGCCATTTGGTCGGACGTGAGCGCGTTCAGCTGGTCGCTGCCGAGCGAGCGCAGGGCAGTGGAGGTGATGGCGCGCAGGTCGGCGGTCTCCAGCTGCGACATCTGGTCGGTGGTCAAGGCGTGCACTTGCGCGGTCGTCAAGGCGGCGAATTGGCCGGTGGTCAGTGCGCGCAGGTCAGCCGATTCGAGGGTGCTGATCTGGTCGGAGCCGAGGGCTGCGACTTGCGCGGTCGTCATCGCGGCGAACTGGCCGGTGCCGAAGGCGTTCAGGTGGTCCGAGGCCAGCGACGAGAGTTCGGTCGTGGTCAACGAAGCCACTTGAGCCGTGGTCATCGCGGCCAGGTTGTCGGTGCTCAGCGCATTGATCTGGTCCGTGCCCCAGGCACGCAGGGCGGCCGAGCTGAGGGCGCGCAGGTCGGCAGACTCCAGCGCAGCGATCTGGTCGGTCGTCATGGCGTGGGCCTGGGCGCTGGTCATCGACGCGAATTGCGGCGCCGAGGTCAGGGCGTTCAGGTTGGTCGTCGTCAGGCCGGCGATCTGGTCGGTGGTCAGCGCGCCCAGCTGTGCCGTGGTGAGGGCGGCCATCTGGTCGGAGTTGAGCGCATTGAGCTGGTCGCTGCTGAGCGAGCGCAGTGCGGCCGTGGTGATGGAGCGCAGATCAGCCGTTTCCAGCTGCGACATTTCGCTGGTAGTGAAGGCGTGCACCTGGGCGCTGGTCATCGCGGCGTATTGCGCGGTGGTCATGGCACGCAGGTCGGCCGATTCGAGGGTGCTGATCTGGTCGCTGGTGAGGCCTGCCACTTGTGCCGTGGTCATCGCGGCGAACTGTGCGGTGCCGAGCGCGTTCAGGTGATCAGAAGCCAGCGACGACAGTGCGCCGGTGGTCAGCGAAGCCACCTGGGCCGTGGTCATGGCGGCGAGGTTGTCGGTGGTCAGTGCGCCGAACTGGTCGGTGCTCCACGAGCGCAGGGCGGCCGAGCTGAGGGCGCGCAGGTCGGCAGACTCCAGCGCAGCGATCTGGTCGGTGGTCAGCGCGTGGGCAGCCGCGGTCGTCAGCGAAGCGAACTGGGTCGAGCTGAGAGCGTTCAGGTTGGTGGTGCTCAGGCCGGCCACTTGGTCGGTGGTGAGCGAGCCGACTTGGGCGGTCGTCAGAGCCGCCATTTGGTCGGACGTGAGCGCGTTCAGCTGGTCGCTGCCGAGCGAGCGCAGCGCGGTCGAGCTGATCGCGCGCAGGTCGGCAGATTCGAGCTGCGACATCTGGTCGGTCGTCAGGCCGTGGATCTGGGCGGTGGTCATGGCCGCGTAGTGGGCGGTGCTCAGGGCGCGCAGGTCGCTCGACTCAAGGGTGCTGACCTGGTCGCTGGTGAGGCCTGCGACTTGTGCGGTCGTCATCGCGGCGAACTGTGCGGTGCCGAGTGCGTTCAGGTGGTCCGAAGCCAGCGACGAAAGTTCGCCGGTGGTCAGGGAGGCCACTTGGGCGGTCGTCAGCGCAGCGAGGTTGTCGGTGCTCAGGGCGCCGAACTGGTCGGTGCTCCACGAGCGCAGGGCGGCCGAGCTGAGGGCGCGAAGGTCGGCTGACTCCAGCGCGGCGATCTGGTCGGTGGTGAACGCGTGGGCAGCTGCCGTGGTCAGCGAGGCGAACTGTGCCGAGCTGAGTGCGTTCAGGTTGGTGGTGGTCAAGCCGGCAACCTGGTCGGTCGTCAGCGCGCTGATCTGGCCGGTCGTCAGAGCAGCCATCTGGTCGGACGTGAGGGCGTTCAGCTGGTCGCTGCCGAGCGAACGCAGGGCGGTGGAGCTGATCGAGCGCAGGTCGGCGGATTCGAGCTGCGACATCTGGTCAGTCGTCAGCCCGTGGACTTGCGCCGTGGTCATCGCCGCGTAATGGGCGGTGCTCAGGGCACGCAGGTCGCTCGACTCAAGGGTGCTGACCTGGTCGCTGGTCAGGCCTGCGACTTGTGCGGTCGTCATCGCAGCGAATTGCGCGGTGCCGAGAGCATTCAGGTGGTCCGAGGCCAGCGACGAGAGTTCGCCGGTGGTCAGGGAGGCCACTTGGGCCGTGGTCATGGCTGCCAGGTTGTCGGTGGTCAGGGCGCCGAACTGGTCGGTGCTCCAGGCACGCAGCGAAGCCGAGCTGAGGGCGCGCAGGTCGGCGGACTCCAGCGCAGCGATCTGGTCGGTCGTCAGCGCCTTGGCGGCGGCTGTCGTCAGCGATGCGAACTGGGTCGAGCTGAGCGCGTTCAGGTTGGTGGTGCTCAGGCCGGCCACTTGGTCGGTGGTGAGCGAGCCGATCTGGCCGGTCGTCAGGGCGACCATCTGGTCGGAGGTCAGCGCGTTGAGCTGGTCGCTGGACAGCGAACGCAGCGCGGCGGAGCTGATGGAGCGCAGGTCGGCGGTCTCGAGCTGCGACATCTGGTCGGTCGTCAGCGCGTGGACTTGCGCCGTGGTCAACGCGGCGTACTGGGTGCTGCTCAGGGCGCGCAGGTCAGTCGATTCGAGGGTGCTGATCTGGTCGCTGGTGAGGCCTGCGACTTGAGCGGTCGTCATCGCAGCGAATTGCGCGGTGCCGAGGGCGTTCAGGTGGTCGGAGGCCAGCGAGGCGAGTGCAGACGTGGCCAGTGCCGAGACTTGCGAAGTCGTCAGCGCGGCGAGGTTGTCGGTGGTCAGGGCGCCGAACTGGTCGGTGCTCCACGCGCGCAGGGCGGCCGAGCTGAGGGCGCGCAGGTCGGCAGACTCCAGCGCGGCGATCTGGTCGGTGGTCAGCGCCTTGGCGGCTGCCGTCGTCAGCGAAGCGAACTGGGCCGAGCTGAGCGCGTTCAGGTTGGTGGTGCTCAGGCCGGCGACCTGGTCGGTCGTCATGGCGCCGATCTGGCCCGTTGTCAGGGCGACCATGTGGTCGGAGGTCAGCGCGTTGAGCTGGTCGCTCGACAGGGTGCGCAGGGCGGCGGAGCTGATGGCGCGCAGGTCGGCGGTCTCAAGCTGCGACATTTCGTCGGTGGTCAGAGCCTTCACTTGCGCCGTGGTCAGCGCAGCGAACTGGCCGGTGCCCAGAGCACGCAGGTCGCTCGATTCGAGGGTGCTGATCTGGTCGCTGGTGAGGCTGGCAACTTGTGCCGTGGTCATCGCGGCGAATTGCGCGGTGCCGAAAGCGTTCAGGTGGTCAGAGGCGAGCGAGGCGAGGGCGCTGGTGGCGAGTGCGGCCACTTGCGAGGTGGTCAGCGCGCCCAGGTTGTCGGTGCTCAGGGCGCCGAACTGGCTGCTGTCCCACGAGCGCAGGGCGGCGGTGCTGAGTGCGCGAACGTCGGCCGATTCCAGCGTGGAGATCTGGTCGCTCGTGAGTGCGTGGGCCTGGGCGCTGGACAGCACGGCGAACTGCGCGCTGCTGAGGGCATTCAAGTGGCCGGAACTCAGGGTCGAGATCTGGTCGGTCGTCAGCCAGCCGATCTGGCTGGTCGTCAGCGCAGGGAACTGGTCAGAAGTGAAGTAGCCGAGCTGATCGCTCGTTAGCGTGCGGATCGCGGCCGAGCCGAGGGCGCGCAGGTCAGCGGTTTCGAGCACCGGAATCTGGTCGGACGTCAGCGTCTGAATCCCCAGGGTCGAGATCGCAGCGACTTGCGCGGTGGTCAGCGCAATGATCTGGTCGGTGCGGAACGCAGCCCAGTCATCCGTCGTCAGACCGTTGATGGTCTTGGTCGACAGACCAGCGATGACGGCGGTGGAGAGATTCGGGATATAGCTGGCCATGTTGTGTCCTAGTTCGCTTGTTCGGTGCTTCGGGTCAACGGCAGTGAGGCCACTTTGTCGGTGGGCATCGCAGCTGTTTGATGGAGAGCGGTTGGTTTCACTTGGGAACTTCGAGGGGGTTTGGTGCTTGCGTCGTGGGCGCGGATGCGGCCACGAGGAAAGTCCCTTTCTCCCATTCCCTCGGAATATCGGTCCGGCGAACGTTCGACTTAAGGCGGATTTGCAGGCGCTAAGCGGTGCAGTTCGTGACTTGCTTCGGCAAATGGCGAGCTGCTTGCACGGAGAAAGAGACATTCGTCACGAATCGCTCGTGGCCTGGGGAAACCCCGAACGAAAAAAGGCCCTGCCGTTTCCGGCAGGGCCTGTGTCTTTTCTCTAACCTGCTTCTTATATGGAGGGCAGCTCAGGCTGCCGCAGCGGCTTCAGCCGTGGCGGGCAGCGAATTCCTTCATGTAGTCGGCCAGGGCCTGCACGCCTTCGACCGACATGGCGTTGTAGATCGACGCGCGCATGCCGCCCACCGAGCTGTGGCCCTTGAGCTGGCGCATGCCGCGTTCTTCGGCACCTTTCAGGAAGGGCTCGTTGAGCCGATCATCACGCAGCGTGAAGGGCACGTTCATCAGCGAGCGGTCTTCGCGTGCGACGGGGTTGGTATAGAACGGCGTGGCGTCGAGCAGGTCGTACAGCAGGGCGGCCTTGCGGCGGTTGCGCTGCTCCATCGCAGTCAACCCACCTTGCGCCTTGAGCCACTTGAACACCAGACCGGCGATGTAGATCGCGTAGGTGGGCGGCGTGTTGAGCATGGAGTCGGCATCGGCCTGCAGCTTGAAGTCGAAGGCCGAGGGCGTGATGGGCAACGCGCCGCCGAGCAGGTCGTCGCGAACGATCACCACGGTGAGACCCGAGGGGCCCATGTTCTTCTGCGCGCCGGCGAAGATCAGGCCGTAGCGGCTCACGTCGATCGGGCGCGAGAGGATGCTCGACGACATGTCGGTGACGAGTGGCACGTTGCCGGTGTCGCTCAGGTCAGGAATCCAGTGGTACTCGACACCGCCGATGGTCTCGTTGGAGCAGGTGTGCACGTAGGCGGCGTTCGGGTCGAGCTGCCAGGTGTCGCGCGGCGGAATGCGCGTGAAGTGCTCGGCCTCGGAGCTGGCGGCCACGTTGACGGTGGCGTACTTCTTGGCTTCCTTGATCGACTTGGTGGCCCACGAGCCGGTGTTGATGACGTCGATGCTGGTTTTGCCGCGCAGCAGGTTCATCGGCACGATGGCGTTCTGGCCGATGCCGCCGCCTTGCAGGAACAGCAGCTTGTAGTTGGCAGGCAGCCCGACCAGCTCGGCGAAATCGGCCTTGGCTTGCGCCTGGATGCCCATGAACTCTTTGCCGCGGTGGCTCATCTCCATGACCGACATGCCGGAGCCGTTCCAGTCGAGCATCTCTTCGGCGGCTTGGCGCAGCACAGGCTCGGGGAGGACGGCGGGGCCGGCACTGAAGTTGAAAACGCGGGTCATGCAAGGGGCTCCGGGAGGCAGGCAAATCGAGGCCGCAAGCTTAGCCGAACCCGTTTCTCTGCATGAGCCTGCTAGATTGCGCAGATGAGCGACATGACCTTCTATTGGCACGACTACGAAACCTTCGGCCGCGTGCCCCGGCGCGACCGGCCTTCGCAATTCGCCGGCGTGCGCACCGATGCCGACCTGAACGAGATCGGCGAGCCGGTGATGATCTATTGCCAGCCCGCGCCCGACTACCTGCCCGACCCGGAGTCGTGCCTGCTCACCGGCATCCTGCCGCAGACCTGCCTCGCGCAGGGCGTGCCCGAACATGCGTTTGCCGACGTCATCGAGAAAGAGCTGGCGACGCCCGGCACCGTCGGCGTGGGCTACAACTCGATCCGCTTCGACGACGAGGTCACGCGCCACCTCTTCTGGCGCAACCTGATCGACCCCTACGCACGCGAATGGCAGAACCAGTGCGGCCGCTGGGATCTGCTCGACGTGGTGCGCGTGACCTGGGCACTGCGGCCCGAGGGCATCGAATGGCCGAAGCACGAAGATGGCCGGCCGTCGTTCAAGCTCGAGCACCTGACCCGTGCCAACGGCCTGGTGCACGAGGCGGCGCACGATGCCTTGTCGGACGTGCGAGCCACCATCGCGATGGCGCGCCTGATCAAGAGCCGCCAGCCCAAGCTGTGGGATTTCTGCCTGCGCCTTCGCAAGAAAGACGAAGTCGTGCGCGAGATGGGCGTCGGCAAGCCTTTCCTGCACGTCTCGGGCATGTACGGCGTGGAGCGTGGCGGCATTGCGCTGGTGTGGCCCTTGGCGCCGCACCCGACGAACAAGAACGAAGTCATCGTGTGGGACCTGGCCACCGACCCGTCGGAGCTGTTCACGCTGGGCGTGGATGCGATTCGCCAGCGCATGTTCAGCAAGGCCGACGAGCTGCCCGAGGGCGTGGCGCGCCTGCCGATCAAGACCATCCACATCAACAAGTCGCCGATCATCGTCGGCAACTACAAGCCCTTTGGCACCACCATTGCCGAGAAGTGGGGCCTGGACATCGACCAGTCGCTGCGCCACGCCGAGCTGGCGGCCGAGAAAGGCCAGCTGTTGGCCGGCATGTGGCCGGCGGTGTTCGAACGGCCGGCGCCCGACAGCAAACCCGATGTCGACGAAGACCTGTACGGCGGCTTCATCGGCAACGAAGACCGGCGCACCCTGCAGCGCCTGCGCGGGCTGAACCCTTCGCAGCTGGCCGACAAGCGCCCGGCGTTTGCAGACAAGCGGCTGGACGAGATCTTCTTCCGCTACCGCGCGCGCAACTTCCCCGGCACGCTCAGTGACGCTGAGATGCAGCAATGGCAGGAACACTGCGCGCATCGCCTGCACGATGGTGCCGGCGGCGCGCTGACGCTGCAGGCCTTCATGGAACGCGTCGACTTGCTGGAGGAGGCGGCCGACGAGCGCGGGCAAGACATCCTCGGCGCACTGGTCGACTACGCCACCGAGATCGCACCGGAACGCGATTGAATGGAACGTGACAACGCGCTGAAGCTGGCTCGCTGCTGCATGTGCCGAAAGCCTTGCGGGTGCAAAGCTTCTTCGACGGCAGAGGCGACACTTGGTGCCGCGGTTCATTCCGCCACCGAAACGAATCCTGAAGGGGAGTGACGATGCTGATGAGATTGCTAGCCTATAGAGGTGCTTCTGTCGTGCTGGGCGCTACCGCGCTGGCTGGCCTGGTGGGCTGCGAAGGCCTGGAGGGTGCGCGTGTGCGCGACAACAGTTCGCCAGCCGTGGCGGTGCGCGCCACTTTCCGGCCCGATGCCTTGATGCGCGGTGACGGCGCACGCGGTGGCATCGAAGTCGGCTATGACCGCTACCGTGGCAAGGACACGCAGACGCTGAGCGCCGGCCGGAACGTTGACCTGAACGACCTCCGTTTGGACGGCCCCGACAGGCTGAACAACGAGGTCACGGTGCAACTGCTGCACATGGCCTATACCCACCGTGCCCGCTGGGGCAGCAACTTCGAGTTCGAGCCGATGCTCGGCGGCGGCCGCCAAGGCCTGAAGTTCAAGATCGACCCGACCAACTCGGCGCTGCGGCCAGAGATCAGCCGCTACATGCCGGTCTTCGTCTACGGGCTCACGCCGCGCTGGCGCTTCAACGACATGCTCGCGCTCGAAGGCCGTGTCTCCGGGACCGTGGGCGGTTCGAACGGCAACCTGGTGCGCACCTATAGCTTTGATGCCGGGCTGCTGGTGAGCCCCGCGCCCAATGTGGCGTTGCGCATCGGCTATTCGGATCGCCGCCTGTCGGCTGAACTGACCGATTCGCTGTCTGAAATCGACGTGCACGTGCGCGGCCCCGCCGCCGCGCTGGTATTCGAGTTTTGATCAAGCAACGCCCTCGGACCCGGCCTTGCCGGCCCGAGGGCGGCGCCCCTTGGAGCAGGAGCGACTGGGGCTGACCGTCAGGCGGTGACCTTCTCCGCTGCGTCGGTGAAGTCCTTGATCTGATCGAAGTTCATGTACTGGTAGATCTTGTCGCTGGCCGCGGTGAGCACGCCCATGTCGACCAGGTACTCCTCGCGGGTCGGGATGCGGCCCAGCTTGGAGCAGATGGCAGCCAGCTCGGCCGAACCCAGGTACACGTTGCTGTTCTTGCCCAGGCGGTTGGGGAAGTTGCGGGTGGAGGTGCTGAACACCGTTGCGCCTTCCTTCACCTGCGCCTGGTTGCCCATGCACAGGCTGCAGCCCGGCATTTCCATGCGCGCGCCGGCGTTACCCAGCACGCCGTAGTGGCCTTCGTCGCTGAGCTTCTTCGCGTCCATCTTGGTGGGAGGTGCGACCCACAGCTTGACCGGGATGTCGCGCTTGTTCTCGAGCAGCTTGCTGGCGGCACGGAAGTGGCCGATGTTGGTCATGCACGAGCCGATGAACACTTCGTCGATCTTGGCGCCGGCCACCTCGGTCAGCGTCTTCACGTCGTCGGGGTCGTTGGGGCAGGCGACGATGGGCTCGTGGATGTCGGCCAGGTCGATCTCGATCACGGCGGCGTACTCGGCGTCGGCATCACCCTTCAACAACTCTGGGTTGGCAAGCCACGCCTGCTGCGCGGCGATGCGGCGCTGCAGCGTGCGAGCATCGGCATAGCCTTCGGAGATCATCCACTTCATCAGCGTGATGTTGCTGTTGATGTATTCGATGATCGGCTCTTTGTTCAGGTGAACCGTGCAGCCGGCCGCCGAGCGCTCAGCCGAGGCGTCGCTCAGCTCGAAGGCCTGTTCGGCCTTCAGGTCGGGCAGGCCTTCGATCTCGAGGATGCGGCCGCTGAAGATGTTCTTCTTGCCTTGCTTGGCAACAGTCAGCAGGCCGGCCTTGATGGCGTACAGCGGGATCGCGTTGACCAGGTCGCGCAGCGTCACGCCGGGCTGCATGGTGCCCTTGAAGCGCACCAGCACGGACTCGGGCATGTCGAGCGGCATCACGCCGGTGGCGGCGGCAAAGGCCACCAGGCCCGAACCGGCCGGGAAGCTGATGCCGATAGGAAAGCGGGTGTGGCTGTCACCACCGGTGCCCACGGTGTCGGGCAGCAGCAGGCGGTTGAGCCAGCTGTGGATGATGCCGTCGCCCGGGCGCAGCGACACACCGCCGCGTGTGCTGATGAAGTCAGGCAGCTCGTGGTGCATCTTCACGTCGACCGGCTTCGGGTAAGCGGCCGTGTGGCAGAAGCTCTGCATCACCATGTCGGCGCTGAAGCCGAGGCAGGCGAGGTCTTTCAGCTCGTCGCGCGTCATCGGGCCGGTGGTGTCTTGCGAGCCCACGCTGGTCATGCGCGGTTCGCAGTAGGTGCCGGGGCGCACGCCGACCTGTTCGCCGTTGACGATGGGCAGGCCGCAGGCCTTGCCGACCATCTTCTGCGCGAGCGAGTAGCCCTTCTTGGTGTCGGCCGGGTTCTGCGGCAGGCGGAAGAGAGTGCTGGGCTTCAGGCCCAGCGCTTCACGCGCCTTGGCGGTGAGGCCGCGGCCGATGATCAGCGGAATGCGGCCGCCGGCGCGCACTTCGTCGAACAGCACCTCGCTCTTGACCTTGAACTCGGCGATGACCTTGCCGTCTTTCAGGGCCTTGCCTTCGTAGGGGCGCAGCTCGACCACGTCGCCCATGTTCATCTGGCTCACGTCGAGCTCGATCGGCAGGGCGCCCGAGTCTTCCATCGTGTTGTAGAAGATCGGCGCGATCTTGCCGCCGAGGCAGACGCCGCCGAAGCGCTTGTTCGGCACGAACGGGATGTCTTCGCCGGTGAACCACAGCACCGAGTTGGTGGCCGACTTGCGAGAGGAACCCGTGCCGACCACGTCGCCCGCGTACGCAACGAGGTTGCCACGCGCGCGCAGGTCTTCGATGAACTTGACCGGGCCGCGCTTGCCTTCTTCTTCCGGCGTGATACCAGGGCGCGGGTTCTTGTGCATCGCGAGTGCGTGCATCGGGATGTCGGGGCGGCTCCAGGCATCGGGCGCGGGCGACAGGTCGTCGGTGTTGATTTCGCCAGTCACCTTGAAGATGCTGACGGTGATGCTTTGCGGCACTTCGGGGCGCGTGGTGAACCACTCGGCGTCGGCCCAGCTTTGCAGCACGGCCTTGGCGTTGGCATTGCCCTTCTCGGCCTTCTCTTGCACGTCGTGGAACTGGTCGAACATCAACAGGGTGTTCTTCAGACCCTTGGCAGCGATGGCGCCGACGGTGGCGTCGTCGAGCAGGTCGATCAGCGGGCTGATGTTGTAGCCGCCCAGCATGGTGCCCAGCAGTTCGGTGGCCAGCTCGCGCGAGATCAGCGAGCAGCTTTCAGTGCCGTGAGCCACGGCGGCCAGGTAGGAGGCCTTCACCTTGGCGGCATCGTCCACGCCCGCAGGCACGCGGTGGGTGAACAGGTCAACGAGATTGGAGCCTTCGCCTGCTGGAGGTGCCTTCAGAAGCTCGATCAGCTCGCCCGTTTGTTGCGCCGACAGGGGCAGGGGCGGAATGCCGAGCGCGGCGCGGTCAGCGACATGTTGGCGATAGGCTTGAAGCATGAAGTTCTCCGATGGATGCAAAGCGAGAGGAACGGTAAAGACAAGCAAGAAGCTTGCGAACTGAGCTGCCGCGAAGGGCAGCTGAAAACAATGAATCACTGCCGGCTTGCCGTGGCGGCAAGAAGGGCACGCCCGCGCTCTGCCGCAGGGCGGCGAAGGGGGCGGGGCGTGCGCTTGTCATGGTGCTGTCGCTTGCGTCGTCGGAGGCGTGTTTACTTGTTCGCGTCGTGCGCGGCGCGTTGCTTCTCGTGGACGCAGTCGTCGACCAGGCGTTTGCCGGCCTTGGTGTCCATCAGCATGGACTTGTTGGCGATCTGGATCAGCAGGCCGACGCCCTTGACGTCTTCCAGGCGCAGTGCGCCGGTGGACGAGAGAACCGGCTTCATGGTGTACGTCGTCTTGCCGAACTTCACGTCGACATAGCCGGGCGTCTTGGGGTTCATGCCGACGTCGATGGTCTGCTTGAGGTCGCACTCGTAGTTGCCGAAATAGGTGCGCTCGGCGGCATCGAGCTGAGTCTGGTCTGCCGGCGGCAGAGCGACGGGAGCCGGTGCGGCCTTCTTCGTGGGGGCCTTGGCCGCGGGCTTCGCAGCGGGCGTGGTCTGGGCGATGGCAGAAGCGCCAGCGCATGCAAAGGCGACAGCGAGAACGACAGTACGAATCATGGAATGACTCCTCGAGGTTGAAGAAGCACGGATTGTGAAGGTCCGCTTACTTCGGCTGTCTGAGGCCGATTCCTTGATTGCAACAAATTGCACAGTGTGTCGAGATACCGCGTTGGACGTGCTCATTCGCTCGCGCCGAAAGACATGTTGATTCGCTTCATCGCGCAATGAACTCGCGTGCACGAAATCACAAACAAGCTTGCGGAGGCGACCCGTCACCGATTTCATCGTGTGCTAGCGCCTGCGGCGATGAGCTCGGCGCGGTAGAAACAATTGTTCGCCATGTCGTCACTACGTGGTGTGGAGCAAATCACGCGGCTGCTCCAGCCTCGTCGGAGAAAAAGGCGCGGCGCACTTCGATCGGCAGGGCCTGGCCGGTGCGCACGGCACGTTCGAGCACATGCCAGAAGTAGCGGTAGCTGGCGCGGTCGTGCAAGGTGTCGCGGTGGCTGATGGGGGCCCAGTCGTTGGCTTGAGCGGCCATCAGGATCTCGGTGGCCTGGTCGGTCTCGGCCACGGTCGGCGCGAAGGCTTCGACGATGGGGAGGATCTGGTCGGGGTGGATGCTCCACATGCGCAGGTAGCCGAGCTGGCGCGATGCTTTCTGCGCTGCGGCGCGCAGAAGGTCGAGGCGCCTGAACTCGGTGACCACGCAGTGCGAGGGCGTTTTCAAATGCGCATGGCACGCGGCGGCAATCTCGAGCTTGGCCCGCACGACCAGCGGGTGCTCGAACTGGCCGGCGGCGCTCATGCCGGCTTGCGGAATGGCGCCACGGTGGGCCGAGACGAAATCCATCAAGCCGAACGACAGCGATTCGATGCGCGGGTGCGCGGCGATGGCGTCGACCTCGCGCAAGGCGCCGTGCGTTTCGATCAGCACGTGCACCGGCACGCGGCGGGTGTGGCCATGCTCGCGCAGCGTGCGGTCGATCGCGTTGACCGCGCCGCTTGCCTGCTCGAAGCCGCCGACCTTTGGCACCATCAGATAGGCCAGGCGCGGGCCGGCCTGCCGGATGATGGTCTGCACGTCGGCGTCGAACGACGGGTGGTCGAACGGGTGCACGCGCGCGCCGACGCGGCCGTGCTGGTTGCGGGCCGACATCACGAGTTCGGCCACCATGTGTGCATGCTCGGCTTCACCGCCGACGGGGGCTCCGTCTTCGCAGTCGAGCGTGACGTCGAACACCGGGCCGAGTTCGGCCTGCAGCTGCAGGCTCTTGAGCATGCGCGCCTCGACGCCGCAGTAGTGGTCGCATACGGGCAGGGCAGGCGCGGCTTCGCCGCTGTCGAACAGAGCTTGGCGGGGGTGGACGCGGCTGCTCATGCGGGGCGGCGGGCAACGATGAACATGCGCGGGAAGGCGAGCAGCAGGCGCTTGTCGGCACGCGGCTGGTAGGCCTGTGCGATGCGGCGCTCGTACTCGACGAGGAATGACGCGCGTTCGGCCTCGGGCAGCGGGTCGATGAAGGGCTTCAGCCCGGTGGCGCGCACCCATTCGACGATCTTGGCGGGCGACTCCATCGGGTGCTGGTATGCCGTGCGCCACACATCGACCTCGGCGGCCTGCGGTGACAGCAGGTCGTAGTAGGCCGTGATCGGCAGGATCTGGGTACGAATCGAGGCGACGTCTTCGATGAACTGCGACCACGGCGCGAGAGCGGCGACCTCGCGCATCGAGCGGTGCGTGGGCTCTTCGCGGTTGTCGGGCATCTGGATCGCCAGCACGCCGTTCGGTGCCAGCAGGTCGAACAGGCGGGGGGTCAAGGCCTCGTGGTCGCCGACCCACTGCAGCGCCGCGTTGGCGTAGATGAGATCGGGGGCGACGGATGGCTTCCAGCCGGCAATGTCGCTCAGCTCGAACCGGCAGTTCGGCAGCCGCTTGCGCGCGCTGACGAGCATGGGTTCGGAGTTGTCGGTACCGACGACGTCGGCGTTCGGAAAGCGCTCGACCAGCAACTCGGTGGAGTTGCCTGGGCCGCAGCCCAGGTCGTAGATCAGCTTGGGTTCGTTGAGCACAACCCGCGCGAGCAACTCGCGTGCGGGGCGGGTCCGCTCGTCTTCGAAGCGGCGATACAGGTCCGGGTTCCAGTCACTCATGTCTGAGCGTTCACGGGTTCCTTGTCTGCACGCCGCGAGGTGGACTCAGAGCAGGTGCTTCACACCGTCCTGCTCTTCTTGCAGTTCCTTCAGCGTGAGGTTGATGCGCTCCTGGCTGAACGCGTCGATCGGCAGGCCTTCGACCAGCTTGTATTCGCCGGCTTCGGTGGTGACCGGGAAGCCGAACATCGTGTCCTTCGGAATGCCGTACTGGCCGTCCGAGGCGATGCCCATCGTGACCCACTTGCCGTTGCTGCCCAGCGCCCAGTCGCGCATGTGGTCGATGGCGGCGTTGGCAGCCGAGGCAGCCGAAGAGAGGCCGCGCGCTTCGATGATGGCGGCGCCGCGCTTGCCGACGGTGGGCAGGAACACGTCTTTGTTCCACACGTCGTCGTTGATCGTTTCCTTGACCGATTTGCCATCAATGGTGGCGAAGCGGTAGTCGGCGTACATCGTCGGCGAGTGGTTGCCCCACACGGCCAGCTTCTCGATGCTGGAGACCGGCTTGCCGGTCTTGGCGGCGATTTGCGAGGCGGCGCGGTTGTGGTCCAGGCGCAGCATGGCGGTGAAGTTCTTGCGCGGCAGGTCGGGTGCGCTCTTCATCGCGATGTAGGCGTTGGTGTTGGCCGGGTTGCCGACGACCAGCACCTTGACGTTGCGCGATGCAACGGCGTTCAGCGCCTTGCCTTGCGCGGTGAAGATCTGCGCATTGGCAGCCAGCAGGTCCTTGCGTTCCATGCCGGGGCCGCGGGGGCGGGCGCCGACGAGCAGTGCGTAGTCGGTGTCCTTGAAGGCGGTGTTGGCGTCGCCGTGGGCTTCGATGCCGGCCAGCAGCGGGAAGGCGCAGTCGTCGAGTTCCATCATCACGCCCTTGAGTGCCTTCTGGGCTTTCTCGTCGGGGATTTCGAGCAGTTGCAGGATGACCGGCTGGTCTTTGCCCAGCATCTCGCCGGAGGCGATACGGAACAGCAGGGCATAGCCGATCTGGCCAGCTGCGCCGGTGACGGCAACGCGAACGGGTTTCTTGCTCATGAGGAGGCTCCGCAGGGGTTCAGGGGATGAAAACAGGGCGCGAGAAACGCGCTTTCTGTGCCAGCCGGGAAGTGTAGGTGAGTCTAGGTGGCAACCCGCGGTATGTCAATGCTCTTATGTCTTATATAAGACATCTTTCAGCGGTGTCGTGGACGCCGCGCGGGCGGTGTGCTGCAATCTCGCCATGGCCACATCGATCCCTTCTTCTGTTGCTGCCCGCCCGGCGGAAGGCGAGGGCGACAGCCCGGCCTTCAGCCCGCTGTATCAGCAGATCAAGGCGCTGATCACGCGCAGCCTGCAAAGCGGCGAGTGGAAGCCGGGGGAGTCCATTCCGAGCGAAGTCGATCTCGCGGCGCGCTACAAGGTGAGCCAGGGCACGGTGCGCAAGGCCATCGATGCGCTGGCCGACGAGAACCTGGTGGTGCGCCGGCAAGGCAAGGGAACGTTCGTCGCCACGCATGCCGAAAAGAAGATCCTGTACCGCTTTCTGCGCCTCACGCCCGACAACGGCGAGGCCGGCGGCATGCAGCGGCGGTTCATCGATTGCCGACGCATGCGCGCGCCCGCCGACATCGCGCGTTCGCTGGAATTGAAGTCGGGTGACACGGCGGTGCAGGTGCGCCGGCTTCTTCATTCTCGCGAAGCGCCGGTCGTGCTGGACGACATCTGGCTCCCGGGCAGCTTGTTCAAGGGCCTGACCGCGGAACGCCTGAGCGAATACCAGGGCCCGATGTACGGCCTGTTCGAAACCGAGTTCGGCGTGCGCATGATTCGCGCCGAAGAGCAGCTGCGCGCTGTGGTGGCCGACGCCTCCGCTGCCGAGCTGTTGCGCGTGGCTGTGGGTGCGCCCTTGCTCAGCGTCGAGCGCCTGTCGCGCACCTATGGCGACAAGCCGGTGGAGCTGCGCCGTGGGCTTTACAACACGCAGTCGCATTACTACCGAAATGAACTAAGTTGACGTGCGTCATTGACGCAGAAATGAACAAGCATTCGGCGATGCCTGCTGCATTGCAATAAACTTCGAAAGTTTCCTCGGGATTACAAAAAGGTTGGGCTATGGCAGAGACAGCAAGACAAAGACCCGGTTCACCAATGCGGCTCATCGAGGCCACGCAGTACAAACTGCCGCCTGCCGCCTGGGTTTCCATCCTCCATCGTGTTAGCGGCATCGTGATGTTCCTGCTGCTGCCGTTCATCATCTGGATGTTCGACACGAGCCTCACGTCAGAGATCACCTACAGCCAGTTCACCGCGGTCTTCATGGGCGGTGCGGGTTTCATTCCGGCATGGCTCATCAAGAGCGTCACGCTTGGGCTGATCTGGGCCTACCTGCACCACTTCGTCGCGGGTCTGCGCCATTTGTGGATGGATGCGACGCATGCCGTCACCAAAGAGTTCGGCCGCATCTCGGCGCTGGCGACGCTCGGCGTGAGCATCGTTCTCACGCTGGTGCTCGGCTTCAAGCTTTTCTTCTGAGTTCATTCTGAGGTTCACGCAAACATGACGACACCGAACTACGGTTCCAAGCGCGTGGTGGTCGGCGCGCACTACGGCCTGCGCGATTGGCTGGCCCAGCGCGTGACGGCAGTGCTGATGGCGCTCTTCACGCTGGTCGTGATCGTGCAGGTGCTGCTGCCAGGGCCGATGGGCTACGACAAATGGGCCGGCATCTTCAACCCGCAGTGGATGCGGGTGCTGACCTTCGTGACCATCGTTTCGCTGCTTTACCACGTGTGGGTCGGCATGCGCGACGTGCTGATGGACTATGTGACGCAAGTCGGCCCTCGCCTGGTGCTGCAGGTGGCCGTCATCGCCTGGCTGGTGGGCTGTGCCGGCTGGGCCATCCAAGTGCTTTGGAGAATGTGAACGTGAGCGCAACCATTTCGAAAAGAAAATTTGACGTCGTGATCGTCGGTGCCGGCGGCTCCGGCATGCGCGCGTCGCTGCAGCTGGCGCGGGCGGGCTTGAACGTCGCTGTGCTGTCCAAAGTGTTTCCGACGCGTTCGCACACGGTGGCGGCGCAGGGCGGCATCGGCGCTTCGCTCGGCAACATGAGCGAAGACAACTGGCACTTCCACTTCTACGACACCGTGAAGGGCTCCGATTGGCTCGGCGACCAGGACGCCATCGAGTTCATGTGCCGTGAAGCACCGAAGGTTGTGTACGAACTCGAACACTTCGGCATGCCGTTCGACCGCAACCCTGACGGAACGATCTACCAGCGCCCCTTCGGTGGGCACACTGCCAATTACGGCGAGAAGCCGGTGCAACGCGCTTGCGCCGCGGCCGATCGCACCGGCCACGCGATGCTGCACACGCTGTACCAGCAGAACGTCAAAGCCCGCACGCAGTTCTTCGTCGAATGGATGGCGCAAGACCTGATCCGCGACGATGAAGGCGACGTGGTCGGCGTCACCGCCATTGAGATGGAAACCGGTGAACTGCACATCTTCGAAGCCAAGACGGTGATGCTGGCCACCGGTGGGGCAGGGCGCATCTTTGCGGCCTCCACCAACGCATTCATCAATACCGGTGACGGGCTGGGCATGGCGGCGCGTGCCGGCATTCCGCTCGAAGACATGGAGTTCTGGCAGTTCCACCCGACCGGAGTGGCCGGTGCCGGCGTGCTACTGACCGAAGGCTGCCGCGGCGAGGGTGCGATTCTGCGCAACAGCGACGGTGAACGCTTCATGGAGCGCTATGCGCCGACGCTGAAGGACCTGGCGCCGCGTGACTTTGTCTCGCGCTGCATGGACCAGGAGATCAAGGAAGGGCGCGGCTGTGGTCCGAACAAGGACTACATCGTGCTCGACATGACCCACCTTGGCGCCGAGACCATCATGAAGCGCCTGCCCAGCGTGTTCGAGATCGGCCACAACTTCGCCAACGTCGACATCACCAAGGAACCTATTCCCGTGGTGCCGACCATCCACTACCAGATGGGCGGCGTGCCGACCAACATCCACGGCCAGGTGGTCGCGCCGAAAGACGGCAACCCGAATGCGGTGGTGAAGGGGCTGTACGCCGTGGGCGAATGCTCCTGCGTCAGCGTGCATGGCGCCAACCGCCTGGGCACCAATTCGTTGCTCGACCTGCTGGTGTTCGGCAAGGCGGCCGGTGACCACATCGTCGCCAGCGCGCTGAAAGAAAAGTCGTACAAGCCGCTGCCCGCCAACGCGGCCGACTACACGCTGTCGCGCCTGGCGCGGCTGGACAACAGCACCGGCGGCGAGTACGCGCAAGACGTGGCGAACGACATCCGCAAGTCGATGCAGCAGCACGCCAGCGTGTTCCGCACGCAGGCCTTGATGGATGCCGGCGTGGTGGAGATCAAGGCGCTCGCCGAGCGGGTGAAGGGCATTCACCTGGCCGACAAATCCAAGGTGTTCAATACAGCGCGCATCGAGGCACTGGAAGTCGACAACCTGATCGAGGTGGCGCTCGCGACCATGATCTCTGCAGCAGCCCGCCACGAGAGCCGAGGTGCTCACACGGTGGATGACTATGCCGACACACCGGAGCACCCGAACGGGCGCAACGACGAGGTGTGGATGAAGCACACGCTGTGGTACAGCGAAGGCAACCGGCTCGAGTACAAGCCGGTGAACCTGAAGCCGCTGACCGTCGAATCGGTCCCTCCCAAGGTCCGTACGTTCTGAGGACAGAGAAAGCATTCCATGACCAAGCGCGTATTCCAGATCTACCGCTACGACCCCGACACCGACACCAAGCCCCGCATGCAGACCCTCGAGGTCGAACTCGATGGCAGCGAGCGCATGCTGCTCGATGCGTTGATGAAGCTGAAGGCCGTCGACCCGACGCTTAGCTTCCGCCGTTCGTGCCGCGAAGGCGTGTGCGGCTCGGACGCGATGAACATCAACGGCAAGAACGGCCTGGCCTGCCTGACCAACATGCGCACCTTGCCCGGCGTGGTGGTGCTCAAGCCGCTGCCGGGTTTGCCGGTGGTGCGCGACCTGATCGTCGACATGACGCAGTTCTTCACGCAGTACAACTCGATCAAGCCTTACTTGGTGAACGACACCGTACCGCCCGAGAAGGAGCGTCTGCAGTCGCCCGAAGAGCGCGACGAGCTGAACGGGCTGTACGAATGCATCCTGTGCGCCAGCTGCACCACCAGCTGCCCGAGCTTCTGGTGGAACCCCGACAAGTTCGTCGGCCCGGCCGGTTTGCTGCAGGCTTATCGATTCATTGCCGACAGCCGCGACCAAGACACTGCCGGCCGCCTGGACAATCTCGAAGACCCGTACCGCCTTTTCCGTTGCCACACCATCATGAACTGTGTTGACGTTTGCCCCAAGGGACTGAACCCGACGAAGGCCATCGGCAAGATCAAGGAATTGATGGTGCGCCGCGCTGTCTGAACGCCCGCTGAACCGCCATGCAAACCGTGATCGATGCCCGCGCGCTCAGCAAGCTGAAGTGGCGTTGCCGCCGCGGCCTGCTCGAGAACGATTTGTTCATCGAGCGGTTTTTTGCACGGCACGAGGCCTCGCTGACGCCAGCCCAGGCGCAGGGCTTGCAGGTCTTGATGGACCTGTCCGACAACGACTTGCTGGATCTGTTTTTGGCCCGCAAGCAACCCGAAGGCGAACTGGTTCGCGATGATGTGATCGAAGTGCTCAGGCTGATGAGAGTCCCTCACTGAGTCACCGTGTGTCTTTCTCGACTACTTCCAAGAAGGAATGCCCATGACCCCCTCTGACGTGAAAGCCACTTTGTCGTTCTCCGACGGCAGCCCTGCGATGGACCTGCCCGTCTACAAGGGCACCATCGGCCCGGATGTGATCGACATCCGCAAGCTGTACGCCCAGTCAGGCAAGTTCACCTACGACCCGGGTTTCCTGTCCACGGCGTCGTGTCAGTCCACCATCACCTACATCGACGGCGACAAGGGCGAACTGTTGTACCGCGGCTACCCCATCGAGCAGCTCGCCACCAACTGCGACTACCTCGAGACTTGCTACCTGCTGCTGAACGGCGAGCTGCCCAACGCGACGCAGAAGACCGACTTCGTGCAGACGGTGACCCATCACACGATGGTCAACGAGCAGATGCAATTCTTCCTGCGCGGCTTCCGCCGCGATGCGCACCCGATGGCCATCATGACCGGGCTGGTGGGCGCGCTGTCGGCCTTCTATCACGACAGCACCGACATCAATAATCCCGAGCACCGCGAGATCTCGGCCATCCGCCTGATCGCCAAGATGCCGACGCTGGTGTCCATGGCCTACAAGTACACCATCGGCCAGCCCTACATCTACCCGAAGAACGATCTCTCGTACGCCGGCAACTTCATGCGCATGATGTTCGCCACGCCCTGCGAGGAGTACACCCCCAACGACGTGCTGGTGCGCGCGATGGACCGCATTTTCATCCTGCACGCCGACCATGAGCAGAACGCGTCGACTTCGACGGTGCGCCTGTGCGGCTCGTCGGGTACCAACCCGTTCGCCGCCATCGCGGCCGGTGTGGCGTGCCTGTGGGGCCCGGCGCACGGCGGCGCCAACGAAGCAGCGTTGAACATGCTGGAAGACGTGAACCGCATGGGCGGTGTCGAGAAGATTGGCGAGTTCATCAAGCAGGTGAAGGACAAGAACTCCGGCATCAAGCTGATGGGCTTCGGTCACCGGGTCTACAAGAACTACGACCCGCGCGCCAAGCTGATGCGCGAAACCTGCCACGAGGTGCTTGACGCGCTGGGCCTGCACAACGACCCGATCTTCAAGCTGGCCATGGCGCTGGAGAAGATTGCACTGGAAGACGAATACTTCGTCGCCCGCAAGCTCTACCCGAATGTCGACTTCTATTCCGGCATCGTGCAGCGCGCGATCGGCATCCCCGTGACGCTGTTCACCGCCATCTTCGCCTTGGCCCGTACGGTCGGCTGGATTGCCCAGCTGAACGAGATGATTGCCGACCCCGAGTACAAGATCGGCCGCCCGCGTCAGCTATTCCACGGTGCCACGCAACGCGACGTCAAACCGATCGCGCAGCGCACCTGAGCCGGATTGCACTTTTCCGTGCACCCAACCCCGGCCCAGGCCGGGGTTTTTGCTTTGTAAACGCCTAAAATTCCACTCTTTCCGCCAGAGCCAACGAAAGTCGCCATGGGCCGCACGCTGTACGACAAGATCTGGGACGAACACGTCATCCACACCGAAGACGACGGCACTGCCGTTCTCTACATCGACCGCCACCTGGTGCACGAAGTGACCAGCCCGCAGGCGTTCGAAGGTCTGGACCTGGCCGGCCGCAAGGTCTGGCGACTGTCGGCCAACCTGGCGGTGAGCGATCACAACGTGCCGACGACCGACCGCTCGCACGGCATCGCCGACCCGATCTCGCGGCTGCAGGTCGACACGCTCGATAACAACTGCGACCGCCTGGGCATCACGCAGTTCAAGATGAACGACAAGCGCCAGGGCATCGTCCACGTGATCGGCCCGGAGCAGGGCGCCACGCTGCCCGGCATGACGGTGGTCTGCGGTGATTCGCACACCTCCACCCACGGGGCTTTTGGCGCCCTGGCGCACGGCATCGGCACCAGCGAGGTCGAGCACGTGCTGGCCACGCAGACGCTGCTGGCGCGCAAGGCCAAGAACCTGCTGATCAAGGTCGAAGGCCAGCTGAACAAGGGCTGCGGCGCCAAGGACATCGTGCTCGCCATCATCGGCAAGATCGGTACCGCTGGCGGCAACGGCCACACCATCGAGTTCGCCGGCTCCGCCATTCGCGCGCTGAGCATGGAAGGCCGCATGACGGTGTGCAACATGGCCATCGAGGCCGGCGCGCGTGCAGGCCTTGTGGCGGTGGACGAGACCACGATCAACTACGTGAAGGGTCGCCCCTTCACGCCCACTGGCGTGGCCTGGGATCATGCGGTGGCCTACTGGCGGACTCTGCAGTCCGATGCCGATGCGAAGTTCGACCGCGTGGTCGAACTCGATGCTTCGCAGATCCGCCCGCAGGTTACCTGGGGCACCTCGCCGGAGATGGTCTTGTCCATCGAAGACCGCGTGCCCGACCCCGAACGTGAGAAAGACCTGAACAAGCGCGGCGCGATGGAACGGGCGCTGACCTACATGGCGCTGGAGCCGAACAAGCCGATTGCCGACATCCTGATCGACAAGGTGTTCATCGGTTCCTGCACCAACTCCCGCATCGAAGACATGCGCGAGGCCGCTGCCGTGGTGCGCCGCGTGGGCGGCAAGATCGCCACCAACGTGAAGCTCGCGATGGTCGTGCCGGGTTCCGGCCTGGTGAAGGAACAGGCGGAGCGCGAAGGCTTGGACAAGGTCTTTCTCGCAGCCGGCTTCGAGTGGCGCGAACCGGGCTGCTCCATGTGTCTGGCGATGAACGCCGACCGCCTGGAGCCGGGCGAGCGCTGCGCTTCCACCTCCAACCGCAATTTCGAAGGTCGCCAAGGGGCCGGTGGCCGCACGCACCTGGTGAGCCCGGCCATGGCGGCGGCTGCGGCCATGGAAGGCCATTTCGTCGACGTTCGGCGCATCGCCTGAAGGAGCGAACTGCATGCAAGCATTCCGCATCCACAAGGGCCTGGTCGCACCGCTCGACCGCGAGAACGTCGACACTGACGCCATCATCCCAAAGCAGTTCCTCAAGTCGATCAAGAAGTCGGGTTTCGGCCCCAACCTGTTCGATGAGTGGCGCTACCTCGACCACGGCGAGCCGGGGCAAGACCCCGCGACGCGCAAGCCGAACCCCGACTTCGTGCTGAACCAGCCGCGCTACAAGGGCGCGTCCATCCTGTTGTCGCGCAAGAACTTCGGTTGCGGATCGTCACGCGAACACGCGCCATGGGCGCTCGATCAGTTTGGCTTCCGCGCCATCATCACGCCGAGCTACGCCGACATCTTCTTCAACAACAGCTTCAAGAACGGCTTGCTGCCAATCGTGCTGCCGGAGCTGGTGATCGATCGCCTGTTCGATGAAGTCAACGCCTTCGTGGGCTACCAGCTCACCGTCGACCTGGAGCGCCAGGTGGTGGTCAAGCCCGATGGCGCCGAGCTGGCTTTCGAAGTCGAACCCTTCCGCAAGTTCTGTCTGCTGAATGGCTTCGACGACATCGGCCTGACATTGCGCCACGCTGACAAGATCCGCGCATTCGAAGCCGAACGGCTGTTGACCAAGCCCTGGTTGGCTCATTCCCTTGAACTGAAGGAAACACGTTGAAGATCGCGATCCTGCCGGGCGACGGCATCGGTACCGAAATCATGGCCGAGGCGCTGAAGGCGCTCGCCTGCCTCGACCTGGAGCTCGAGTTCGAAGAAGCCAAGGTCGGCGGCGCCGCCTACGAGACGCATGGCCACCCATTGCCTGACAGCACGCTGCAGCTTGCCAAGTCGGCCGACGCCGTTCTGTTCGGTGCCGTGGGCGACTGGAAGTACGACAAGCTCGACCGGCCGCTGCGCCCCGAGCAGGCCATCCTGGGACTGCGCAAGAACCTCGAGCTGTTTGCGAACTTCCGGCCGGCCATCTGCTACGAAGAACTCACGCACGCGTCCAGCCTCAAGCCTGAGATCGTGGCGGGGCTCGACATCCTCATCATTCGCGAGCTCACCGGCGACATCTACTTCGGCCAGCCGCGTGGCCGCCGTACGTCGCCCGATGGCGCCTTCAAGGGGGCAGACGAAGCCTTCGACACGATGCGCTACTCGCGGCCCGAGATCGAACGCATTGCCCATGTGGCCTTCCAGGCAGCACGCAAGCGCAGCAAGAAGGTGTTGAGCGTCGACAAGGCCAATGTTCTGGAGACCTTCCAGTTCTGGCGCGATGTCGTCACCGAGGTGCATGCACAGTACGCCGATGTCGAGCTGGAGCACATGTACGTTGATAACGCGGCGATGCAACTGGTCAAAGGCCCCAAGCGGCTCGACGTGATCGTCACCGGCAACATGTTCGGCGACATTCTCAGTGATGAGGCGGCCATGCTCACCGGCTCGATCGGCATGCTGCCGTCGGCGTCGCTGAACGCGAAGAACCAGGGCCTGTATGAGCCCAGCCATGGCTCGGCACCCGACATTGCGGGCAAGGGGATCGCCAATCCGTTGGCGACGATTCTTTCCGCTGCGATGATGCTGCGCTTCAGCTTGAATCAGGAAGCTGCAGCGCAACGCATCGAAGCGGCTGTCAAGGCTGTGCTGGCAAAAGGCCTGCGCACCACCGATATTTACAGTGCCGGGACCACCAAGGTCGGCACCAAGGAGATGGGCGACGCTGTGGTCGCCTGCCTGAAAACGCAAGGCTGATCCTCTTTCGCGTTTTCAGATCAACACAATCACAGACGATAGGAATCAAGATGGCTACGAGATTGGTCGGCCTGGTGGGCTGGCGAGGCATGGTGGGTTCGGTCCTGATGGACCGCATGCAGCAAGAAAACGACTTCGCATTGATCGAGCCGGTGTTCTTCAGCACCAGCAACATCGGCGGCAAGGCGCCTGCCCAGGCCAAGAATGAAACGACGCTGCAAGACGGCTTCAACATCGACGCGCTGAAGCGCTGCGACATCATCATCACCGCCCAAGGCGGTGACTACACGACCGAGGTGTTCCCCAAGCTACGCGCTGCCGGCTGGAACGGCCACTGGATCGACGCCGCCTCCACGCTGCGCATGAAGGACGATGCCGTCATCATCCTCGACCCGATCAACATGCCGGTGATCCAAAAGGCACTGGCCTCGGGCGGGCGCAACTGGATCGGCGGCAACTGCACCGTGAGCTGCATGCTGATGGGCGTGGGCGCGCTCTACAAGGCCGGCCTCGTCGAATGGATGAGCACGCAGACCTACCAGGCCGCGTCGGGTGGTGGCGCACAGCACATGCGTGAGTTGCTCACGCAGTACGGCACGCTGAACGCCGAAGTGAAGGCGTTGCTCGACGACCCGAAGAGCGCCATCCTTGAGATCGACCGCAAGGTCATCGCGAAGCAGCGTGCCCTCACCGAAGCCGAGACCGCGAACTTCGGCGTGCCGCTCGGCGGCAGCCTCATCCCCTGGATCGACAAGGATCTCGGCAACGGCATGAGCAAGGAAGAGTGGAAGGGCATGGCCGAGACCAACAAGATCATGGGTCAAGGCGAGGGTTTCGGCACGCCCGCTGTGCCTGTTGATGGCTTCTGCGTGCGCGTGGGCGCGATGCGCTGCCACAGCCAGGCGCTGACCTTCAAGCTGAAGAAGGACGTTCCGCTGGCTGATATCGAGTCCATGATCGCCAACGACAACGAATGGGTGAAGTTCGTGCCGAACAACCGTGAGGCGACGATCCGCGATCTGACCCCCGTGGCCGTGACCGGCACGATGACCATCCCCGTCGGGCGTGTGCGCAAGCTGGCCATGGGCCCGGAATACCTGGGGGCGTTCACCATCGGTGACCAGCTTCTGTGGGGTGCCGCCGAGCCGCTGCGCCGCATGCTGCGCATTCTTTTGGCTGCTTGACATATGCTGGGCGCCCCCTGTTATTACGTTGCTGGGTCACAACAGGGGGCGGCTCTGGAACCTGTGAATCGCGCTTGCGGGCGAATGTCAGAGATTGCATGAGCTTGTCTTCGTATCTAGTTGATGTTATTGTGATTTCTACTATTACGGCCAGGAAACCCCGTGGTTAGCGTCAACAACAACTCTGAAAGCAGTGGGGCTCGCTCGGTTCCACCCCCGTCCTATTGGGAGACGCCTTGAAAAGAAACTCGCTGTACACAGGGCGATTCGCTCTGACCGGAGCGGCCCTCGCCGCCATGTGCCTCGTGGCCTCGAACGCCTGGGCCCTGGGCCTCGGGCGGCTGGATGTGCAGTCGGCGCTGGGCGAAAACCTGCGTGCCGAGATTGACGTCACCAGCATCACGCCAGAGGAAGCCAGCAACCTGAATGTGCGCGTGGCGCCGCCTGAGTCGTACCGCGCTGCCGGCGTCGACTACAACTCGGTGCTGCCGGGCACGCAGGTCGTCCTGCAGCGACGCGCCGACGGGCGCTCCTACCTGAGCGTGACCAGCGATCGGGCCGTCCAAGAGCCCTTCATCGACGTCATCCTCGAGATTTCGTGGTCTTCCGGGCGCCTCGTTCGCGAATACACATTGCTGCTTGACCCGCCGGTGACGCGCACGGCGGCTTCTCCTGCGGCTTCCGAAGCCAGCACCTCGCCGGTGATCACGCCGGCCCCAAGCCAGGCGATTGCCACGGCCCCGCGAGCCGTCGAGCGCAAGCCGTCGACACCCCGTGCCTCGGCTTCGACCGGTGAATCTACCGGCGAAGTCCGCAAGCCAAGCGCGAAAGCGCCTGCCACGGCACCTGCCGAAGCCGGTGCCGATGAATACAAGGTTCGAGACGGCGATTCGCTGTCGCGCATTGCCGGTCGCACGCAACGTCCGGGCGTGTCGCTCGACCAGATGCTGGCCTCGCTGTACCAGGCCAACCCCGATGCCTTCGTCAACAGCAACATCAACCGCCTGAAGTCCGGCGTGGTGCTTGCTGTGCCTTCGGCCGACACTGCCAAGGCGGTCACCCCCGCTGAAGCGCGCCAGCTGATCCAGGCGCAAAGCGCCGACTTCGGCACCTACCGCCAACGCCTCGCCGCAGCCGTGCCCGCCGCCAAGACGGATGGCACCGCCCGCCAAGCCAGCGGCAAGGTGCAGTCGTCTGTCGATGACCGCAAGGCGTCTGCAGCCCCCGCACCGGACAAGCTCGTCCTGAGCAAGGGCGTGAGCGCCAAAGCCTCGGCGCCGGAAGACAAGCTGTCCAAGGAACGCGAGAAGAAGGATGCCAGCGCTCGCGTGGCCGAACTTTCAAAGAACGTCGACGAATTGAAGAAGCTGTCGAGTGCGTCTGCCGCGGCATCGGGCAAGACCACTACGGCTGCTGCTGCACCCGCACCTGTCGCTCCGCCGCCGGTGATCGTCCCGCCTGTGGCGCCGCCCAAGCCGCCGGTCGCGGCACCTGCTCCAGCGCCGGTTCCCGTGCCCCCGCCGCCCCCTCCCGCGCCGCCGCCTGCTCCGGTGGTAGCCGCCTCGGCCCCGTCGCCCGTCGCCTCGGCGCCTGCTGCGGTCGTTGCCGCTGCATCAGCGGCAGCCAGCGCTGCGACTGAGCCTGCAAGCGCGCCGGTGGTAGCCGCAGCGGCTTCGCGTCCGGCAGTCGCCTCTGCACCGGTCGTTGCGCCCGCCGTCGAACCGCCAGGCCCGTTTGCGTCCTTGCTGGAAGACAACCCGCTGGTGCTGGCTGCCGGTGCAGCCTTGGTGGCGCTGCTCGCAGGCTTCGGCATCTATCGCTTTACCAAGCGTGCCAAGAAAGACAGTGGCGAGACATCGTTCCTCGAAAGCCGCTTGCAGCCCGATTCGTTCTTCGGCGCCAGCGGCGGCCAACGCATCGATACCCGCGATGCCGGCGGCGCTTCGTCGTCGATGAGCTACTCGCTGAGCCAGCTCGACGCGATTGGCGACGTCGATCCAGTGGCAGAAGCCGACGTGTACCTGGCCTACGGCCGCGACCTGCAGGCCGAAGAAATCCTCAAGGAGGCCATGCGTGCGAGCCCGGAGCGTCTGGCCATTCGCACCAAGTTGCTTGAGGTCTATGCCAAGCGTCGCGATACCAAGGGCTTCGAACTCCTGGCCACGCAGCTCTTCGGCTTGACCGGCGGCCAAGGTGAAGACTGGGCCAAGGCGCAAGAGATCGGCCTGCAGATCGACCCCGACAACACGCTCTATCAGCCGGGCGGCAAGCCTGCTTCCGCTGAAGGTGACGGTCGCCCGACTGCTGAATTGCTTGGTGCCAGCACCATGCCGCAATCGGTGCTGCCGTCGCCTTCCGAGTTCGGTGCTAGTGGCAGCTCCGGCAGCGGCTTCGACTCCACGTCGGGCAGCGCCGTTGACCTCGATCTCGACCTGGGTCTGGACGCACCGCCCTCTGTGGCACGGCCAGTTGAGCAGACTCAGCCGATGAATGTTGCGCAAGACATTCCTTCGCTCGACGACATGAGCTTCAACCTGCCGCCGGCACCACCGCCCATGGCTTCTGCGCCGAGTTCGGGTTCCATGGATTTCGACCTCGGCAGCATCTCGCTCGACCTCGGTGAAGAAACCACGGTGGCTCAACCGAAGAAGTTGCAACCCGCTCCGGTGTCATCCGATTTCGGTGCCATTGACCTCGGCGAAGCTGTCGATGACGGCGCCGACCCGATTGTCCGCAAGTTGGAGCTGGCAGAGGAATTCCGCCAGATCGGCGACACGGAGGGTGCCCGCGATCTGCTGCAGGAAGTCGTGGCCAAGTCCAGCGGCGCCGTCAAGACGCGTGCGCAGGCCATGCTCCACGACCTGGGCTGATCGCCTGGGCCGGCGCCGTTCGTCCTTCATTCGAACGGCGCGACTCGGTCGCGTGAGGCTGGCATGAGGCTGGCACTGGGTATCAGCTACCGTGGGCAGGCGTACAACGGTTGGCAGAGCCAGCCCGATGGGCGCACCGTGCAAGACCAACTCGAATCGGCACTGTCGCAGTTTGCGGCGGTGCCTGTTCGCACGATGTGCGCAGGGCGCACTGACACTGGCGTGCATGGCCTGAATCAGGTCATCCACATCGACCCGCCGGTGCAGCGCGAGCTGGCTTCGTGGGTGCGAGGCACCAATCGGTTTTTGCCGGCCGACATCGCGGTGCAGTGGTGCTGTGAGGTCGATGACGACTTTCATTCGCGCAACAGCGCACTCGGCCGCCGCTACACCTATCTGCTGTTGGAGTCGGCCGTGCGGCCCGCCATCGAGTCTGGCGTGGCGGGGTGGACGCACCGCAGCTTGAACGCTGAAGCCATGCGCGCCGCGGCCGCGGTATTGATCGGTGAACACGATTTCAGTGCCTTTCGCTCGTCCGAGTGCCAAGCGGCGTCTCCTGTGAAGCAGATGCGTTCGATCGGCATCCGTCGTGTCGGCGCCTACTGGCGTTTCGACTTCGACGGCTCGGCCTTTCTGCACCACATGGTGCGCAACATCATGGGCTGCCTGGTGGCGATCGGCGGCGGCCAGCAGGTGCCGCAATGGATGTCAGAGGTGCTTGCCTCGCGTTCTCGCAAAGCGGCGGCTCCCACGTTTCCCGCCGATGGTCTGTATTTCGTGGGGCCGTACTACGATCCACGTTTTGCATTGCCCACGCACACACCGGCCATGGACTGGTTGCCGCACACATGAACGTCCGCACCCGAATCAAGATCTGCGGCCTGACCCGCGAGGCCGATGTCGATACCGCGGTCGAAGCCGGGGCCGATGCGGTGGGCTTCGTCCTTTATGAGCGCAGCCCGCGCCACGTCGCCGTCCAGCGTGCTGCGGCGCTTGCCAAGCGTCTACCGCCCTTTGTGACGCCGGTGGTCTTGGTCGTCAATGCCGAGGCTTCTCTGATCCAATCCGCGGTGCAAACCATTCCCGACCTGCTGCTTCAGTTCCACGGCGACGAAACTCCCGCCGATTGCCGTGCACCGGGCAGGCCTTTCCTGCGTGCCGCACGCATGGCACCGGGTTTCGATTTGCTAGACTTCGCCGCTCAGTACCCGCACGCCCAGGGGCTGTTGCTCGACGCCCATGTCGAGAGTTACGGGGGCGGTGGAAAGGTCTTCGATTGGTCACTCATTCCTCAAAACGTGTCCCGTCCAGTCGTTTTGTCTGGTGGGTTGCATGCCGGAAATGTGATCGAAGGCATCTTTCAGGTGCGGCCATCGGCCGTTGACGTCAGCTCCGGCGTAGAGAGCGCCAAAGGCATCAAGGATGCCGCGGCCATACGTCGGTTCTGCGAAGCCGTCCGCGAAGCGGATGCGCGCATCGCAGCCTCCCCGGTTTGACTCCACCTGAAAGCGGTACCCACACCATGTTGAATTACCAGCAGCCCGATGCCCGTGGGCATTTCGGTCCCTATGGCGGCACCTTTGTCGCCGAAACCCTGATCCATGCACTCGACGAGCTGAATGCGGCCTACGAACAGGCGCGCAAAGATCCGGCCTTTATCGCCGAGTACCAATACGAACTCGCACACTTTGTCGGCCGGCCCAGCCCGGTCTATCACGCCGCACGCATGAGCCGCGAACTCGGCGGCGCGCAAATCTATCTGAAGCGCGAAGACCTCAACCATACCGGCGCGCACAAGGTCAACAACACCATCGGCCAAGCCCTGCTGGCACGCCGGATGGGCAAGCCGCGTGTGATCGCCGAGACCGGTGCCGGCCAGCACGGCGTGGCCACTGCCACCATCTGCGCCCGCTACGGCATGGAATGCGTGGTCTACATGGGCAGCGAAGACGTGAAGCGCCAGTCGCCCAACGTCTACCGCATGAACCTGTTGGGCGCGCGCGTCGTGCCGGTCGAGAGCGGTTCCAAGACACTGAAGGATGCGCTCAACGAAGCGATGCGCGACTGGGTCGCCAACATCGAAAACACCTTCTACATCATCGGCACGGTGGCCGGCCCGCACCCGTACCCGGCGATGGTGCGCGACTTCCAGCGCGTGATCGGCGACGAGTGCCTGCTACAGATGCCCGAGATGATCGGCCGCCAACCCGACGCGGTGATCGCCTGCGTCGGCGGTGGCTCCAACGCCATGGGCATCTTCTACCCGTACATCGAGCACGAAGGCACACGCCTGATCGGCGTCGAAGCCGCAGGGCAGGGCCTGGAGTCGGGCAAGCATTCAGCCAGCCTCACCAAAGGCTCGCCCGGCGTGCTGCACGGCAACCGCACTTATCTGCTGCAAGACGAGAATGGGCAGATCACCGAAACGCACTCGATCTCGGCCGGTCTGGATTACCCGGGCGTTGGCCCCGAGCATGCGTACTTGAAGGACATCGGCCGTGCCGAGTACGTCGGCATCACCGACGACGAAGCGCTGCAAGCGTTCCATCGCCTGTGCCGCACCGAAGGCATCATCCCGGCGCTGGAGTCCTCCCACGCCGTGGCCTATGCGATGAAGCTCGCGCCGACCCTGCGGCCCGATCAGCACCTGCTGGTGAACCTCTCGGGTCGCGGCGACAAGGACATCGGCACCGTGGCCGACCTGTCCGGGGCAGAGTATTTCGACCGCCCGTCTCAGGCCGGCCGCAGCGTGAAGGGCTCAGCATGAGCCGCATTCAAGCTGTCTTTCAAACGCTGAAGTCGCAGGGCCGCAAGGCGCTCATCCCCTATGTGACTGCAGGCGATCCGTTCCCCGATGCCACGGTCGAACTGATGCTGGCGATGGCCGACGCCGGTGCCGACGTCATCGAACTGGGCGTGCCGTTCTCCGACCCCATGGCCGACGGACCGGTGATCCAACGTGCTGCAGAGCGCGCGCTTGCCAAAGGCATCGGCATGCCGCAGGTGCTCGATTTCGTTCGGGGCTTCCGCCAGCGCAATGACACGACACCGATCGTGCTGATGGGCTACGCCAACCCCATCGAGCGCTACGACCAGCGCCGAAGCGAAGGCGCGTTCGTGCGCGATGCCAAGGCCGCCGGTGTCGATGGCGTGCTCGTCGTCGACTACCCGCCTGAAGAGTGTGAAGCCTTCGCGGCCCAGCTCAAGGCGCAACAACTCGACCCGATCTTCCTGCTGGCGCCCACCTCGACCGAGCAACGCATGAAAGACGTGGGGCGAATCGCGAGCGGCTATGTGTACTACGTGTCGCTCAAAGGTGTGACGGGTGCCGGGGGCATCGACGTCAAGGCCGTCGGCGAGATGGTGCCGCGCATCCAGGCCCATGTGAGCGTGCCGGTGGGTGTGGGCTTTGGCATCCGCGATGCCGAGACCGCGAAGTCGGTTGCGGCGGTATCCGACGCGGTGGTGATCGGATCCCGCATTGTGCAATTGCTCGAAACGCAAACGCGCGACAATGTCGCTCCCGCGGGTGCGGCGTTCATCGCCGAGATTCGCGCAGCCCTCGATTCCCTGAAAGGAGCTCCCGCATGAGCTGGCTTGAGAAACTGCTGCCCCCCAAGATGCAGCAGACCGACCCGAGCGAACGCCGCACGGTGCCTGAAGGTTTGTGGATCAAGTGCCCGTCGTGCGAGACGGTGCTCTACAAGAACGATCTCGAGCAGAACATCAACGTCTGCCCGAAATGCGGCCACCACCACCGCATCGGTGCACGGGCTCGGCTGAATGCCTTCCTCGACGGCGAAGGCCGCTACGAGATCGGCCAGGAGGTCTTGCCGGTCGACGCGCTGAAGTTCAAGGACAGCAAGCGCTACCCCGAGCGCCTGAAGCAGGCGATGGAAGCCACCGGCGAGACCGACGCGCTGGTGGTGATGGGCGGCGCGCTGCACACCATCCCGGTGGTGGTGGCGTGTTTCGAGTTCGACTTCATGGGCGGCTCGATGGGTTCGGTGGTCGGCGAGCGCTTCGTGCGCGGTGTCGAGATGGCCGTCGAACAGAAGGTGCCATTCATCAGCTTCACCGCGACTGGTGGTGCGCGCATGCAGGAAGGCCTGCTGAGCCTCATGCAGATGGCCAAGACCAATGCAGCCCTCACGCTGTTGTCCAAAGCCAGGTTGCCGTACGTGAGCGTGCTGTGCGACCCGACGATGGGCGGCGTGTCGGCCAGCTTCGCCTTCGTCGGCGACATGGTGATTGCCGAGCCGAAGGCGCTGATCGGATTCGCCGGCCCCCGTGTGATCGCCGACACCGTGCGCGAGAAGTTGCCAGAAGGCTTCCAGCGCGCCGAGTTCTTGATGCAGACCGGCGCCATCGATGCCATCGTTGATCGACGCGAGCTGCGCGGCGTGATCGCCAAGTCGCTGGCCATGCTGCAGCGGCAAAGCGCCGACGCAGTCGCCTGAGCCTTCAGCGGTTCGACACAAAGGGCGGCTGCGGCCGCCCTTCTTCATTCAAACTGTCCACCATGTCTCTGCCCACCACGCTCGCTGAATGGCTGGCCCATTGCGAACGCCTGCACCCGAAGAACATCGACATGGGGCTCGCACGCAGTGAGCTGATCAAGCAGCGCCTCGGCCTGAAGTTCGATGTGCCGGTGATCACCGTGGCCGGCACCAATGGCAAAGGCTCGACCTGCGCATTCCTTGAAGCCATTGGCCTGCAGGCTGGCTACCGTGTGGGCCTGTACATCAAGCCGCATTTCGTGCACTTCGAAGAGCGCTGCCGCATCAACGGTGCGATGGTGTCGGCGAGCGAACTGCTGCCGCATTTCGAGGCGGTGGAAGCGGCGCGCGGCGACATGGCGCTCACCTACTTCGAGTTCACGACGATGGCCATCATGCGGCTGCTGTCGCAGGCCGAGCTCGACATGGTGATCCTCGAGGTTGGCTTGGGCGGCCGCCTGGATACCGTCAACGTCATCGATGCCGATTGCGCCGTGATCACCAGCATCGACCTCGACCACATGGAATACCTCGGCCCCGACCGCGAGACCATCGCCCGCGAGAAGGCGGCGATCATGCGGCCCGGCAGGCCGGTGGTGTTCAGCGACCCGGTGCCACCGAAGAGCGTGGCGGCCTACGCGCAGGAAGTCGGCGCCGATCTCTGGCAGATCGGCCGCGATTTCAACTACGCCGGCGACAAGCAGCAATGGGGCTGGGCAGGGCGCAGCAAGCGGTTCAACGGCCTGGCCTATCCCGCGCTGCGAGGTGCCAACCAGCTGCTCAATGCCTCGGGCGCGCTGGCTGCGTTCGAGGCGTTGCGCGAGCGCCTGCCCATCACTGCACAAGCCGTGCGCAACGGCCTCGCGCTCGTCGAGTTGGTGGGGCGCTTTCAGATCGTGCCGGGCCAGCCGACGCTGGTGCTCGACGTGGCGCACAACCCGCAGGCCGTCGGGGCGCTGTTCCAGAATCTCGACCAGATGGGCTTCTTCCCACGCACGCATGCGGTCTTCGGCGCAATGGCCGACAAGGACTTGAAGGCCATCCTCACCCGCATGGCGCCCGTGGTCGACGACTGGTATTTCTGCGACTTGCCGATCGCTCGCGCTGCCACCGCGCTGCAGCTCAAATCGCTGCACGAAAGTCTGGCGCTGCGAGGCCCTGGTCCTGTCACAACCGCTTGCCATGCCAACCCCGCCGAAGCCCTGCGTGCGGCGGTGGCTGCTGCAGACCCCACTGATAGAATCGTGGTCTTCGGCTCGTTTTTCACCGTGGGCGGCGTGCTGAAGGACGGTCTGCCCCGTCTGACCGCCAAGCACGTCGGCTGACACCAGCCAATCCGGCCTTCTTGCCGACCACCCGTGCAGGTGGGTGAACTCCAAAGCCCCAACGCACCGTTGTGCCCACCTGGAACCAGCACTGCATGGGTTTGCTGTCATTTTTGAAGCGCAACAAATCGGCGGCCCCAGCCAAGGCGTCCCCGATTCCCGAGTCCGCCGACTCGGTGCAGCAGGCGCGTACGCGTGCACGTCAACGACTGATCGGTGCCGTGGTGCTGGTTGCAGCAGGTGTCATCGGTTTTCCCCTGCTGTTCGAAACCCAGCCACGGCCCTTGCCGGTGGACACACCGATCGAGATTGCACGCAAGGATGGCGCTGCTCCCGCGGTGCCTGCATCGCGCACGACACCCGCACCGCGGCCTGCGGCGCCGGCGGTGCCGCCAAGCGTGATCACTGAAAGCACGACCGATGCAGGCCGCGAGCTTGCAGCGGCCTCATCTCCTGCAGCGGCGTCCGCCGCCACGCCGGTCGAACCCAAGCCGGCGCCCAAGCCGCCTGCCGAATCAAAGCCGGAACCGAAACCCGAGCCCAAGCCGGCTGCCCCCAAACCAGACGCCAAACCTGTTGAGAGCGCACGTGCGCAAGCCTTGCTTGAAGGCAAGGAGACCGCAGCCAAGCCGGTTGCTGCGGCGGAAGGCCGCTTCGTGGTACAGGTGGGTGCCTTTGCCGAAGTCACCGCGGCGCGAGAGGCGCGGCAAAAGGTCGAGAAACTCGGCTTGAAGACCTACACCCAGGTGGTGGAGACGTCGAGCGGCAAGCGCATTCGTGTGCGTGTCGGGCCTTTCGGCTCGCGCGGCGAAGCTGACAAAGCGGCCGACAAGATCAAGTCTGCCGGGCTGCCCTCGGCGGTCTACACACTCTGACGGCGAGTCATGCAATGGGTCGACATCGTTCTCGCGGGCATTCTGGCGCTGTCGGTCATTCTGGGGCTGATTCGCGGCTTTGTGTTCGAGGTGCTTTCGCTGCTCGGCTGGTTCGTCGCGTACTTTGCCGCGCAGTGGCTGGCCGTCGACGTGGCGCCGCACATTCCGGTCGGCAACCCGGGTTCGGCCATCAACCATGCGGCCGCGTTCTCTGCGGTCTTCATCGCGGTGTTGCTGGTTTGGGCGGTCGGGTCACGCTTGTTGCGATTGCTCATTCATGCCACGCCGCTGAGTCTGCCCGACCGCTTGCTGGGCGCTGTATTCGGGCTTTTGCGCGGCCTGGTGCTGTTGCTGGCGGTCGCGACCGTGATCAGCCTCACACCGTTGATGAAATCGCCCGCGTGGCAGGCCTCGCAAGGTGCACAGTGGCTGCAGGTGGCATTCGATGCCTTGCGCCCGGTGCTTCCGCCCCAACTTTTGCAGCACTTGCCAGCCTCTGGCAAGGTGCGTTGAACTCCAAGGACTCCCCATGTGCGGCATCGTCGGCGTCATCTCCAAGAGCCCCGTCAACCAGCTGATCTATGACGCGCTGCTGCTGCTGCAGCACCGCGGGCAAGACGCTGCCGGCATCGTCACGATGCAGGGCACCAAGTGCTTCATGCACAAGGCGCGCGGCATGGTGCGCGACGTGTTCCGCACCCGCAACATGCGGGCGCTGCCCGGCTCGGTGGGTCTGGGCCAGGTGCGCTACCCGACGGCCGGCAACGCCTACAGCGAAGAAGAGGCACAGCCGTTTTACGTCAACGCGCCCTTCGGTATCGTGCTGGTTCACAACGGCAACCTGACCAACGCCCACACGCTGAAGCAGGAGCTCTTCGACATCGATCGTCGGCACATCAACACCACCAGCGACACCGAGGTGCTGATCAACATCCTCGCCCATGAGCTGGAACTCGCGGCACGCGACCTGCCGCTGTCGCCGGAAGAGGTGTTCAAGGCCGTGCGCGCGGTGCACAAACGCATCAAGGGCTCGTATGCCGTGGTGGCACTGATCGCAGGCTACGGCTTGCTGGCGTTCCGCGACCCGTATGGCATCCGCCCGTTGTGTTTTGGCGAAGGCGTGACGCCCGAAGGCCGCGAGGTGATGGTGGCCAGCGAGTCGGTGGCCATTGAAGGCACGGGCCACAAGGTGATTCGCGACGTGGCGCCCGGCGAGGCCGTGTTCATCGACCTCGAAGGCCAGATCCACACGCAGCAATGCGCCGAGAACCCGACGCTGAACCCATGCATGTTCGAGTTCGTCTACCTCGCTCGGCCCGATTCGGTGATGGACGGCATCTCGGTCTACCAAGCCCGTCTGAACATGGGCGAGACACTGGCGCAGCGCCTGATTTCGACCATCCGCCCGAATGAGATCGACGTGGTGATCCCGATCCCCGAGTCGAGCCGCCCGTCGGCGATGCAACTCGCGCAGCGCATCGGCAAGCCCTACCGCGAAGGCTTCGTGAAGAACCGCTATGTCGGCCGCACTTTCATCATGCCGGGGCAGGGCGTGCGCAAGAAATCAGTGCGCCAGAAGCTCAATGCCATCGGCGTCGAATTCAAGGGCCGCAACGTGCTGCTGGTCGATGACTCCATCGTGCGCGGCACCACGTCGAAGGAGATCGTGCAGATGGCGCGCGACGCCGGCGCGCGCAAGGTCTACATGGCCTCGGCCGCTCCGCCGGTGCGCTACCCGAATGTCTACGGCATCGACATGCCGACCAGCGAAGAGCTGATCGCGCACAACCGCAGCATCGAAGAGATCCGCGAGTTCATCGGCGCAGACGCGTTGATCTATCAAGACGTGGACGCGATGAAGAAGGTGGTGATGGCGCTCAACCCCAAGCTGGCCGGTTTCGAGGCCTCGTGCTTCGATGGGCGCTATGTCACCGGCGATGTGTCGCTGGCTGATTTCGGTGCCATGGCAGCGCAGCGTTTGTCCCAAGGCGACGAAGAGGAAACCAACGATCGTTCGAGACTCGCGCTGCAAAGCGCCACCGAATAGCCGTGGGCAAGAAGATTCCCCGCGTCGACCTGCCCGCCGGCACGCGGCGCGACACGCTGGCCGTGCGCGAGGGTTTGCCGCGCAGTGCCTGGGGCGAAAACTCCGAGGCCTTGTTCTTGACGAGCAGCTTCGTTCAGCCCGATGCGGCCACGGCTGCGGCGCGCTTCGCGAACGAGGAAGAAGCGTTCGTCTATTCGCGCTTCACCAACCCGACGGTGACGATGTTCGAGCGCCGTCTCGCCGCGATGGAAGGTACCGAAGCGTGTATTGCCACCGCGAGTGGGATGAGCGCCATCTTGCTGCTGGGTCTGGGCGTTCTGAAGGCCGGCGACCACGTGGTGTGTTCGCAAAGCGTGTTCGGCTCGACCATGATGCTGTTCAGCCGCGAGTTCGGCAAGTTCGGCGTCGAGACGAGCTTCGTGGCGCAGACCGATGTGAACGCCTGGCGGAAGGCCGTCAAACCCAATACGCGCTTGCTCTTTGCTGAGTCGCCGACCAACCCGCTGACCGAGGTGTGCGATATCTTCGCGCTCGCCGTCATCGCGAAGGAAGCAGGCGCCTTGTTCGCCGTCGACAACTGCTTCTGTTCGCCGGCCTTGCAGCGGCCGGTGGAGTTCGGCGCCGACGTCGTGATTCATTCGGGCACGAAATACCTGGACGGGCAGGGCCGCGTGATCGCCGGCGCCATCTGCGGAACGGAGCAGCTCGTCAACGAGAAGCTGATGCCGGTGATGCGCAGTGCGGGCATGTCCTTGTCGCCCTTCAACGCCTGGGTGGTGCTGAAGGGCCTGGAGACGCTGGCGATTCGCATGGAAGCGCAAAGCGCGCGTGCTTTGCAGCTGGCCGCCTGGCTCGAAGCCCAGCCGCAGATCGAGCGCGTTTTCTACCCCGGCCTGCGCTCGCATCCGCAGCACGAACTTGCGATGGCGCAACAGTCGGGCAGGGGCGGGGCCGTGGTGTCGTTCGTCGTCAAGGGTGAACGCACAGCGGCCTTTCATGTGATCGACAGCACACAGATCTGCTCGATCACTGCCAACCTCGGCGACACCAAGACCACCATCACCCACCCCGCCAGCACCTCGCATGGCCGGCTCACCGAAGAGCAGCGCCAAGCCGCCGGCATCACGCAAGGGATGATCCGCGTGGCGGTGGGGCTGGACGATGTCGAAGACCTGAAGGCCGACCTGCTGCGCGGCTTGGCCACACTGTGAACACTCAACACGCATGACGCAAAAGATCCGCACCCGCATCGCCCCATCGCCCACCGGCTTTCTTCACCTCGGAACGGCTCGCACGGCCCTGTATTCGTGGGCCTACGCGCGCCACTTCGGCGGCGAGTTCATCCTCCGCATCGAAGACACTGACGTGGCACGTTCCACGCAAGACTCGGTCGACCAGATCCTCGCGTCGATGAAGTGGCTGGGTCTCGACTACGACGAAGGCCCGATCTACCAGATGCAGCGGCTGGACCGCTATCGCGCGGTGGTCGACCAGCTCATCGCCGAAGGCAAGGCCTACCGCTGCTACAGCACGCCCGAAGAGCTGGAAGCCACGCGCGAAGCGCAGCGCGCGCGCGGTGAGAAGACGCACTACGACGGGCGCTGGCGGCCTGAAGCGGGCAAGACGCTTCCGGCCGTTCCCGAAAGCGTGCAGCCGGTGGTTCGCTTTCGCAACCCGCAAGATGGCGTGGTGACTTGGGACGATCTGGTGAAAGGCCCCATCAGCATCTCCAACCGCGAGATCGACGACCTGATCATCGTGCGGCAGGACGGCGTGCCGACCTACAACTTCTGCGTGGTCGTCGATGATTGGGACATGCAGATCAGCCACGTGTTCCGCGGCGACGAGCACGTCAACAACACGCCGTGGCAGATCAACATCTTCAATGCACTGGGTGCGCCGCTGCCGCAGTTCGGCCACGTGCCGGTGATTCTTGGGGACGACGGGCAGAAGCTGTCCAAGCGCCGCGGCGCCGTGAGCGTGACGGCGTATGAAGAGTCGGGCTTTCTGCCTGAAGCGATGCTCAACTACCTTGCGCGCCTGGGCTGGAGCCATGGCGACGAAGAGCTGTTCACACGCGCGCAGCTGGTCGAGTGGTTCGATGGCAATCACCTCTCGAAGAGCCCCGCGCAGTGGGATGCCACCAAGCTGGCCTGGGTCAACGCGCACTACCTGAAGGCCTTGCCGGAGGAGCGTCTCGCCGAACTGGTGGCGGCGCAACTGTTGCGGCGTGGCATTGCGGCGGCGAGCGCGCCTGCCGTGAGCCGTGTGACCGCGTTGTTCAAGGACCGTTGTTCAACCACGGTCGATCTCGCCGACTGGGTTCAGATGTACTTCGCCGATGTGGCGCCCAGTGCGGAAGACCTTGCTACCCATGTCACCGATGCAGTGAAACCGGCCTTGCCGACACTGGCCGACAAGCTATCCTCCATTGAATGGAACAAGGCCACAATCGCTGCCGCCATCAAGGAAACGCTGGCTGCACACGGGCTCAAGATGCCGCAATTGGCCCACGCGGTGCGTGTGCTGGTGTGCGGTCGTCCGCAAACACCGTCGATCGATGCAGTGCTCGAACTCTTCTCTCGTGAGACTGTGATCGCACGTTTGCGAAGTGCATGAAAATCTGTCTATAATCGCAGTCTCGCTTGAACAGCGCGTCCTATCCGAGACAGTCAAAAGCGGAGGGGGTATAGCTCAGCTGGGAGAGCGCTTGCATGGCATGCAAGAGGTCAGCGGTTCGATCCCGCTTACCTCCACCAAGAACCGAAAAGTTCAAGGCGGCGCGCAGTTCAAGGAAGAAGGATTGAGTCCCCTTCGTCTAGAGGCCTAGGACACCACCCTTTCACGGTGGCTACAGGGGTTCGAATCCCCTAGGGGACGCCAAGTTCGGTGGCGCTTGCGCAGTGAAGAAGCTTCGGCTTCGGAGCAGTGGAAGCCACCATGGAGTGGTAGTTCAGTTGGTTAGAATACCGGCCTGTCACGCCGGGGGTCGCGGGTTCGAGCCCCGTCCACTCCGCCAAACGAAAGAAAAGCCGTTGTGAGTCACTGACCCGCAACGGCTTTTTCCATTTCTGCAGTCCTTCGGGCTCGCGCCCGTGTTGCGGGGCTCATGATGAGCAATCCAAGACTGAATGAGTTCGCCCGCCGTCTCGGGCCGGGCCTCATCACCGGTGCGGCCGACGATGACCCGAGCGGCATCGCCACTTACTCGCAGGCCGGCTCGCAGTTCCGATTCGGGCTCGCTTGGACGCTGCTGCTGACGACGCCGCTGATGATCGGCATTCAGATGCTGTCGGCGCGCATCGGCTGGGTGACCGGCGAAGGCCTCGGAGCCAACATCGGGAAGATGTGCCCGCGGTGGCTAACCTTGCTGCTGATCGGGTTGCTCGTCGTTGCCAACACCATCAACATCGCGGCCGACATCGGCGCCATGGGCGAGGCCTTGCGGCTGTTGGCTGGTGGGCCGCAGGTGCTCTACATCGTCGGGTTCGGTGCGGTCTCCATCGCGGGGCAGGTCTATTTCTCGTACGAGCGCTCGGTCCGCATCTTGAAGTGGCTGACCTTCGCGTTGTTCTCGTACGTGGCAGTGATCCTGTCGGTCTCGGTCCCGTGGAAGCAGGTGATCCGCGAAGGCGCCACCCCGTGGGCTTACTTTCCGCCCGGTGTCACGCCCAACGAATACGCCTCGATGGTGGTGGCCGTTCTCGGCACCACCATCAGCCCGTATCTCTTCTTCTGGCAGGCCGCGCAGGAAGTGGAAGACAACCACCGGCGCCCCGAGGCTGCGAAGCTTCGCCTGCACCCGGAATACGCTGCGGAGCACTTGGGGCGCATCAAGCAGGACACCTACGTCGGGATGATTCTCTCGAACGTGATCGCGATGTGCATCGTGATCGCGACGGCCGTCACGCTCAATCAGCAGGGCATCACCAACATCCAGACGTCATCTCAAGCGGCCGAGGCGCTTCGGCCGGTGGCAGGCGAGTTTGCATTCGCACTGTTTGCCCTCGGCATCATCGGCACCGGCCTGCTGGCCGTGCCGGTGCTGGCCGGTTCGGCGGCGTACGCGGTCAGCGAGGTGTTCGGGTGGAAGTCCGGGCTGTCACACGGCTTTCGCGAAGCGCGGGGCTTCTACTCCATCATCATCGTGGCGACGGTCATCGGTACGCTGATGAGTACGCTCGAAGTCGATCCGATCAAGGCGCTGGTCTGGAGCGCCGTGGTAAACGGCGTGATTTCGGTGCCCATCATGGTGGTGATGATGTGGATCGGCCAGTCCAAGCGCATCATGGGCACGCTCACCATCAGCTGGCGCCACCGCTTCTTCGGCTGGGCCGCCACCGGTGTGATGGCGCTGGCCGTGGCCTTCATGCTGCTGACGAGTTTCTAGGCGACGCCAGAGGCAGGCACTGCGTTTTGAGGCTGTGCCTTGGCGTGCAGAAACCGCCGGCTCAAGGCCTTGCGAATCGGCAGGTCGATGAAGCGCTCGAGCGCCAGCGACAAGGCGACCATGAGCAGCATGAATACGACACCGGAGATCGGCGCGTAGGCTCGTACGGCAGCAGGCATCCACAGAATGAATATCTCGGCGAAGAGCGGGTGCAGCAGGTACAGCGGGTAGCTCGCGATCCCCAGCACGGTCATGAGCCTGACGCCCACCTGGGGTTCGGTGCGCGCGGCTGCCATCACGAAGATCGGGAACAGCACGAAGACGGCGAACAGTTCGATCGTCGTGTTGAGCCGACCTGCGGACGGCAGCGACAGGATGCAGCAGAGCATCGCCGTGGCGCCATAAGGCCCCAGCTTCTGCGGCAAGGCCTTCCACACCGCTTGTCGGTGCCGATACAGCAGCACGCCCAACAGGATGCCGAAGGTCGCACGCGACAGGCCGGCGATCACTTCGACCGGCGTGCCCAGCCGCCCGTAAACCAGCCCGCCGCGCCGGTAGGCGACCACTGCCATGATGACAGCGCATGAGACCACGGTGGCGGCAAGCACCTTCGACGTCAGCACGGGCCGCGTCAAGACATAGAGCAGGTTCACGATCAGCTCGAAGAACAGAGTCCAGGTGACGCCCAGCAGCGGGAACATCGCTGCGTCGTGCAAGTTGAACTGCGGAAGCATCAGCAATGCAGTCACCCCGTTGAACACGATGAGCCAGCTCGGCTCCAGGCCGGTCAACGTACCCAGCATCAGCGCGATGGCCACGATGGCGGCCAACAGGTACATCGGATACAGCCGGATCACGCGCGTGACGATGAAGTCACGTGTGCTCAAGGTGCCGAGCGCCAGCCTGCTTTCGTAGCTGTGGGCGATCACGAAGCCGCTGAGCAGGAAGAAGATGTCGACAGCAATGTGGCCGTGAGCCGGCAGAAAACCCCAGAGGCTCGATGTGTGGAGCATCAGAACGAACAGCGCGGCAAGCCCGCGGATCCCGTCCAGTGCCGCGAACTTGTTCTTCATTCTCCGAGGCTGCCTTTGCGAGCAGGCTGAGCGCGCTCAGCGCTGCAGGAAACGCGGCACGGGCAGGGAGCCGAGCAAGCTGCCGACGCGGTTCATCACCCCCGCGCGTGCGGGGGGCGCGGCTGCGGCAGCCACCTTGTCCAGTTGCTCCAGGCTCTGATCCCTGTTCAGTGAAAGAGAACCTTGTGCGGGTTTGAGGCTGTCGAAACGCGAGCCATTGGGCGCCGGAACGGGTGCTGCGGTGACCGGCACGGCTTCAGCGGCGCGAGGCGCTGGCCGGAGGATGGGTTGCAGCCAGTCGATGATGGGCGCCCACTGGTTGAGGTCATCTTGAACCTTGGCTGCGGGCATGTCGAACAGTGTGAGTCCGCGTTCAATGCAGCGCACGTAGTTCTGCGTCTCGCGCAGCACGCCGAGGAAGGGCAGCTTCTGCTGTTCGGCCCAGCTCTGCACCACCTCGGCAGCCTTGGTGCGGGCGTCGAGCCGCATGCCGATGGCGGCCACCACGCAGCGGCCGCTGGCAATGCGCGGCAGCGTCATCATCTCGGCGTAGCAGGCCGCGGCCGATTCGCGGTCGAACACCGAGTTGCACACCGGCATCAGGATCGCATCGGCAAACATGGCCACCCGTGCCAGCTCGAAGCCGCGCAAGCCGCCGGGGGTGTCGAGCACGACGTGCGACACACCGGTGGGTGCACGCAGCACGCTCTTCGGGTCGACCGTCCAGCCAACGAGGGGCGAGCGATTGACCGTGGCTTGCGTCGAGCGCAGCCGGAGCCAGGCTTGCGTCGATTGCTGCTTGTCGACATCGCCTAACATCACGGGCAGGCCGTTGTGAGCGCAATAGGCGGCGAGGTGCGCGGCGAGCGTGCTCTTTCCGCTTCCACCTTTTCGATTGACAACTGCAACAACGGGCATGACAACGTGTGTCCGGGAGGTCTGCCCTCGGCAGGTGCCGAAGAGCGGCTCATTACATCATCAAACGCAGGGTTCTCCCATAGGCGGCTGCCCGCGTAGCCGCCAAGTCCTGCCGCATTCACGCTCACAGGTAACGAGTTCTTTCCAGATGACCCAGCACGAAGCCGATTCCCGTTACGCCTGGATGCGTTTGATGGTCACGTTGGCACTGATGACCATCGGCAGCGGAAGCATGTATGTGGTGGCGGTCGTGCTGCCGGCGGTGCAGGCCGAGTTCGGCGTGGCGCGGGCCGATGCCTCGCTGCCGTACACGGCGATGATGATCGGGTTCGGCGTCGGCGGCATTCTGATGGGGCGGCTGGCCGACCGGTTCGGCGTGATGGTGCCGGTGCTCATCGGCGCCGCCGGCCTGACCCTCGGCTTCGTGGCGGCGGGCTCGGCCAACAACATCTGGTTCTTCTCGACGGCGCACGGCGTGCTTCTCGGGCTGCTGGGCAGCTCGGCCACGTTTGCGCCGCTGGTGGCCGACACCTCGCTGTGGTTCGTGCGCCGCCGCGGCATCGCGGTGGCCATCTGCGCCAGCGGCAACTACTTGGCCGGCGCGATCTGGCCGCCCATCGTGCAGCACTTCATCGAAAGCGTCGGCTGGCGCCACACCTACTTCGGCCTGGCTGCGTTCTGCGCCGTCACGATGCCGCTGCTCGCGCTGATGATGCGGCCGCGCCCGCCAGCGGCTGTGGTGGGCACGTCGGCCGGTGCTCCGGCTGTCTCGTCCACACGGCCCTTCGGTCTGTCGATGGGTGCGGCGCAGGCGCTGCTGTGCGTGGCCGGCGTGGCGTGTTGCGTGGCGATGTCGATGCCGCAGGTGCACATCGTGGCCTATTGCGGCGACCTGGGTTATGGCGCGGCGCGCGGTGCCGAGATGCTGTCGCTGATGCTGGCCTGCGGCATCGTCAGCCGCCTGATCTCGGGGGCCATCTGCGACCGCATCGGCGGGCTGCGCACCTTGTTGCTGGGTTCCGTGCTGCAAGGTCTTGCGTTGCTGCTGTTCCTGCCCTTCAACGGGCTGGTGTCGCTGTATGTGATCTCGGCGATGTTCGGCCTGTTCCAGGGCGGCATCGTGCCTTCGTACGCCATCATCGTGCGCGAGCACTTTCCGCCGGCCGAGGCGGGTGCCCGCGTGGGCACCGTGCTGATGTGCACGCTGCTGGGCATGGCGCTCGGCGGCTGGATGTCGGGCAAGGTGTTCGACCTCACGGGCTCGTACCAGGCCGCCTTCGTCAACGGCATCGGCTGGAACCTGCTCAACCTGACGATTGCAACGCTGCTCTGGCGCCGTGCCGGGCGCATGCGCCTGCGTCAGGAGCCCGCGCGCGGCTGAGCCGGCCGCGGCAGAAAGCCGGTTGCGAGCGAGGTGCCGGCCAGGATCACGATGCCGCCGATCACCATCTGCGGCGTCAGCGATTCACCCAGGAAGATGGCTCCCCACGCCATCGCAAAAGCGGGGATCAGAAAGGTGACCGTGATCGCGTTGGCCGGGCCGATGTGGGCGATGAGGCGAAAGAACAGCACGTAGGCCACACCGGTGCACACGACCGCCAGCAGCGCCAGATTCGTCCACGCGGCTGCGCTCGGCATCGCCGAGGGCCACAGCACGAATGTGGGCACGGCCAGCACCACGGCCGCGCCCAGCTGGCTGCCGGTAGCGACTGCCATCGGCGGCACGCCGGTGAGGTGGCGCTTGGTGAAATTGGCCGAGAAGCCGTAAGACAGGGCCGCGACGATGCAGGCCAAGGTCGCCAAGGCCACGCGAGCGCCGTCGACATCGGCTTTCACGCTGGCCTTGGTGTAGGCCAGGCCGAACACGCCGAGAAAACCGATGACGAGGCCCAGCGTGCGCAACGGCGTGAGCTTGTCGCGCAGCCACAGCCATGCGATGGCGGCGCCGAAAAGCGGCGTGGCCGCATTGAAGATGGAGCTCAGCCCCGCGCTGATCGTGAGCGCCGCGTAGCTGAAGCACATGAAGGGCAGCGCGGAGTTGGTGATACCCACCAGCAGGATCGGCCGCCAGTGCGTGCGCAGCGATGCGACCTGCCCGCGCAGCGCGAGCAAGGGCATCAGCACCAGCGTGGCCCCGATGACGCGCATGCCTGCGAGCGGTATGGCGCCGAACTCGGGCGCACCCACACGCATGAACAGGAACGACGCGCCCCACACGGCGGCGAGCGTCAGCAACTCCAGCAGGTCGGATCGTTTCACAGCGCTCCTTCCAGCGCCAGCAAGGCACGCTTTCGCTTCAGCCCACCGGCGTAACCGGTGAGGCTGCCGTTGGTGCCCACCACGCGGTGGCAAGGCACGATCACGCTGACCGGGTTGCGGCCGACGGCGGCGCCCACGGCGCGCACGGCCTGCGGCGTGCCGAGGCTGCGCGCCACCGCGGCGTAGCTTTGCGTAGCGCCTGCTTCGATGTTGCACAGCGCCTGCCACACGGAGCGCTGGAAGTCGGTGCCATGCAAGTCGAGTGGCAGGTCGAAATGCGAACGTGTGCCCGCGAAGTATTCGGCAATCTGCTGGGCGGCTTGTTGCAGCAGCGGATCGTCGGGCCGCTCGGGGGCGTCCAGCGGCTCGGGGTGCCACTTCTGCGCTTCGAACCACGCTCCGGCGAGGCCGGCTTCGGTGCGGGCCAACAGGATGGGGCCGAGCGGCGAGGGCAGGTGGGCCTGCGCGGTGCAGCACGCAGCGATCTTTTTCGTGGGAGAAGATTGAATGGGTGACATGGTCAGTTCCTTCAGGTGAGGGTGTTCCACAGGCGCAGCACGGCGTACGCACGCCACGGCCGCCAGCGTTCGATCAGCGCATCGGCTTCGCGCTGGGTGGTGACGCCGAACAGCGGTTTCATCGCGTTCAGCACCGCCACGTCTTTGGGTGGAAAAGCATCGGGCCAGCCGAGCGCACGCATCGCGATGTAGTGGGCCGTCCACGGGCCGATGCCGGGCAGCGCATGCAGCGTCTCGATCAGCGCCTCGGGCTGGTGCTGCGTGTGCAGCTTCGTGGCGATCTCGGGCCACGCCTGCGCGAGCGCGATGATGGCGCTGGCCCGCGCGCGGATGATGCCGAGTTCGGCAATGTGCTCGATGGGTGTCTGCGCGATCAGGGCAGGCGACGGAAAGGTGTGCGAGATCTCGGGCCAGGGCGTCGCCAGCGCCTCGCCGAACCGATCGACGAAACGCTTGGCCAGCGTGCGCGCACCCGCCACCGTGACCTGCTGGCCGAGCACCGCGCGCACCACCATCTCGAAGGCGTCCACGCAGCCGGGCAGCCGCAGGCCGGCCGCGCCGGGCAAGTCGATGAGGGTGCTGTCGATGGCCTCGGGCGAGGCGTCGAGGTCGAGCCAGCGGCGTGCGGCGGCCACCACCCGTGCGCTGTGCGGCGCGAGCGTCGGCGAGAAGCTCAGCCGCACATGGGGTGCGCGTGTGGCCGTTTCGGGCACGAATTCGGCCTCCAGCCAGCCCGCCACCGGCGCCACGGCACCCGCGCGCAGCGAGCGACGGATGCGCAAGCCGTCGACCGCCTCGACATCGGGAATCGCGCGCTGGCTCAGAAACCGCAGCATCGATGCGATGTCGTACGGGGCGCGGTAGCCGAGCCGCACGTTGATGGCGTCGTCGGCCGGCACGGCTTCTTCGTCGACCTCGCCGCGCAGCCGGCTCGGGCTCATGCGGTAGTTCTCGACGAAGGCCGCGTTGAAGCGCCGCAGGCTGCGGAAGCCGCTGGCCAGCGCCACCTGGGCCACGGGCAGCCGCGTATCGGTCAGCAACTGCTTGGCCAGCAGCAGGCGGCGCGTCTGCAGGTATTGCAGCGGCGTCACGCCATGCTCGGTGGCGAAGATGCGGCGCATGTGGCGGTCGCTCACGCCCAGGTGGTCGGCCAGGCCGGTCATCGAGAGCACCTCTTCATCGCCGAGGCGGCTGTCGAGCCAGCTCGCAGCCTGGCGAGCCAGCGTGCGCGAGGCATCCATCACCGTCCACGCCAGGCCGGGGCCGGGCGCTACCTCGGGGCGGCATTTCATGCACGGCCGGAAGGCGGCTGCCTCGGCCTGCGCCGGCGTGTCGAAGAAACGGCAGTTCTCGCGCCGCGGCGTGCGCACGCGGCAGACGGGGCGGCAGTAGACCTTGGTGGACGTCACGCCGACGAAGAGCCGGCCGTCGAAGCGGGCGTCGCGGGCCTTGAAGACCTGGTAGGCAGCATCGGAATCGAGTGTCATGTCTGCCATTATGGGCAGTCAGTCTCGTCAGACTCGCCGTTTTCGGACATGTCGGCAGGCCCGCTTTTTGCGAAATCACCGTCTCTACAATCCGCCCACCTTAAGGAGAGCACCAGCATGCAAGTTACCGCGTCCAACTTCAAAGCCTATGACATCCGCGGCATCGTCGGTAAGACCATCGACGAGGCGTTTGCGGAACATCTGGGCCGCGCCTTCGGCAGTGCCGCCAAGGTGGCTGGCGAGAAGGCGGTGGCAGTGGGGCGCGACGGGCGCTTGTCGGGCCCTGGCCTGGTGGCGGCGCTGATCAAGGGCTTGATGTCGACGGGGCTCGATGTCGTCGACCTCGGTGCCGTGACCACGCCGATGCTCTACTACGTGGCCGCCACCCGCGGCAAGCACGGCTGCAACAGCGGCATCCAGGTGACGGGCAGCCACAACCCGAAGGACTACAACGGCTTCAAGATGGTGCTGGCCGGCCGCGCGATTTATGGCGACGAGATCCAGGCGCTGCGCAAGCGCATCGAGACCGAGGACTACACGACCGGCACCGGCCGCTCGGCCAAGATGGACATCTTTGCGGAATACCGCCACCGCATCGCGAGCGACTGCAAGCTGGTGCGCAAGATGAAGATCGTGGTCGACTCGGGCAACGGCATTCCGGGTGCATCAGCACCCTCGATCCTGCGGGCGCTGGGCTGCGAGGTGACCGAGCTGTATTCCGAGGTCGACGGCGACTTCCCCAACCACCACCCGGACCCGAGCAAGCCTGAGAACCTGGCCGACCTGATCCGCACGGTGCAGACCACCGACGCCGAGATCGGCCTCGCATTCGACGGCGACGGCGACCGCCTCGGCGTGGTCACCAAAGACGGGCAGATCATCTACCCCGACCGCCAGCTGATGCTGTTTGCCACCGACGTGCTCTCGCGCAACAAGGGCGCCACCATCATCTACGACGTGAAGTGCACGCAGCGCCTCGCGCCGGCCATTCGCGCAGCAGGCGGCAAGCCGCTGATGTGGCAGACCGGGCATTCTCTGATCAAGGCCAAGCTGAAGGAGATCAAGGCGCCGCTGGCCGGCGAGATGAGCGGGCACATCTTCTTCTCGGAGCGCTGGTACGGCTTCGACGACGCCACCTACACCGCGGCGCGCCTGCTCGAGATCCTGTCGCGCAGCAAGAACCCGAGCAAGGTGCTGAATGCCCTGCCCACGAGCTACAACACGCCCGAGCTGAACGTGCCGTGCGCCGAAGGCGAGCCCAAGCAGGTGGTGCAGCGGCTGCTGGACAACGCCGACTTCCCCGGTTCGCAGGAGATCATCACCATCGATGGCCTGCGCGTGGAATACGCCGACGGCTTCGGCCTGATTCGCGCGTCGAACACCACGCCGGTGCTGGTGCTGCGCTTCGAAGGCCACACGCCCGAAGCCCTGCACCGCATCGAAGCGCAGATGATGGCGGCGCTCAAGGCGGCCAAGCCCGACGCGCAAGTCGCCGCGGCGGCCCACTGATCTCGTGCGCGTTCTGATCGTCAAGTTGTCCTCGCTGGGCGACGTGGTGCACGCCATGCCGGTGGTGAACGACATCCAGAGCGTCTACAGCAACGCGTACATCGACTGGGTCGTGGAGCCTGCCTTCGCTCCGCTGGTGCGGCGGGTGCAGGGCGTCGACGACGTGATCGAATGCGCGCAGCGCCGCTGGCGCCGCGCGTGGTGGACATCAGCCGTGCGGGCCGAATGGCGCAGCTTTCGCAACCGGCTCGCGGCCCAGCGCTACGACGCGGTGATCGACCTGCAAGGCCTGACCAAGTCGGCGCTGGTGGCGCGCATGGCGAAAGGGCCGAGCTTCGGCCTGGCCAACCGCACCGAAGGCTCGAGCTACGAACTGCCGGCGCGCTGGCTGATCGACCAGACCATCGAGATCACCCCTCGCATCCACGCGCTCGACCGCTCGCGCGAGCTGGTGGCGCGGGCCTTGAACTACCGGGTGGGCGGCCCGCCGCATTTCGGCCTGCAATCTCATGGCGTTCGCACGGACCGGCCGACTGTGGTGTTCGTGCATGGCAGCTCGCGTGCCGACAAGCTGTGGCCTGAGTCATGCTGGGTCGATCTCGGCCACCGCATGGTGGCCTCGGGGTTCGACGTGGCCTTGCCGCACGCGGGGGCCGAAGAGCTGGCGCGTGCCCAGCGCCTGGCAGACACACTCGGCCCGCATGCCATCGTCTGGCCGGCGATGGCGCTCGACGCGCTGGTCGACCGCATGGGCGCGACGCAAGGCGTCATCGGCGTCGACAGCGGCCTGAGCCACATCGCCACGGCACTCAACCTGCCGCACGTGCAGCTCTACAACTTTCCCACGGCCTGGCGCACCGGGCCCTTGCCGGCGCATGGCCACCGGCACCAGGTGGCCATCGAACGCGACCCGACGCCCGAGGTCGATCTGGTGTGGGCTACCTGGCAGGTCGTGCGCCGGATCGGCCATTGATGAGCCGTTTCGGCAGCTGGCTCGCCCGCAGGGCGTATTCAGATCTGTTGCGGCTGCTGAAGCCGGTCTACGTGCTGCGCCTGTGGTGGCGCGGCCGCGCCGAGCCTTTGTATCGCCACGCAATCGGTGAGCGCCTGGGCGACTACCGTGGTGAGCCGCGCGAGGGTGCGTTGTGGGTGCATGCGGTGTCGCTCGGCGAGACGCGTGCGGCCGCCGCGCTTATCGATGCGTTGCGCCGTTTGCATCCGACGCTGCACCTGCTGCTGACGCACAGCACCGCCACCGGCCGCGAAGCGGGCCAGGCCTTGCTGCGCGAGGGCGATGCGCAAGCCTGGCTGCCTTACGACACGCCGGGCGTGGTGCAGCGCTTCTTCACGCAGTTCAAACCCGCCGTCGGTGTGCTGATGGAGACCGAGGTCTGGCCCAACCTGCTGCATGCCGCGCAGGAGGCCAAGGTGCCCATGGTGCTCGCCAATGCGCGGCTCAGCGTCAAGAGCCACCGGCGCGGTCAGCGCTTGGCGGTCGTGATGCAACCGGCTGCGGCCTCGCTGACGCTGGTGCTGGCGCAGACCGAAGACGACGCCGCGCGCCTGCGCGATTCGGGCGCACGCGACGTGGTGGTGTGCGGCAACCTGAAGTTCGACATCACGCCCGACGAAGGCTTGCTGGCGCGCGGGCGAAGCTGGCGTCAGGCGCTCGGCCGCCCCGTCGTGCTGGCCGCCGTCACGCGTGAAGGCGAAGAGGCCATGCTGCTCGCTGCGTGGGCGCGCCAGCCGGCCGACCGGCGGCCCTTGCTGCTGATCGTGCCGCGCCATCCGCAGCGCTTCGACGAGGTTGCGGCGCTGGTTCAGGGCGCTGGTCTCGTCCTCGCTCGCCGAAGCCGGTGGGCCGATGCGCCGGATGGCGAGGCCTTGCATGCCGATGCGTGGCTGGGCGATTCGATGGGCGAGATGCCGCTGTACTACGGCGCAGCCGACGTGGCCTTGCTGGGCGGCAGCTTCGCGCCGCTGGGCGGGCAGAACCTCATTGAAGCGGCGGCCTGCGGCTGCCCCGTGGTGATGGGCCCGCACACCTTCAATTTTGCGGAGGCGGCGACGCTCTCGCTCGGCGCCGGGGCGTCTGTTCGCGTGGTCGACATGAACGAGGGTGTGGGTCGCGCGCTCGAGTTGGCAGGCCACGACGAACGCGAAGCCGTGGCCCGGCGCGCCGTCGCGTTCGCGGCACAACACCGCGGTGCGGCGCAACGCATGGCGCAACGGATCGAGCCTCTGCTGCAGCCGCGGTAGGCGCGAAGCATCAGAACAGCTTGCCGACGTTGAACAGCGTCAGCACGCCCAGCCCCGCGAAGATCGCCGCGGCGATGCCGTGCACGAGCTTCATCGACACCTTCTTCGCCAGCCTGTCGCCGACGAGCACGGCGGGCACGTCGGCGATCAGCATGCCGAGTGTCGTGCCGGCGACCACCGAGATCAGGTCGTTGTAGCGGGCGGCCAGTGCCACGGTGGCGAGCTGCGTCTTGTCGCCCATCTCGCCCAGCGCGACCACACCGGTGGAGACGAGGAATGCTTCCATGAAAAAACTCCAGGGCCGGATACCGAAGACCGCACGGCGCCCCCGGCCCTTGTTCCGGGAGGCTGTGCAGTCATGTCGGCCGGCGTGAAAAGGCCCCGCGATGCGAGGCCTTTGGCAGAGCGTTGAGAACCTTACCTGGCGAGCATGGCGTTCACCGCAGCCACGTCCCCGGGAGCGAGTTGCCCCGCGGCTTGGCGCAGCTTGAGGCTGTTCACCAGCACGTCGTAGCGGGCCTTGGCCAGGTCGCGCTGGGTGGTGAAGAGCTGGGTCTGTGCATTCAGCACATCGAGGTTGACGCGCACGCCGACCTTGTAGCCGAGTTGCGTGGCTTCGAGTGCGAGCTGGCTCGATGATTCAGCGGCTTCGAGTGCCTTGACCTGGGCTTGCAGCGACTGCACGCCGAAGAATGCTTGGCGCGTACCCTGCGCCACCGATCGGCGGGCGGCTTCGAGCGTATTGCGCGATTGCTCCTCAAGCGACAGAGTTTCCTTGATGCGGTTTTGCACTGAGAAGCCTGCGAACAACGGCAGGTTGAGTTGCACGCCGATGCTGGTGGTGTTGGCGTTGCCTGGCGTCAACTGGGGGTTGTCGCCGGTCGTGTGCGAGCGGCCGACACTGCCGGACAGACCGACGGTTGGAAGATGACCCGCACGTGCCTTCGTCGTTTCGAGCTGGGCGACGTCATAGCCGAGTTGGGCCTTGCGCACGGCCGGTGCCGTATCGATGAACGAAACCCAGTCCTCCACACCCGTGGGTGTGATCGGTGGCGGCGCGAAAGGCACGACCAATGGTCTTGGGGTAACTCCAGTACGGCCGACAAGCTGGTCCAACGCAATGCGCTTGGTCAGCAGATCGTTGTCAGCAGCGATTTCCTGCGCAGTCGCCAAGTCATAGCGGGCCTGGGCTTCTCGGGTGTCGGTGATCGTGGCGGTTCCAACTTCAAAGTTGCGTTTGGCAGATGCCAACTGCTCTGCAATGCCCTTCTTGCTGGCTTGCGCCGTGGCGAGCGCATCTTGCGCGGCCAGCACGTCAAAGTAGGTCTGGGACACGCGAACGATCAGTTCCTGATCGGCAATCTGCAAATCAGCCTTTGCCGATTCAACGCCCAGGTCAGCCTGCGAGATGCTGGCGTCATTGGCACGATTGAACAGGGACTGTTGGGCATTCAGGCCGGCCGAGGTGACGTTTCCTGTGCCGTTGACGGCCTTCGTTTCAACGCTCGAGCGATTGGCACCTGCCGTGGCATTGACCGAAGGCCTGCGCAGTGCGTGTGCCTGATCGGCCTTGGCCTGCGCCGATTCGGACAGCGCTCGCGCCGCCAAGTAGGTGGCGTCATACCCGCGCGCCGTGTCGTACAGCTCCTGCAGGCTTTGCGCCTGGGCGAACGGCGCAGCGCCGAGGAGGAGGGCGCAGGCCAGTGCCAGGCGGCTCGGCCGGGGCAGGCGAAACGTGGAAACAGCGGACATGGGAAGCGTTCCTTGCGTTGAATTCTTAATAGGTGGGCACGGATGCGTCGACTTCGCGGGACCAGGCGTCGATACCTCCGGCGACGTTGTACAGGTGCTCGTAGCCCTGGCGCTCCAGAAATGCGACGACTTGCAGACTTCGCACCCCGTGATGGCACAAACCGAGGATGGGCTGCGAAGGCTCCAGCTCGTCCAGGCGGGCCGGAATCTGTTGCATCGGGATGCAGACGGTGCGCGCGCCAGCCACCGAGAGCGGAGCTTGCTGCACTTCCCACGGCTCGCGAACGTCCAGCAGCAGGGGCTCCGGGCCGCCCGCTTGCTGGCCCAGGCCGGCGAGCAGCGCCGCCACGTCGCGCACTTGAACCTGCTGCATCAGAAGTGAAAGCGCGAAGGCTCGTCGAAGCCCGACAGCCGCGGCGCCACGGTATCGAACAGGTTGACGCTGCTGAACTCCTTGTCGCTCAGGCGGGTGACGAGCACGGCGCACATCACCGGCTCCTGCCCGACGATGGCAGCCAGGCGTCCACCGACCTTCAGCTCGTTCATCAGCGCGGGCGGCACGGCGGCCACCGAGCCCGACAGCAGGATCACGTCGAACGGGCCGGCCGTGGGCAGGCGCTTGGAGCCATCGCCCTCGACCACGCTGACGTTGGAGATGGCGGCGCGCTTGAGGTTGTCCGACGCCATCTTGGCCAGCGCCGGGTCGATCTCGAGCGTGACCACCTGGCGTGCCTTGTGCGACAGCAGGGCGGCCATGTAGCCCGAGCCGGCACCGATCTCGAGCACGCGCTCGTGGCGGCGCACGTTCAGCTCTTGCAGCAGGCGCGCTTCGACCTTGGGCGCGAGCATGTGCCGGCCCTCTTGCTGCGGCGTGGTCAGCGGCACTTCGGTGTCGAAGAAGGCCATGCTTCGGTACGCCGGCGGCACGAAGTCTTCGCGCTTGACCACGGCCAGCAGCGACAAGATGCCGGTGTCGAGCACATCCCAGGGGCGGATTTGCTGTTCGATCATGTTGAAGCGGGCTTGCTCGGTGTTCATGGCGGGGTTCCTTGCAGGGGCAGAAAGAGAGTGGCGGGCATTTTATTTGGCACCGTTGGCGCCGGGCGGCGAGCGCTTCATGGGCCTTGCTTTCCTTTGCGGGAAGCAGGGCGCCTGAGCAGGCCGTACAGCACCAGATCGATGTGGGCCGCGATGACGCGGGTGGGGTCGAGGTCGATGCCTTCGCAAGCGCCGAACGAATGCTTGTGCAAGGCCATGAAGATCAGCGGCGCGAACAGGACGTGCGTCACTTCGTCGTACGGCATTTCGCGGAACTCGCCGCGCTCGACACCGCGCTTCAGCGTGCGCACGAGCAGGTCGTTGGCGGGGTGGATCACTTCCTCTTGGTAGAACTGCGCGATCTCCGGGAAGTTGCGCACCTCCGACATGATGATCTTGTGGATGCCGCCGGCGGGCGTGTTGCCCACGCGGTCCCACCAGGTGTTCATCAGGAATGCGAGCAGCTCGGCGGTCGGGCCTTCGAACTCGCCGGCAATGCCGCTGCCCTCGGCGATCAGCTGAGACAGGTTCTGCCGGATGACGGCCTTGAGCAGCTCTTCCTTGCTCGGGTAGTAGAGGTAGAGCGTGCCCTTGGAGACACCGGCGCGCACCGCCACTTCGTCGGAGCGGGTGGCGGCGAATCCTTTTTCGACGAAGAGTTCCAGCGCTGCGTCCAGCAGTTCTTGCGGGCGAGCTTCTTTGCGTCGTTGCCGCAGGGGCACAGCGAGAGGGGTTTTGGGCATGGGGGAGATACTGACTAACGAGTCAGTAATGTAGCCGTGGTGTGGCCGAGGGTCAAGGCGGAGCCTAACCGAGGCCATATGAATGCAGCCTGTCCGCCGTAAAGAAGGGTGAAGCGAAAGGTGGGAACTGCCCCGCTATCATCGCCCGTCGTTTTTCAGCCGGGGAATGCGCGTGGATGTCTTGTTGTTGGTGAAAGCTGCGGTCATGGGCGTGGTCGAAGGCCTGACCGAATTTCTGCCGGTGTCGAGCACGGGCCACTTGATCCTGGCAGGGTCGCTGCTCAACTTCAACGATGCGCGCGGCAAGCTGTTCGAGATCGTGATCCAGTCGGCAGCCATTCTTGCGGTGGTGTGGGAGTTTCGCGTGCGTATCGCCTCCACGCTGGGTGGCATCGGCCGCGACCCGAAGGCCAATCGCTTGCTCATCAACGTGGCCATTGCCTTCCTGCCTCTGGCGTTGCTGGGCATCGTGTTCGGCAAGATGTTGAAAGCGCAGCTCTTCAACGCACCGACGGTGGCGACCACCTTCATCCTCGGCGGTTTCATCATTCTGTGGGCCGAGCGCCGCACGCATGCCGTGCGCATCAACAGCGTCGACGAGATGAACTGGCTGGACGCGTTGAAGGTCGGCATCGCGCAGGCTTTCGCACTCATCCCCGGCACCAGCCGCAGCGGCTCCACCATCATCGGCGGCATGCTGTTCGGGCTGTCGCGCCAGGTGGCGACCGAATTCACCTTCTATCTCGCCATCCCGACGCTGATGATCGCCTCGGCCTACTCGCTCTACAAGGAGCGCGCGCTGTTGTCGGCAGACGACCTGGGCATGTGGGCCGTCGGCATGGTTGCTGCGTTCATCTCGGCCTTCTTGTGCGTGCGCTGGCTGCTGCGCTACATCGCCACCCACAACTTCGTGCCATTCGCCTGGTATCGCATCGCGTTCGGCATCGTCGTGCTCGCGACCTGGTGGACGGGCGCGGTGGTCTGGTCGGACTAGCGCTTGGTGAACACCAAGTCCCAGACGCCGTGGCCGAGTTTCAGGCCGCGGTTCTCGAACTTCGTCAGCGGCCGGTAGTCAGGCTTGGGCGCGTAGCCCTCGGCCGTGTTGCGCAGGCCGGGTTCGGCTGACAGCACCTCCAGCATCTGCTCGGCGTAGGGCTGCCAGTCGGTCGCGCAGTGCAGGTAACCACCGGGCGCGAGACGCGTGGCCAGCGAGGCCACGAAGGGTGCCTGGATCAGGCGGCGCTTGTTGTGCTTCTTCTTGTGCCACGGGTCGGGGAAGAAGATGTGCACGCCAGCCAGCGAGCCGGGCGTGATCATGTGCTGCAGCACCTCGACGGCATCGTGCTGAACGATGCGCAGGTTGCCCAGCTGCTTTTCTTCGATGCGCTGGAGCAGCACCCCCACGCCCGGCGTGTGGACCTCGACGCCGATGAAGTCGGTGCCTGGCAAGGTCTGCGCGATTTGCGCGGTGGCGTCGCCCATGCCGAAGCCGATCTCCAGCACCACCGGTGCTTTGCGGCCGAACACCTGCTCCGGCACCAGGGCCTGCGCTGCATACGGCAGCACGTATTTCGGCGCCAGCGTCTCCAATGCACGGATCTGGCCCGTGCCCATGCGGCCGGTGCGCAGCACAAAGCTGCGGATGCGGCGCCGTGGCGCGGTGTCGTCTTCGGGGGTGGGTTGTGGGTCGGTCATGGCAGGCCCGCCGCTCGGCGCGGTTGAGGGGCCCGCATTGTGCCTGTGTCGTGGGCCGGGCCGGCACTGCTGCTGATTGCAGGCCATCGCCTGGCGAGCGTGACCCGGTGGCGTGCGTTCGGTTTACATCTCGCTCGGCTGAGCCGCTGCCGGCGACAGGTCGGCAAGCTAGAATTGCTGCTCAACGCGGGTGTAGTTCAATGGTAGAACGGCAGCTTCCCAAGCTTCATACGTGGGTTCGATTCCCATCACCCGCTCCATATCGTGTCCCGGGCCGCCCTTGTGCGGCCCGCATCGTTTCCACCATCGCTGAAAGTGATGTGAGATGAGTGACAAGCTGTTGCGTGTCGTCTGGATCGGCTTGCCGCAAGGGGCGACGCTGCCCTGGGCGTTGCCTGCCAATTCGCCGTGGGGGCCGTTCTCGGCCAGCTCGTTGGACACGCTCGACGTGCGAAGCGCCGGCGAACCGCAGCAGGCCGATGCCTTGTTGCTGTATCTGCCCTCGGGCGCGCAGGCGCAGCCCATCGCCTGGCCGGCCTTGTCGGCGGCTTGTGCCGAGGCTGCCGTGCTGGTGGTCACCGCCGAGATCGACATCACCACGCAGCAGCGGCTGCTGGCCACCGGCGTGCAAGACGTGGTGCTGCAGTCCAACTCGACCTCGCTCGCGCAACGCGTTCGCCTGGCCGTGGAGCGCCGCGCAGTGGAGCACGACGCTGCCAAGGCCTACGCCACCGACCTGGGCACCGGCTTGCCGAATCGCCAGCAGTTGATCGAGCACATGAGCCAGCTGCTGGCGCTGCGCGAACGTGAACCCAAGCCGGTGAGCGTGCTGGTGTTCCGCATCGATGGGCTGCAGGGCCTGGAGGCCGCGCGCGGGCAGGAATCGGCCAACGTGGTGCGGCGCAAGGTTGCTGTGCGGCTGCGCGCCGGCGTGCGCTCCAGCGACGTCGTGGCTTCGCTGGGCTTGGACGCGTTCGCGGTGCTGTTGTCGTCGACCGAGTCGCCCACCGACGCGACGCATGTGGTCGACAAGCTGCAGCGCTGGCTGCGCGAGCCGGTGTCGGTGACGGGCACCAGCGTCGTGCTGTCGACCTTCGTCGGCGTGGCGCAGTTCCCGAAAGACGGGCGCCAGCCCGACGAGCTGCTGCGCCACGCATCGGCCGCAGCGATGCTCGGCGCCTACGGCATGCAGCCGGGCGCCGCCAACGATTGAGCGACAGACACAAGCGCAGCGAAGTGTCCATCAAGCAACGCCCGCGGAACCGGCTTTGCCGGGCCGCCAGGCGGCGCCCCTTGGGGGCAGGAGCGCAGCGACTGGGGGGCTACTTCAAAATATCGCCGAGCGCGAGGTACTTGATCTCGACGTAGTCTTCGATGCCATGGCGTGAGCCTTCACGGCCCAGGCCCGATTGCTTCACGCCGCCGAACGGCACTTCGGCTGTCGAGATGAGCCCGGTGTTCACGCCCACCATGCCCGACTCCAGCCCTTCGCCCACGCGGAAGATGCGGCCGATGTCGCGGCTGTAGAAGTAGGCTGCCAGGCCGAACTCGGTGGCGTTGGCCATCGCCAAGGCTTCGTCTTCGGTCTTGAAGCGGAACACCGGCGCCACCGGGCCGAAGGTTTCTTCGCGGGCGCACAGCATGTCGCTGGTGGTGTCGGTGAGCACGGTGGGTTCGAAGAAGCGGTCGCCGAATTTCTTGCCACCGGTGAGCAGCTTCGCGCCCTTAGAGAGCGCGTCAGCCACGTGGCTCTCGATCTTCTTGATGGCGTTGTCGTCGATCATCGGGCCCTGTGTCACGCCGTCTTCGAAGCCGTTTCCGACCTTGATCGCCTTGGCCTTGGCGGCGAGTTTCTCGACGAACTGGTCGTAGACGGTGTCTTGCACATACAAGCGGTTTGCGCAGACGCAGGTCTGGCCGGCGTTGCGGTATTTGCTGGCCAGCGCACCGTCGACCGCGCTGTCGATGTCGGCATCGTCGAACACGATGAAGGGCGCATTGCCGCCGAGCTCGAGCGACAGCTTCTTGATGGTTGGCGCACATTGCGCGGCCAGGATGCGGCCCACTTCGGTGGAGCCGGTGAAGGACAGGTGGCGCACGATCTCGCTCTCGCACAGCAGCTTGCCGATCTCGGCCGATTTGTCGGCCGTGATGACGTTGAGCACGCCCGGCGGCAGGCCGGCACGCTGGCCGAGCTCGGCGATCGCAAGCGCCGACAGCGGCGTCTGCCCTGCGGGTTTCACGATCACCGGGCAGCCTGCGGCCAGCGCCGGGCCGACCTTGCGCGTGATCATCGCGATGGGGAAGTTCCATGGCGTGATGGCCGCGCACACGCCCATGGCCTGCTTGATGACGAGGTAGCGCTTGTTGGCATCGGTGGTCGGGATGGTCTCGCCGTACACGCGCTTGCCTTCTTCGGCGAACCACTCGATGAAGCTCGCGCCGTAGACCACTTCGCCCTTGGCCTCGGCCAGCGGCTTGCCCTGCTCAGCGGTCATGATGCGCGCCAGATCGTCGGCGTGCTGGATCATCAGGTGGAACCACTTCATCAGGATCGCGCCGCGCTCCTTGGCGGTCTTGCTGCGCCAGAGCGGGAAGGCCTTGTTCGCGGCGTCCAGCGCGGCGCGCGTCTCGATCACGCCGAGGTCGGCCACGTCGACCAGCTTCTGGCTGGTGGCCGGGTCGATCACGTCGAAGCGGCCCTTGCCGCCGACCCATTCACCATTGATCAGCGCATTGGTCCTGAGTAGGCTGGGGTCGTTGAGCAAAACGAGGGGCGAGGATTTCATGTCCATGTCATATCTCCTTGAGGCGAGGTCAAAGTGTTTGGAACCACTCTACTGCGCAGGCCTGGCCCACGGTCGCAAGCGGGTTTTAGGGCGGAGGCCTCAGCGGCGGCGCCCGCGCAGCCACTCGAGTGCGAGCAGCAGGCTGGTGGTGAAGAGAATCAGCAGCGTTGCCACGGCGGCAATCGTTGGCGAGATGTTTTCGCGGATGCCGTTGAACATCTGGCGCGGCAGCGTCAGCTGCTCGGGGCCGGCGAGGAAGAGCGCGACCACCACTTCGTCGAACGAGGTGGCGAAGGCAAACAGCGCGCCCGAGATCACGCCAGGAGCGATTACCGGCAGCGTGATGCGGAAGAAGCTGCGCAGCGGGCTCTCGCCGAGGCTCAGGCTCGCGCGCACCAGGTTCTGGTTGAAGCCCTGCAGCGTGGCCAGCACGGTGGTCAGCACGAAAGGCGCGCCGAGGGCGGCATGCACGAGGATCAGCGCCAGGTAGCTGTCGGCCAGGCCGATGGGTGCGAAGAAGAGGTAAGTGCCGACGCCCACCACGACGATGGGCACCACCATCGGCGCGATCAGCAGGCTCATCACCAGGCCCTTGAACGCGAACTGAGTGCGCACCAGGCCCACGGCGGCCATGGTGCCCAATGTGGTCGCGATCAGCGTGGCGGCGGGGGCAACGATGAAGCTGTTCTTCGTGGCGCGCGCCCACTCGGCCGAGGTGAAAAGATTCTCGTACCACTTCAGCGACCAGCCGGGGATGGGGTAGGCAAGGAAGGAGCTGTCGCTGAACGACAGCGGAATGATCACCAGGATGGGCAGCAGCAGGAAGACGAGCACGCCGACGCACAGCGCGCGCAATGCCCACCAGCCGAGCTTGTCGAGCGGCGTGGCATAGGCCGGGAAGGTGGGCAACAGGCGTGCGACGGCGTTCATCAGGTCAGCCCAGACTCAGTTCGGATTTGGTCACGCGACGATAGAACGCGTACAGCACCAGTGTCGCCGTCAGCAGCAAGGCACCCAATGCACAGGCCATGCCCCAGTTGACGGTGACGTTCGTGTACTGCGCGATGTAGTAGCTCAGCATCTGGTCGTCCGCACCGCCGAGCAAGGCCGGTGTCACGTAGTAGCCGATGCTGAGAATGAACACCAGCAGCGCGCCGGCGCCGATGCCGGGGTAGGTCTGCGGCACGTAGACGCGAAAGAACGCCGCCAGCGGCGAGCTGCCCAGCGACACGGCTGCGCGCAAATAGGTGGGTGGCACGCTCTTCATCACGCTGTAGAGCGGCAGGATCATGAAGGGCAGCAGGATGTGCGTCATCGCGATGACCACGCCGGTGCGATTGAACAGCAGCGCGAGCGGCGAGGAGATCAGGTGCAAGTCCATCAGCGCGTGGTTCACCAGCCCCTCGGATTGCAGCAGCACGATCCAGGCGGCCACGCGCACGAGGATCGAAGTCCAGAACGGCACCAGCACCAGGATCATCAGCACATTGGCTTGCCGTGCCGACAGCGTGCTCAGCCAGTAGGCGAGCGGGTAGCCGAGCAGCAACGCGAACAGCGTGACGACGGCGCTGATCTCGAAGGTGCGCAGCAGGATGCGGCCGAACACGCGCTGTTCGGGGTCGACGCGCTCGACGCTGCCTTGCGCATCGCGCCGCAGGTCGACCGAGGTCAGCAGGTAGTCGGGCGTCCAGCGCGCGCCGTTCTTGGCGATCGCGCGCCAGTACTGGGCATCGCCCCAACGCTCGTCGAGCGCCAGCAGCCTGGCCTTGATGTCGGCGGGCGCGCTCGCGCCTTCCAGCGGCAAGGCCTTGAAGGTGTTCATCACCAGCGAACGCGCACCCGGCGTGTCGCTGTTGAGGCGCCGTGCCAGCGCACCGGCGTCCGAGCTGTCGGGCAGTGCGGCCAGGTCTTTCGTGATGGCGGCGAAGGCATCGGCTTCAGGCACGCCTTCGCGCTTCCAGCTTTGCAAGGCGACCACGGTGCGAGGCAGGGCATTTGCGACCTCGGGGTTCTCGACCGCGCGCTTCAGCAGCGTGGCGATCGGGATCAGAAACGTCAACAGCAGGAAGATCAGCAAGGGCAGTGTCAATGAAAACGCCCGCCACTTGCGAAGCCGATCGGCGCGCGCCAGCTGGCGCCGAAGCGCCAGCGGGTCAGCGATGCCGGTGAGAGCGAGGCTCGCGGTGGTCATGGTGAAGCCTCGCTTCTTTCAGCTTAGTTGGTTGCCCACGCAGCGAAGCGCTTCTCCAGGTCTTCGCCCTGGTCGGCCCAGAACTTGAGGTTCATCTGCAGCGCTTCTTTGGCGTTGGTTGGCGAGGTGGGCAGGTTGTCGAGCACCTTGGCATCGAGCTTGGCCAGCGCCTTGTTGTTGGTCGGGCCGTAGGCGATGTTTTTCGCGTACTCGGCCTGCGCATCAGCGGTGCTGGCGAAGGCGATGAACTTGAGCGAAGCGTCCTTGTTCGGCGCACCCTTCGGGATGACCCAGTAGTCGAGGTCGTAGATGCCGCCGATCCAGGTGATCTTGAGGTTCTTGCCCTCGCGGTTGGCGGCGTCGATGCGGCCGTTGTAGACGGTGGTCATCACCACGTCGCCGGCGACCAGGAACTGCGGCGGCTGCGCGCCGGCTTCCCACCACTGGATGCTGGGCTTCAGCTCGGTGAGCTTCTTGAAGGCGCGGGCCGCGCCGTCTTTCGTGGCGAGCACCTTGTAGACGTCGGCGGGCTTGACGCCGTCGGCCATCAGCGCGAACTCGAGGTTGTAGCGCGCGCCCTTGCGCATGCCGCGCTTGCCAGGGAATTTCTTGGTGTCCCAGAAATCGGCCCAGGTCTTGGGGCCGTCTTTCAGTTTGTCGCCGTTGTAGGCCATCACGGTCGACCACACGAAGACGCCGATGCCGCACTCTGTCACGGCCGCGGGGTTGAAGTCGGCCTTGTTGCCGATTCGGCTGTAGTCGAGCTTCTCGAACAGGCCTTCGTCGCAGCCGCGTGCCACGTCGGGCGACTCGACCTCGACCACGTCCCAGGTGACTTTCTTGGTCTCGACCATGGCCTTGATCTTGGCCTGCTCGCCGTTGTATTCGACCGCGACAACCTTGGTGCCGGTCTTCTCGAAGGGCTCGTAGTAGGCCTTCTTCTGCGCATTGGCGTTGGCGCCGCCGAAGTTCACGACGGTGATCTGTTGTGCCATTGCCGGCAGCGAACTCGCGGCCACCAGCAGTGCGGCCAGGATGCTCTTGTTCATGGTGTCAACTTCTCCTAAGCCGGCAGAGCCGGAACCAAACAGGTAATACGATGGCCGCGGAACGAATGGCGAGGTGATCGACCATGGTTGCGACGACATTGACTGAGCGCTATGCGCTCAACCTGCACGGCGTGCT